>NPIG01000106.1_pt2 | contig 80094 bp, 70 predicted proteins | sample 8637441 | NCBI WGS metagenome assembly NPIG01 (sample SAMN07420675, study PRJNA396082) | bioreactor metagenome | isolation source: sample BR6 brine-fed electro-methanogenic bioreactor BR | place: Japan: Kochi | collected 2016-06-14
GTCGCTGCCGGGGACACACAAGCTCCAGCTCCCGGATTTCAGCTGAAGTCACAATATAAGCAGGAATGATGCACTAGCTTTCGTAAATCGACCCTGCGGGCTCCTTCCCCAGAAGGGAGGTGATGATAAAGGTGACTAAGCATGCGGGCCATATGAGGTAGACCACGTGAGAGACCACATGAATCTGGGGAAAGAGGCTCCAGGCTCCCCAGACGAGCAGAGAGACCAGAATGGTCCAGAAGCCGCAGATCTTTTTACAGAGCTTCGGCATAAAGAGGTTTGCCAGAATAAGCAGGGTAAAGGAGGCGGTTACCGCAAGAGCGGAGGTAAGGGCCTTGAGAATACCCACCACCGTGAGAGCCAGGAAGAAGGTAAGCACGCTCACCAGAAGAACGCAGATCCGGGAGTAGAGGATCTCCCGCTTGGGATCCATATCCCGCCCCTTATGCAGCAGAGGCTTGAGAATATCTTCCAGGGTAAGGGTGGCGCTTCCCAAAAGAAGCCCCACGGCGGTGGAGATATCCGCCGCCCAGAGCCCCGCCAGGAAAAGGCCTCCCACCATGGGGCTCACATGGGTTACCAGCTTGGGGAGGGCCATGGCGGAGTTCTCCAACCCCGGAAACTGAGCCGCCGCAATAACCCCGAAGAGAGCACAGAGAAAGCCCACGGGGAGAATAATAACGCCCCCGATAATGAACCCCCAGCGGGCAGAATGCTCATCCCGGGCGGCAAAGGCAATCTGATTGATGGCCTGCACCGAAAAAGCCTGGGTGATCATAACTACCATCCAGGCCGCCACCACGGCGATACCCATGCCGGAGGTCCAGCTCATCCAGATATCTGAAGGAGGGAGATTGGCAAGAATGGTCTCCATGCCTCCAAAGGCGTGGGTGGCGCTGAAAAGAGCCGCCCCGATCCCCACGTAAATCACCACCACGTTGATCACGTTGGCCAGGCCCCCTGCGAGATAGCCCCCCACGAGGGTAACCCCGATGAAGATCACCGCCGTGGCGATCATACCGGTTTGAAAGGTGAAGATCTCCGGCAGCAGTGCGGTGAGCACCGCTCCTCCCGCCACATACTGGAGAGAGGTAATCACCATCTGGATGAGAAGCTGCGCCACCGCCCCGAGTACCCGAGCTCCGGGGCCGAACATGCGCCCCATCATCTCCGGCACGGTACGCACATTCATACGACGGAAATATCCCGCCGCCACAATCCCCACCACAATACCCGCAGTACCCCAGGCGGCGTTATACCACCCCGCGGAAAGCCCACGAGTATAGGCGTTCTGAGCCACTCCCACCGTGGAGGCTCCCCCTATGGCAAGCCCCGCCAGCATGGCCGCCACAAGCACCGGGGGAAGATTCCGCCCCGCCAGAAGATAGGCCATGGCTCCCTTGGCCTCCCCCTGTTGCTGCATTTTCAAGGCCTTGAAAGAAACTGCGAAAAGAAGAAGGATGTACGCTATGAGAATACCTAACTGAATGCTCAACTGAACTGACCTCCTTGAAATCTCTTGCGGAAAAATTCTCCCGCACCTCGGCTTTCGGAGCGCTTGAAACTCTGGTGTAGCACAGTGAAATATCAGGTCTTTATACTAAAGCCCCGAAGAATTGTCAAGGAATTGTGCAAAGTTAATTTATAGTTTTGCAGAGAAAATACTTTTGTCCAGAAGGCCATAGGCATCAAAGCTCTTCCAAACTGTAAGTCGTATGGCCAGAAAAACCGTGAGGGTGGTACCGGAAAAGATGGCAATCATGATGGCGATCTGGTAGGCAATGGCGGTAAGAGGATCCACCCCCGCCAGAATCACCCCGGTCATCATCCCCGGCAGGGAAACCAGGCCAATGGTAGCCATGGAAGCCGTGGTGGGAAGGAGGGAGGCCTGAAGAGCCTCCCCTACATAGGGATCCAGAGCCTCCCGGAGGGTAGCCCCCTGGGCGAGGTGCTGATGATAGATTTTTTCCTCCCTCTTCAGAGATTGGTAAAAGTTTTTCAGGCCGATGATATCTGCCCGCAGGCAGTTGCCAAGCACCATACCCGAGAGGGGGATGAGATACTGGGCATCCAGAGAACCCATCTTCTGAAGGATAACCCCCATAAAGGCGAAAACCGGCAGAAGCGTTCCCATGGCCAGGGCAAAAAAGACCGGGAGGAGAAAGCGGGAAAACCGCAAACCACACCCCCGAAGAATGGAAAGATCCGCCACCCCCACCATAAGGATTACCCAGGCAAAATTGATCCACGGGTTGTTCAGCCGAAAAACCACCTGCAGGTAGAGCCCCACAAAGAGGAGCTGCACACTCATGCGAACCACCGCTACCCCCATGGGCTTGATCATGGGGATCTTCTGAAAGAGAAAAATTCCCAGAGGAATGAGCAGGAGGAGATAAGCTCCCGCCAACTGCCATGGGTTAAGATGGATGATTTCGTTCATGACCCCACCCCCTCCTGGGGGGACGTGAGAAAAACCGTGCGGGTGGCAAACTCCTCCCACCCCCTGTCGTGAGAGACCGCCAGCACCGTAAGATCCGGAGCTTCCCGGAACCAGGCCGCCACCTTCTCCTTGTTATCCTGATCCAGAGCGGAGGAAGCTTCATCCAGAAGCACCAGGGAACGCTCCAGAAGGATGGCTGAAACTAATGACACTCGCTGTTTTTCCCCTCCCGAAAGGGTGGCGGCCTCTTTTTCCAGAAGATATCCGGGAAGGTCGAAGTGCTCCAACAAATGAGGGAGTTTCTCCAGGTTTTCCCGTAGCTTTTCGTTGACCCGAAAGGTAAAGGGGACTTCAAGAACCTGCCGCACCGTTCCCTTTCCAAGATCCGGCTCCTGAGGGACATATGCCAGATACTGCCGGAGCCTCCAGACGTTACGGGAGTTCAGAGGCTCCCCCCAGAGCGTCACAGATCCCTCCCGGGGGACCGCAAGACCGAGCACGCAGCGCAGTACCGTGGACTTTCCGCAGCCCGAAGGGCCGCTGAGCAAAATCCGCTCTCCCGAACGCACCTCCAGGTTGAAACCACGCAGAACGTCCCGGTCGCCATACACCACGGAGACCTCCTTCATTGTCACTGCGGGGGAATGTTTCTCATGCTCTCTCATGGAATCGCCTCCCTCTCTCGAAACCCCTCTCCAAGGCCTCCCTCAGGTAAGATTATCCCCTAAGGACTCCCTTTCGTCACCCCGGGAAATAGAGAGCGGGGGAGAGCCCCTGAAGGACTCTCCCCCGCTGCCTCGGGCAGTAGTATTCGGACACGTCTTCCACGACACTACAAAAGCGGAGCCAGAGCGGCGCAGAACTCCACCGGCATCTCTTCACAGCTCACGGAGTCATCTTCCATAACATAACGCTCATAAAAGGGCCGGGCATCGGGCTCGTAGCCACTCTGGGGAAGCCAGTCCCGGATAAGCTCGCTCCACGCCTCGGTATAGCCCCCGCTTCCCACGATCTTTCGGTAGACCCCGTAGAGCCCCCCGGGAATGGTCTGGAGGAGCACCTCCCCTTCCACGGAAGTCTCCTGGGGAACCGCCACACAGGCATCGTAACGACACTTCTCCGGAGGAGTAATATCCGGATCATCCAGACAGAGGCCGAAGAAGACGGAGCCCTTTCCCGTAAATCCCCGGGGCCCCGCCCAGGCCATAAGCTTTTGAAAAGCAGCACCGCACCCCTCCGGGCCGTAGGGCCCCACATTACGCGCATAGGCCACCAGATAGGAGGGCATCTCCTTTACATCCACATTCATCGCCATGATTTTGCTCCTTTCAGGAACCGAGATATGGTACCACCCAGAATAGCTCTTCTCTTCCCGAAAGCCGTTTCCCTCGTTGCCCCGGGAGGTTCCCATCTTGCTCTCCCGGCTCCGAAACTCCGAGGGGGAGCAGCCGAAATGCTTCCGAAAGGCCCGGGCAAAATTCTGGGAGCTGGAAAACCCCCAACGATAGGCCACATCGGTAATGGAGGTCCGGGGAGAAAAGCGAAGAAAGCAGGCGGCCTTCTCCAGCCGCAACCGCCGGGTAAACTCCCCCACGCTCTCCCCGGTAACTCCCTTGAAAATGCGGTGAAAGTGAAACTTTGAAAAGGAGGCTGCCCGGGCAATCTCCTCCAAGGAGGGATTCTCCTCCAGATGGGTCTCAATGAAGTTCATGGCTTGGCAGATACGCCTTCCGTATTCCTGAAGGGCTTTCTGGGAATTTTCCGAAGGATTTATAGGGGTGCTCATGGGAATTCTCATCTCCTTAACCCTTTAGAGGTCAAAAATGTGCAGGCCCTCCGGGATAGTGCGGAAGGCCTGCATGAGCATAGCATAGAGAGTGCGTGTGGCGAAAGGATATGCCCTACATTGAGGCGTTACGATCCTCCAGAGTCTTTGATATTTGTGAGAATCTCTCGTAATTCACCGTGGCAAGCTCAAAAAAGCTCTGAAGAAACCGGGATTTTCCTGTATAATTTTCCAAGACCTTCGAGAATCCAGGATCTCTGGAATCGAAAGGATTTTCCTCGGAAATCCTCTTTTTCTACCTCCGAAGGAGACCCTGAACCGGAGAAACTCTCTACTCTACAGAATGAGGTGGTATTTCATGCAGGATCTCCAGAAAGAACACCATGAACTCCCCCGGGGTATACCCTTTTCCCTCTTCGGATTCAGAAAAAACCCCGGAACATCTGCTGCAAAAAGGACGCTCTTCTCTTCTCTCCTCCTGGTCTTTCTTCTGATTCTCCTGGGGCTTCCCTCTCCGGCCCGTGCCGGGGAGGCCCGCATCGCCTTTCTGGAGTTTCAGGTAAACGGCAGAGATCTGGATAAGGATCTCGGCATCGCCGCCTCGGAGCGGGTGCAAAACGTGGTGGTCCGAAGCTCCCGGGTCTTCGTGGTGGAACGTACCCAGTTCAAAAATTTGGCCAAGGAACACGAGCTTCAGTACTCCGCCCTGGTGGACGAGAGCACCGCCATCGAAATCGGCAAAATAGCCGGAGCGGATTACGTGGTGTTGGGCTCTCTGAATGCCATGGGAAGCATCCTCTTTCTCACCGCCCGGCTAGTGGATGTTCAGCGCGGGCTGGTTATCGAAGGCTTTGAAGTAACCAGCAAAAAAGGGTTGGAAGGGCTCTACTACGCCCTGGGAGATCTGGGAACCCAAATCGTCACCACCCTCCACAAAAAGGGCATCGCCGAGGTTCATCCCGGAGCACTCCCCCCCACACCGACCCCAAAACCTGTGGCTCCCACCCCCACACCTCAACCTGCGCCAACCTATGCCCCCAAGACTCCGGTGCTCCCTCCCACCGCCACCCCGGTGCCCATAGACCCCTCGAAAAGCTTCTCCCAGGGGCTTCAGGCCTTTAACACGGGGCGCCTCACCCAGGCGGCGGAGCACTGGCAGAACGCCAGCAGAGCGGGGCATGTGGAGGCCACCGCCCGACTGGGAGAGTGCTACTACCACGGCTGGGGGGTGGGGAAAAATTCCGGAAGGGCCTTCTCCCTTCTGAAAGATGCCGCAGAGAGGGGAAGCAGCTATGCCCGAGGGGTGCTGCACGGCATTGACCCCGCCAAATTTGCCTCCTACCGGGCGGACTATCTCGCCCTGCGAAAACAGCAGGAGGGACCTTCCAAGCCTCAGGCTCCCACCCCGGCTCCCGCTCCAAAAACACCGCCCCTCTTTTTGGATCCTCCAAAACCGGCAGCCCCCAAAACCCTCTCCCCCCAAGAAATGTTCGACATGGGGAAAAACTTTTATTACGGCCGAAACGGCAAGACAAAAGACTACACCCAGGCAGCCATCTGGTACCGCAAGGCAGCGGAACTCGGCCATGCGGATGCCCGAACTAATTTGGGATATCTTTATGAAAAGGGTCTCGGGGTACCCCAGAGTCTGGAGTACGCTGTGGAGTGGTATCTCAAGGGAGCCTATGCGGGCTCCCCCGCAGGACAAGCCAATATTGGGTATTTCTACGAGGCCGGCCGGGGAGTTCCCCAGGATTATGAAAAAGCAGTCTCCTGGTACCGCAAGGCGGCAGATCAGGGATATGCCCGGGGACAGTGCAACCTGGGATACATGTACGAAGTCGGGCGCGGAATAGCCCAAAACTACAACGAAGCAACCCGATGGTACCGGAAAGCAGCGGAGCAGGGATATGCCCGGGGAGAGTTCAGCCTGGGGTGGATGTATGAAAAGGGCCGGGGGGTCTCCCAGAGCTATAGCGAAGCCGCCCGATGGTACCAAAAGGCGGCAAATCAAGGATATGCGGCGGCGGAAAACAATTTGGGGCGCCTCTACGAGACCGGCGAAGGAGTGCCTCGAGACTTTCAAAAGGCTCTCCTCTGGTACCGCAAGGCGGCGGATCACGGAAATCAGTACGGCATGTTCAATCTTGGAAAGGCCTATGAATACGGCACTGGAGTAGGGGTAAACCTGAAGACCTCCATATCCTGGTACCGCAAGGCCGCCGCCAAAGGACACGAAGGAGCTCGGAGTGCTCTCACCCGGCTTGGGGAATCCCCGTAAAACTTCTGGCACACAAACAGGAACCTCATACCATGGCTGGGAGCCGAGAGTCACGGCAGACACCGGAACAGTAATTTTTGAAACCGGAAAAATATTTTCGGAGAATATCTGCACGAAAATTATTGACCTCTTTGCAGTATCTGATACTATCGAAGAATCAGAATAATGCTTTCTGAGTGTGTGCGGAGTGGGGGGGGGAAAGTTTTTCCCCAAGGATGCTGTGCGAAGAGTTTATTAAGGAGGGAACAAACGTGAAGTTGCTCAAAGTATTGTTGGTGGTCGTTTTTTGTCTTGTCTCTGCAGGAGCGTGGGCGTTGGGAGTCGATGATATTACCTACATGACCGAGGAATATCCGCCCTACAACATGACCGGGGCCGACGGGGCTCCCACGGGGCTTGCGGTGGATATCCTGGGGGCTATCTTCGAAAGAATGGGAGCTTCCACCACCATCAAGGATATTCAGGTGCTTCCCTGGGCACGGGGATATAATACTGTGCAGAAAAAGGCCAACACCTGTCTCTTCTCCACCAACCGTACGAAGGAACGGGAGAACATGTTCGCCTGGATGGGACCCATCTATACCAATACCTTCAACGCCATCGCCCTGAAAAAACGGGATTTCCAGGTAAACGCTCCGGAAGATCTCGTGGATCTTGTGGCGGGGGTCATCCGGGACGATACGGGGGATCAGCTGGCCCAGTCCTTCGGCATCAAGAATATTGATCGGTCTGCGGATAACGATCCGAACATCAAAAAGCTCAACGCCGGGCGCATCGACATCTGGATCTACGGAGAACAGGCCGCCAAGATCCAGCTCGCCCAGGCGGGGTTCAACCCCGATGATTACGAATCCGTCTGGACCATGAGCGAGAGCTCCCTCTACTACGCCTTCCACAAGGATACGGATCCCGCTCTTCTCGAAGCCATGCAGAAGGTGCTGGACGAAATGAAGGAAGACGGATCCTATCAGGAGCTGGTAAGCAAGTATTTCTAGGCTTTTCATGCTTCCAGGCGAACAGACGCCAGGAGCTTCGTAGCTCCATGTAGCTGCCTCTTTTTCAACCGTTCCAACGCCACTCCCTATGGGGCCGGGCGAAGGAGCGGTTGATTTTTTTGGTGAAACGAATCCAGAACCCCCGATCCCCATTCTCGAAAAGTGGGTCTTGGATTCCCGCCTTCTCAAGAGCCCTGCGGAAGGAGTCCATTCTCTCCCGGGAGGTGCGCTCCTTCGCCTGGGGCTCCCAATGAGGATCCCGTTCTCGCATGGCCGCCACGATGCGCTCCTTCAGCTCTCGATTGCCGAAGCTCCCTCCTATCCAGGCAGATCCCCCGGGGGCGAGAACACGATAGATCTCCTCAAAGGCCTGGGAGGGATTCTCCCAAAAGAAGACCGATCCCCGGCTCACCGCAAGATTCACCGAGCCATCCTGAAGGGGAAGGGAATGCACATCCCCCTTCAGGATGTTGAGCCGATCCCCCAAACCACTTTCTCTGCAATTCTCCTCTGCAAAGGTCAGCATTTCGGGGTTACAGTCCATAAGAATCACCTGGAATCGGGTGATCTCTGCCAAAGCTATGCCCAAGAGACCAGTGCCTGTACCGATATCCAAGCAGAATCCCTCATCGAGGCCTGTCTCCTCGTGTATCCTCCGAGCCACCACGGGATAGAGGGGTGCAAAGATCTCCCGGGCCACCGCAGCAAATTCCGCTGCAGATGTTTTCATAGCATCGCCTCCATAAAAGGAAATAAGGTATTCCGAACCGTATCACCCTGCTGTAGAAAGCCTTCCAGGAGATCCGGAAGGATCTCCCGATTACGGAAATTCACCTCCACCACGAGCACCCCCGGATACTGCCGGATCTTCCGGGGCAAAGGGGCATTACATTTTTTAAGCACTCCAAAAACGAAAAGAGGACTCTCAAGGCAGGAGATGACGGCCCCATGAAAGATCTCCGCCGGGGTCTCAAAAAATCCGATCTCATCCATCACCACCGCATCCGGCATATCGTTTCGAGCCTGTCGAAGAAGCTTCGCCCCCAGACCATTAAAGGTCTCTTCCCGGGGGCGAAAACCCCGGGAAGTTCTCCGGGCTATGAGAGGCCACTCCTCGAAAGGACCTTCACCGAAGGGTTTCAAGGCGTATCCCCGAACTCCCTGTGAAGAATGTACCGGAAAGGTTTCGAATCCCCCATACCTCCCGGGAAACCGCTGCAGCACTTTCCGAAGAAGAGTACTTTTTCCCACCCCCACGGCACCGGTGAGAAAAAGATTGGTTCCGGGAATCACGGCCTTCTCAGAGAACCCTCCAGGATCTGCCGGGCCTCCTCTTCACTCAGATGATAGTGCCAGAAGAGACGGTAGAACTCCTGAGCCTCCTCCACCATGTTCCGGGGGAATACTTCTGGATAGAGCAGATGGCTTGCCCATCGGAGACCCAGCACCCGGTTCACTGAGGGAGGACGATCAAACCAGCAGAAGGGATTATCCGGCACACCGTAGACCTCACCGGAACGCACCGCCCGGAGCTTCTGCCAATGAGGATTTTCGGAAATTTCCTCAAAAAAACCTCCCCGCCCCGCTTTCCAGGCAAGAATAAGATCGGGATCCCAGAGAAAGACCTGCTCCAGGGAAACTGCGGACATGCCCGCCCCAGCTCCCGGGGGAACATGGGCTACATTTATTCCTCCCACCATGGAAAGAACCTGGGTATGCCGGGATCCTTCGGGATCGGTGCGCTGCCCGTCGGGGCCTTCGGCATAATAGACCCGCACCCGATCCTCTTCGGGGATTTTCTCTACCCCCTGCCGAACCTGATGCACCGTTTCGGCGCAATAGCTTCCCAACTCCCGGGCCCGCTCCCCCTCTCCGAGAAGCTCTCCGAGGAAACGATAGGTCTCATCCAGATGGGCCAACTCGTAACTTGCCACCACCACGGGAATTCCTGTCTGATTCTGAAGTTTCTCCACGAAGGAGAGAGTGCTTTCATCCAGGCTGGACATGCACAAGAAAAGGTCCGGTTTAAGAGCCAGAATTTCCTCCAGATTTCCCTCCCGGGTGGAATACCATCCTCCTACGACGGGAAGACTCCGGTAGGGCTCGGGAATGAAATGCTTTTCCCGATCACTGAGAGGATAGTTCCATCCCAGAAGCTGGTCCGGTGCCAACGTATAGATCAGGGTAGTACCAATGGGACTGGTGGAATAGATCCGTTGGGGAACCATGGGAATCTCCAGCTCCCGTCCCGCCATATCCACCATCCTTCGGGTCTCCGCACTTCCCACCCCAAAAAGAAGCGCCACCACTCCCAGGGCCAGACAGATCTTCAAGCTCCACTTCTTCATGACCACATCTCCTTTCGTTTTTTCTCCACCCTTCACCATATCCGGAAAATCACGCGGTACGCCGGGAAGCCAAAGCTTTCCGGGCACTCCAGATAAGGCTCCGGGGAAGGCACATCTTCATGTTTCCGTACTCTTCCTCAAGGGTCACAATCTCCACATCCACCCCGTACATGGAGCAGATAGTTTCTTCCGTGAGCACCTCCGAAGGTTCTCCCCATCCCAAAATTTTTCCCTTGGTAAAACAGAGGACTGTGGAGGCATAAAAAAAGCTCTGCTCGGGAAAATGGGTGGAAAGCACTATGGCAAGTCCCCGACGGGAAAGTTCTTTCACCCGTTCCATCACAAGAAACTGCCGTCCAAAATCCAGGCTTGTGGTGGGCTCGTCCAGAATAAGCACCGAAGGATCCTGAGCCAGGGCCCGGGCCAGAAGCACGAGCTGCTGTTCTCCTCCGCTGATCTTGGTATAAATACGGTTCCTGAGATAACCGATGCCCAAGGTTTCCATGGCCTCCTCGGCCTTCGCCACATCCTCCTCCGAGGGAGAGGCAAAGAGCCCCACATGGCTGGCACGTCCCATGAGCACTACCTCCAGGCTTCGAAAGGGAAAGACCCCTCCATGAGCCTGAGGGACATATCCCATGAATCGGGCCCGCCCCTCCGGAGAGGTCCTCTCCAGATCCTTGCCATCCAACAGAACGCGGCCGTTTTTTTTCTTCAAAAGCCCCAGAAGGGTTTTGAAGAAGGTGGTCTTTCCCGATCCGTTGGCCCCCAAAAGACAGAGGATTTCTCCGGAATCCACCGAAATGGAAATATTCCCCATAACCGTCACCGCACCATAACCACAGGAAAGAGATTCTGTCTCTAATCGCATCAGAAGGTCGCCTCCTCATGAAAAAGCAGAGAGAGAAAAAAAGGCACCCCCACCAGGGCGGTAAGTATACCTAAAGGAATCTCCACCGAAGCAAGGGTTCGGGCAAGATTGTCTACCAAAAGCAGGAAAATCCCTCCCCCCACCAGGGTGGCGGGAAAGAGGTGAAGATAGTCCGGCCCCATCAGAAGGCGGGCAAAGTGGGGAATCACCAACCCTACCCAGCCGATCATGCCACTGATGGAAACCGACGCGGCGGTGGCCAGGGTGGCGCAGAGGATCATCACAAGCTTGTAGAGATGAACCCGCAATCCCAGGGCTCGAGCTTCCTCCTCGGGCAGGGAGAGCACATTGAGACGCCATCGAAGAAGATAGAGAAGCCCCAATCCCAGAACGATAGGGGGCACCACCAGAAACACGTCTTCCAGAGTGACCGAGGAGAGGCTTCCCATGAGCCAAAAGGTAATGGTGGGAAGCTTATCGAAGGGATCCGCAGTATATTTGACAAGAGAGGTGGCAGCGGTGAAGAGAGATCCCGTCAGTATCCCCGCCAAAACGAGACCCAGGGTTCGATCATGGCGGATTCTTCCACCGAGAAGACAGGTGATCCCCACCGCGGAAAGGCTGGCAAAAAAAGAAAGAGCCTGAATGCAGAGAACATGAAAGCCGAGATATATGCCCAGAGCTGCCCCGAAACCCGCTCCCGCGGATGCTCCGAGAAGGGCGGGAGATGCCAGGGGATTGCGAAACATCCCCTGATAACAAGCTCCGGAGGCTGAGAGGGAGGCCCCCACTAAAAGGGCCGCCAGAATGCGCGGGAGGCGTATCTTGAACACGATGGTTTTCAGAATTTCCGGAGGTGCGGAAAGAGAGGGGAAAAGTGGAGAGGTGATAAGGGACCAAAGTTCTCCCGGAGAAACGGGATAACGCCCCAAAGCAAAGGAAAGCAACAGAACTCCCGGGGGGAGAATGCCGTAAAAAAAGAGCTTTTTCCAAGATGAGAGAGAAAAACATACCGAAACAGAGCCGGATTTCTTTGAAAAGGACCTCACAGAGCACCTCCTGGGTGGACGTTGCAAGCCACACCACTCCCGCATTATAGCGATTTTGCCATTTTATGCAACATGATTGCCATAAATACAGTATGCCTTGCAACTCTATTTCTTTTTTGGAGATCCCCTGGAAAAATCCCTTCCGGCACAGGATACCCATAGGACTTTTTCTGATCTTGGCAAAAACCCCCGAAACTGTACAATAAACAGCACAACATCATGACCTTTATTGAAAGAGGGGGGATAAACATGCTGGCGGTCAACTACTCCACCTATCGGAATAACCTCAAAGAATACTGTGACCGAGTCACCGATGATGGAGAAACAGTCATCGTCACCAGGAAAGGTGGGAAAAATGTCGTCGTCATAAGCCTTGAGGAATACAATAATCTCATGGAAAACATGAAGGTTCTCAAAAACCCAGCCTATTTCACAGAGCTTTTCCGTTCTCTGCAGCAGATCAAAGAAGGCAGTGTGGTAATAAAACGCGTGGAAGAACTGGAAGAGCTGGGGGAATGAATATCCTTTTCTCCCAGCAAGCCTGGGAGGAGTATGTATCGTGGCAAGGGGAAGATAAAAAAGTTGTGGCACGAATAAATGCTCTGATTCAAGACATTCACAGGTCGGGCATGCTCAAGGGCATGGGGCAGCCGGAACGGCTGAAATACGGTTTTTCCGGCCTTTGCAGCAGAAGAATCAACAAAAAGCATCGCCTGATCTACGCCATGGACGCCAGCGAAAACCTGGTCATCATAAAGTGTCGAGGATATTACGAATAATTCGCTGTTTGTTGCATAGTAGAAATACCCAAAATTACAAAAGGAATCCCCCCCTGGGGAAAAAGTTTTGCAAAAGTGGGGATTTTGGGCTTGCAAAAAACAGGGCTTTTCATTTATTTCAGGCTTGGCAAACCGGAGGGGAATATTTCCTTGGTCGACTCCTTCATCTTCTCCGGCCTTCCCGAAAGAACGGGAACGCACGTTCGAATTCCCGCATCTTCAAGATGGATAAGCCGGACATCGATATCATAGGTGTCTCGAATCAACTTCTCCGTAAGCACTTCTGCGGGTTTCCCAAGACCTATAAGCTTTCCGGCTCTGATGACTGCTACCTTTGAGGCCGTAAGTAGAGCATGATCAGGAAAATGTGTGGTCATGACAACAGCGATCCCCTGGCAAGCCAGACTGGTTACAATTTCCAGGAAACGAGCTTGATTCCCGAAATCAAGATGAGTCGTAGGTTCGTCCAGAAGAAGAAGACGTGGTTCCTGCACCAGGGCAGAAGCAAGAAGAACCAGCTGGCGTTCTCCTCCGCTGATCTGGGTATACGGTCTTTCCTGCAGGTGCAAAATTCTCAGAGACTCCAGGATGTCCCGAGCCATGCAGATATCCTTTTTTCCTGGAGTAGCGAGAAAATCCATGTGTGGCGTCCGTCCCATGAGAACGATATCAAGAACTCGAAAGGGAAAAGAGGCCCGGTGAAACTGGGGCAAAAAAGCAACCTCCTGAGCAATCTGACGCCGGCTCATGGAAGATAGAGAATGCCCATCCAGTAAAATTTCCCCTTCGGAAAGAGAACGAATGCCATCCAAGCATTGTAAAAACGTGGATTTTCCTACCCCGTTGGCCCCTAGAAGACAAAGCACCTCCCCTTCTTCGAGGGAGAGACTGATGTCTTCGAAGATTTGTTCTCCTCCTGGATAGGAAAAACCGGCTTCTCGCACTGTCAGAAGCATTACCATCCCACCCTATTTTTTGTCAGCAACCAAGCAAAGAAAGGAGCTCCGATGAGAGCCGTGAGAATTCCCAGGGGAATTTCACCTTGAGAAAGTGTTCTTGCCAGATTATCGATGCCAAGAACATAAACTCCCCCCAGGGAAAGACAGGCGGGGAAAAGACGGCGATAGTCTGGCCCCACCATCATGCGGGCCAAATGGGGAATCACAAGCCCCACCCATCCAATAATGCCAGAAAGGCAGACTGCTGAAGCCGTAAGAAGCGTACAAAGGAGAATAATGCATCCCCGTTCCTTCCCCGTATCAATGCCAAGAGCAAGAGCCTCTTCCTCTCCAAGGGAAAGAATGTTTATCCGCCATCTCATGGCTCCAAGAGAGAGCATGCCAATTCCCATAAGAGGAGCCGCCACCGCTATCAGATCCGGAGTTATGCGGCTAAGAGAACCCATAAGCCAGAAAACGATGGTAGGAAGCTTTTCAAAGGGGTCCGCAACATATTTTATGGTCGAAATGAGAGCAGAAAAAAAAGAGCCCACCACAACGCCCGAAAGGACTAAAACTAAAGGCGGGGCATTGCTTCGAGCTCGCCCGATAGCAAAAGTAAGCATTACCGCCAGAATACCGAACAAGAGAGATGCGGCATGGAGCATAACCGTACCGAGGGAAAAAAGAATCCCCAGAGCAGCTCCAAAGGCTGCTCCCGAAGCTACCCCCAAGATATAAGGAGAAACTAAAGGATTGTGAAAAATACCTTGGAAAGAAGCTCCCGAAACGGCAAGCCCTGACCCTACAAGCAATGCCCCGATAATGCGAGGCATCCGTATCTGAAGAACCACTGCTTCTACGGTATGAGGCCAGTCGTGCTCTATCGGAAAAAACTGGGCCAGGAGAATTTTTGCAACTGTGAAAAGCGGTATGGGATAGCGTCCCACCGCAAAGGAAAGCAAAAGCATAATCACGGGAAGCCCCACCAGCAAAGCTCGCCATAAACGGGGTCTGGAACGTGTCCATGTTTGCATGGGATAGAAAACTCCTTCTCGAAACAGGTGCCGGAGAAAACCTCTCCGGCACCTCGGAAATCACAGATTTATTCCAGGAGGAACGACTTTAATGCCCTCCCTCATAGGGCACACCGTAGAAGGTTTGGTAAAATTCGTCCACCATGGCCGCTAAATCCACGTCCTCGAACTGCTGGGGATAGAGCTTTTTCGCCATCCAAAGCTCTCCCAAGGCAAAGGATTCCGGGCAGGGATGTCCCCAGGGCTTGACGTACTCCGGGCTCATGTACACCCGGCCGTTACGCACGGCGCTCGTCTGCTGCCATGAGGAAGAATTCGCAATTTCACCAAGCAGATTTTCGTAACGAGCTTGCACGAAAACAACCTCGGGATCCCACAGGAGGATCTGCTCCATATTTACTTGCTGATATCCCTTGATTTCTGCAGCCACATTCCGTCCGCCCGCCCTGTCCATGATAACTCCGGTGTACTTCCCCGTTCCATAGGTATGAAGCTCCGGGTTAGCCATATAGCAACGAACCCGATCTTCCTCGGAAACCGCTGCCAGATGCTCCGCCACCAAAGCTCTCTTCTCTTCGATGAAGGACACCAGAGCCTCTGCCCGTTCTCTTTTGCCCAAAACATCTCCAAGAATAAGAACCGCCTCTTTCATTCCCTCCGTATAGGCCTTATCCGGATCTTTGAGGTCAGGATTAAGCTTGGAAGCCTCTTCCAGATCCGCCACGTAGAAGGAGAGAAGTATTACGGGAATTCCGGCCTTTTCGATGGATTCCCACATTTCCTTGGGAGCATAATGGGTGATGATCACCACATCTGGGTTAAGTTTCAGAAGTTCCTCCATGTTGACTGACTGCAGATCCCCGGGTGTAGAGAGTTCCTTCAGGCGAGGATAGATTCTGTCCGCCCCGGCAAGTCGTGTATCCCACTTCTGCAGGACACCCACAAGAGTATCCCCAGCCTGAAGTTCCAGAATGATATCCAACGCATGATGCTCAAGACAGACCACTCTCTCAACTTTTTCGGGAAGTGCCACATCTCTTCCCAGTTGATCCTTCACTGTGCGGAGGGGATCCGCAAAAGCGGGAACGAGAAGAATCATGAGGCAGAGTTGCAGAAGAAAAACTGTTAAAAAACAAAAAGTCTTGGAATTTCTGAACATGACACAAACACTCCTCTTCAAAAAATAATGGCCCCTCCCGTCCGGAAGAGGCCATAGGAACGCCCTTTTCTCCTTTCCGAACGGGAGGCACCGACGTTTCCATCGGCACCTATGGGCTTTTTTCCATAGGATATATCCTTTAGGAAAAAAAGCTCGGAGACCACGCTCCAAACTGGAACGTGAGGAATATAATAGCACGCCTAAAAGTGCAGGTCAATTGCAAAATCCAACTTTTTTTAAAAAAATATCATTATTGCTTTCGCAGAATCCCGAAACCGTATTTCCGAAAAATCCGGTCGCCTTCCATTGAATAAACGTAATCCAGAAAGGCTCGGGCCTCCTCAGGAAATACGCACTCCTTCAACAGAGCCACTCCGTAAAGGATGGGCTCTCCACATACTTGTCGAAGCTCTCCCTTTGGGCTCGTTATTTCCACGAAAGCCCTGGAATAGAAGGCCTTCATCTCGGAACTTCCGAGATTGATCTCCCGGGGAAGCTCCGAAAAAGCGTATTGCTTTCCGGTCAAAGAGGAGCGATAACGAATCATGAAGTCGATTTTACCCTCGTTGTGAAGGGAATCCACCAGGGCATGAGTGGTTCGAGGGGGAAGAACAAGGCGGGAAGGATTGTTGTAAATCCGGTCGAAAAGCCCGGGTTCTCCGTAAAAAATTTCCGCCAGCCGTAGCACCAGAAGAGTACGGTATCCTCCGGGATCCCGATCCGGTGCGGTATGTGCCAGAACAACCCCAGGATCTTCCAGAACCCGGAACCATTTTTCTTCGCCAAGTTTCTCTCTATACACAGAATTCCGTGGAAAAGCGAGAACCTTGGAGTTGGTCACCAAGGGCTTCACCAGAGAAACTTTCCCGGCATCCCGGAACCATTGAACGAGAAGATCATAATCGGCGGAAAAAAACAGATCTCCTCTCTCCCGACAAGCAAGAAGATCTCGGGCTAATTCCAAGCTTCCTCCGGAAATAAACAAAAAAGAAATATCCGGATTGGCGAGACTGAAAGATGCCCCAATATCTTCCAAAACCTTTCGAACGCTTCCCGCACAGAGAATCTTTAAAACCTTCATCCTTTCAGAACCCTCCCAACCCTTTTTCGAAAAAAATCCCTCATGGAACAACCGGAAAATTCCTCTTCCTCCACACGGAATGTATTCGGAAATCGCGTACTTGAGTCCCCCAAGGTCTCGTATTATAGCGATTCCGCACCGCCATTCCAATGGATATTGAGGGTTTCACCGGAAGATCTCGTGTACTCTCAAAATCAGCTGCCATGATCTGCTAGAATCAATTGAGGCCTACTATCCCTTCACTGAGGATCTCCACGCTCTCAACATATTCTTTCAGAGAAATATGCTCGTTTCCCGTGTGATCCAGCCGGCTGTCTCCGGGGCCGTAGGCTGCCAGGGGGCAGTTCCAGGCGGCGGCGTGGTTGAGGTCTGCGGTGCCTCCCTTGGCGAGGAGCTTCGGCTCATGGCCTTGCTGCCGCAGAGCCACCCGGAGAGCCCGCACCAGGGGATCCGTCTTTGTGGTCATATGCGCCCCCAGAGCTTCCAGAATCTCCCCGGAAACCCCCTGGGATGTTCCCACCTCCAGCATGGCGGCTCCCCATTCCGAGGGATCCACCCCCAAGGGAAGCCGGATATCCAAAAAAATCTCCCCAAAGCGCCCTTTTCCCTCTTCCCCCTTCATGGAGAGTACCGATCCCGAGGGGCGATGGATCACCGATTTTTCCGGCAGATCCCGGGCCTCCACCCAATCCAGCACCGCTCCCGCCCCCCGAAGTACCCGGGTCTGGGGACCCCCGTCTCCGCTTCTGTGAGCTCCCGTATCTTCATCCCAAAGCCTGAGAAGACAGCGCCCTCGATAGCCCAGGGTGATTCCCGAGAGCCCCGAAGGCTCTCCCACGAGACATCCCGCAGGAGGAGTCTGCTCCATGCGGCTCTTCACGAGATGCCGCATCCCCCGGGAATCCACCTCCTCCCCTACCACTCCCGCCAGGGTAATCCGCCAGCCTTGAGGAAGGGAAACCTTTCCCCCCGCCACGGCGAAGGCACAGAGGGGACCCTTGGCGTCCACGCTCCCCCGGCCGAAAAGGATCTCCCCCTTCACCTCGCAGGGAGGGCCTCCCGGCACGGTGTCGAGATGCCCCAGAAGGAGGAGTTCCTTCTCCCCCTCTCCCCGGGAGGCGAGACAGTTTCCCATCTCGTCCCGCCAAATTCGTTCCCAACCGAAGAGGGGAAGATGTTCTTCCAAAAAGCGGCTGAAGGGCTCCTCTTCAAAGCTTTCACTCCTGATATCCACCGAGGCCATAAGAAGGGCCTCGGCCCGGGAGCGCTCCTCTTCTCCCGTTCTTTTCAGTTCTTCCAGCCGGGAGGCTCCTCCGGGAACTTTCGAAGCCCGGGCATAGAGGCTTTCCCCAAGCATCTCTTACTCCCCCTCCTGCCGTCGGAGCACCCGCCCCAGGGTTTCCGCCGCCAGAGAAAAGGATTCCTTTCGTGCCACCAGAGGAGGAAGAAAGCGCACCACATGCGTACCCGACACCAGGGAGAGTACCCCCTCCTCCTGAAGCTCCTTCACCACCGGCCCTGCGGGGATGGTAAGCTCCACCCCCTGAAGAAGCCCCTTTCCCCGGAGGCTTTTTATCAAAGGAGAGGAAAGGTTTTTCAAAGCCCTTCGAAAAAAGGTCTCCTTCTCCGGCAATTGCTCCAAAAGCTCCTCTTCCAACAGCCCAAGAACTTCCAGGGCCACCGCCGCCACCAGAGGATTCCCTCCGTAGGTGGAGCCATGCCCCCGGGGAGGAAAGCTCCCAAGCTCCTTCTTCCAGAGGGTAATGCCTGCGGGAAGCCCCCCGGCCACACCCTTGGCAAAACAGAGAATATCCGGCTCCATCCCCCATTCCTGAGCCAGAGAGAGGGCTCCGCAACGCCCCCAACCGCTCTGGATTTCGTCCACCCCGAGGAGCGCCCCGACTTCGGAGCAGCGCTGACGCAAGGTGTGGCAGTACTCCGGGGTAAGCATATCCAGCCCCCCCTCCCCCTGAAGAGGCTCCACGAAAACCCCCGCCACCTGGTCATCCAGGGCCCCCAGAAGCTCCTGGGGTTCCAGATGCTCCACCGGAAGAAGAGCCCTCTGCCAGGGGCGGCGGTACCGGGGGTTGAAGGTGAGGGAGAGCGCCCCCAGGGTACGACCGTGAAAGCTCCGGCGAAGGGCAAGAATCCGGGGACGCTCCGGCCGAAGGACCAGCAGTAACTTAAGAGCCCCCTCTATGGCCTCCGCACCGCTGTTGCACAAGAACGAGGTATATCCGGGAAAGCGCTCCTCCAGTTTTTCCATAAAGATCCGGCGGCTCGGAGCCTGAAGACTCCCCCCGATGGTCCAGAAATTGCGGGAAGCTCCTTCAAGGGCCTGGATCAACCGGGGATGGGCATGCCCAAAGAGGGCCGCTCCGTGCCCCGCGAGAAAGTCCAGATAGCGCCTCCCCTCTCCATCCCAGAGATATTCCCCCTCTCCCCGAACTGCCTCTATCCCGCGAGTGCCATAGAATGCCGGCTCCATAGATGGGTCCCTCCTCCCTGCAAAGCGTATTCCAAAGGACGTTCCCTCCGGCTGTCGCAGAGAATAGTCCGGGGAACTCCCCCTTCCAAAGCCTCTCGACAGGCCAGAATCTTGCGCTTCATGTTCCCCCGGGCACAGGCCTCCAGGGGCTCCCAGTTCTCCAGACTTCCCCGACAGATGAGGCTCTCCTCCCGGGAGGGATCCTCCAGAAGCCCCGGCACATTGCTGGCGATCACCAGCACCGAAGCTCCCAGGGCTTCCGCCACCGCTGCGGCGAGGCGATCCCCATCCACGTTAAGGCGAAGGCCGCTCTCCTCATCGTACCCCAGAGGGGGGAGAAGGGGTATGCCGCCGCAGCCGAGAACCTCCTCCACCGCTTCCGTATAGACCCGGGAGATGCGACCACTGTAATTTCCCCGGAGCACCCGAACACGCCCCTCCTCAAGAATCCGCAGAGAGTCCTTGCGGCAGGCCTGGACAGATCGCTGGGAGGAGGGAAAGACGGGGCACCCACGCCCCCCCTGCTCATTCAAGAGTTCCAGAAGCTCCACGGAGTTCCGGGAGGCCGCCGCCTCGAAGAGAGCCTGTTCCACTGCACCCACAAAACGGCTTCGGTATCCTCCGGGGCTCGTCACGTGCCGGGGGGTAATCCCCGCATCTTCACAAAGCCGGTTCATCCGGGCGCTGGCGCCGTGCACCACCACCCACTCCTCTCCCAGACTCACCCGCTCCGCCACCTCTTCCATAAGGGGAATCGCACAGTTTCCCGCAGCACCGCCGATCTTCACTACTCCACGCATGTTTGTAAACCTCCTTACCCTTCTCGTTGTGTCTGTTATGCCGGATAGACCGGCATCATCCCAAGCCCTGACGTTTCCGGAAGGCCGCAGATGAGATTCGCCGCCTGTACCGCCGTCCCCGCAGCTCCCTTGAGCAGATTATCCAGAGCGGTTCCCACCAGGAGGGAAACCCCGTCATCTGCCAGAGCAAAACCGATCTGCACCCGGTTGCTCCCCAGCACCATCCGGGGATCTGGAAAGCGCAGATGCGTCGGTCGGGAGGGGCAGAGATCGATAAAGGGCTCCTCCTTCCAGCAGGAACGGTAGAGCTTCCAGATCTCCGCCTCCTTCATTCTCCGGGTGAGCCGGACCCGGGCGAACATCTGCACCCCCCGCACCATCTCCACCGCCGTAAGGGTCATACGGGTTCGAGAGGCTTCCAAACCGGTCTCCTGCAGAACTTCCCCCAGATGACGATGCTCGAAGAAGGAGATTACCCGGAGCACTCCCCGCCGGTAGGGGTGATGACTCCCCGAGGAAGGAGAGGCCCCTCCCTCGCTGGAGCCCACCCGCATCTCCATATCCACCTCCTCCACCACACCTCCCCGAGCCAGAGGATAGAGCCCCAGAATGGCGGCGGTGGCATTACATCCCACCCCGGAAACCAGGCGGCTTCGGGAGATCTCCTCCCGGTGCAGCTCCGGGAGGCCGTAGACCGCCCCTGCCAGAAGCTCCGGAAGAGGATGTTCCTTGCCGTACCACCGGGCATAGCTTTCGGGGGAGCGAAGCCGCAGATCCGCCGAGAGATCCACCAGAGGGATATTCCGCTCCGCGTAGAGGGGGATCATCTCCAGAGAGGCCCCGTGAGGGAGGGCGAGAAAGGCAAGATCCGTCTCCATATCCCGGGCCTCTTCGGGGGAGATAAAGCGCTGATCCCCGTAGGCGGAACGGAGGTGGGGATGCACTTGCCAGAGGGGGCGCCCCGCATGGCTCCGGGAAACCACCCCGGCAATGGTCATGGCGGGATGGGCCCCGGCGATACGAAGCAGCTCTCCTCCAGTCATTCCCGCCCCACCCCAAATCACCACATGCTGCATACAATTCATCCTTTCTTCGGTTGCTCTAAAGACAACGCGGTTACCCGGAGGGTACAAAAAAACCCGCCTTCCTTTTTTGGAAGCGGGCCGAAACGTGCGTTTTGAGAAAATATGGAGTTTTCCCTTCTACTGGTGGGTACGCTCCTTCTCTTCGGCCCGGTATGCGACAACAGCAGCGGCTTCTCGGGGAAGTCGCTTTATCTCTTTTGCTCGCTTTATGCCTCCTGGGGCATCCGAAGCAGGATTCTTTTCGAGAGACACCTCAAGGGAGGCGCAATGCTCCAACAGCTCCCCGGGAATATCCACCCCGGTGATGTCGATGGAGTTCCGAAACTCTCCGCCGTCGTTGATCTCGTTCACCATCCACCCCGAAGAGGTGGCAAAGCAGTCCACCGCCAGAAACTCTCCTCCCACCGCCTCATGCACCCGGCGCAGAAGACGCTCCAGCTCTCTCTCCAGAGGCTGATTCTCCGCTCTCCCCCCCCGGGCGGTGTTGGTGATCCAGTGCTCGCTGTACCGCCGGATGGCGCAGCGAGGCTCTCCGCCGATAATAAAGGCCCGCACGTCGAAGCCCTCCTTCTCCACGTACTGCTGCACGTAGAGATGCCGGTGCTGCCCTCCGAGCTGCATCTTGTGTTCGATCACGGTTTCCGCCATCTCCGGGGAATCCACCTTGGCAAGAAGGCGTCCCCAGCTTCCGCTCATGGGCTTGAACACCACGGGGTAACCAAGATCCTCCGCAGCCTTCAGGGCTCCTTCAGGGGAGAAGGCAAAGCGAAAGGCGGGCTGAGGGATATCCGCAGCCTCCAGAAGCATGGAGGTCTCCCCCTTGGAGCCGCAGCAGGAGATAACCTCCCGGGAATTCACGGTACGCCACCCCCGGTAGGCCAAGTGCGAGGCCAGAAGCTCGTTCTCTCCGTGGGCGATACAGCGCAGGAGCAGCAGATCCCCGGGAGCAAAATGCTCCTCCCCGGCGCCGCCTCCCCAGAAATCCTCCCCCAGATGGTGCAGCGAAAGGGGTATTCCCCGCCGCTGGGCCCCCTGGGCAAGAAGCTTCTCCTCCGCCCGAAGGCGGGTATAGAGCATTCTCAGAGCCACGGCTATTCTCCCCAATCCTCCTGAACTTCCGGAGCCTCCGCCACCTGCAGGGGAGAGAGCCCCACCACCTCAAGCTCGGTGCCGCAGTCGGGGCAGAGAAGCAGTTCCCCCTCCAACACATCCGAAGCCACCGAAACCGAACCCTCACAGACCACACAGGTTACATCTGCCATGATTTTTCCCTCTCTTTCTTTTTGAAAAACTTTGTAGAAGACCATACAAAAAACGCCAGCTCATCCCTTGCTGGGACGAACTGGCGTAGTCCGCGGTACCACCCAAATTGGATTTTCCGGGCCATGCTCCGGAATATCCCTCTTGCTGGCCCTGTGACGGGGGCCCTCCGTACGGATACTCCGGGGGTGCTCTCAAAGACTCCCTTTCTCCGCAGGCTCCTCAGGTTTTAGGCTCCGCACCCCTCTTCGAGAACGCCTTGCAGCCGGTGGACGTTCCTCTCTGTCGAAAAGTTCGGGTTTGGGCACCCTGATTCCTCGCCGATACAACTTTCCCTGAGAATGCCCCCGAAGGGCGAACATTTCTCGAAAAAGCTCGAAATTTGTTGGAGGTTATTATAGGGGGCTTTGTGTTCTTGTCAAGCTCGATTTTGCACAAATATCTTTTTGGCGGCTTTTTGGTACGCAGCAAGCACTCTGGAAACGGGATGAAGAAGGGGGAAAAAGAGCTGCCAAAAGCTTCCTTCAGGCTTCTCAAGCCTCCCGAAAAACCACCTTATTGCGTCCCGTGGCTTTAGCCTCGTAGAGAGCTTTATCTGCCCTTCCCACCAGGAAGTCCGGGGTATCTCCCGGGGCCATCTCAGCTATCCCCGCACTGATGGTGATCTGTCGGTCCACGGAGAAGCGCTCCTTCTCCATAGCAACTCGAACCCGCTCTCCGAAGGCCATGGCTTCATGAGCCGCAAGCCCCGGAAGAACCGCAAGAAACTCCTCTCCTCCCCAGCGCCCCACAAAACCCAGGGGTACCAAAAATTTGAGGATTTCTGCGGTGCGTTGAAGCACCGCATCCCCCGCCTGATGACCGAAGTCATCGTTCACCTGCTTGAAGTGATCCAGATCGAAGATGGCCACCGAAAGAGGTTCCCCCTCTCTCCAGACCTCAGTAAAACTGGATTCGAGGAGAGAGTCCAGGTGAAGGCGGTTGCTGATCTGGGTGAGGGTGTCCGTCCGGGAGGTCCATTCCAGAAGGGTGATGGTCTCCTGCACACGCTGCATGAGTCTGGAGAGGGCCTCGGCTATAATTGAGGCCTCGTGGTTCACATACTGATGATTTTCTCGAAGCTTGTCTTGAAGCTTGAGAACGTCCTCCTGGCTTTCCGAGAGCAGCGTCACATCCTCCACCAGCAGAGAAAAGGGGCGGAGATAGCGGCGTAGAAACAGGAAAAGGGCCAGTACAAGGAAGAGGGAGAGCAGGAGAACACCGGGCATGAGTCGCCTCTGGAAGAGCAGAAGATCCGAGCCGAGAGTGTCCTCCTCAAAAAAGGCCCGGGCATCTTCCACCCGGATATTTCCTGCAGATATTTTCGGAAGGAGAGAGACGGAACTCCTGGCTTTACTCGAAAGAGGTGCGGCAAGAAGGGGAAACCCCTCCACCTTCAGCTCCAGCCCCAGCCCTGTTCCCTCGGAGAGAAAGGCGAGGAACGCCGGAGTTATCTCCGTAGCCGCCAGCGCCACCCCCAGGGGAATCTCCCCGTAGAGTTTCACCGGCACCGCACAGAGCGTCACAAGATCTCCCTCAAGCTCGTAGATTCCCCGGGCCTGCCCCTCCGAAAGAGCTTGGGTCAGGGCAGGATGCCCCGCAAGAGAATCTCCGAAACGATAGGGATCGTGGGCTCTGGCAAGGACGGTTCCCTCAAGGTCGGTGAAAAAGACTCTGGGGATGCGAAGAGGATCCAGAAAGAGCTGCCCCCACTGCACGAGAAACCCCGTATCTCCTGCCTCCACCGCCCTGGCGGCATCCGGTGCCCCCGCCAGGATGGCGGCGTAGGTTCGGATCTGCTGCCGGTGCGCCTCCATGCGGGAGGCGAGAAGAGCCAGCTTGAGGTTCTGCTCCTTCTCGTAGATTCCCTTGCGAAAATGCAGAAGCCCCTCAAGCCGGAAAAATCCGAACCCCAGGGCGAGGAACAGCGGAAGAAGGGCAAGAAGGAGAATCTTCCAGTAGAGCCTCATATGTCATGATCCTCCTTGGGAATCTCTATTTCCAGAGCCTCCCGGAGAGAATCGTAAAAATGCGTATCCAGCAGCACAAACCCCGCTCCGGGCCATCCGAGGATCTCCCGGATGGTTTCCATGGCACGAGAATCCGTCGGAAGGGAGAGGAGCACTTTTTGCAGAAGCGCCACATCCTCCTTGGGCACACTGGTAGAGGCCACCACGGGATCCAGGGGGATGGGGTCCGAAAGGGCAAGAATTCGGAAAAGATCCCCATACTGGGAGACCGCCGTATGCAGTGTGCCGTCCGATACGGCTCCTCCCTGAATAGAACCAGCCAAAAGGGATTCGATCACCGCATCGTGCCTGCCGAGGTAGAAGACCTTTTTGAAAAATTTCTCCGGCTCCATCCCCTCTTTGAGCAGCATCCGTCGGGGAACCCGATGCCCCGAGGTGGATTCCCGGTCGGTGAAACCAAAGTTTTTCCCCTTCAGATCCTGGAGTGTCTCTATGGGGCTCTCTTTGAGAGAGATCGTCACTGAATGGTAGTAGGGAGAGAGGGCCTGTGTTATCTCGCTCCACTCCGCATAGGTGGCCACATAGCAGACTCTGGAGACGAAACGGACATACGCGGCGGGGCTCACCATGGCAAAGTCCACGGAACCGTCCTGAAGGCGCTGCTCCATCTCCTGGTAGTTCCGGGTCACCACCACCCGGAGAGTCCACCCCGTTTCGGCGGCGATAAAATCCGCAAGAGGTCGGAAGGCGGCGTGCACTTTGCCGGGATCGTTGGTGGGGTACACCGCAAAGGTGTAGGTGCCATGAGCGCTTACGGAAAAAGCCGGAGAAAAAAAGAAGCATGCCAGAAATCCCACGCCGAGAAGAAGTAGAGAGGAGGGTTTTTTGCGTTTTTTGAGACCTCTTCTCATCATCGGAAAGCACCGCCTCTCTTATCGATTTTTTCGCAGGGTTTCTCAAAAGCATTTACAGTTAGCATCGTAACGGTAGCACTTCTCGGTGTATACATCAAGCAAAATCGCACACTTTTCTCGAGAACCGCATCAAAAAGGGACCACCCCAAGACCATGTGCCCCTCCGCCCTCGAAACTGCGCGTACGGAGGGGCACATGGGGTTTTATTACAGAAGGTCTCCGGCGGTCACACGCCGCTCCATGTTGCCTTTGCCGGAAGGAGAGCGTTGCTCTGAAATTTCTGCTACGTTAGCGCTTTCTCCTCCGAAGGGCCAGGGGTGTCAGTCCCGCAAGAAGCAGCAGGCTCCAGATCCCGGCATTTCCGGCGGAGCATCCGCCACCCCCGGTGTTGCCACCCTGTACGGGGACAGCAACACTCACGGTGTTATCGTCAGGAGGGTCGCCTACTTTGGGTACCACCCTCATGAAGACACTGCGGGATCCCGGCGTTTCGAAGAAGTGGGTCAGCACCAGGGAGTATTCCCCCCCCGGTACAATTCCGGAGATGATTCTGTTGGCGAAGGGCTCCCCTCCTCTGTCGGGGTTGCCGTCGTAGAAGAAGAGGGAGATGTTCCCCACCGGCAGATCCCCTTCGTTACGAACACTTCCGCGAAGGAGTACAGTTTCGCCAACTGCAAAGGCATGCTCGTCTGCGGGGGTGTTTCCCAGTTCAAGGGTGAGCGCCATAAGGTTCGTGTTCCTATCCGCCAGGGACACACCCTCAGGGACAAGCTGCTCGGCGAAGGCGCTCCGGGATCTGCCCACAAAGACATCGTACCAACCGAGATTGTTATCGAACGGTTCGTTCAGGGCGCGTCCCTCAAGCTCCGCAACCCGGCCTTCGGGGTTCGCCGTAACGCGTATCGTGTAGTTCCCCTCGGTCATCCCCGCGGTGTTCCACGCAACCGTGGCCCACTTCCAGTTTGCCGCTTCCGAAGCGCCCCAAGGGTCTATCCGGGGGGTCCGTGCGGTTCCGATAACGACCGCCGGGCCGCCGCCGTAAGGGACGGCCTCGAAAAGGATGTCCACTTCGGAGCACTCCACCAGGCTGAAGTTATGCACGCGCACAGCGATGGTCATTGTTTCTCCCAGCGGAAGGCTCTTCCCCAGGTCAACACCGCCCGAGTTCCGGAAAAAGATACCCCGTATCTTCCGGGCATCCGGATTGAGCGGGTCCTCTGCGGCCCACTTCCATCCGTCGCCTTCGACGTACCTCCAGAGACGTGGAAGATTGAGCGCCGGATCGGGGGCAGCATAGCGACTCGCCCACAGCGACCGGTTGTTGAGCACGTCCACGACGTGGGACGTTTTCAGGACGCCCCCGCCGGTTCTGTACATCAGCGGCGTGATCTGGTAGCCCAGGGGCGTGGAGAACGCCGGGATGTTCACGGTAAAGGCCTTTTCCTTTTCCACAGAGGTCTTTGCGATGTTTGTCTCGGTGGTCCGCTTGTCCATGTGGAAGGAGGCGGTGGTGGAGCCGCCGACCTCGAAGATCTCGACCTGCGCGCTGCCGCTCGCCTGCAGTTCCACGTCGAGGTTCATTTTGACCTCCACCGACTTCAGGCTCTCCCTCGTAAACGAGTCCTTCCACGTGATGCCTCTGGTGAACGCGGTTCCGCCGCCGACGCCGAACTCGAGGTTGTCGGAGAGACGTCTGTCTTCGGCGAAGTCAACTATCTGGGCTCTTCTCGAAGGATAGGAGAGGACGTTGCCGTTCATGTGGGCCGGATGGTACCAGTCGACGTTAAGCCCCGGAAGGAATTTCATGCTCGCTTCCGATTCCGGGATGGAGAGCTGATAGTAGGTGGGTACTTTCGCCCCGCCCTGTTCCGGTTCGCTCATCCAGCCGAGGATGGGATAGCGCCAGAGATGGACCCGGTTGGAGAGGTAGAGCAGCACGTCGTCCCTCGTGGTCGCTCCGGTGAGCGACGTGGATCGCGACTGGTAGCTCCTGGCGATCTCCGAACGCAGATCTTTCGTGGACCCCCCCACGGTGGTGGTGAGTTTCATCTCGGCTTTCACTATGCCGAGATCGACCCCTCCCCTTTGCTCCACGCTCACCGAGCCTCCAAGGGTGCTCTCCGCCTCGAAGATATTGGTGGTCTCTCGGGACTCCGAGTCGCTTTCAGCATACTGGACGTACAGATCGTCCCTGCGGGTGCTGTTCGTCACCACTCCGGAGTTGTCCGCATCAATATGCTTCGGCGGCTCGTTCACAAAAAGAAGCGGAGTGACGTGGTTCTCCAGGGTGATGTGCGTGGGATACCCCAGCACCATGCTGTCGCGGTCGATGTCGCCGATAAGGAGATGGGCACGCTCCGGAAGCAGAATGCCGGAGCTGAGACGAGCTGCGGAAACTTCTTTCAGGGCATCCCCCTCAAGACGAAGAAGACGAGCGAACGTACCGCCGGAGGACAAACTGGTGTGATGGAGCAGGACAATCGCGTGCGATCCGCCTTTCGCCGCCGACGACGGGTGGAGCGAGCCGGTGAAACGCCCCGTCTTCAGATGGGAGATCGGTCGGTAGATCTCGAGTCGATCGTTGCTCCAATACTTACTGGCGGTTCCGGAGGAGCCATCGCCTTTGTTGTACACCGCGATGAGTTCCGAACGCTCGAAGGGGGGGCTTCCCCATTGATTGGTCAGAAGAAGCTCGTCCTTCCCGTTTCCGTTGATGTCCGCCGCGGCCGCCAGTATGGGTCCTTCATCCCCGAGGAACCTGTGGGAGTGTCTGGATTCCGTCGTGAAAGTCGCCCTTCCGTCCTGGATGTTCACGGTGAGCAGGCGAACGTTCCTTCCGTACCCATCCCCGGTGTACCCTGTAACACAGAAGATCTTCTTCCTTCCGTGCCCTCCCAGTCGGCGAAGGCGATGTCGAACCAATCCGGGGGGTAGTATCTGTCATAGTACGGCGCGATATCAAGGGTATGCACGCCGAGAAGACGAAGCCTCAGATTCGCCTCCGCCTTGAGGAGCGCCACCACGTACTTTCCAGCCTCCGATACGTACATCACCGCGATCTCGTCCCTGCCGTCCCCGTCCGCGTCGCCGGTGGCGATGCGGAATCCGGAACGCCAGTGTATGCGAGGAACTTCGCCGGCGTTCGAAAACTCGCTTTCAACAGGATTGTCGAATCCGGCGACGGATGCCGCGTAAAATCTCGGTCCGTTACTATTGCCGGTGCCGACGAAGACAAGTTCCGTGTCCCGATCCCCGTTAAGATCCCCTGCGGAAGCGACGAAATAATTGATTGAAAAAAAGCCCCATCTATTATTTGTTCGCATTATTTCCGCCTTGTAGCCATTCTGGTCCACCGGCGCCAGCGACATCGTCAAACCCGTCGAAGAGGCTGCATTCCAGACCTGCGCCAGGAACGCCTCGTTCCGGCTGTTCCGCAGCAGCACGGCGGCGTCGCCGACCCGTCCGTCCAGAAGCGGCGGTCTCGACGACCAGGTGGTCTTCGCGTCGTCCAGCCTCTCGGACCAGGTGCGGGAACCATCCTCGCGCTGCACCACGTTCGGCAGGAAGACGTCGTTATAGACGGTACCCTCATCCTGCGTCATAACAACCGCCTCCTCGTCCAGCAAAAGAAAGGGGGCCCTACCGAAGGGATCCGTCGTTCCGGGGGGAGCCGCCCCCTCCTCCGCCTCCAGGAAGCCCGTCGGCACCAGCAACAGCGCGGCGAGCAGGAACAGGCACATGAACGGCGTCATCTTCTTTTTTCTTCGCAACATCGCCACAACCTCCTTTTCTTCTCCCACCTGAGGAATAACAGGTATTTTCTCCAGGAAAACCGCTCCGTGGAGATCACGCATCAAAGGATGTACTATAAAAACAGGCACCCCCGGGACGGAAGCCTCTGCAGGAGTGCCTGAAAGACCACATACCAGGCGCTACAGCGCCACTTCCCTATTTCTGGATTTTCGCTTTTTTACCGTAGGGTTCGATCTGTTCCTGGGGGAACTGATCCACCTTGGCGTAAATGTACTGAAGCTTGGGAAGATCCTTGAACATGGAGAAGTCCGGTATCCCCTGGGTTTTCTGAAGGTTCAGAGAGCGAAGCTTGGGCATCCCCGTGATGGCCTCGGGATTTTTGACGGTGGTGCTGTCAACGTTCAGAATTTCGAGCTTCTCCAGCCCCGCAAAATACGAGAGATCCACCGGGCCCGTGATGCCTTCGAGAACGATCTCCTGAAGCTTGGGGCACTGGGCCAGGGGAGAGACATCGGTAATATCCTCCCGAAGCAGCTTCAGCACCTTGAGATTCGGCATATGAACCACGGACTCCAGCGTATCGAGCTTGGAGATTCCCGCCCGGAGAGATTCCATCTTGGTAAGCTTTGCTAGAGGGGAGTAGTCCTCGAACTTGGTGGCGTAGATCCAGAGATCCTTAAGCTCCGTAAGGTTTCCCACGGGGGTCATATCCTTGGCGGCCACCCCGTAGAGGCTGAGTGTTTTGAGCTTCGTCAGCCCCCGGATGGGAGAGAGATCCCCGGTCTTCACCATGTAGAGGCTCAGCTCCTCCAATGCCGTGAGCTCCGCCAGCACGGAGATATCTGTTACGGAGGTTCCGTAGAGCCGAAGAATCTTGAGGGCGGTCTTGCCGCTGAGGGGCGAGAGATCCTCTAAGCCCTTGGGCTGCATAAAAAAGGACAGCTCTTCAAGCTGAGTCATGGGAGCCAGGAACTCCAGATCCGGATACTCCACTTGCTTTATTTCGAGCTTCTTCATGGCAGTAAGAGCTTTCAGAGGCTCCAGAGTTGTGACGTCTCTGAGGCTCTCCAGCTTGAGGAAGGTGAGCCCTGAAAGGGCCGCCAGAGGTGAAAGGTCTGCCAACTCTTTGGCCGAGGAAATTTCAAGCCCCGTGAGAATATCCGCAAGAGGAGCAAGAGCTTTCAGATCCTCCACAGTAACCACACCCCCCAGGCGGAGGGGTTTACCCTTGGCGATATCCGGATCTTCCCGAATCATGGCGAGAAACTCCTCGGTAACGCCGTCGGTTATTTTGGGACCGAAGGTGGAACTTTTGGTGTACTTGGGATCCGCCCCAAAGGCGGAAAGGGAGAGAACACAAAGACAGAGAAGAGCCAGAAAAACCGTGAAAAGAGTTCTTTTTTTGCCGATCATCACCAGATACCTCCTCAAAACGTTTACACAGCACCGAGTGCCGCCAAAATAAGGTGACACGTACCCATGAGAAGGATTGCTACATGTGAAAATCGAAGATTTCATGAAGGCCTTCGGAAAAGACCCGAAGCTTTGTGTTCATGAAAGGAGATGACAAGGACTGTTTCCCTCTCTCTCACACTCGCAAAAAAGCATATGGGCAAAACCTTCCTCCCACCTCCCCTTCCTGAAGGAACTTCCTGCGAAGGCTTCTGTTGCAGTACCGAGAAGTACTCCTGGGATTATTTCAAGGGCTTTACTCCAAGATCCCTGCATATTTTCGCAGCCAGGATGTCACTCATCTCAACATGCCGCGGAATGGCAGAACGCCTGTTCTGATCAGGGTTATGCCACCAGGAATGTTTTCCTCCCTCTCTTAAAAGCTCACATCCCTGCTTATGCAAGTGCCGCAGCAGCTCGCTTTTCTTCACAGGGCTATTTTTTCCACCCTAAAATTTTCCCCCGCGGCGACCATGGAATCTTTACGATGAAGCTCCAAAGCTTCTTGCAGGGTTATTCTCAAGGTTTCCATAAGCTCTTCGCACGTTCTCTCCTGGCAATTCACACCGGGCAACTCCTCTATCCAGCCGATCCACCAATCACCATCCTGTTTCATAATAGCGGTATACTCCCGGGGCATGCAAATCAGCTCCTTTCTTTAGTGCGTGCTGCCATAAGGCGGGAACACGTCTCCCGATTTTTCAGGGCTCCCTCTCCACCAGCGGAAGAGAGAGCTCCACATGGCCGAAGGGATTTCCCTCCTCACCGGGGGGAAGATAGCACTCCCGTACGGTCCCCTGAGGAACCTGCCCCTGGCACTCTACCCACTGGAGAAGTCCCTTCAGTGTTTCCGGAAGCTCCCCACAGCTCCCCCGGTGCAGCACCACAGCCACACTCCCCCCGGAAAGGATATGCGGACAGACACCCTCTCCGGGAAGATGCAGCACCGCCTCGCCGGGGCCTTTTTCGAGATTGTAGGTACAGAGAAAGGGAGCCCCCCGCAACGCTCCGGGAGAAACTTCCATAAGCCTCTCCGCCGCATCCCGGGCAAGCTCCCGAAGACGCTTCCGCTCTCCTCGAAAGGATATACTGTATCCTGGAAGAGGCTTCACCTGCAGAAGCCCATAGCGAGGAACGTGCCACTCCCTTTCCAGAGATTCCAACTCTTGAAGGGAATTTTCAAGAGCCCGGATCTTTCCCCTCAGCCCCTTTCGCTGCTCCTCTCCGAGACTGCGGAGCACCCCCTCTTGCGGGATCTCTCCCGTCATAACGCTGCGGATATCCTCCACGGAAAAATCCGCCCTTCGAAGACGCAGCAAAAAACGGGCCTCTTCAAGCTGAGAAGCCAGATAATGCCGGTACCCCGTGTGGGGATCCGTATAGGCGGGTAGCAGAACATGCTGCTCCGCATAAAACCGCAGCATCCGACAGGAGAGACCGGTGAGCCGGGAAAACTGGCCGATGAGAAGCAGCGCCGGAAGGGGTTCCCCGGGATTGGAAAATCCATTCTTACTCACGGATCCATCCTTATCTCCTCTCCAGCAGCGCTGAGAAGCTCCATATCTTCGTCAGAAAGCTCCTCATCACTGCCGCAGGAACCGTCTTTTTTCCCCCAGGCCATCAGAGCTTCTCGAAGATCCTCAAGCTCAAGCCGCCGAAGAGCGAGACGAGAATCCTCTTTCTGCAGCCAGGCGAGAACCTCCTCCACTCGCCCCTTCTCCAGAGCTTCCCGAACCAGATTGGGATCCAGGCCAAAGGAGTACAGTACGGTGTCTAAAGAGTGCATATTTTCCCCTCCTTCGGGTACATGTTTTTATGCAAAACAAGCATACACTCTCTCACTGTGTAAGAGTCAAGGAAATTTTTTCATAGATTTTTATCGCTAAAGTATTGCACAAAAAACAGTTCCATGCAATATTGAGTCAACACCCAAATATCTTCTTTATTCACGACTTACGCTTTGCTCTTACCCTGCGCATTACCCCTTGACTCTTCCACTGTGTCAAGGACTACACTGCTTCTCAGAAGCTTTATTTCCAAGGCCCAGCCCATGGGCCGCCATCATGCCCGGGAAGCCTCCGGACATACGAGCATACCCAAGGAGGTATAGATCATGTCCTTAGAGTCCGCAGTAGCCTTTTACGAACGTCTGGAGACCGACAACGAACTAGCGGAGCGCATCAAGGAGCTTGGAACCCCGGAGAAGGTGGAGGCCTACGTTCGGGACGAACTGGGCTACGACTTCACCCGGGAGGAGATGCAGAAGGTTATTTTCGAGCGCCATCCCGAGATGAGCGACGAGGAGCTGGAGGCAGTGGTGGGAGGGAAAGATCTTACCTTCAACGATGTTCTCAATGGCGTCATCCTCGTCGCCGCCGCCGCGGGAGCCGCAGCGTAGGAACAGTTTTTTCAGCCCTTCACAGAAAGAAGGAATGGACATGTCCCAGGAATCTGCAGTAGCCTTTTACGAAAAGCTTCAGAATGACGAGGCCCTGGTAGAACAGATCCAGGAGATGACTCCCGCGGAGGTTCAGAATTTGGTGCAGCAGGAGTGGGGATTCGACTTCACCGCCGAAGAGATGCAGCAGGTAATCTTTGACCGCCATCCGGAATTGTCGGATGAAGAGCTGGAAGCGGTGATAGGAGGGCTCTCTGCAGAGTCAGCCGCCATCGCATTGACAGGCGTTGCGGTGAGCGCCGTCCTTGTGGGAGTGGGAGTAGCAGGCACGCTAGGCATTGTCACCGTAAGCGTGGCCTTCGCCGCCGTGGCGGCGGCATAGAAAAACAAGGCCTCCCGAGGTTGAGAAAAATCCCGGAGGCCTTTCTTACTAAGTCTCTTCCTCACATTCCCGAAGAATCATCCCTCTCGGCTCAAAAGCTCCTCCCGGAGATCCTTACGGTTGGCGGACCCCACTTTTTTATGAATCTTCCTGAGGTGGGTTCGCAGGGTATTCCCGGTGATATTCAACTTTTGAGAAATTTCCCCGTTAGAGAACCCTTGAGCCACCAGAAGGGCCACCCGGATCTCCTGAGGAGAAAATCCTTCCTTGAGAAGATGGAGCTGCAGAACATCCTCCTCCGGGGGGCTTGAAGGCTTCTCCTCCTCTTCTCCTCCCAGATCATACCCCGCAAAGCTCTCCGGGGAATCCCGAAAGAAAACCCCCGAAAAAAAGAGCACCCCGATGCCGAGAAGGCTGGCGGTACGAACAAAGGGCACCTCCCCCCAAGAGGCGAGAAGCTCCATTATTTTTGTAAGGAGCACCCCCATAAGGACGGAGCCCATGATAATTCCCTGCCCTGTGGCCACCACCGAGAGAGCCTTTTTTCTTCCGGTGCGAGAACCCAGATAGAGAAGAAGCGTAAAGATGTAGGCTCCGAAGATGCCAAACCCCAGTTGCAACAAAGCCAGGGGCAGAAAGGAATGTCCCTCCCCCAGGGCCGCAAAAAGAAGAAATCCCAGCCCCACAAGAGCCTGGGCCCAGGGATACATGCTCCGAAGATCCACGCTGGAAAAACGATAGAGTAAAAACCCCATTCCCAGAGCCCCCAGACTGTAGAGGGGATCCGTGAGCTTTTGATCCAGAATCAAGGCGGGGCTCTGAATCACCAAAAGTATGGAGAGAAACATGGCGGAGACTCCGAAAAAAGAGACCACTCGAAGGGCCAGCCGGGGAGGAAAGACGAATCTTTCTCCCCGGGGGAACTGCTCTTTTTGCAATCCCTCAGGGGATCCTGAAGGAGGGGCCCACAGGAAAGCCCCGAGAAAGGGAAGCAGCAACGCCAGGGCGGTAAGGTAGGAGGGAAGAAACAACGGTACGAGAAGAATCATGAGGGTTCGGAAGGTGCAGGCGAAACCGAAGGAAAGAGCCTGAAGAGAAAAGGGAGACCTTGCAAGGCTCCACTCCCAACAGGCAAGCTGCAATGCAGAGCCTATCCCGGGAAGGGCCAAAAAGAGAATCTTCCCTGCAAAAGGGATTTCCTGAAGCCCACCTCCCCAGGGGAGCCACGCCAGGGACATGAGTATTCCCGCTCCCCACATTCCTCGGCGCATCCACCTCTCCGGAAGGGATTTTCCCCAACGGGCCACAGAGAAAAAGGTGACACAGAGGATGAGACAGAAGAAGGCATACTCCATGGTGGGGCCGAGAAAAGGCCCTTCGGAAAAACGAGAAAAAAGAGAGCTCTCCAGAACGGCAAGCCACTGCCAGAGAAGTATGGTGGCCAATCCAAGAACCTTCGACACGAGCATTCCCCCCTTTTCTTTTCAGCATACCATAGAATACAAAAACACTGAAACCCTTGCCACACAAGGATTTGAAAGGGGGGGTGAGATAAATCACCCCTCCCTCTTACGCTCCTTTTAGGTTATGCTGATCTTTTCAATCGGGAGTCCAGTCCCTTGAGAATTCCCATGTGACCCGAGAGACTGCTACAGAAAACACCCATTCAGGACAAGGAGGAACTCGTGCACAGGCTGCCGAAAAAATTCCGGGGAATACCCGCGGGGAAAGAAAACAAAAACAGCTCTACATACCTTACCGGGACCCTCATCTTTGCTTTCATATTTTTTTTATCCTCTCCCGCCCTTTCCTCGGCACAAGGGAGTATCCCCGGAAAGACAAAATCCCTCTCTCTGAGCGAAAGTATTCATCAGGCTCTCCAATGGCACCCCGAGGCGAAAAAGGCTCGGGCCATGATTACTGTGGCCCTGGGAGACCTCTCTCTGGCCAAAACGGGAGAGGCGATCACGCTTAACCTCGGCCTCTCCTACCATCGCGAAAAAGTACCCGCCCAGGCCAACCCGGGAGATGCCTACAACACCGAAGTTGTCCTTTCCAAACCTATCTTCGACTGGGGGCGTACCGATACGAAAACCCTTATAGCCCTGGAAAAGCTTGCCATCTCCAGACTCGAAGAATACCGGGCTCTCGAAAGCATTGTCTTCGAGGTGGAAAAAGCCTACTACGGCCTTCTTCGGGCCCGATGGGATGCCAAGGCTCAGCGGGAAAATCTCTCCCGTTACGAGACCTATCTCAAGGAGGCCCGGGCCTCCGACAGGGCCGCTCTGGAGGTGGAGGCAAGCAAGGCCCGGATAAGCCTGATTCAGGCGGAGGCGGCGGTGGAGGATGGCCGGGGAATTCTCTACTACAGCATGGGGCGCCCCCCGACCCTCTCTCTGGAATATACCATTGCGGATTTACAGGGGTACGAACCCATATCAATTTCCTTCACCAAAGCCGTGGATCAGGCCTTTCTTTCCCGGGCGGATCTTCTTGGGGCCTCCAAGCGACTTCTCTGCACCGAAGAGGAGCGCACTCTCATTGCCCGGGAAAACGCTCCCACTCTCTCGGCTCTGGGAAGATACAGCCTTGGGGGAGGCTCTCTCCACGAGGAAGATTCCTGGAGGCTCGGGGTGGAACTCTCGATTCCTCTCTATGACGGAGGTGTCACCGCCGCCCGACTCGAAAGAAATCAAGGGCATATGGAGGTCCGGGAAGCTGAAAGGAGGATGCTGGAAAACCATATCGTTCTCCGGGTAAAGCAGGCATGGCTGGCTTTGAAGGAGGCCCAGGAGAGCCTTCATGTGGCGGAGTCCGGGAAAATACAGGCTGAAGTAAGCCTTGCTCTGACACATGCACGATATCGGGAAGGGACAAAAAGCTCTCTCGAAGTGATGGATGCCCTGAATGCCCTCAAGGATACCGTGCTGGACTTCAACCGGGCACTCCACGCCTACTACACCGCAAGAGCGGGACTGTGCTACGCCATGGGGCAAACCCTATCCACGGAAATACTGGATCGGGCAGATCCTGAAGGAAGGAGAAAAACAGAGAAGTAAAGCACCCCCATCAGGCAGATCACTAACACATTACTAAAGGAGGTTGCATACAAACATGAGATATTTTCTTCGAAGACTGTCCCATATGGTTTTTCTTTTTTCCGTCTTCGGCCTCACTCTTTTTCTCGCAATCGTTCCAGGTCAAGCGGGAGCCGCGGAAGAGAGCTGTTCCGGCCTTCTTTCCGAAGACCCCATGGTACGTATCATGTCTCTCCCCATCAGCGGGGATGTGGATGCCATCCTCGCAAACATCAGCAAGGAAGTTTCCCGAGAAACGGGCCTTCCCCAGGAGTTCATCACCTATTACTGGCAGAGCATCGACAACATCAATTGCATGGGGAAAAAGACCGTGGATTACCCGATTTTCGTGGATCTTTACGTTCCGGGATTTCTCACCACTCCGGAGATCAAGGATCTCATGACGAGTATTGCGGACAATATCGAAAGATTTGTGAAGATCGATAAAAAATGGGTTTTCATCCACACTCATTTTCCCCGGCAGGAGCAGGTATACATATCCGGCGAAGTGGCTTCCTGGGATAACTACCAAGGCAATGCGGATCCTCCCTCGGAAATGCAGCAATCTTTTCCGGAAGAGGAAAAACAGGAGCCCCAAAGGGGCCCCGGACCGGGAAGTTTTCTCTTTGAGGATGCATCTTTCATGTTTCAATGCCTCTGGCGCTTCGGCACCATCGCCGCTGGGGGGGCGGATCTGGGAGAGGTCCTTACCGTTACCAGCCGCATTGTGGATGGAGATCCCGAAAGCTGGTATGCCTCGTGGTATGCCATGGGGGGGCATCTGGAAGATACCGCCAAAGAATTCCTGGCTCAGGGACACGAGGCAAGCGCTCGGGAGGCTTACTTCAGGGCCTGCAACTACTACAGGGCTTCGGAAATCTATCTCTCCCAGCCCGAAGATCCCCGGGCTCTCGAAGCGTGGCAAAGGGGACGAAACTGTTTTCTTCAGGCTGCGGAGCTTTCGGAGGGAGAAATAACCTTTCTTGAAATTCCCTTCGAGGAGACTACCCTCCCCGCCTACTGGATTCAACCAAGCCACACAAAAACGCCTCGACCTACCATAATCGTTCATACGGGGCTGGACGGCACCGCCGAAGATTTCTACTTCATCATCGGCAAAAAGATCGCCCAGAGGGGCTATAACTGCCTCGTCTTCGAAGGCCCCGGCCAGGGGGAGATGATCCGGGTAAAGGAGATCCCCTTCCGGCATAACTGGGAGACCGTCATCACTCCGGTGGTGGACTACCTGATAACGCTTCCCCAGGTGAATTCCGAGAAAATCGGCCTTCTGGGATACAGCATGGGAGGCTATCTTGCCCCCCGAGCGGCGGCCTTCGAACACCGTCTCGCCTGGGTAGCGGTGAATTCCGGGGTCTTCAGCGTTTTCGACGGACTCATGACAAAATTCCCCCGGGAAGTGAAAGAAACGCTTGGGGATGATGCAGCGGAGGCAGAGGTCAACGCCATGGTTCAGAGGGAGATGCAGATACATCCGGAACTTCGGCAGTTCATGAACCAGATGCTATGGACCTTCCAAAAAGAATCCCCTTTCCAGCTTTTCCGAACACTCCAGCTCTACACGGTAAAGGACGTACTTAACAAAATCACCTGCCCCGTGCTGGTGGCAAACTCCCTTCACGATCAGGTGGCGGGCTCCTACGAACAGGGAAAGATCTTTTTCCATGCCCTGAAAGCTCCAAAAACCTACCTGGAATTTTCCGATGCCCAGGGTGCCCAGTTCCACTGCCAAAACGGAGCTCCCTCCGTTTCCAGCGAGCGGATTCTGAACTGGATGGACGGAGAGATGCGGCGATAATCCGCAACCAGCGCTCTTGCAATGTGCTGAGGCCCCTCATGTTTCATGGGCCTCAGTTTTATGTACTTAAAATACTTACTCAGGAGGAAATACAAATGAAGACCAGAAAAACAGTTTCACGAATAGTGACATGGCTATGTGCCATGACAACCATGGGAATCCTCTCTTTTCCCGGGGGAACCCTGGGGGCGGAAAAAATTGCGGAAGAAGAGGGGTGGGACGCCCATGAATCCCATACTCGGATGCACTTCCAGGACAACGAAATGGAATTTTCCCTGGCCCTTATTCTGGGAGCCACCGGAAACGGAGGATGCGAGATCGGCGAGGCCTTTGTTACGGCGGCACGCATCGAGGAAGGAAATGCGGAAAGCTGGCAGAAGGAGTGGATCGCCATGGCGAAACTCGCCGAGGCCCGGGGAGATGCGAGCCTGGCGAAGGATCACCCCGTGAGTGCCCGAAAGCAGTATATGCGGGCCTCCTACTACTACCGGGCCGCCCTGATATCCATGCTTCCTCAAAATCCCCTCTTTCGGGAAACCGCAAACAGCAGCCGCTCTCTTCTGCAAAAGGCGGGAAAACTTCTGAATCCCCCTCTCGAATATTTCGAGATCCCCTTCGAGGATTACCTTCTTCCGGGTTACTACTGGAAAGCCTCGGAGAAACCGGGAGAACACAAAACCCTTATCATGATCGGAGGAGGAGAAACCTTTGCGGAGGATCTCTTTTTCTACATCGCCCCCCTGGCGCATGAGCGGGGATACAACTTTCTTACGGTGGATCTTCCCGGCCAGGGGCTGCTCCCTTTGGAAGGACACGTCTTCCGGGCGGATATGAACGTGCCTTTGAAGGCGGTGGTGGATTATGCCCTCTCCAGGCCCGAGGTGGACCCCGAAAAACTTGCCATGTTCGGCATCAGCGGCGGTGGGGGCTTTGTTCCTCAGACAGCTCAAGAGGACAAACGCATTAAAGCCATAGCCATGAACTCCGCCGTGGTGGATGCGTACAAACTTTTCGCCGCCATGCCCGTGGCCACCATAACCGAGGAACAGATGAAGGGCTTTTCCTCCTTCAAGGAGAATACCATCCGGGTCATCGCCTGGCGCTGGGGGGTTTCTATGGACAATATCCCGGGATTGGTGGAGGCCAACCGGGGCTTTTCCTTCGATCCCTCTCACATTACCTGCCCTGCCCTCTCCCTGGTGGGGGAGGGAGAATATGCGGATCCCAACGTACAGGAGCAGCAGAGAATGTTTCTGGAGGGGGTACCTTCCACCACCAAAGCAGTCCTGGTGGTTACTCCCGCCGAGCAGGGGGCTTCAAACCACTGTATCACGGAGAACCGAAGTATCATGAGCCAGGTGGTCTTCGACTTCTTTGATGAAGTTTTCGACTCTTCCGCAGAGTAATAGGATAGAATACTTGCAAGGTTACGAGATATTCTCAAAAAACAGCAAAGTCTTCCTTGACCTTCACACTGTGTAAAGCTTTATACTTTTTCTCAAGCAAAGGCGTTACACCATGTTCTTTTTTCCCACAAGTCCGTGGTGAACTACGCAAAGGAGGTATGCATCATGTCTATGGAATCTGCGGTAGCTTTTTACGAAACTCTGGAGAAGGACACTGCTCTGGCGGAGCGGATCGCCGCCATGCCCCCCGGAGAGGTGGAAAAGCTGGTGAAGGAGGAACTGCACTACGATTTCACCCGGGAGGAGATGCAAAAGGTAATCTTCGAACGCCACCCCGAAATGACGGATGAAGAGCTGGAAGTTGTTATGGGAGGCTTCGCCGACGAGACCGAAGCTTTTCTGGTGGGAACCATGGTAGGAATGGGATCCATAGGATCCGTAGCAATATTTCTAGGAGCAGCTGCTGTCGCCGCAGCCTGAACCTCCCCACCGCCCCCTCCCCCGGAGAGAGATTCTTCCGGGAAGAGAAAACACTTTTTGCCGAAGAAAGGATGTGGTTCCATGATTCAGGCTTCCGCCAACACCACACTGCAAGGCACCTCTCCGGCTCTCTTTCGCGGAGAAGAGCTTCGGCTCTCCAAAATCTTTGATCACGAAGGCACCTCGGCTCATCCCGTAAGCCCCGAGGAGGCCTGGGGACGTTTCGAACCCTTTCTTAAAGAAACCGGGGCAACCCGCATTTCCGACATCACCCAGCTCGACCGTATCGGCATTCCCGTCTTCAACGTGCTCCGACCGAGCATCGACGGCTATACCGCCGCCCACGGCAAAGGGTTCACCTCCACCGCCGCCCGGCTCTCCGCAGCGGGGGAGTCTCTGGAACGCTGGTACGGCACCAAGGCCCCTCTGGAATCCTTCCGGAGCACCTGGAGTGAGCTTGCCAAAAGCTACTCCATGGTTTCCCTGGAGAGACTGGCTCTCACCCCGCACTCCTTCTTTCACGAGAATCTTGAAATTCCCTGGACTCTCGGGTGGGACCTGGTGCATCAGGAGGAGATCCCCCTTCCGCTGGAGCTGGTACACCTCTCTCCGGGAGGGCAAGAATCCCTGTTGATGAATCTCTCCGAGGGGCTCCTCTTCCAGTGCAGCTCCAACGGCCTTGCCTGCGGGGTTCACTTTCTGGAGGCCATCTCCCAGGCTCTGCTGGAGGTTATTGAGCGAGATTCGGTTACCTGCGCCACTCTGGCGGGACGAGCCAAAGGACATCCCGCTCCGGTCTTTCGAATAGCTAAACTGGACTCCATCCCCTTTCCAAGGGTTCAGGAACTCCTGGAGCGTATCCGAAGAGCGGGGGTAGACATTATTCTGGCAGACAACGGCACCGATGTGGGCATTCCCACCTGGAACTGTTATCTCATGGACATGAAAGAGCCCGTCTCTCTGGGAAGCACCGCCCACGGCATGGGAAGTGCGCTGGAACACGAAACCGCCATGATCCGGGCTATCACCGAGGCAGTGCAGGGACGCTGTGTCTTTCTTTCGGGAGTTCGGGATATCGTCCCCTCCAAGGACTTCCGGCGCTCCCTCCGGGGAGATGCCCGAGCCTCCCTGGAGATCATGCGGCGGGGGGTGGAGGAAGAGATGGATCTTGCCTCCTTAGTAGATGCCCCCAAGGGGACCTTCGAGGAGGACGTACACACTTGTCTGGAAGCCCTGCAGGCAGTGGAGCTGGATAGGGTACTGGTCTTCCGGCTTTCGAAGAAGGAAGATCCCGTGCAGGCGGTGAAGGTGGTTATTCCCGGAGCAGAAGGGTACATCTTCCCCTACTACCGGCCGGGAGATCGGGGAATCCGATCCATTCAAAAAAAACTGGGAGAAGGAAGCCCTCTCCATAGAAAGGAGCATTTCTCATGGTAACCCTTCTTTTTGGCGGCCCCTCTCTGGAGGGAATCGACCTTTCCGGCAGCGACATCACCCTTCTTCCCCCCGCAGCCCAGGGAGATCTGCTCCGGTATGTAAAGGAGTTCCGCCCCCAAGCGGTGGGGTTGCTGGACTGCGAACTCCCCCACCGGGATCTTCCCACCTGGCACAAGGAGATTATCCATATCCTCAATCTGGGGATCCCTGTGCTGGGAGCTGCTTCAGTGGGAGCCCAGCGGGCGGTGGAGCTTGCTCCTCATGGCATGGAAGGGGTGGGAAGCATCTACCGGCGGATTGCTTCGGGGGAGCTTGAGCGGGATGACGAGGTACTGGGAGAGTGGGAACAGACTCCTTCGGGAATCCGGCAGATCTCTCTTCCTCTCATAGCTATGCGGGATGCTCTGAAAAGAGCTTCTCAAGCGGGGGTACTCTCTGCGGAAAAAGCGGCGATTCTTACGGGGGTGGCTGAAAAACTCTTCTGGCGGGAACGCACCTGGGAGACCCTCTTCGAACAGACCATTTCCCGGGAAATAAGCCGGGAAGAGTGTGCCGCCTTCCGGGCCTGGCTCCCCCAGGCACCGAATCCGGTGCGGGAGGATGCCCTGGCCCTTATAGAACGCCTGAAAGAACTGGAAACGGAAGAGAGAGAGGATGAAAAAAACCATCCTTCTCACAAAGGCGAAAGCCTCTCCAGCCTTTTTAAATCCCTGAACAGCCGGGATCGCTCTATCTCCTCCTCCCAGGGCCCTCTGCGGCAGTGGTGCCTGACGGACAGCGCCACCTTCAGCCATCCCGATGCGGAGGAGCTGAACCGGCAGGGACTCAACCGCCGACTCACGCTCCTCCTGGGCACCCTCTGGAAGATCGAACCCCGGGAAGAGCTTCTCAAGCTGGAAGAACAGCGCCTCCGCCGCCGGTTCGGCCTGAAAACCGAGGAGGCTCTTCAAGATTGGCTGATAGAGAACGATCTCGATCAAGATGATCTGAACCGGCTTCTCCGGGAGGAAGCCATCCTGCACCATCTGCACCGCTGGTTCATGCAGGGGCGCATTCACGAAAAGAACTCCGGGGCCCTGCTGGACGAGATGAAGCTTCAGGGGAAATACAAGGCATGGAAGGAGAAAACAGCCCGAAGGGAGCAGCTTCTTAAAGAGAAGCAGGAACTCTATAGGGAGGAGAGCACCCGGGCGAACAGCACTCCCTTTCGACAGCTTCTTAAAGAGCATCTTCGGGGAGAGAAGCTCCCCTGGAAGGCTTCGCTCATCGAAATCCTTGCGGAGACGGGAATGGAGCTTACGGATTTTATGGATGAAATCGTGGCCTCCCGGGTAGCCCGAATCCATCTCAACCAGACCCTGGGAGGAACGGGGAAAAGACCTGAAGAAAGCCCACATGTCCCCTCTTGAAAAAGATTGGGAGGGGGTTCGGATTTTTCGAAACCAGGAGGCCCGGATCCCCCAGAACCTTCTAGGCACCGCCCCCATTCTCTACGCCTCCTTCCGCGAGGGTGTGCTGGTGGGGCGTACCTACGGGGAGCTTTTCGCTACAAAGCTTCTGTCCAGGAAGTGGCGCAAAGAAGCTCTGCTGGATTTCCTTACCGCAGGAGTTGTTGTTTTCCCAGAAGGGGAGACATTCTTCGAAGGAGTTTTTGAAGTTCCTCCGGGATGCGATCTGCAGATCTCAGGAAACCGCGCCTCCGTAACGCTCCGCCAGAATCTTCCGGAGCCCCGGGAAGAACTGGGGGAAGAGGCTCTCCCCCTTCTTCGGGAGGAGCTTCTCCGAGCAGCGGGAGAGATACCCGAAAAGGCGGGGCTCTGTCTGAGCGGGGGGCTGGATTCCACCGCTCTGGCCGCCGCCTGGGCGAGGACAGGATCCCCCCGGTGCTTTCTCTACGCCGCTTCGGAGACTCCGGATAAAGAACTTGCCTTGGAAGCGGCCCAAGCCCTGGGAATAGATCCCTTTGTTCTGAAGGCAGAATCCAAGGTCTCTCTGGAAGAGCTGAAGGAGATGCTTAGGATTCTGGAAATCCCGCTTCACATCCCCCTGGGGCCGCTGCCTCAGTTCCGGCTTCTCGGGGCCATGAAAAAGGAAGGAGTCACCACGGCCTACAGCGGTCAGGGGGGAGATGAACTCTTCTGCGGCTATCCCTGGCACTTTCCTCTGGCCATGAAAAAGCTCGCCCTCCGGGATCCGGAAAAAGCAGAAGCCTGGGAGAAGCTGCATCAGGAATCCCCCCCCTTCGGCCCTCTGGATCTGCGTCTCACCAGGCGAAGCTTTACCCGCACCGAAAGCTGGGTCACCCTCAACGACGGAGGTGCCTGCAAGGCTCTGGGGGTTACCCGGGAAGAGGTGGCAGAGCGTCCGGGGGTGCGGTTTTTCGCAGCAGATTGCGCCACCTGGGAGGAGATACGTCATCAGGGGCTCCGGAATCGGAGTTTGCGCTATCTTCTCCACTACGATCACCGGCTGACCAGGCATTTCGGCATGGAAGGGGGCGCTCCTTTTTTGAGCGAACGCATGGTAGATCTGGTCTCTCTCTTCAAGCTGGATTTTCTTTATGCTCAGGGGATGCTCAAATATCCCCTTCGACAGCTCTTTCCGGAAATTCCCGAAAGGGTGCGCCTTCATACCCGAAAGACCGGATTCTGGCACAACGGCCCGGGATTGCCGGAACTTCTTCCCGAGGTACTCCGGATGCTGAAAGAGACGGAGCTGGGAAATCTGGTGAAAGCTCAGGAGATGATGCCGAAAATAACCCCTGCGGCTCTCTGGCGTTTCTATTCCGCCGGAGTGTTGCTTGAGGAAAAAATATAGATATTTATCATTGGAAATCAATAAAAATGAAGAGGAGAATTACTATGTCTATGGAATCCGCAGTAGCCTTTTACGAGCGTCTGGAAAGCGACAGTTCCCTGATGGAACAGCTCCGGGAAATGACTCGTTCCGAGGCGGAAAAACTGGTAAAGCAAGACCTGGGATACGACTTCACCAAAGAAGAGATGCAGCAGGTTATCTTCGAACACCATCCCGAACTCACCGATGAAGAGCTGGAGGCCGTGGTGGGAGGACTTGAAGCTGAGGAGGCTATCCTCATCTGCGGTGCCATAGTAGGCGCTGGCGTTATCGGCGGCGGCATTCTCGGAGCTGGAGTCGGCTATCTCTTCGTAGTCGCCGTAGCAGCAGCCTAAACAAAGAAACCCTTGAACCGAGATGGTTGCCATGCCTTACATCTCAAAAAATTATAAAAACACGCATTTCCTTAAAAAAGGAGAAAATAGTCATGTCGCTACAATTTGCGGAAAAATTTTACGAGCGCCTCGAAAACGATCCGAAATTGGCTGAAAAGATCCAGGAACTGCAAAATCCCGAAACAATCAACCACTATATCCGGGATGAGCTGGGATACGACTTTACCCGGAAAGAAATGCAGGAGGTTATTTTTGAACGAAAGCCCGAATTATCCGATGAGGAGTTGGAGGCAGTTGTGGGAGGTCTGAGCCATGAGGAAGAGGCAGGACTTCTTATAGGCTCAACAATAGGGGTCGCCACAGGAACACTAGCTTTCGCAGCAGCTGCGGCTGCAGCTGCATAACCTCACGAAGGAAAAGACCTTAGTTTATGCTAATAACATGAAACTCTACGATCAAAGAATCCCTACATACTAAAAATCGGACAAGATCTTGCTGTATCGCCCCATCATGCGATTTGCCTCGGCGAGGGTCAGCCAGAGCTCCTGAATGGTGGCGAGATGATCCGCCCGGCTCTGCTGATCCCTCTCCTGGGCATTGATAAGATCCAACTGGGAGGCAAGCCCCTCCCGGTAAAGCATCTCGGCTATCTCCAGCTCCTGGGCGGAGCGCTGCATCTGCCGCCGGCGCACCTCTTCAAGTTCCAGCCCCCGCCCCCAACGCTCCCGAACCAGGGCAATTTCTTTTTCCACGGTATCCCTCTTGGCCTCCAGCTCCCGATCTGCCTTTTCTGTCAGAAGTACGGCGGCTTGGGTGCTGTTGCGGGTCTTGCCTCCATCCCCCAGAGGGATGGAAAGCACTGCCCGGGCAAGGACCTCTCCCTGGCGATCCTCCACGTAGGGAGAGCGGTAATCCTCCCCCAACCGCCACCCCAGAGAGATATCCACAAAGGGAGCGAGTCCCCGAGCAGCCAGAGTGTGCCGTACCGAGGCCTGCTCTCGTGAGAGAAGCAGGGATCTCACATCCGGGCGCCCTTCCCAGGCCCCTTGAAAATCCACCGGAAGATGCTCCGGAGGTCTCTGGGGGATAACCATGCGAGGGAGCACCACCTTCTGTCCCCCCAGAGCCCGCATTTCGATAAGGTTCTCCTGGTAGCTCTGCTGGGCCTGGAGAAGAAAGGCCTCTCCTTCATCCACCTGAGATTGTGCCCGAAGCAGATCAAGAAGCGGGACAAGTTCCTTCTCAAATTTCTCCTGGGTCACCTCCAGGGATTGCCGGCGATGCTCCAGCACTTCGGTGCGCATATCCCAGGTATGCTTGGCCATCACGGTCTGACGGTAGGCGGCGATCCCCTTGGCAAGAGTTTCGTTTACCGAATTGGCGTAGCGGCTCTCCAGAACCCGGAGCCCCAGAAGAAGATCTTTCTCTTGAAGGGGATAACGCCCCCCCAGGTCGATACGCTGGGTGAGGGCAAGATCTGCGTACCGATCCCCCCGCTCCTGATCAAGCCAGCGGCTCAGATCGGTGGTGATCCCCAGGGAGGGACGCTGAGAGGCCAGATCCCCCCGGATGGCATAGAGCTTGGCCTCCACCTCTTTGCGAAGGGCCCCCAGATCTTCGTTGTATTTCAGCACAAGATCCAGATACGCCTCTTCGGAAAGCACCGGAACCTCCGGAGAGCCCTCGGCGGCATGCCCGGGAGAAGCCGCACAAAGCATGGAAATGATTACGAGTACGAGTATAAAGACACAGGAAGGACAAAACTTCTTCACGTTTCTCTCTCCTTCGCAAACAAAATTTACACGTTGTAGGGTACAATCTATTCTATTCGTTCTATTTCTCCTGTTCTACTATAGCATTGAATGTCTCTCCGGCAGATATGATGATTTCCATTTTCCTCCAAAGGAGTCTTCTCTAGTCATGAAAAAACAGATCTTTCGCCAGTCCGCCCTGGATCGCCTCTCCTCCCCGGAACAGCTTGATCTGCTCTTCCGGGTGGTGCCCCCCGCCTTCTGGTTCGCCCTGCTGGCCACCCTGCTGCTTCTGGCTTCCCTGATTCTCTGGGGCTTTTACGGCACCGTAGCCACCAAGGTGGCGGGACAGGGAATTCTTCTGCGCCAAGGGGCTCTGGAGGAGGCTCCCTCACCGGGGACGGGGCGGCTTGAGAGCATTCTGGTGGATATTGATGACCAGATCGAAGAGGGACAGATTATCGCCCGGCTCGCCCAGCCGGATCTGCAAAACCAGATACGGGAGCTTGAGGGAAAGCTGGAGATTCTGCAGATCGAGCAGGAGATGGGACAGGAGATGGGAGAGGGAAAGAAAGACCTGGAGTCTGAATATCTCTCCCGACGCCGTAGAGCTCTTAATGCCTCCCTGGAGGTGGCCCGAGAGCGGGCAGCGTCTCTGGAGGAACAACTCCAGCAGTACGATGCACTCTACCAGAAAAAATACATCACCCGGAGCCAGTATCTGGACGTGAAGGACAAATACAATGCGGCACTTCAGGAAATTCTCTCCCACCGGGAGGAACTGGCCCAGCTTCCCATGACCGCCGCAGACTCCACCACCCAGCTGGAGCGGGAAAAGATCGACATCAAAATGCGCCTTCTCTCCGCCCGGGAACAGCTTCGGGCTCTCCGGGATCGGATGGAGCTTGAAAGCCTCATCCTCAGCCCCGCCACGGGGCGGGTGCTGGAAATTTTCAAGACCCCCGGCCAGGTGATCCAGTCCGGGGAGGCCCTTCTTTCGGTGGAAAAGACCGGGGATGAGGAGCAACCCCTCTACGTACACGCCTTCGTGCAGCCCCAACACGGCAAAAAGATCGTCTCCCACATGGAGGCCCAGGTATCCCCCTCGGTGGTAAAGCAGGAGGAGTTCGGGGTTCTTCTGGGACATGTCACCCGGGTCTCCCGCTACCCCGCCTCTATCAAGGGAATGATGAGAATTCTGGGAAACGATCAGCTTGCCCAGAGCCTCTCCCAGGGAGGAGCCCCCATAACGGTCACCGTGGCTCTCCAGCCCTCTGAAAAGACCGAGAGCGGCTATGCCTGGTCCTCCGGCGATGGCCCTCCGCTAAAGCTTCAGAGCGGCACCCTGGCAGGGATCACCGTGGTGGTACGGCGTCAGGCTCCGGTAACCCTGGTGCTCCCCTTCCTCAAAAAATTCTTCCTGGGCATAGGGGAAGAGATCTCTCCGGAAGAGTCTCATGAGCGATAAGCCCGTAACAAAAACTCTCTGGAAAAATAAAAGAGTAACTACCCCCACAGTGATCCAGATGGAGGCCACCGAGTGCGGTGCCGCCTCTCTGGGAATCGTGCTGGGATACTACGGGGTTCATCTCCCTCTGGAGACCCTCCGGGAGGAGTGCGGCATCAGCCGGGACGGCAGCAAGGCGGTAAACGTTCTGAAGGCCGCCCGACGGCACGGCATGATCGCCAAGGGATACCGCAAGGAGCCGGGTCGGCTGGGGGATCTTCCCCTTCCCATCATTCTCTTCTGGAACTTCAACCACTTTCTGGTGCTGGAGGGGATCAAGGGAGACAAGGTCTATCTCAACGATCCCGCCTCGGGACCCCGGGTGGTGGACCGGGAGACTCTGGATCGTTCCTTCACCGGGGTGGCCCTCTCGGTAACTCCCGGCCCGGAGTACAAACCCCGGGGAAAACCCCGAAACCCCTGGGGAGCCCTGAAACAGCGCCTCTACGGAGCTAAATGGGCGGTGGCCTTTGCGGTGCTCGCAGGGCTCGGGCTGGTGGTACCGGGGATTCTCAAATCCTCCTTCCAGCAGATCTTTGTGGATCGCCTTCTGGTGGAGGGGCGCATGGAGTGGTTCCGCCCCCTGCTCACCCTCATGGGGATCATGGCCCTGGTAACGGGAGTGCTTACCTGGCTCCAGGGGGCCACCCTGCTCCGGCAGGAGATCGCCATGGCCCTTCGGGATTCCGCCCGCTTTATGACCCACCTTCTCAAGCTTCCCTACACCTTTTTCCTGCAGCGCTACGCCGGGGAGATCGGCAACCGGGTACAGCTGAACGATCAGGTGGCCCAGCTTCTTTCAAGAGAACTCGCCACCACGGTGCTCCAATGCCTTATGGTGGTCTTCTACGGCATCATGATCACCCTCTACGATCCCCCCCTGGCCCTGATAGCTCTGGGAGCGGGGGTGCTCAGCCTGGGAATGCTTATTTCAGTGAAGCGCAAGCGCTCGGACCTTAACGAGAAACTCATCGGAGAGATGGGGCGTTTTGCGGGGACCGCCCTGGGAGGGCTCAACGTGATCGAAACCATCAAATCCTTCGGGGGGGAGGACGACCAGTTCGCCCGACTGGCGGGGCATCTCGCCAAAGTGGCGGACGCCCGAACCTCCCTGGGGGTTTTTTCCGCCCGGATGGAGCCGGTGATGCCCCTGCTCGCCTCTCTGGCCACCGCTTCGGTGCTCTGTCTTGGAGGCTTCCGGGTGATGAATGGAGCGCTCACCATGGGTATGCTCCTGGCCCTGCAGACCCTGATGCAGCAGACCCTGGCCCCCATGTCGGATCTGGTGCGCCTCTGGGGCTCCTTCGAGGCCGCCAAGGGGAACATCAACCGTCTGGATGATGTGCTCCGCTACGCTCCGGAAAAGGAGCGCCCGGTGCTGGAGGAGGGAGGTATGGCGGGACAGCAGCAGGTACGCCTTTCGGGGCACCTGGAACTTCGGAACGTCTCCTTCGGCTACTCTCCTCTGGGAGAAGCGCTCATCGAAAATTTCTCCCTCACCCTGGTGCCGGGCTCCCGGGTGGCTCTGGTGGGAAGCTCGGGCTCCGGAAAATCTACCGTGGCCCGGCTGGTCTGCGGCCTCTTTGCCCCCTGGTCCGGGGAGGTGCTTCTGGATGGACGCCCCCTGGAAGAGATTCCCCGGGAGCAGCTCATCACCTCCTTCGCCTTCGTGGATCAGGAGATCTCCCTCTACGAGGGGACGGTACGGGAAAATCTGAGCCTCTGGGACGATACCCTTCCCATGGAACAGATGGTAGCAGCCTGCCGGGATGCGGCGATTCACGGGGATATTGTGGAACGTAACGGAGGGTACGAGGCCAAGGTGGAGGAAAACGGCCGAAACTTCAGCGGGGGGCAGCGGCAGCGCCTGGAGATTGCCCGGGCCCTGGTACGGCGTCCCTCGCTTCTCGTACTGGACGAGGCCACCAGCGCCCTGGATCCCCCCACGGAGGAGGCCATCGACGGAGCCCTCCGCCGCAGGGGATGTACTTCTCTCATCGTGGCGCACCGGCTTTCCACCATCCGGGACTGTGACGAAATTATCGTGCTCCACCACGGCAAGGTGCTGGAGCGGGGAACCCACGAAGAGCTTATTGCCCTGGGAGGACGCTATGCGGATCTTATCGAAAACTAATTCAACTTCCTGGGCAACCTCCCAAAGGAGGCTCGCATGATTCCCCTTTTCGAAAGGCTTCTCTCCCGGGGAGAGATTCTGGACATTACCGGCAAGACCCCCTTCTTTCTGGATGATCCAGAACAGATCTGGTGCATTCTGGAGGGGGAGGTTCACGTATACGTTACCTCCCGAAAGGGGGAGGAGCAGACCGGGGGGCGGGACTACCTTTTCACCCTCCGGAAGCACCAGGCCCTCTTCGGGGTGGAGACAGGGTTCTTCGGGGCTTCCATGGGGCTTCTGGCAAGCGGTATTCCGGGTACCCAAGTTCTACGGATATCCCGGAAGGAGCTGCTCCGGGAAGCGAAGGAGCCGGAGCTTTCCGAGGCGGCCTCCCTGATCGACAGCTTCCTGGAGGGGCTGGGCCGGGGGATCGTAAAGGATATTGTCCCCCTTCCCCGGATCCGACAGAGTATTCTACGGGGAGATTCGGAACTGAAGCCGGATCAACCCGCAGGAGCAGCCACTCTTCTCTGGGGAAAGCTCCGGGAGGGGCGGGCCCTCTTTGTCGGTACCGAGGATCTTTCGTGGGAGACGGGCTTTTTCGCCCTCCCCTCCTGCTGCTGGATCCTTCCTCTTCAGGAATGTTCCCTTTCCGCCACCTCCACGGAGGAACTGCTGGGGCAGGGAGTTTTGGAGACCGCCTTCGACGGCTTCTGCGAGATTCTCTTCTCCACCCTGGCCATGAACGCCCGGCTCCGGGCGGCGGACGATCTGGGAGAGCTGCGGCAGATGCAACGCTCCCGAAATCATTCCCTGGCCTCGGGACTGCAAATTCTCGGCTCTGCACTCACGGGAAAACTCCGAGCATCCCCCCCCACCCAGGAAGAGACCCCCTTGAGGCAAGCCTGTGGAGCCGCCGCAGCCTTTCTGGGGGCCAAGCTCATCCCCTCCCCGGAAGGAGTTCGGGAAGAATCTCTGGAGGATATCGCCCGGAGCGCGAATCTCCGGGTTCGAAGGGTCACCCTCTCAGGACCCTGGTGGCACTCCGACGGCGCCCCCCTGGTGGCTTTTCTGGAAGGCGCTCCGGTGGCCCTTCTTCCCACGGGACAGGGGGGCTACAGCATGAAGATGGGGGGGGAGACCCGCCGGGTCACCCGGGAGATAGCCGCCTCTCTTGATCCCGAGGGATATCATATCTACCGTCCCCTTCCGGCAAACCCCCTCAAGGGGCTGGATCTTCTGCGTTTCGGCCTGGGAGGATCCAGAAGGGATCTCCTCTTCGCCTTCGCCGTGGGCATTGCTCTCGCCCTTTTAGGGCTCATTCCTCCCGAAGTGAACCGCATCATCTTCAGCGAAGTGATTCCTCACGCCGAACGGGGACGGATGCTCCAGCTCTTCGCCATTCTCATCTCCCTGGGGGTCTCCTCGGCACTGTTGCGCTTTGCCCAGGGGGTGGCCTTTCTGCGCACCGAGAGCGTGCTGGATCACTCGGTCTCCGTGGGGATCTGGGACCGTATTCTGCGGCTTCCGGTGGACTTCTTCCGCAGCACCACCGCCGGAGAGGTGGCCAACCGGGCCCTGGGGCTCTACATGCTGCGCAACGTGGCCTCTCTGGCGGTGCGAACCCTGGTGGTGGAGAGCATTTTCGTTATCTTCTACCTGGGGCAGTCCTTCTGGTACGATTGGCGCCTCGGTATTACCGGCCTGGGATGCCTGGCAATCCAGGGAATCCTCATGGTGGGGGTCAATCTGTGGCAGCTCCGGTACCAGCGACGCATGGCGGCCCTTCAGAATCGCCTTTCCAGCCTCACCTTCCAGATTCTCACGGGAATCGCCAAGATCCGTATCGCCGGAGCGGAGGAACGCTCCTTCTCCCGTTGGGCGGAACTCTTCGGGAGCCAGCGCAGCTCCTCCACCCGGGCCAGATCTCTTGAAAACGTGCTGAACACCGCCACGGCCTTTCTCTCCGCGGTAACCTCCATGGCCATTCTCTACGCCCTCATCCGCTGGAGCGCTTCGGACTCCTCCTACGACACGGGGCGTTTCATGGCCTTCTGGACCGCCTTTGCAGCCCTTCAGGGCTCCTTTCTCCAGGTGATCAACTCCACCACCACCGCCCTGAACGTGCTCCCCCTGGTGGAGAATCTCAAACCCCTTCTGGAGACAGAGCCCGAGACGGGGGAACGCAAGAGCGATCCCGGCACCATCACCGGGCGCATCGACCTGGACCGGATAACCTTCCGCTACCGCAGCGACGGCCCTCCGGTGCTCCGAGACCTCAGCTTCTCCGCAAAACCCGGAGAGTTTTTGGCGGTGGTGGGCCCTTCCGGGGCGGGAAAATCCACCCTTATCCGGCTTCTTCTCGGCTTCGACCGCCCGGAATCCGGGGGGGTCTTCTTCGACAGTAAAGATCTGGGGGATCTGGATTTAAAAAAACTCCGGGAACAGATCGGCGTGGTGCTTCAGGGAGGGGGGCTCCTTCCGGGGGATATCGCCTCCAATGTGCGCTGCTCCCGCCCTCTCTCCCTGGCTCAGGTGGAGGAGGCCCTTGCCAAGGCGGGAATGGGGGAGGATCTCAAAGATATGCCCATGGGAGTGCACACGGTGATCACCGAGGGGGCCAATACCATTTCGGGGGGGCAGAAACAGCGCCTTCTCATCGCCCGGGCTCTGGCGGGAAACCCCAAGGTGCTCCTCTTCGACGAGGCCACCAGCGCTCTGGACAACCGTACCCAGGAGCTGGTGAGCAAGAGTCTGGAAAATATCGAAGCCACCCGCATCGTGGTGGCCCATCGGCTCTCCACGGTGATGGGGGCGGATCGCATTCTGGTAATGCAGCAGGGAGAACTGGTGGAAGAGGGAACCTATGAAGAGCTTTACGCCAAAGGGGGGCTCTTTACGGAACTCGCGCGGCGGCAGGTGGTATAGTTGGCAGGATGGGTTTTGTGCCGAATTTTGTCCTGCAAAAGTTGAGTTTAGTAAAAATCAGGAAGGAGTGAAATGCAGTGGCCTACATAAAGTACCTCTCCCAAGAGGAAATACCCGAAAATCAGCGGGTAAGCGATACCGACAACATCCTCCAGATTCACGGCGTTCACGGAAAAGTTATGAAAGGGCACTATGATTTCTACCTTGAGGTGATGCGGAAACAAAGCCCCCTCAGCCGAATTCAGAGAGAGCAGATCGCTGTAGCGGTTTCTGCGTATAACGGATGTCTCTACTGAGTCGTCCATCACGAAGCGGGGCTTCGTGAACTGCTGGAAAAGGACCGCCGCAGCAAAGAGGAACAGGACCGCCTGCTTGAGGCTCTCAAGTCCGACTATAAAAAAGCAGATATACCATCGGTTGATCGGGCCATGCTGGACTATGCTCTGAAATTGACCGCAGAGCCCCATACGATAAACAATGAAGACGTGGCCCGTCTCAGGGCAGAGGGGCTTGATGACAGGGCCATCCACGACCTCTGCGCCGTCACAGCCTACTTTGCCTTCGTAAATCGCATAGCTGACGGTCTGGGGGTGGAGCTCGAAGAACGATGGCATAAAGAGGGGTAAGAAAAACCCTGAACCAGCACCTTTCTCCAAAGCTGCCTTCGCTGCACCGAGAAAACCCGACATTCTGGCGAAGGAGAATCGCATCGCTGCATCGCTGTTCCGGGAACCGCCGAAGGGCCGATGAGCAAGAGCCCGGAAGACATTGCCCCCCCGTATCGTGGTGGCTTCAAGGTTTTACAGGCTCTTTACGGAACTCCCCCGGTAGCAGGTGGTGTAGGCGAGGCCATCTGCGGGGGGCGCACTTATTCTTCAAACCCCTCCAATAAAGCCGCGATTTCTTCCGGCTGGGGGAGTTGCCCCCTTAACTCCCTGGGGAGCGTCCTGGTGATTTCGTAGGTCGCCACCCCCATGGGCCTGGTGGCTCCCTGCAGAGCATATTCCACGATGGTGCGGTTTTTCTCCTTGCAGAGAATAATGCCGATGGAAGGATTTTCGTCTTCCTGCCGGATCTGCCGATCCAGGGCGGTGAGGTAAAATTGCATCTTCCCCACGAATTCGGGTTTGAACGTGCCGATTTTCAGCTCCACCGCCACCAGACAGCGCAACCGCCGATGAAAGAGCAGTAAATCGATAAAAAACTCTTCCCCCCCCACTTCCAGACGGTACTGGCTCCCCATGAAGGCGAACATGCCCCCCATGGCCCGCAGAAAGTCTTCTATTTTCGCAATGAGTGCCCGTTCCAGCTCACGCTCTCCGTGCTCCTCCCCAAGCTCCAGAAAATCGAAGGTATATTCATCCTTCACCGCCAACTTGGCCTGAGCACGCAGCTCCGGCGTTAATGCCTGGTCGAAGTTAGTCTGCCCCAGCAGGGATTTTTCATAGCTCTGGTTGGCAATCTGGTGTATGAGCACGTTTTTTGTCCATCCGAACTTACGGGTCATGCGTATGTAGAACTCACGTTCCAGAGGATCGGAACATTTTTCTATGATAACCACGTTATGGCTCCAACCAATTTCTCGCACCAGTGGCGCGATTTTTTGTCCCCCCTGATATGTCTCGAAAAAAGCTTTCATCCGCCAAAGATTGGATGCTGAAAAGCCAGTTACCCCAGGAAATTCCCTCCGCAAATCTCCCGCCAATTGTTGGACAACTGACTTCCCCCAAGCTTCTTCAGCTTGCCGCTCCACGATCATCCGCCCAATATCCCAGTACAGTCCCACCAGCTCGGTGTTAACCTTCTTTAAGGCTGCATACTGAGCGGAACGAACCCTCTCCTTCACCTCCGCAAGAAGGTGCCGATAGTCCGAACCGGAAATATCTTTGTGGAGATTACTCATGCCTCTCCCCCTTCTTCCTTTCTACCCCTTCCATAATGACGCCTCCGAATTTTTTCACTCAGGCTCGTAGATGAAGGGCTCTTTACGGAATTCCCCCGGCGACAGGTGGTGTAAACCCCCGCCGCTCTACAGCGCAGTCTCCTTCTCACATATGAGCAGTACTCCCCCATGCCACTCTATTTTTCGGCTCTCTTTCTCCGAAACGCCCTCATTCTCCTGGCGGTTCACCAGTTTCACGGTAAATTTCCCGCGGAGCACTTGTTGCAGCCCCTTCAAAGGCAGGTCGTACCTTCCGGAATCTTTCGCCAGAAAAATGATAGCCCCAAACCGCCGTCGGTCTTGCACCTCTACGGTCCCCTCGAAGAGGGGGAAACTCTTTTCCGAGATAGTTACGTTTGTGGGCCAAAGCCTCAACACCCACCGATGCTCTTCGTCTACGGGCAGCACAAGACGCACCACATCAATCCGGCCCTTGTGCATACGAGGCAATACCGGCAATTCTCCCAGGGGCGTATCTGAAGAAAACATCTTCAGGAGGTCTTTCAGGGTCCATGACGAGGAGGTTTGCCACCCCTGGGAAAAGAGATGTTGCGTCAGCTCCTGGGTGGATCCCTCCCACTGAAGAATGAGGGGTTGTTCTCGTTCCCCCGCCAGGTCGATGCGATAGGCGGGAAGAGTGCGCCATCCCTCGCTCATCCATGCCGCAAGGGCCATGGTCTGTATTTTATGGTGAGGAGCATACAATGACACATCCTTCTCATATTGTTGTGTCACATGCCATCCACCGGCAAGAACGAGAACAGTGAGAACCGTTCCTCCCAGCAAACGCTTGGGAACGCTCATCTCCGCCTTTTTCAGATAGACACTCCCCACAATAGCCACCCAGCTCGTACCCAGGAAATACCCCCCCAGCACATCGGAAAACCAGTGTGTACCCAGATAGAGCCGAGAAAATCCGAGAACAAAAACAACAAGTACGACCCCGGAAACCAATCCCCACCGCCGCGCCACGGCGATCTCTCGAACGATCAGGATAGCCAGAAATCCGTAAAGAATAACCCCCATGGCGGTGTGCCCGCTGGGAAAACCATGGGCCGAAGCTCCGGGATAAGTGGCCCCGGCAAGTGACAAATGAACGGCCCATTCGAGAAATTGAACGACCAGCAATCCTCCGGCCACCGCCACAACCCAGAATGTCGCAGCCCGATGACAGCGTTTGACGAACAGAACAAACAGCACCCCAAAGAATAACGCAATATTAACAAAAGGATCGCCCAATTCGCTTATCATTATAAAGATACTATCCGACCACACGGTTCGAAGGGATTGAAAAAAGTGGTATACCGCCTGGTTGGCAGCAATCAGAGGATCCTTTGCCAGCACATACTGTAACAGATCCAAACATCCCCAGGCTGCGGCAAAAAGCACCAGCACAAGAAGGCTGGCGAGCAGTTCTCCTCTTCGTTCGCTGAAAAGCAGCTTCGAAAGAATCCGCTTGAAAAAACTCAGCCCTCTTCCCTGATGCGAAGATTCCTTGGTAGCCCACCGCTGCAATGCGGCCAGCCATATCGGTCCTTGACGTTCGAAAAGAGAGATGGTCTTCCGGGAGAGCCATACGAGACTCCATACACTGGCCACCACAATGAAAGCCAGTACAGCCAGTCTTGTGCTGACCATCCTGATCATCCCCAGGGAGGTTCCAAAAAAGACCCCCGGGAGGATATATGCCAGAGCCCAGCCCACGGCGGAAAGAACGTTGACCACGCTGAAACGCAAAGGGGCCATGCCCAGCATCCCCGCCACCACAGGTATTACCGGACGCACGGGCCCCACGAAACGGCCAAGCAGAACGCCTTTGCCTCCATGCCGGAGAAAAAACTCCTCTCCCTTTTTCAGTATTCCGGGATAGCGGGAGAAGGGCCACATATCTATCAGCCTGTCTCTGTAATGATGTCCCAGCCAGTAGCTGAGACCATCTCCTATAACCGCGCCTGTCATGGCCATCAGAAGGACGGGAAAGAGGCTCAATTTTCCCGTAGCCACCACAGCACCCACACCAAACATGATCACAGTCCCCGGAACCAGTAGCCCCACGATAGCCAGGGATTCCGACAAGGAAATCATGAAAATCACCACATAAGCCAGCAGGGCATGCTGGGAAATAAAGGTCAGCACCATATCCGCATGTGTTGTCATCGGAACACCTCGTAAAGGGATTGTATTGCTTATTCTACGTTCACACTCTCCAAGGGGAGGGAAGAACCATTATGACACATAGGCTTTCGAATATACATACACGAGGAGGGATGAGCAAACTTTTTCATGTGAACAGGAGAAACACGTTAAGTAGGATAGGCGGGATTTGGTTTTGGAATGCTTTTTCCATGTAGATTCTTTTGCTTTTTTGCGCTACCATGGAGAACGCTGAAATGTATACTGTGTAAGCATCCTGCTCCGAAGCTCTCCTCTCTGTTCCTCTCTGCTCCGGAGAAAGAACCTGTGTGAAAGGAGCATATATCTATGACGCCATATCTCATTACCGGAGGAAGCGTATGGACTGGGAGCGGTTCCCCCAGCGAACTGGATATTCTTGTGGAGGGGGATCGCATCGCCGCTCTCGGCACTCCCCAAGAGATTGCCGCCCATCCCGCAGCTTCCGGAGCCACCCGGCTGGAACTCCACGGAGAGAGCGTGATACCGGGATTTACGGATACCCACGTGCACATTATGACCTGCGCCCGGCAGAAATCCGCCCTTCCTCTGGATGATGTACACTCCCGGGAGGAGATGCTGGAGAAGATCCGTGAGTACGCCAGAAAATTGGCCCCCCAGGAGTGGATCTACGGGGTGCGTTTCGATAACACCCCCTGGAAGGATAACCGGCTCCCCAATAAAGAGGATCTCGACGCTCTGAACCTCCCCAACCCCATCCTTCTCCGCCGGGTATGCGTGCACGTGCATGTGGCGAACAGCGAAGGGCTGCGCCGGGGGGGGCTCTCCCCGGAGGGAAACGGCATACTGCTGGAAAACGCGAGCACCCCTCTGCTGGAGGCTATGCACACCAACCCGGTCTTTCAGGAACGGGAGCGGGAATATCTTGAAGAGGTTTTTGAAGAGTTCTCCTCCTACGGTATCACGGGGGCGCATACCTGCGGCCTTACCTCTCTGGGGATGCCCGAAAGCCTGGAGTTCTTTCAGAGGCTGGAAACGGAAAAGGCCCTTCCTCTGCGGATCGTCTCCTTTACGGATCAGTTCCGGGAAGACTCTCTTGTTACGGGATCCGGTAGTTCCTGGGTACGGTACGGAGGATACAAGATGATTCTCGATGGCTCCTTCGGAGGCCGCACCGCCGCCCTCTCCCGCCCCTATGCGGGCACCAAAGATGCTTTGGGAATTTTGAACTATACTGAGGAGCATGTACGGCAACAGATCACCGAGGCGAATCGGCGGAACGTGCAATGCCAGGTTCATGCCATCGGAGATGCCACGCTGGATCAGTTTTTGAACGCCCTGGAGGCATCCCCGGGAAGCTGCACCCTCCCCCACCGGGCGGTACACGTGCAGATCTGCCGGGATGATCAGATTGAACGCATGGTTCGGCTTGGGGTGGCCTGCGATATTCAGCCGGTCTTTCTTCCCAGCGATATCGCCCTGGTGGAGAGCCATCTTGAGGAGGAGCGCAGGCCCTGGGGCTACCGGTGGAAGGATCTTCTGAAGGCGGGGCTGCTGCTGGGAGGGTCCAGCGATACCCCCGTGGAGAGTCCCAACCCCTGGCGGGGGATCTGGGCAGCGGTAAACCGCACCGACGATGCGGGGTACCCTGCGGGGGGGCAGAACCCGGGGCAGAAACTGACCTTGGAAGAATCTCTCGCCCTCTTTACGGTGAACCCTCCGAAACTTATAGGCCAGGAGCATGAGCTGGGGCGCATCGAGCCGGGGTACAAGGCGGATCTTGTGCTTCTCGATCGGGACATCTTCAAAGAGGCCCCGGAAAAGCTCAAAGAAGTACAACCCCAATACACCATGGTGGATGGAAGCATACGCTATTCCGCCCTGGAAAACGGGAGGCCATAGTAAGCGCCACCATAAGCATCACAAAGGAGGAAAATCCCATGATGCGCATTGAGGAATATTACCGCTGCACTTCCTGCGGCTATATCCGTATGGCACTCTACAAAGATGGATCAGACTGCTACGGCAGCAGTGCCTACGATGGGGCAGCCATTTCGAGCATGAACGCAGACACCGAGCGATCTGCCCTCTCCAGGCCCTGTCCTGAGTGCGGGGGGAAACACTTTGTCCGGATATCAAAGAGCGATCTTCCCGAAGGATGGGAGTGGACCCCGGAGTAGCGTAGGGATAGCATAGAAATAGCATAGAGAAAACACCCAAGGAGGTTTCTACAATAACCATGCTCTATCTTCATAACGGCCGCATCTTCGATGGGGAATCCTTTCTCCCCCTGGGGTACGCTCTGCTTCTGCAGAAAAATATGGTTTTTCGGATAGGCCGGGAGGAGGAGCTTCGCAGCCTTCCGGAGTTTACCGGTGCCTCTTCCTTTGATGCAGCGGGAGGCACCATTCTTCCGGTCTTTGCGGATAGTCATGTACATATGGCTTCTGCGGCCCGGCATCGCCTGGGGGTGGATTGCTCTCAGGCGGCTTCCCGGGAAGAGGTGCTGGAAATAATCCGGGAAGAGGCTCAGAGCTGTGAGCCCGAACAGTGGATCTACGGAGTGCTGCTGAACGAACAGAGCTGGAAAAACCCGGCATTGCCCGAGCGGAAGGATCTGGATGCTCTGAATATACCGAATCCGGTGCTGCTGGTGCGGATATGCACCCATATTCACGTGGCCAACTCCAAGGCCCTCGCCCGAGGAGAAGCTCTTCAGGGAATGGGAAGTATTCCCAAAGAGGCCCACTCCCGGGGCATTCTGCAGGAAAACGAAGCCCGTCCCGTTACGGAGGCTCTGGCTCGGGCTCTTCGAAAGGATCCCCGGTTGGATCGGGCCTTTCAACAACTTTTCCAGGAATTTCTGGAGGCGGGGATCGGGGAGGTACACGTTATCGGAGGAAGAAGCATCGGCCTGGGGGATGAACTGGGGTACTACGAAGTTCTGCACCGCCGGGGAGATCTTCCTCTTCGGATCGTGGGCTACTACGACGACATGCCCAACATCCCCGTTACCAGCGGCTTCGGCAACTTCTGGGTGCGTTACGGAGGGTGCAAACTCTATCTCGACGGCTCTCTGGGAGGAGGCACCGCCGCCCTCACCGAACCCTATGCGGATCGTCCCGGCACGGGAACCCTGCTCTATTCGGATGAAAAACTTACGGAACTTCTTCGGGAGATGGGAGAAGGCTCTCTTCAGCCCCAGATCCACGCCATTGGAGATGCCGCCATAGATCAACTCATCCGCTGTGTTCGAACCGCCAAAGAGGAGGGCATCTCCTGGCCCTATCCGGTGAAGGCAAGCCACCTTCAGCTCTGCCGGCCCGATCAGGTGCAGCAGCTCGCAGAGCTTGGTATCGCCGGGGATGTGCAGCCCCACCAACTGGTGAGCGATGTGCATATGGCCCCCGCACGTCTGGGGGAAGAGAGAAAGGATTGGTGCTTCCCCTTCCGGAGCATGATAGATGCGGGGGTTCTGCTGGTGGGATCCAGCGACTGCCCCGTGGAGCCCATTAATCCCCTTCTGGGCATTCGGGGGGCCATGGTACGGCAGAATACCGAAGGCTATCCCCGGGAAGAATGGAATTGGGAAGAAAAAATCTCCCTGGAGGAAGCCCTGAGAATGTATACCAGCAACCCCGCCCGCCTTACGGGAAGAGACCATGTAAAGGGGTACCTCCGTGAGGGGTACCGGGCAGATATCACCGTGCTGGATAAAGATCTTCTCACCCTCAACCCCGAGGAATTTCCCGGGGTGACGGTTCGGGCGGTGCTGGTGAACGGCAAGGTACAGTATTCCGGGTAGCTACAGCAAAACGCAACAAAACTGAGCCACCTGCAAGAACCCTCCGGGAGTATCCGGAGCAGATGACTCACCATGCACCAAACGGGCTCAACCGAACCGGCTCCCCCCCTTCGGAAGGTCCTCCTGCCGGGGAGGCTCCGCTGCGAAAATCGTCAGTTTTACTTCTGCGTCATCAAGGAGAGCATATTCCGGCCGCCTCCCCGACAGAGCCTCGCTCTCGGTGATAATAATGGGAACCCCCTCGCCACGCCGATCCATGATGAAGCTCCGGCGGCTGCCCGGAGCTTCTACGTTCATAGGGCAACGGGCCAGAAGTGAGCTGATCAGCTCGTTCCGGGAGGACTGGCGCTCCGAAATGCTTTCGAGAGTCATGGTGTTGGGAATGGTGCCGGGAACTGTCTGTTTATCAAAACGAATAAGCCGTACCTGGCTGCGTTGCGTAGTCTTGAGTTCGAGGGCAGAATCCTCCCCGAGGGTTATCTGCTTCAGCAAATCAGCGGTATTTTCATACATTCGAATCCCCCCTCAAGCGGCAAAAGATTGAATAATCCCGCATACAGCGAGAGCCCCTGACTCCTCTGGCATCGGGAGGCGTGAGGGTGGATCCCCTCTGCATGGCGGGATTGTGCGCTTTTTTGCCATTATACTGTAAAAGTGTCATGTGAGGGCCTTTGTCGCACTCCTACAGCACCCACAGTAAATGCGAAGGAACCCCTTACTTCTTTCCGAGACGGAGACAGCAGCGTTCCCGGTAGCCGTCGATACGAAGAGTACCCTGGCAGTGGACACATGCATGGGGGAGGGGGAAATCTTCTGCTTCTTCTGCTATAATGGCCATGTTTTGCATATAGGTCCTCTGGTTCGATCCTGTCTTGGTGGAGAGGTCGTCCGGGGGATTTTCCTTTCTCCGCAATTTGTGTGTATACAGATTACCCCGGGAGGACATTTATGTAAAGCGGACCCCGGTCAAAAAAGCTGGGCCGGAACGCTCAAGGCAAAGGAATTGCGGGGCTCGGCTCAAATACCTTGGAGGGACCAAGGCTCACATGGAATTTACCTCTGCGGCCTTGGGGATATTCATCTTACAGGGAGACGGGTTCTGATACCGAAAAGAACAAAAAGCATGGTGTTTTCAGTGAAAAAATCAAACTTTCTGGAGGTGTATCTGCATGTATGCTTTGGCTTTGTCGGGAAGCCCCCGCAAGGGAGGCAATACGGAAATTTTGCTTAACCGTGTTCTGGAACCCCTGAAGGAGGGAGGATGGGAAACAGAGCTTCTACAGGTAGGAGGGCAGGAACTTCGGGGATGCCTGGCCTGTGGAAAATGTTTCGAAAACCGGAACCGCCGCTGCGTGATCGAAAAGGATATTTTTAATCAGGTAGCGGAAAAGATCTTCCGGGCAGACGCCCTTATTCTGGGATCTCCCACCTATTTCACCGACGTCACTGCGGAAATGAAAGCCCTTATCGATAGGGTTGGTTTTGTCTCCATGGCCAACGGAGGGCTTCTCGCAGGAAAAATTGGTGCCGCGGTTGTGGCGGTACGTCGGGCCGGGTCCACGCATGCTTTCGATACCATGAACCATCTTTTTCTGATTTCCCGGATGATCGTACCCGGTTCCACCTACTGGAATATGGGAATGGGCCTCAACCCGGGGGATGTGGAAAAGGATGAAGAAGGGCTTAAAACCATGAGTAATTTGGGAAAAACAATCCTTTGGCTCGGAGATGCTCTGGCTCCCCACAAGAACTCCTTTCCCCGATAGGGGCAGAAGGCTTGCACGAAGCTCTTGCAAGAGGCTTTCGGTTTTTCAGGTGGATTCCTGCATCCATCACCGAGCTTTTTGCGGAAATTCCCTGGTAAGACTCTGAATCCATTGGGTACACCTTCTCAAACTGGCAGGAGAGCAGCATTCTCATCCCTTTTCGGAAAGGCGAATTTCTGGACTCCCCAAATCGTCAGGAGACCACGTAATAGCATGCCCGCAAAAAACGAGAGGCTCGAAGATTCCTCTACTCAAAGGAATTTTCGAGCCTCTTCAAGCAAGGGAATATCGGCCTTATCTAAATCGGGGGAAAAAACCAGAGTCTCCCGCCTACAGCTCCTCTACCCCCATCTTCCAACCAGCCCCATCAAAGTAATCCAGCCTCAGCGTGGCGATGTCAAAATAGAAAAGTCCCGTGGCAAGCTCTTCCCGGGCGAGGGCATCCCGCACCACCTCCATGGAGTTCAGCCGGTGCAGCTGCCGGAGCCCCCAGTTTTTTACCGATTCTTCCAGGCAATCCCCCTGGCAGGACTCCTCCCCGAGCCACCCCTTGAGGGCCTCTTCGTGAAGATGTTCGGGATGACTGGCGGCCTTCACGGCTCCGCAGTCCGCATGAGCAAGGACGATGGCGTTGCGCACGTGAAGATGTGCCACCGCATAGGTTACGGCACAAGCTGCCCCGAAATCCTCCTGGGGACAGCGGTTCCCCACATTCCGGAGCACGAAAAGCTCCCCCGGCCGGGCGCTGAAAATCTCCTCGGGAACAATACGGCTGTCGGAGCAGCTGATCACGAGAGTATGGGGGCTCTGCCCCGAGGCTAGCGATGCGTAAAGCTCCCGGTCTGCGGTGGTGCAAAAGTTGCGGTACCCTTCCAAAAGAACCTTCATCATATTTTCCTCCAATGTATCTCACAAAAATATCTTTACCGATAAGGGAAAACCCTAAAGGAGCCCCTCCTCCGGAAAAGCGTTCTCAAAACACACGCTGATTGTAGGGGAATTTTTGAAAGTCTTCAACAGAAGAGATCTTCCCGAACCCCAAATTTCAGGACATTCATAAAAGGATCCCTTTCTTCTGGATATCCTTCGCATGACCTCTCTCTTTAGATCCAGAAATTTATTCCACAACAAATATTTCTTCTCAAGAAACTTTTGCCCCCTCCCGAATATTTCCCTAAAAGCCCTGATCACTCTCGGCCAAGAATCGAACTAGAATTCACACAAACATCGATACCGCAACAGATAAACACAAAAAACCTTGTGAATAATCCCTCATTTAAAATCCGTTTTACCCAGGAAACTCTCTTTTTCTGACCTCTTTTACCCTCTTTTTTTGTATCGTGAGAGTTGACAAATATCCCCCTTGATGATACTTTGTATCGCATAAAGAGATCTTCGAAAGTTCAGACATGTGTCATTTGAAACCCTTCCCGGAATATTCCTCTGGTTTCTACTTCTGCCGTATACTTTTACATGGTTGCACGCTAGAAGCACAGGAAGGTCTTTTTTGAGATTTTGGATGCAAATGGTGGAGACGTTTGCAAAAGGAGGAGAGGGATATGATTCGACTATGTTCTCAAGCTCTTAGGTTTTTTGGGGGGGTGCAGTCGGTTTTTCTTGTTTTTCTGATGACCGGGGTGGCCCTGCTTGTTTTCGCCCAGGTGGTGCTCCGGTACGTCTTCCGGGCCCCCCTTATGGGTATTGAGGAGCTGCTCTTTTTTCCCACCTGCTGGCTCTATCTTTTCGGTGCAGTGAAGGCCTCCGAAGAGGGGGTACAGGTGGTGGCCCGGGTCATTGAGATCTTTCTTAAGAGAGAGCGGAGCGTCTGGCTCCTTCGTTTTATCGGCTCCTGCCTCTCTATAGTAATTCTCGCATGGCTCACCAAATGGGGATGGGATTACTGGAAATACGCCTTTCGGGTGCAGAAGGAAAGCTCCACCCTCTTCATTCCCATGGTATGGGCGGAGGGCACGGTACTTATCAGCTTTGTTCTCATGAGTTTTTATACGGTGCTGGAGATTTTTCGGCATTATAAGCTTTGGCGGGAGACCCCTGCGTCCCTTCCCGTAAAGGAAAAGGAGGTTCAGGCATGACCTTTGCACTGGTTTCTCTCGGCATTCTCGTCTTCCTTCTTTCTCTGGGGGTACCTCTTCCCTTCTGTTTCGGAGGAGCCCTCATGTACATGAGCATCGTGGCAGAGGTCTCCATGAAGGGTATGCTCATGTGGGGGCTTCAGCAGATCCTCAGCCCCGTGCTGCTCTGCGCTCCCCTCTTTATCTTCGCAGGGGGGTTGATGAGCGAGTGCGGTATCGCCCGCTCTCTTCTGGATTTTGTAGATACCTTTGTGGGACGCATCCGGGGCGGCCTCGGGGTGGTGGCGGCGGTGAGCTGTGCCATTATCGGAGCCATTTCGGGGAGCGGTCTCACGGGACTTGCCGCCACGGGGCCCATTCTCATCCCCCGCATGGCAGAGCGAGGCTATCCCCGGGGATATGCGGCAGCTCTTGTAACGGATTCTTCTATTCTTGGCCTTCTTATTCCCCCCAGCGTGGTGATGGTGGTTTACGGCTGGGTTACGGAAACATCGATTCTTGCGTGCTTTCTCTCTACCCTTATTCCGGGCATCCTGATTACGATCCTTTTCTCGGTGATCAACGTCTTCATGGCCCGCAAGTTTCCCCTCATTATGGATCCAGAGCTTCCTCCCGCAGAGAGGCGCAAAGATCGGGCGGTGAAGTTCAAAGCCGCTCTCCCGGCCCTGCTTATGCCCGTCATCATTCTGGGAGGCATTTACGGAGGGATCATGACCCCCACAGAAGCCGCAGCGGTGGCGGTGGTCTACGCCATCCCGCTGGGACTCTGGGTCTACAAGGGACTTACCTTCCAGAACTTCTTTCAGGTTACCAAGGATTCCGCTTCTGCGGTGGGCTCCATCCTTCTTATGATCCTCTGCAGCCTCATGCTCAGCCAGACCTACGTGATGCTTCAGGTTCCTCAAGAGATCGTGGATATTCTCTTTCAGGTGACCCAGAATAAGGTGCTGCTCCTGATCCTTCTCAACTTCATGCTCTTCTTCCTCGGCATGATCGTGAATGATATTACCGGGGTTATTCTAGTGGCTCCTCTGCTTCTCCCCCTGGTGCAGGCCATGGGAATCCATCCGGTGCAGTTTGCCGCCATTATAGGAGTCAACCTCGCCATGGGAGGGGTCACACCTCCCTACGCAAGCATTCTCTATCTGGGGATGCGCATCGGGAAGGTGGAATTTGTGGATATTCTCAAGCCCGCCATGACCTTTCTCCTTTTCGGTTATCTTCCGGTGGTCTTTCTCACCAGCTTTTTGCCGGAACTCTCCCTCTTTCTTCCCCGGGTTATGGGGTTCCTGCATTAGGGTTTTGTCTACAGCATCTGGATCATGTATCCGCAACACCCACTAGGTTTTTTCACCTCCCCCACCTCTCGGGATGATTCGGTGGCGCTACCGAGAACGTTCACGCACCACAACCATAGCACAAACAGTTACAGCATCTTCTTAATGCCATGTTACTCGAAAAGTCCGGGCTCCTGATCCTTTCGGGAGCCGAGGCCCCTCTCCTCTGCGGCAGTATCTCCTGGAGCATCTCCACCAGGAGCCCGGCTCTTCGAGTTCTTCTCAAAAATGTACCCTTCAGGCCTATTGAGGGGGGTGCAACAGATGTTCTTATACCTACACATCAGGAGGTATGCGATACCATGACGACACAGACGCGTGTGGCAGTTCTCGGAGCAGGCAACGGCGGTCAGGCTTTGGCGGCGGATCTCGCCCGTCGGGGGTGTGCAGTCACCCTCTTCGAACATCCCAATTTTGCGGGGAGCATCGCTCCCATCGTGGAAAAGAAAGAAATTTCCGTAGTGGGGGCCTTTGAGGGCACCTTTCCCGTAAGCGCAACCACCTCCGCGCAGGAGGCGGCGAAGGGGGCGGAGTATCTCTTTATGGTCTCCCCCTCCTTCGCCCAGCTTCCGCTCTTTCAGGAGGTTCTTCCCTATATCGAAGAAGGATCCACGGTAATCTTTATTCCGGGGAACTTCTTCTCCTTCGAGGCTTCCCGGCTTCTTCGGGAACAACGCCCCGGGGTGGATATCACCGTGGCGGAAACAGACACCCTCCCCTACGCCTGCCGGCTGGTAGAGCCAGGCACGGTGAATATCTGGGGGGTGAAGAACAAGGTCAATCTCGCATCCCTGCCGGGAAACCGGATCACCGGGCTTATCGAGAATCTCAAACCCTTCTTCGTGCTTGATCTCTGGGAGGCTCCCAACGTTCTCGGAGCGGCTCTCAACAACATGAATTTAGTCATCCACAGCTCCGGGGTTCTTCTTAATGCGGGACGTATCGAAGCCACCCAGGGGGGATTCCGGTTTTATACCGACGGCATCACCCCGGTGGTGGGATATCTGCAGGAGAAAATCGACAAAGAGCGCCGGGCCACAGGAAAAGCCTACGGTCTGGATCTTCGGTCGGCGGTAGACTTTATCCGGGATTGCTACAACGTGGAGGGAGATTCCCTTTACGAAGTGCTCACTAAAAATCCCGCCTACGGCGGGCATGGTAACGATGCCCCCAAGATGGTGAATCATCGTTATGTCACGGAAGATGTTCCCTATCTCATCGTCCCCATGCTGGAGCTGGCGGAACGTGCAGGGCTGAAGTCCCCGGTGTCGGACGCCCTGGTAACCATGTGGTCTGAAATTTTGGATCGGGATTTTCGCAGCGAAGGGCGTACCCTCGCCAAACTTGGCCTGGAAAGTATGACTGCCAGCGAAATAGCAGAATTTGCAGCAAAGGGTTGTTAGGCCCAAAGAGGCCTTTTTGAAGTATCCTGGTGCGGTGGCGGTTTACGTGGCGGAGCCCCAGGGGTTCCAAAAATACTCAGAGGAGGGGTTTGTATGTTGAAAAAGCTATTTCTTGCGGCGTTGGTAGTTGTGCTATCGGTTTCCATGGCCTTTGCAGCACCTAAGTACACCTGGAAAATTTCTCACGTGCGTCCTGCGGGATCTCCCGTGGATAAGGATTTGCAGTGGCTGGGAGAAAAACTTCAAGAGGATTCCGACGGGCGTATCGCCCTCAAGATCTTCCCCGCCAGCCAGCTTGGGGATTACGGGGTAGTGCAGGAGCGGGTCTCTCTGGGGGCCATCGACATGGCAATCCAGCCCTTTCTCCCTGCGGCAGATAAGTCTTTGCAGATGGTGAACCTTCCCTATCTTTTCAGCAACTGGAAGGATGTACGGGCAAACTGCGTCACCGGCTCCCCCTTCGTGGACTGGATTTCGGGAGTTATGGCAAAGCAGGATATTAAGGTGCTTGGCCTCTGGCCGGTCTACTTCGGAGGCATTGCCACCGCTAGGATGCCCGTGGAGCCCGGCAATCCCGAGGTGAGCAAGGGGCTGAAACTCCGGGTTCCTCCGGTGAAATCCTTTGAGCTTATGGCAGAGGCCATGAATTACCAGCCCAGCCCCCTCCCCTTTGCGGAGGTCTTCACCGCCATTCAGACGGGTATCGTGGACGGCGCCATGGGCTCCGGAGCGGAAGGCTACTACTCTAACTTCCGGGATGTCATCAAATGCTACATCCCCGCAAACACCCACTTCGAACTGTGGTTCCTCATCATGAATGCGGAACTCTGGGATTCTCTCTCGGCGGAGGACAAGGAGATCGTAGCCAAGGCATCCAAGGCTCTGGAAGATCGCCGGCTCGCCATGGCGGAAGAGGAGACCCACGAGATGGAGCAGAAACTTGCAGATTACGGTATCGAAGTGGTACCCCTTTCGGATGCCCAGCTCGACGCTCTGGCAGAAAAAGTTCGTGAAAAGGTCTGGCCGGAGGTTCGGGAGATCGTGGGAGCCGAGGTCTTCGACGACGTAATCTCCAAGGTGCAGTAGATCCTCGAATCTACCGAAGGCACCGTGAAATCAGTTGAGTTAAGTTGCTCTTTTCCGGTATTTCCATGAGGGAAAGGAAGAAAAACTTGGGAGAAGCTTGCTATTAAGCAAGCTCCTCCCTTTTTACAACTTTCGCTCTCTATGTCTTATGCTTCACACTCCATGCTTCCATTCCTGAGGAAATCACCCTTTGGTGATGGTAAGAAGCAGAGCCCTGCAGGTCTGATTCCCGTGGGCTCGACCGCCGTGGGGATGACTTCCATCAACGAAAATGCAATCTCCCTGGTAGAGAATAACGGATTCCGTGTCGTAATAGTAATCCAGCTCTCCCTCAAGAACGTAGATAATCTCGTCCATCTCATGCTGGAACTCCGGGCTCTTTCTGCTCTGGGACTCAGGATAATACGTTATTATATAGGCCACCACATTCCGGTTGGGCCAGTTCTCCCCAAGAAGCTCGAAACGATAGCCATGAGGGACCTCTTGACTTGCGGTGGGCCGAGGATCATCTCTTCGGACAATAATGTAGTTCTGCTGCTCCTGCCCCCGTACAAAATCCTCGAAGGTGACGTTAAGGCTTTGGGCTATGCGGGAATAGGTGGATATAGGGGAGCTAATCTGTCCAAGCTCAATCTTGGAGAGAGTTCCCTTGGCCAAGCCTGCGGACTCCGCAAGCTGCTGTTGAGTCCACCCCATCTTCTTCCGCAACTCCCGAATACGCCTACCAATACGAATTTCAAGTTCCCCATCTCGATCCTGCACGAAGAAGCACCTCCTGATCCTTGCAAAAGCGTGTTTGAACCTGTTTGAGCCCCTGCGAGGAAAGACGATCATTTTTCTACAACCCAATCATGATATCACAAAAGAGATGTTCTCCCTAGATCTCAGGACTTATTGCATCCTTAAGAAGGTGTGCCGCGACTAACGAGCCCCCTGTGTTTGCCGGAGACCTTGTGGTGATCGGCATGGCATATGGTAGAAATTTGACTCTCACACGGTGTCATGGTTTATACTAAAGCTCCCCTGGAATGGAAAAGACCATATTCCAGAGGGGTTTCGTCTTTACGGTAACGTGGCATCTGGTAGAGTTTTACGCTCAAAAACGCAAAAAGGAGGAGATTTTTTATGACATGGAAGCGCAACCTCACCTCATTTTGCACGCTATTGCTCCTGCTAACGGCACTCTTGGGAGCTGGTGGTTGTGGAGGCGGATCGGATAGCCCTCCCGCCAGTCCTCAAGAGATCCAGCCGGGAGCACAATACGAGGCAGTCCTATCCACCCAGGAAAATGGCGAGGAGAAGGTACTCATGCGAGTTCAATACGAGGCCCACAACATCGAGACCAGTGCCAACCTGCCTCCGGCGGTAGCCTTGTTTGTCACCCAGGAAGAGTACCTTGATGAAGCCTCGGGAACCCTCAAGATCATGGAGGATTCTTCCCGCCCCACTCCGGAGCGTGTGAAAACCTTCCTTAAGGACAGCTGGGATCCGACCCAGGGAGAGACCGAAGATGAGGGAGCAAATGCCCAGGAATTCCTGAACTTCCTTGAGGAGCATAACATGCCCTTGGATCAGTTCTTCCGCTTCTTAGAAGCTCTGAACTACTCCATGGTGGAACTTCTTGAGGTGGTGGATGCCTATTCCATCCCACTGAATTCTCTGGATGGCAAGGACGTTTTTAACGACATAGAGCATTTCTGCGACCTTGCAGATGTGAGGCTTGCAAACTTCTTCACCCATACCAAACAAATTTTTGGCATGCATGATATCTTCACCACCAAGCTCGCAGATCTCGGCATAGGTATGCACGATCTTTACAATGTCTATGTGGCCTGGTGCGTGGATCAGGAAGTGCCTTTGGAGGGATCCTTTTCCACGTTTCTGGGGTATTTGAAAGGAAGATCTTCCCTCCAAACCGCTGGGGATGATCCTAAGATTGACCCTGTGGCGTTGGGACAGCTTGGCCTTGATGTCCTCAAATTCGGCTGGGATATCATCAAGGACGGCAAACCCAAGGTGCAGACCGACGGAGCCTTCACCTCAGTGCTGCGAAAGGGAACCACCGCCCTCGACTACGGGCATGCCAAGCGAGACGAGACCCAAATTCTTCACTTCAAGGTGTACGACTCGTTGATCAATTCCGTGACTCTTATGGAAACCAAGTTTCGGGGATCCGCCTCCTACGCCGCTACTACTCCCCGTTTTGGCGGGCAATACCTGCAAAACGTGCAGTTCGACGTGGAGAGTGCCTACGCCCAATGGGGAATGTACCTCAACGTAAGTGCCCAGGTTTCTAACGTTACCAACCCCGCATCGGTGGAAAATCCGGATCCCGAAATCGACGTGGTGGCACGCATCAATGCGGGATGGCTCTTCCAGTCCTTCGGCAAATCCGCCTACTTCCGGGCCAAAGGAAGCCTGGGTATCTGGTTCCAACGCTGGGGCGAAAGCTAATAGAAAGACCCCTTTTCCCGTGTCGTAAAGACACACAAAGGCTCCTCCCATCTCTCTGGGGGGAGCCTTTCTTGGCTAACAAGAAAAACACCACGTGGGACGCTCTAACATGCTACGGAAGACTCTGCTGCATCTTCAGTTTCAGTTTCAGTTTCGAAAGATCCCTGCTCCGAGAGGCTACGCATGGTCACGTTATCCGCAGTCACGTAGAGCCCTGATCCCGAGGGAATCTGATAGGTTCCGTCCTGAAGCAGAATGGTGGTCTCTCCGGTGCCGTCGTTGGCGGCTATCACCGCCTGACGGAGTTCTGCAAAGGTACTTACCGTCACGCTCTGTCTCCCCAAAGCCTCCACCATTTTTCCCAAAGACAATCTCCTTGCAATTCCCCCCTCCGGCAGAACCACGCTCATGAGAAAAACCGTTCCCACCGCAAGAATCCGAAAACGCCTGTTCAGATTGTTCATACTGCACCCTCCTCCTCTTATGGCAGATCATGGCAGCCATGCAGACCAAAGGCTATTCAAACCGGAAGGATCCCAGAAAATGTTCCGCCATACAGTCATATTCCCCCCCCGGAGGGAGCCCATATGCAATCTGAAAGACATGCTCCTTCGAGGCGGGGTCTTCCAGGGCTCCCGTGGCAAAAATTACCGGCTCCCCCGAGGGGTATTCGCTGCTTGAGATGTGGAACGTTACGGCGTACCCCGCCACGGAGACGGTGCGGCTCTCCTGGGGGTTAAGAAAGCCCATAAGAGAGTGCCAATCCTCCAGGGTTTCCCGGGTCACGCCTACCACCGCGGAGGGATTTTCTTCATCCCCGGCAAACCACCGTTGGTCGTCCGAGATCCAATCCCGGGGAACCTGAAAGATCAGGCCGGAGCGGCGAACTTCCTCCCATTCCAGGCCGCATCCCAAGGGGCTTTCTGTAGGAGCCGGAAGAGGTACCAGGGTGGGGGATGGCCGGGGGCTCTCCGAGGGCTCCGGATCTGGAGAGGGGCGGGGAGAACCCGTGGGCTTCGGCAGAGGTGTGGGGGTAGGAGAAGGCCGGGAGGGCTCTTCGGTCTTACCGAGATAGGCCTCCAGCTTCGCCGCATGCTCCTCCATCTGGGGATCCGGATCATACTCCAGCCCCTGACGGAACTTTTCCAAAGCCTCCTGATAACGTTTTTCCCTTTGAAGCTCCGCCCCCTCCTTCCAGAGTTGGCGGGCACGCTCCCTGTTCTGGCGCTCCGTCTCCTGGGCCTTGCGGAGATACCCCTCCAGAGCACGCACATGCTCTTGCATCCGGGGATCCTCGTAAAGCGCAAGCCCCTCCCGATATTTTTCCAATGCTTCGTCATAATATTTATGTTCCTGCAGTTTTTCTCCCTGCTGCCAGAGCTCCTGGGCCTGGCGATACTTTTCGGCAAACTTCTTCAGAGCCTCAAGGCGTCGCCGGGTTTCGGGATCCTCCGCATAGTTCAGGCTCTCCCGGTACGACTCCAGAGCCTTGTCAAGCTCCCCTGCCCGAACCTGTTCCTCCGCCTCTTTCCGAAGCTCCAAAGCCCGCTTCTGCCCCTCCTGGTACTGCTCCACCTTCTTCCGGGCCTCCCGAATGGCGGGGTCTTCCGGATGAAGCTTTTCCGCCTCAAGGATCAGAGGAAGGGCCCGGAAATACTCCCGATTCTTCCAGGCTTCCTGAAACTGCTGATAAAGCTTCTGAGCCCGGGCGGGATCCCGGGGCTGTTTCACGTGAAACAGAGAGCTTGCCTCCCCCAGAAGATTTCCCTTGGGAGAGAGTATCTCCAGGCTGATGGCTGCGTTTCCTTCATCGTTACGATAGAGAACCACCGTCTCCCCCGCGGTGCGCCCTTCGAAGAGCACCCCCGCCTCGGCCCTCCATCGATACTGCATCCCAGGATAGCGGCGGCTGGTAATTCCCTTGAGATGCACCCGATCCCCCGCCAGAATCTCCCGAGGCTCCGTATTCCGAGGGATTCCCTGGGGGGCAAAGACTCCCAGAAGCTCTATCCGCACCTCCAGGGGGATCACTCTAAGGCTTTTGCGAACTTCCGTGGTTTTTCCCCGGCTGTCCAACACTGTGAGAGAGAGCAGCACCGCGCCGGGAGCTTCCGCCTCGTAACGCGCCGTGGCTCCGGTGGCCCGAAGATTCTCGCTCCAGGCATAGCGGTAGGGAGGAACCCCTCCCGAGGCATGGGCAGCGATCTGAAGCATTTCTCCGGGCTGTACTTTTTCCACAAATCCCTCAAGCTCCACCGAAAGATCCGGCACTGCTGGTGTAGGGGTGGCAGGAACAGGGGTAGCGGTTGGTTCCGGAGTGGGGGTAGCTGTAGGTTCCGGTGTCGGCGTGGCGGTCGGTACCGGTGTGGGCGTGGCCGTGGGTTCTGGTGTCGGCGTAGCAGTCGGCTCCGGTGTGGGGGTTGCCGTGGGCTCCGGTGTCGGCGTGGCCGTGGGCATCGGTGTTGGTGTGGCTGTAGGCTCCGGCGTCGGCGTAGCCGTGGGCTCCGGCGTGGGGGTAGCAGTCGGCTCCGGCGTTGGCGTAGCTGTGGGTACAGGCGTCGGCGTGGCCGTGGGCTCCGGCGTCGGCGCAGGTGTCAGGGTGATGGTGGCGTAATGCTCCTGAAACTCCTGCAAGATCTGCCTCCCCTTTTCCCACAGAGAGGCATCCTCAGCCTTTGCAACCAGCTCCCCGGAAGGGGCAGCCACAGCCATACCGGAATCACAGAAAAACAGAAGAAGAGAGACCACAAGAAAGGAAGCAAATTGCGTCCTCCCACATGATCCATTCCGCACCGCATCATAACCACCGAACATATTCATCATCCTCTCTCTTGCAAAATCACTGCGCCCCGGGCATGGCAACATGCCCAGGCTCTCCGGGCGACGTAATGGAAAAGGGGATCACCCCGCAAAATTGCGTCATTTCGTTAAGAGTATAGCAGAATAGCGACATCTCCCGAAAGGTGAAGGGAGAGCTTGGCTACAACTTCTCCAAAGAAGAGCTGGAGGCGGTGGTAGGGGGGAGCGATAGCGATTGCCCTTATCCTGGAGCTTGTCATTGCTGGAGGTCTTACGGTGGGCGGCGTTGCGGAAGACCGTGCCACCCGAGGCGATTTCCGAAAATCAGACACAAAAAAAACCCCTCTTCCCCAAGGGGATCTTTTTCGTGAATCTCACAGGCAAGCCTCACACCATGGTCAACGCAACCATGAAACACTTGCGGGAACTGCTCTTGACAGATTAAATGCAAAGGAGTAGAACGGCTACCAATAGTTCAAATTTTTTATCGAGCCATGGTCAAGAAAGGAGGATTGTCATGACTCAATCTGTGCCCCAGGAGTATTCCAAGGGGACACAGTAGCTAGGCAAACCACACAGAAGGAGATGAACTCATGCAATCTCGCAAAACTATGTCCGTGTTCACCATCTGTATGATGACTGTGGCGGCAGTGGTAAGCCTTCGTGGTCTTCCCATGATGGCCAAGGAAGGTCTCTCCATGATTTTCTACATTCTCTTCGCCACCATCATGTTCCTGATCCCCGCCTCTCTTGTGGCGGCAGAACTGGGAGGAGCCTTCAGCGGTAAGGGGGGTGGGGTCTACACCTGGGTAAAGGAGGCCTTCGGCTCCCGCTGGGGATTTACCGCCATCTGGCTTCAGTGGATCCAAAACGTGGTGTGGTATCCCACCGTACTGGCCTTCGCCGCCAGCGCTCTGGCCTATCTCTTCATGAAACCGGATCTTGCGGATAACGGAGTCTATACGGGCACCATCATTCTGGCATGCTATTGGGGAGCCACCTTCATCACCCTGGCGGGGGCAGACCTGGCCCGATCGGTGACGAAGTACGGCGTTCTTCTGGGCACGGTGTTGCCGGGGCTCCTGATTATCGCTCTCGGTTCCCTCTGGGTGATCCAGGGAAATCCCCTTCAGTTTCTCGAAGTTTCGGGGGTAACCCAGGCCCACGTTCATGCCCGGTTCTTCCCCCACATCACCGGCTTGGGAAGCGTGGCCTTTCTTGCGGGGATCATTCTGCTCTTCGCGGGGGTAGAGGTTCAGGCGGTGCACGCCAATGAGATGAAAAATCCCGGCAAGGAGTATCCCGCCAGCATGTTCCTCGCCGCAGGCATTATTTTCCTTCTCTTTTTGCTCGGCTCCCTGGCGGTGGCGGCGGTGATCCCTGCCAAGGAAATCAGCCTCACGGCGGGTCTCATGCAGGCTTTCCATCTGCTTCTGGGGAAATTCCATCTTGGATTCCTTACCCCGGTGATAGGGTTGCTACTGGCCTTTGGAGCCATCGGAGGCGTCATGTCCTGGATCAGCGGCCCCAGCCGGGGGCTTCTTGAAACCGCCCGGCAGGGGGAACTCCCCCCGGTGATGGCGAAGGTAAACAAAAAGGGCATCCAGAGCACCATTTTGTTCATCCAGGCAATCGTGGTGAGCCTTCTGGCGGGGCTCTACTTCGTCATGACCAACGTGAGTGTGGCCTTCTTCGTTCTCTCCGCCATGACCGCCACCCTCTATCTGGTGATGTATATCCTCATGTACTCCACCGCCATCAAGCTTCGTATCACCCGGCCGGATCTCCCCCGATCCTACAAAATTCCCGGGGGCGTTCCGGGGATGTGCGCCGTGGCAGGGCTAGGCTTGGCAGGAGTGCTCTTCTCCCTGCTGGTGGGCTTCTTCCCTCCCACCAACCTTCCCGTGGGAAACCCGGTGCTCTATGTGGGATTGGTAATGGGAGGCCTGGTGCTCTTCGTAGGCATGCCCCTGGTAATCAACGCCTTGAAGAAGCCCGAATGGAAGCGGGATATCGCATCCTGAAGATTCCCGGTACTCTGCAATCTTCACCAGATCAGGTTGTTTTTTGAGTCTTTCTAATTTTAAGGAGGAATTTCCATGCCGTTACACATAAAAAAAACCCCCGAAAATGGCCTTTTCGATGACCGTTATGCCGCCGGCGATGCGGAGGCCCCAGTCCCTCGGTTCCATTTTCCTGAAGACCAGAGAGATCCTCGGAACGTCTACCAATTAGTGCACGATGAGCTTATGCTGGACGGCAACTCCCGGCAAAACCTGGCCACCTTCTGCCAGACCTGGGTGGATCCGGAGGTTCACAAGCTCATGAACGAGTGCGTGGATAAGAACATGATCGACAAGGACGAATACCCCCAGACCGCAGAGCTGGAATCCCGGTGCGTTCACATGCTGGCGGATCTCTGGAACGCCCCGGAGGCGACGGAAACCCTGGGCTGTTCCACCACAGGATCCAGCGAAGCCGCCATGCTGGGGGGTATGGCCCTGAAATGGCGCTGGCGCAAAAAACGGACCGCAGAAGGAAAACCCACGGACAAGCCCAACCTCATCACCGGCCCCGTACAGGTCTGCTGGCACAAGTTCGCCCGCTACTGGGACGTGGAGTTGCGGGAGATCCCCATGGAGAAAGGTCGGCTTCTCATGAACCCCGAGGAGGTGCTCAAGCGCTGTGACGAAAACACCATCGGGGTGGTTCCCACTCTGGGGGTGACCTTCACCTGCCAGTACGAGCCCGTGAAGGAGATCAGCGACGCCCTGGACAAGCTCCAGAAGGAGACGGGGCTCGACATTCCTATTCATGTGGATGCCGCCAGCGGGGGGTTCCTGGCCCCCTTCGTAGATCCGGATCTGGAGTGGGATTTCCGGCTCCCCCGGGTAAAATCCATCAATAGCTCGGGACACAAGTTCGGTCTCGCCCCTCTCGGGGTGGGCTGGGTGATTTGGCGGAGCAAGGAGGATCTTGATGAGGATCTCATTTTCTGGGTGAATTATCTGGGGGGGAACATGCCCTGCTTTGCTCTGAACTTCTCCCGTCCCGGGGGGCAAATTGTGGCGCAGTACTACAACTTCCTCCGCCTGGGCCGGGAGGGATACCGCCGGATTCATCAGGCCTGCTACGACACCGCCCGAAAGCTTTCGGAGAAGATCGGCGCCATGGGCCCCTTTGAGGTTATCTACGACGGCACCGGGGGAATCCCCGCCCTGAGCTGGAGCCTGAAGGAGGGAACCACCCCGGGATTCACCCTCTACGACCTCTCGGATAGGCTCCGGAGCCGGGGGTGGCAGGTGGCAGCCTACTCCATGCCTCCCCACCGGGAGGATCTTGTGGTGATGCGCATTCTGGTGCGGCATGGCTTCAGCCTCGATCTGGGAAATCTTTTTCTGGAAGATCTGCAGCGCTGCCTGGACTACTTCGCCAAAAACCCCGTAACAATTTCCCTCACGGAAAGCGAAGGCGGGGGGTACAAGCACTAGAGGCTTATTCCTGGGCAGGGCCTCCTCGGCGACTCAGAACATGATAGCAGGCGGAGTGCCCCGCTAAAGGTCTCCATGAACAACCCCGCAAGATGCTTTTTGCAAAACCTGTTTTTTGCAAGCCCAAAATCCCCTCGGCGTGACGTCTCGTCATGCCGAGGGGATTGTTGTTTGTGTCGCATATACCGAAAGAAGGCTTTTTTCGACAGGTTTTGAAATTCTCTCTCGCCCTCGACGCTTTCCCGACAGGGCATCCATTTTTGGTGAAACCTCCAAAGCATCTCTTTACCCAGCCTGCACGGCTTCTCCTGTAATACCAAAGTGTTCTTCCACAATCACATCAAGCTGGGCAGCGATTTTCGCAAAAACGCAGTTCAGATCAAGGGTTTTCACACTGATTCTATTCCCGCTCATCTGATAGCTGGTATCCGGCTGGAGGACTTCATCTGTCCGGGCATAGAGAAGCATGCCAGACACTTCATGAGGCCGATTCCTCAGCTCCGCATCCTTATTTTTCACGTAGGTAAAAATCTGATACAGGTTATTCGAGTGCACTGTGTGCGCATCATACCGAACCTGGGTGGTCTGTGCGTAATACTTCGCATCGATAATAAGAACCTTGGTGCCATGGGATAACGTGATATCGCTCTGCATAACAGGCAGCATGTCTCTCATGTCGTCATCCAGGGCCCAGGGTATTTGTGAGGCCCTCACCTGCAGCCTGGGGAACTTTTTGGCGTAATACTCCAAAATAAATTTTTCATAAAGCCTACTCATCCTCTGTTCATCCAGAAATGATGCCAGCCTGTATTCTCCCGCATCTGTGGTAAGCAGCATGCCTTGTAGCATGAGCTGGCAAAGGCTGAGGAGCATCCGGTACGTCTGATTATTGCGCTGGAATCGAAGAGATGACCACGGTATTGCCGCAGGATTCAGCGTAGCCACATGAGAAAAATAGAGCATTTCTCTTCTCAAATCGTTCTTGTGCTCCCTATCAACTTCCGCATGACGCACAAGAAGCATGGCGGTTGTCTTGAGAATCTGGTTAAAAATATTGTCTTCGGATAGCTCGTCATACTCACAGGCCAAAACCTGCTTCCGGGCGATCCTTCCCCGAAGGGTACCGCACATATCGATCTTGCCACGCATAGCTGTTACATTTTCTCTTTTATTCACATACTCCCGGTACAGCCCCTGCTTGAGCTGCTGCCCCAAGCCCCTGGCAAGAATCGCCCCGAAGAGATTGTGTATGTTATCGAACTCTTCGGCAGCCATACTCTCAAAGTTCGACTGCTTGAGGGATGCAAAAGCATAGGAGAGCATGTAGTATATGTTTTTTATTAAAATATTTTTGTCCTTCATCATTGAAATACGCCACGCAACCTGTTCTCCCACTCCTGCAGTTTTGCACTGTCATCAAACCAGTATTCCCCCAGCATGGGGAGGATGTCGTACTCCACCACAGATCGCATCCATTCCTCCAGGCAGAGATCCGAGCAGGAATCTCTTTCACAGAAGTAGCTATGCCCAATGCAGAAACCCTTTCCCAGGGACGCATCCCGGGAGATCTCCCGGTTGAGCTCCTTTATCCAAAAGATCAGATCATTGAAGGTTTCGTCACCGAGGGCATTCTGATATTTGCAAAATCCATGGGAATCGAATCCAGGATCCATGGCGACGAAGCTGAAACGGCGCCGGAGGGCATAGTCAATCATGGCAAGGCTGCGATCTGCGGTGTTCATCATACCGATGATATACAGGTTTTTCGGCACCCCGAAGGAGCGGCCATCGTATGCAAGGGTCGCCTTGGTTCCCCGGTAGTCCCTCTCAATAAGCATAAGGAGCTCCCCAAAGATTTTACTCATGTTACCACGATTGATCTCATCAATGATGAAGAAATGCTCTTTCTCCGGCTGATTGGCGGCCTTTTGACAAAAACAATAGAAAATACCGTTTTTCAAATCAAACCCATGATCCACAGGCTTATATCCCATCACAAAATCTTCATAAGAATAATTCTGATGAAATTGCACGAACTCGATACGGCTTTCATCCTTTTTACCCATCATGGAGTACGCCAATCTTTTGGCAGCGAAGGTTTTCCCTACCCCGGGGGCACCCTGAAGGATGACGTTCTTTTTATTCCTCAGCAGAGCCACGAGCATGTCATAACCGCTTTCGCTCATGTAAACCTCATTTAAGAAGTCCTTCTTGTGGTAGCTGCGGGCATTCTCCTCAAGGGGTACTGGATTCTCTTCACGTATCACGTCCACGATAAAATCGTACTCTCCTCTGGTGAGAGCAAAGAGACTGCCCTGGGGATTGTTAAAATACTCCATGCGTTCCAGCTCCGGGCAGTTTTTCAACGTGGCATAGTCCACAGGGGAAACAAGCCCCTCAACCTTCTCGAAATAAATTTTTTCTCCATCTTCTTCTGCGCTAATTCTACCAAGAGCCACAATCTTTTTTACCGGAGTGGATTCATACCCGATAATCATGTCGCCGGCTCTGGCATCCAGGAAATTCTGAAAAACCTTGCGTTTGTTTCCATTGTCATTGTAAAGGGAGTAGGATCCCGCATCCCCCACAGCCATATCGGAGAAACTCCAGATTTTGGGGTTGGCATTCAGCCACCAGTACCTCCGCTCTTCTTCCCCCGGGGCCACAGGAGCGTAGAGCGAAACCTCCGATAAATCCACCGTATTCAGGGCCTCCCCCAACTCATCACGCAGTTTCCATGTAAAGGAGCCCCCAAATCCACAGGCAAAAAA
>NPIG01000136.1_pt1 | contig 79959 bp, 65 predicted proteins | sample 8637441 | NCBI WGS metagenome assembly NPIG01 (sample SAMN07420675, study PRJNA396082) | bioreactor metagenome | isolation source: sample BR6 brine-fed electro-methanogenic bioreactor BR | place: Japan: Kochi | collected 2016-06-14
CCCTTGACAGGTAGTATTATCACTTCAGCTATTTTTTTAACCTTCTAAATCATAATTATACAAAGCATAGAAATTATCCGAATATACAACCGTACCATCTTCTAAATACCAAACAGCTTCTAAATCTTCATAGGAGTTTACAAACGCCAATGCACTGTCCATATCTAGTAAAAATATGGATGTTGATAAGATATCAGCGAGTCCAGAATCTGGATAAACAATTGTGACTGACATAGCTTCTCCACTTGGATAATTTGTTCTTGGGTCAATAATATGATGATAAACGTCTTCAGTTTCTAAATCCTTAAAGAATCTTTGGTTGACACCACTTGTAACGACAGCCATTCCTTCAGGTATTTTTATATATTGATAATACTCAGTTTGTAAAGAAAAATCTGTTGTTGGTTTTTCTAAAGCGATATAGAATAATTCACTTTCTCTTGTTGGATTCACACCACCAGTAATGATATTTGAATTCCCTAAATTAAGTAAAAAATTAGCGTCTATATTATTTAAATAAACAACCAATTGATTGGCTAAATACCCTTTGGCATAGCCGCCTAAATCTAATCCCATATCAGGTTTTAAAAAGCTAACACTCATCGTTTCAAAGTCTAATATAACATCGTTGATATCGGTGTTAAAACTCACCCCATCAATCTCATCACTTGGCAATGGACAATAAGATATTCCTAATTCCAAATCTTCACATAACGGGTTATTTCTAGCGTTATGCCAAACGTTTAAGACAGGATGTAAAGCCATATTAAATAATGCTGTATCATCTTCAATAACTAAATCAGAATGATCTAGACCATACTTGATTGCCCAATACAATGCATCATCAATATCTTGGGCACCTTGGTTTTGATTAATCGTATAGATATTTACTGTTTCTGGATATTCATTGTATTTATCTAATAACATATTTTGACTACTGACAACGGTTGAATATGTATCAAACACCAAATCAACACTATATATATCCTCTGGCTCATAATAGAGTTTCAATGAGATTGTCGTGTCAAAATATCCTGTTAAGACTTTTTCACAGATAAAAACACCTGGATTATTAGGGGATTCTATGCATAATTCTTCATTAGGATTTGTATAGTCTTTATTTTGACACCCAATCAGTAGGGGCAATAAGATAATTGTTATGATTAAAACAAGTGATTTTTTCATGAGTTTCTCCTTTATTGTAGTATAATAGTGTTAAGGTTAGGTGGTACTATTAAAAAGTTAGATATGATAATAATCGTAAGTATTTTTCTTTTTGGAATTATATCATTAATAGGTATAAATCTCTATGCATCCAGTCAAGAAACTGGATATACTTACGCCAAGATTACGTATAAAGATGAATTAATCTTAATGGTCGATTTAGATTCTTTAGAATATGTTGTCTATGATACAGATTATAAAAACTTAATATATGTTGATTTGGCAAGTGAAGGTATTTTTTATGTTCCAGGGACAGTAACGACCGATATGACTAACTTATACCTTATCGATAGTTATGCAGAAGATCAAAATATTCAAGGTATAAAACTATTAGTAGAAGATGGATACATTCAAGTTGCTTATCAAGAGAGTCCTCAAGATATCTGTGAATTACAAAATCCAACAAATTCAAGTTTACAACCTTTGGTTTGTTTACCAAATGAATTAGTTATTAATATTTATACAAATTTATCAGGGGACCAATTTATCCCTGATTCAGTATTGGAGTGATTTTATGTTATTAAGTATTGTGAATCCAACGATCTTCATTATTTCAAGAATCGTCCTTTTATTCGTTGCGACTTATTTTATTTTTCAAGCTTTAAAAGCTTTAGATTTACAGAAAATATTTAAAGCCAATTCAACGGAACAAATTAGAATATTATATATGGTTTTTTCTGTTGTGTTAGCATATATATTCGTTGAGGCGATTGTGAGCACATTAGAATATGTGGACGCATTATTCTAAACATATTCACTGACTTCAGATTGTTTTTTTAACGTATCTGTAAATCCGTTTTTATTGAAAAGATTTTCTTTTACAGTTTCAAAACATTCACTATTTATTTTGAATGTAAAACAAATGCTTGAATCATAGGCAACGTTTAATAATTCAGTGTTTTCTCTTAGATATTTATCTATAGGACCTAAATGATCATAACTACATTCTACACGACATGTGAATGTAGTTGTTTTTTTTGTGAAAACCACATGTTTTAACACATCACTAGCAGCAGTTGAATAGGCTCTAATTAATCCACCTGCTCCTAATTTAATTCCACCAAAATATCTAATAACGATTAACAAAACATTTGTCATATCGTTTTTATGCAAAACGTCTAATATAGGGAATCCAGCCGTTCTTGTTGGTTCACCATCATCAGATGCTTTTTGGATTCTTCCTTCATCACCTATTATATATGCATAAGTATAATGTGAGGCATTTAAATACTCTTTTTTTATTGTTTTTAATAAATCATGTGTGTCATCAATATCAAATACAGGATAGATAACCGCGATAAATCTTGATTTATTTACAATAATTTCATTAACTGTTTTCTCTTTTACACTTCTCATAAAATCACCGATTACATTATAACACATGAACTATTTTACAATTTAATAAATAGGTAAATATTTATAACTATGTTATAATATTTAAGGTGATTTATATGAACAAATACTATGAATTAGGCAGAAATATAATCAAAACACTCCTTGATAATCATTATCAAGCTTATTTTGTTGGGGGATTTGTTAGAGACTTTATATTAGGAATCGAACCCAATGATATTGACATTACAACCAATGCACTTCCAGAACAAGTAGAAGCGTTGTTTGAAAAAACAAGAGCGACTGGAAAAAGATACGGTACAGTGACAGTTTTTAAGGGTGCTTATTCATTTGAAGTCACAACATTTAGAGCTGAAAGCGACTATGTCAATCATCGAAAACCAACCACTATTGAGTACTCTGATAACATTGAAGAAGACTTAATAAGAAGAGACTTCACAATCAATGCATTTGCGATGGACTACTCAGAAGAAATAGTTGATTTATTTGAAGGAAAGAAAGACTTAGAAAACAACTTAATAAGAGCAATCGGGATTCCAAATGATCGATTCAATGAAGATGCGCTAAGAATTTTAAGAGCATTTCGATTCGTATCTAAACTAAATTTTGATATTGAGGAACAAACATTTATCAGTATGAAAGATAATATGAAACTGTTAAAATATATATCAAATGAAAGAGTCTTAATGGAATTAAGAAAAATATGTGCATATCCATATGCACAAAAAGCTTTAAGCTTATTAGAAAAATCACATTTTTCTAATGTTTTTACTGAATTTGATAAAGCTTTAAAACTCTTATCTAAGACAGAAGACTATCGTATCTCATATCTAGAACTGATTGCTTTAGGATTAATATTAGAAGACATTGATTTGCCAGATTATTGGAAACTTTCTAATAAAGAAATTGCCATCATTGATAAGATGATTGAACTACACGCAGTAACACAAGCAGATTCATTTAATGAAATGATTATTTATCGTTTAGGAAAAGATATCCCTTTAATGACCAATTCAGTCAATAAATTGATGAATCCAGATAATGACCAAGAAGCTTTAATTAATGATATTTATGATAATCTACCGATTCACAAAACATGTGATTTAGCCTTTAAGGGCCAAGATATCTTAGAATTAACAACGTTAAGAAACGCAGAGCTTATCGGCGATATCATTGATGATATCACGTATATGGTTATTACACATCAATTAAACAATAATTATGATGATATAAAAAAATACACATTAGAACTTATGGAGAACACATATGACATCAAATAAACCAACGTTTTATTGTTACCTTGATGGGTTTGATAGAATCACAATCATTATCCCAAAAGATAATTATAAAAAACATAATAAATATTACCTAATCGGTGAAGAAGAAGTGATTGATTTAGAGATTAATAGATCTCAAGATTTGGGACATGAGATGAAAATCATCGCTTACTTTAATGCATATATTAATTTAGGGAAGATTTATCATGTAGAAGATGATTTTGGAGAAATCGGTGAGTTATATACCGGTAAGATTGTGAGATCTGACCTTTTTGATATTGTCTATAGATACCGTAAAAATGACTTGGGCGTGACATATACAAACGACATGACGACTTTTAAAATTTGGTCTCCAGTCGCAAAATATATCACCTTAGAACTAGTTGATGCATCGGGACATATTATGCTTTACGATATGGTCTATAAAAACCTTGGTGTGTGGACTAAAAAAATAGAAAAAGATATCGAAGGGTATAAATATAGATACAGAGTCTATGTAAATGGGAAAGAACGTATTGTTATGGACCCGTATGCGATTGCGTCCAATGCAAATGGTGAATATGGATTTATCGTTGATAAATCTAAGTTTTATCAGATGAAACATACCTCAAATTTTAGTGGAAATATTCTAGATGCTGTCATCTATGAAATGAGTGTTAGAGACTTTACAATCCAAAAAGATATGCCTTTTAAAAATAAAGGGAATTTTTTAGGGTTAGTTGAAGAAAACATTAAAACAAAAGCTGGATTAACTGCCGGGTTAGATTACCTAAAAGACCTTGGTGTGACTCATATTCAGTTAATGCCAATATTTGACTTTGATGGTGTCGATGAAAATAATCGAGATAAATTATATAATTGGGGATATAATCCACATCAGTTTTTCGTACCTGAAGGATGGTATTCTACGGACCCAAATGATCCTTATTCAAGAATTAATGATTTAAGAGAGATGATTGATAAGATTCACGAAGCTGGATTAAATGTGGTAATGGATGTTGTTTTTAATCACGTCTATAATGCTAAACAATTTCCTTTTGAAAGATTGGTTCCTGGATATGCATTCCATTTTGACCGAGAGGGAATGTTAACAGAAGTTTCTGGATGTGAAAATGATATTGCTAGTCATCGAAAAATGATCAAAAAACTCATTGTAGATAACGTTTTATACTGGGCAAATGAATACAAAGTTGATGGGTTTAGATTTGACTTAATGGGATTAATTGATTTTGAAACAATGAATGAATTACGTCAGGAATTAGATGAAATCTCAAATCATATTATTGTTTATGGTGAAGGATGGAATATGTATTCATCGAATATGTCAGATCGAATGGCACACATGTCAAATCGTAATGTCATTCACACAATCGGATTCTTCAATGATAAATTTAGAAATACAATCAAAGGATCAACGTTTGATGATGAATCAAACGGATACGCTACAGGATACTTAAAAGATACAGATATACTAGAACAAATGCTTTGTGGGTCTGCAATAAATCAATATATGTTTAAATACACGACACAAAGTATTAACTATGTTGAATGTCATGATAACTATACGTTCTTTGATAAAGCAAGCATACAATCAAAGGATGAAGTTCTCCTTAAAAAACAAGCCAAACTTGCGTTGTCTTTAACAATTTTATCTCAAGGGGTTCCATTTATTCATTCTGGTCAAGAGTTTCTAAGAACGAAGCATATGGTTGAAAACTCATATAATTCAGGAGATGAGATTAATTTAATTGACTGGAATCGCAGAGACTTGTATAATGATGTCGTCGACTATGTAAAAAAATTAATCGATATTAGAAAAAGCCATCATTGTTTTAAATTAAAAAATAGTCATGATTTACATACATACATGACTGTTAAAACTTTAGAATCAAAATCAATCATGATGCATTTAACGAAAGATGAGGATTTAATCATCATCTTTAAACCAACAGATACTCTAGAGGAAATGAATATCTCACAAGATTACACTTTATATCTAGCGAGTGAAGCAGTCACTTTTGAAGCGAATAAATTAATCTTGAAAGATATTGGGACATACATATTAAAAAGAGGTGATATAAAATGCTAGACGTAGGAAAACAACATAACTTCTTTGGTAAAGTATTACAAATAAATGACTCAACGTATGAAACATATCCAATTAATGTTTTAACGGAGAAGAATGAAGCCGTTATTGTAAGAATACCTAAAGATGACATTGTTTCATTAAATAAAATTTATTATTTTGAAACTGAAACGGTTCAATTTAAAGAAAAAGTTCACTTTGAATCAAAGAAATTTACGATCATAGGGGATACTGAAGAAACAGACGCAAGAAAAGAAGAACTATTAAAGTTTTTCTATCATTATGCTCCTGTTAATACTGAAGCAATCAGAAAAGATATCGAAGATACAATTGATCACTTAGTCAATCCTGTAATCAAAGAAATTACAGCTGAGATATACAATAAATTTAGAGTTGATTTTTATTTATATCCTGCAGCGACTAAGTTCCATCATGCGTATATATCAGGATTAGCTTATCATACACATACGATGCTAAAATTAGCGAAATCTATGAAAAATATCTATCCGTTTTTAAACGAGGATTTATTATATGCAGGTATTATTTTACATGATATGTGTAAAATCTATGAATTTGATTCGTATGAAGGTGCTGAATATACGATTAAAGGAAAACTGATCGGACATATTACCATGGGAACGAATCTTATCAGTAATGTTGCGGAAGAATTCGGATATCAAGATGCAGAAGAGACAATGTTATTACAACATATCATTATAAGTCACCATTACTATGGAAATTATGGGTCTCCTAGAAAGCCAAATATTGCGGAAGCTTTAATTATTCATTTTATTGATAATATTGATTCTAAATTAACGGTATTAGGTGAAGAACTCAACTTAGTTGAAAAAGGTGATTTAACCAGTAGCATTGGGGTTTTAGATAGAGAAAGATATTACAAACATAAACTGACAGACGAATAATAATAACTAAACAAAAAAGCTGATTTCTTAATTGAAATCAGCTTTATTTATATGTTTGTTATAATTATTCAGCAGGGAAATATTCTCCAAGAATTGCATCGAAGTATACATAACCAATTTCATCTAATTGAGCCATGAAGTCAGCATTTGATAAATCTGAATAACTTGTGTCAACAAATTCTCCTTGAGAGATTCTGTCAGTCATTGTAATGTTAACAGTACCAACAACATAAATGCTTGATAATAAATCAGAGAAATATACACCTAATGAATTTTCTAAATCACTTGGGATGTTTGGAATTGTAATTCCATAAGTTTCTTCAATTTGATCATCAGTTAAATCATATACCATACTGTAGTAAGTATATAATGCGTATGCTTCTAATTGTGCTAATGTAGGAGCACCTTCAGTGTTTTCTAAACCTTCGTAGTATTCAGGGTTTTCAGGATCTTCCTCTTCAAATTCACATGATGGTCTTTCAAAACTAGCACCTTTTGTGACTTTGATTAAGTGAATACCAAATTCTGTAACAACGACATCAGAAATCATTTCTGATTTGCTTTTATTTAAGTCATCTGAATATACTTGATATAAATCAACTAAAGCATCAGTAAACTCGTCAACGAATACATCTTTAACACCTGTATTTGTACCAACATAAGTTCTTGAGTATGTTGTTCCTGATTCAGAATCTATATAATTTAAATCTTGAGTAATGATAAAGAATCCAGCTTGTTTGTATTGTCCCCAAGTTTCATCTTCTCTAGACGCTTTATTGTATTCATCCACTAATTCTGTAAATGTTCCATCATAAAGGTCGATTTCATTTTCTAACATACCAACTAAGATGTTAAACGCTTCTAATTCAGCTGCATCTAAAGATTCTTGATATTCGTAAATATCATCAGGATCTCCATCTTCGTCTAAGTCTAAATGAATTAACACATGACTTACATACATATCGAAGTAGTTATCATAGTATTCTTGAACTGAGTCATATAATGCATCGATAACAGCATATTCATCTACAGCTTCTTGAATTAAGTGAGCTTGTAAAGAGACAGATACAAAGTATTGTAATAATCCGTATTCTGTTTTGATTCCGTATTGAGCGTATGTAAAATCACCAAATGATGCATATCCAAATTCAGATCCCATTTGTGCATATAATTGTTGGTAGTAAGTATATTGAGATTTTACATTGGCTACTTGAAGATACATAATATCCATTGCGTCTGTTTTGTTTTTAGAAACGTCTGTTTGTTCACCGTATTTTTCAGTGAAGTAAGCAGTTGCTAATAATTCTTTGTCTTGTGATGCATTTAATACATGTAAACCAGCATTTTTATTAATCACATATGCATAGAATTGGTCAGCAGTTAATTCATATGAATCTTCTGATGTTAAAGAACTATCGAATGATACGATTAATGATTTATCTCCGTTGTTATTTGATTCATAACTTGGATCTAAACTTAAGTAATCTAATTCTAAGTATCTGTCATAGATTTGGAATCCATGTTCAGCTCTTGTTTCCATTAACGCTTTATCCACGTTTGTAGATCCATTTACTCCAAATACATAATCATCTAATAATTCTGCGTATAAATCTTCATATAATGTTTGATTTTGATTATCTAATAATTGATATAATTTTTTCTCGTCATAGCTTGGTTCTGTAACTGTATCATTTTCTCCAGTTTCAGCTGTGACTGTAACATCTATGTTATAACTTTTTGTTACACCAAGAATTGTCATTGTATAAGTTAATGTAAGTTCAGTGTCAGTTTCAGGGTTATTAACAACACCAGTACTTGAAATGATTGTTGCATCTTCAGAAGACCAAGCAATCGATCCATTGTAGTAAGTACTTGTAGGTAATGTATATGTTGATCTAATTGTTGTTGGAATAACGATTGTAGCTGATACATCTTCAAAGATTTCATCAGTGATGTTTTCTTTCTCAGGTTGAGAAAGTAAGAACATCATATAGTAATACGAATCTGATGTATCAGATAATTGAACTGGACTTGGTGAGTATTGGTAAGTTGTTTCTTCTTCATCACCAGTTACTTCAACGATTTCTAATTCTTTGAATAAGTAATTAGCAACGGCTGAATTTTGATCATATAAGTCATCATAGTTGTATTGTAAGTCTTCGTTATCTGTTGCTAATAAGTCTTCGATTGAAGAGTCTTCAACTAAATTCGTTCTGTATTGACCATATACATAGTTATACATTTGGATGTAGTATGCTAAAGCTTCTTCATTTGTTAACTCACCTGAGTTGTTAGACGTTACGATTTCTACATCTTCAATCGCAGTATATTGTTTGTTGATTACTAAATCAGTGTTTGAATAAGTAACATCTACTGCAGGTGTTTGAGTTTCATCCCAAATGTGTCCATCAGGATCGATTGTGTATACGATTTGATTTTCTGAGTTTTTAACATTGATTGTTTCTTCTTCATCAAACGCATCAACTCTAGAAACTGTATAGTAGAATGTATTTGCTTCTTTGTAAGTTTCAGCTTCACTCTTAGTAGCGAAGATATTTGATCCTTCAACAACGATTTCTAAATCACCATCAACTAAGTTTCCAAATTCGTCAACTAAATATTGAACATCATCACTATCAGTATATAAGTTTCCTTGACCGTATGTATAGACGATGTTATCGTCTAAATCAACTAGATTTTCTGATTCATCTTCGTAATAAACAGTTACTGATTCCATAGCTTCTACGATATCAGCATCTTCTTCATCACTGACTAATAATGTTTCATTGTCATATACATAACCAAAATAAGTTCTTAAGTCTAAACCAGCGATTGAGACTAAGTTGAATTTTTGCATAACATTTTCAGCATCTTCTAAACTTGTAAATCTAATTTTGATAGCTGAAACATCATCGTAGTAGTAGTTCAAATATTTATTTAAAATTGAATAGTTTGAAACAACTCCGTTTTCATCAGCGTATTCTAACGTATAAGCATCTCTGGCAACCATAAGTCTTGTGTATTCTCTTTCTTCTCCAGTGAATCCAGCTAAAGCCATTTGTTGCGCAAATGATTGTTCTAATGAAGCTTTTTGATCATCTGTATAATCAGCAATCACTTCTAAATCATCCGTTCCATAGATTAACTCATTTAATTTATCGTCTATTTCTGTTTCTTCAACAGCATCAATATATTCACTTAATAAAAATGCATCAGTGATATACAAAATTTGTTGAATCCCATCGTTAGATTTAATTTCTTCGAATAATTCTTTGTTTGTTATTGTATAAATAACATTACCTTGATCATCCAAACGTTGGTAAAATACTTCATCAGGATTTTCTAATCCTGGATAGGTGATATTCCCAGTTGCAAATGCAAGTATAACAGCACCTATAGCAATCACTCCAACGATTGCAGCAATCCAGATATTTCTTCTTGTAAATATGCCTTTCATTTATAACACTCCTTATTAATTTTCGCAATATCTATATTATCATTAATTTGGCTTAAAAACAACAAAAAACGTGTGATAATTTGATGATTTCTATGTATGTATAGAATTAATATATATAATATATTTAATATAATATTAAAAATCATAGAATAAGTGAGCCGTTATATTGACATTCAAAGATTTACGTTATATAATTTTTATTGTAAACAGCAAAGCTATCGAAAGGTAGTGACGCAAAGCTATAGGGCCTCGAAAGTGGTAGCCAGTTGCCGTTGTCTTAAGAAGAGATAATGGCGTTTTTTTTAAAAAAAATGCCAAAATTGATAAGATAATGGTTTTTTGATGGTGTTAGAAAGGAGATATTATGAGTTTGAGAGAACTTAGATTTAAAACTCGTTGGTCATTCATACTGTTAATTTTTTCAACATTGTTATTAGTTGTTTCAACGTATGCATACTTTACAAACGAATGGCAAGAAAGTTTCTCTGGACAAATGGGGATTGTAGATGTAAATCTAAATGCCTATTTTGAAGTCGCATCTAATTCTCAAAATTTACAAACAAGCTCTGATGTTTCTTTTGCAGCAACTACACAAACAATCTCATCAACATCGATTGATTTATCTGTTTACTCAGATGGAGATACGATACGAGTCGATGGGTCTAGTTCTAATGATGAGTATTATACGGTATTAGGAACCCCAACAGCGAACAGCTTAAATGTTGTAGAAAGTTTGGTAGACGAATCCGCTGGTGCACTTGTTTCAATTGATGAAGTGACATTATCACAAGTTGAAGCGAATGAAGTTGTGATTCATTCATCTAATGTACTTACCGGAACTGATATTGCATTTACAGCTTCAACAAAAACAATTTCATCGACATCCACAGATTTATCTGTGTATAGTGATGGAGATACGATTAGAATTGAAAACTCTACTTCAAATGATGGACACTATACAGTGACAGGTATACCTTCAACAAATAGTTTAGTTGTTACTGAAGACTTAATAGATGAATCAGCGGGAGCGAATATAACGGTCGACAAAGTTATAACAAAACCAGGTGTGTTTTATATCAATGTTGTTTCTGCTGGTAACGATTCTTATTTTGAAGATTTTAGATTAATTATTGATGTTTACAGTTCAGTTGACACCTATTTAAGAGTTAAAATCTACGAACAATTAACATTAACTTATATTGACTATCAAGGAGATGAAACGGAATTATCTATTCTTTTTGATGGGTATATGCCTTTTAAATATAATACGACCAATTGGTATGACAATAGAACAAACGATAACTATTTTTATTATAAAAACGCAACTCAAAGAGTTGACCAATCGACACCGACTGAAATACCTTTAATAGAAAATTACTTTTCAGGACAAAACTACTCAACGTATCCAGTTGGGTATTCTTTGCAAATAGCATTCTCAATTGAAGCAGTACAATCAGTACAAGGACCACAAAACGTTTGGGGTCTAGCAACGAAACCTTGGGGAGGTGACTGGTAATGAATAAAACAAGAGGACTAGTAAAACATATTTTTTCACTCATTGTTATGAGTCTTTTTGTATTTGTTTTTATTGGTACATTTGACCAAAGGGGTCCCGTTGTCAATGCATATACAACTCCAGAAGTTGATATTTTAGAATTTGATGGAGATTATGATTGGGAAGTAACGTTAGATGTTCAAACATCTTCAACTTTGTATATTACTTATTCTGATTACCGTGATACATATTGTAAATGGGATGATACAGCTTATACACCATCTGCTTGCGCAAGTGCTGCAAACGGTAAGTATATTCGATTTGATACAGCAGAAGAATTATACAGATTCTCTGTAGACGTGTCTCATGAAGACATCTATATTACCGGGGACACAAACGAAGATAAAAAATTATCAGATGCCAAAATCGCTGTATTATTATCTCTAGATTATAAATTGGGAAATGATATTGATTACTCTGTTATGGAATCAAAAGCGTTTATTCCTGTTGGATACGCCTTTCAAGATGTCGCTTTAAATACGTATGAAAGAAGTTTTACAGGTACGTTCGATGGACAAGGATTCGTGATTGATAAACTTTATCTTGCAGGATATGACTTTGTTATTCATGAAGACGTAGAAGATGAAGAACCTATCGACATTGCTGTTTCTGAATATTATTCAATGTTTAATTACAACGAAGGTGTCATTAAAAACTTTGGATTAACAAATGCAAACTTAGAAATTAATAACTACCATACCGATATTACCAAACTAGCGAATATCGTCGGATTTAATATGACAGATAGTGAAACAGGGACAGATGTTTCATTTAGTGGATCAACATTAGCTTCGACATCTGTTGATTTATCTAGATTTGAATCTGGAGATTTATTAAGAATCAATGGTTCAACGAGCAATGATGGTGTTTACACAGTCACAGGAACACCTGGGGCTAATTCATTGACTGTAGAAGAAACTTTCACAAACGAATCAGCGGGAGCTTCCATTGATGTTCAACTTCCTGGTGTCGTTGAAAATGTTTATGTTATTGATTCAAGATCATCAGTTACAGAAGCCGGTATTCGATATAATGTTGGGACCGCAGCTCAGACATTCCAAGCAGCAGGTATTGTTCATACAAATCAAGGTGTATTTAGATCTGCTTATTATAGTTCGTTGATTGTCGTGAACGGATATTATATTAACAAATTCAATACACAACCGTTAGTATATGTGAATCAAGGGAGTACATCTAATCTTGTTTATGATACAGATGTTTACGAGTATCCTACAGTTACCGTTAACTATCAAACATTTACAATTTCAACACCTAATGCATACTCTACAGGGGAAACAACCAATTTATTAAAATCTAATTCAAGTAGCTTAAGTGGGTTAACACACGTAGAAGATAGTGTAACAAAAAACATCTGGTATTTTTATGCGGATGACGGATATCCATTGTTAAAAGGGTTTGAATATAGTAGTGGAAATTATTTAATCTATGATGCCATAGATTTTAAATTCTTCTCAGACGTTCAAGCATTCTCGACAATTAACTATGATACAAACTCAACAACATACAAAGACTCAGATTATATTTTAATGAATTCAATTGATATGTCTACGATTGCCGAAGATGCTTATCTAATTCCATCGGGAACGTTTACGGGGTCTTTATCTGGTGAAAATGTAGCTGGAACAGACTTATCAGATAACTATTATATTTATAATTTAACAATTTCAGAAGGTATCATCAGAGGAGAAGATTATTATGCAGGTATTTTCTCTGTCTTAGGTGCGGGTTCTGAAGTCAGTAATTTAAATTTCTCACAATCAACGATTAGTTTCAGTAATACAGATGATTATTACTCAAAAGATTTCTATATGGGCGCGATTGCAGGTCAAATGACTGGTGGAACCATAACAAATGTTTTATTAGATGTTGATTTAGACTTAGGAACTGAAGCGATTGGTAAAACATATTTGGGATCTTTAGTTGGTAAAGCGTCTGGATCCATATCAAATATTTCTAACTATGGATCTTTAACTGGAAATACACATACATATAGTAGTTCATATATCGTAGAACCAATCATCAATATCGGGGGTATCGTAGGCGCTGCAGAAACCTATCAATTAACAATAGATGATGTTGTTAATAATGGAACAATCAGTGGATTCTCAACGAGTTCTGAATTTAACTTAGAACTTGGAGTAACAAATATTCAAATCAATCTTGGTGGAGTCATTGGTTATATCTTAAATGCAACAGATAACGAACATGTTATAACCGATATTTCTAATAAAGGAAATATTACCATTAATCATGTGACTGATACATATGAAACAGCTTATCAATATGTAGGTGGAGTGATTGGGCATTTCGAAGGTGTTGCTCCTATACTTGAAGAAACAAGTACATATAAATTTGCTAATTTATATAACGAAGGAGTTATAAGTTTTGCATATAACTCATCCGGTGGAGATGTCTTAGCTGCTGGTATTCTAGTGAATAATGCTACAGAAGCGATTGAATATGCGTTATTATTTAATCATGCAGGGTATAGTTTTACAACAACTGGAGCGAGTTATACTCAAACACAATTTAAGTATGCAGCGTTAGTCAATGATGTATCAAGTTCTAATGTAACCATTTCAAGAGCTTATAATTACGCTGATTTTTCATATGATTCAAATGTTTATGATGAAATTAGTCCTTTATATAATTCAGAAAACAATAATACAACACTACTAAGATATGTAACCAATTATGGAGATATCAATTATCTTAATAATTCAGGAAACACAACAATTACCTTAGCGAGTGATTTATATATTACAGGAATCACATTAGAAAGCAATGTTAATTACTCTAATGTTTATACGTATGGTGAAATTAATGTTGTTGGTGTTAATGTTGGAGCACATGATTTATTTGTGGCTGGATTCGCAAAAGAATTAGCAGTCGATCATTATCTTAAAAAATCATTAACCGATTCAGACATAGTTGTAGCTCAAATTTCAGGATCAGGTAATATTTATATTGCTGGTTTTATTAATATTAACTATGCAGGTGATTTACATACAGGAGATAATGCAACATCGGCTCAACCTGTCGCTACAGAAGGGTTATTTGATGTTCTTAATTCGGGTAATATTTCAACAAGTTATGGATTAGAAGCCGCTGGATTACATGGTATTGATGGAACATCAAATACGTTTATTGGTGGAATAGTTACTTTAAATAAGGGGTCTATTCAAGATGCTGGTAATTTAGGTGATATCAAAGGCTATAACTCCAATGCAAGTAGTTCATTTAGTTATGAAACGAGTACAACATATGCAGGACTTGTTATTTCATATAACTCTGGTATAGCAGCTGGGGGAATTTGTGCAGTGGTTGTTGGTGGAGACTCAAGAATCTATGACTCTTCTAATAATGGCGATGTATTAGTATCAGCGAACAAATATGTTAGAGCTGGTGGGGTTTTAGGAGTATCTCTATATGATGAGGCTGATGGTGGAGGTATCACATCGAGTGAAGGTCTCGTTAACACGATTGAAGATTCTGTTTTATCAAATGGTATGAATTTTGGAAACATCTCGGCTTTATCTGATACAATTGCTAGTTATTCGACAAACAATTATAGCTTATATAACGCCCTTGTTTCGGTGAGTAGATCTGGTGATGAATCTTATATGTATATTTATGTAAATGATGGAAATGAAGCAAGACCACCAATTTATTCTTCAGCTGGTGGGGTTATTGGATACGGGTTATCTGTCATGAAAAATATGCTTAACCATGGAACGATTTCAGCGACTGATGTCGCTGGCGGTGTTGTTGGAGCTACATATGTTTTGGGTAGTAGTACAACGTATGTAAATATTACTACTGCGATTAATTACGGTGATATTAAGGCAGTTGATAACAGTGATGTATCTTCAATTAATAAATATTCAATGAATTTGACTTCAATAGAATCTTATTATATGGCTGACGGTAATAGTTTTATTTTCCCAGCTAACTATACTGTTTTATCACCATTAAACAAAAGAGGTTTTGGAGGTATATTCGGTAGGTTACAACGTGGTACGAGTGGAATTATGACATCTGAAGGTACAGGAAATGCATTTGACTTTATTGTAAATGCAAATCCAAATGTCGACTTAGTAGGTCGTCTCGACCAAGTTGATAGATTTTCAAGTTCATCACAATATTATAGATTCAATGATGCAATTTATTATTCTGCCAAGGACAATGATACGACTCAAGTTGTATTCACAGGATTTTATGTCACTTGGTCAACGTTGAGTAATAGAACAACTAATGCGACAGCTGGGTATGATTATACAGTTACACCAACGAATTTATATAAGCAAGTCGGTGTTGTAACAACAGATGAAGGTGCCTTTACGGATGTGCATACACTTTGGACAGGTAATAAAGACTACGAAAATGATGTACGCTACGTTTATTATGCACCAGTTCAAGCCCCATGGATTACCGAAGACCCTAATGATCCAAATATTACAGATATTGATAATGAATACATGTATGATCCTGATTTTCCAATGCGTACAAATCCTGATCTTACAGATTATATTTACTATATGGAAAACGAGTTATTAGCTGATAGATTTGATACTGCAAGACCTAATGGTATGTATGTACTCTCTACGACAGCTGGTGAAGAATTTGGACTTGTTTTACCTAGAAATATTGATATTGAAGACATTAGACCAATTGATGAAGACTATGTCGGTCAAATTAGTCTTTTGATTGATTATGAAAATGTATCTTCTACTTATACAAAAAACTTCTCAACAATCATAGAGAATGCTTTTGATGATTTAAAACAAACGAAATTTAATGACAAAGCTGAATTGATAGCTGATGATATTTCAACATTAGTATTATCTGAAGTTGGGGGTTCAAATAACGTCTTAACCAATGTGACTGCTGATTTAGAAAATAAAGAATTGACATTCTCTATCGCTTTAGCCGCTTTCGAATCTACTCAAACAACGGCAAGTTTTGCGGTTACTTCAGCGAGCGTTTCATCTGGAGCTCTGGTCGCTAAAAGACCGTATGATCAATATAGCGGTGTACCAACAACTTTACAATTACAGGCTTATAGAGCATTGTTATATCCTGAAAAAGATGATGGAATATCAACGTCTTATCCGGCTGATTTAACTGTAACAATTCCAGCGTCAGCTTCAACAGTTTCTGTTGGATACTTCTCAGTATTTGCAGAAGCATTCTTAGGTGCGGACTTATATGCAAAAGATGCATATTACACAGACTATCAAGTTTATATACAATTCTTAGAACCACAACCTGGTACGAACGAATTAGAAACCGTATCATTTGATGGTGGTACTATTCAAACTGTCACATCACCAACAAATGAAGTATATGATGTTAGAAGCTTAGGAACTGTAAGTTCTTTAGGTACAATTAAACTAAATTTTGAAGATTCAACACAAATTTTATCTCAAGGGTATGATTTTAAAGATAATTTTGTGGTATATTATAGTGGGACAGTCGTTGATTCTAGCAATTACACTGTCACAACGACTCCAGTGGATATTACAGGAGGCGTAGGATATTACGATATAACATTTGACTTTATTGGAGCCACAGTCGGAGGAGATTATTATTTTGAATTTAGTTATTTCCCTACATCAACGACATATACCATTCACTTTGATTTAGCTCAGTCAAATCTTTCAGAAATTATTGGCTTTGAATACTATTCAGACCGAGATAGTGTAAGTATCGTTGGTAATACTATCACTTCATACATAAATATTGGATATCCAATTACTGATACAATGGATGATCAAACAAATAATTATTCAAGTAGTTCAGTTGTTGGTGCTTTAAACTATGAATCAGATACGACTTATGATATAGACTTTATGATTGCTGGTACATTAATTATTAGTCCATTTGCTTCAGTTACTGAAGCTAGGCTTACGGGTACGACAATTACAAATGGGTACAAAACGTATAGTATTCAATATACAATCACCTCAGAATTAGGTGGTACGACAGTATATACACATTCATTGATTGAAAGAACAGTAGATGTTGAATCTGTTTTAAAAGATGGTAATAACGTTGTTTTATCAGATATTCATGCATCTCGTGAAGCAAACAACACTCAATTTATTATTGATTTAGGATTTGATCAATCACTTAATTTATATATTATTGATCCAGGAAGTTACTCATATATAGATATCGCAGTAACCGCAACTGATCATGATTTAGTTGCTTATCAACCAAGTGAAATTGTTGGTATTACCTATTCAGTTAACGCTTATTTATATATTGATATGAGTTATGATACACTCCCTGGCATTTATACCTTTACGTTTACTTACATTAGAGATGGAAATACAGCGAATTACGTAACATTCGCCACAAGTTTAGTGATCACTAAAGACTTAGGGACAGATGCCTATCTTACAGATATTGAATTCTCTGAAATTCCATCAGAAACAAGTTATCCAGATATGTATGTTACAGATCAATATGGTGTTTTAAAAGAACCTGTTGTTTATGACCCTGTCGTATACTTTGGTGGGATTGACTATGATGATTCAAAAGGTATAGAAAGTTATTATCAAATAGATGGGTATGTTTCTTCATTACCTTTATATGATTACACCCCATTATTCTTGGATTACTTGCCTTATGGGGCAACCATATCTAGATATGCATATGATCATGATTTAACAACTTGGTATTGGACAACTGAAGTCGACGCAAATTCTTCTGCAGAAGATAAAGCGACATTATCTACAGACTTTACAGTTGATCCTGAAACTGGCGCTGAACCAATTGATGATTCTTTAGTTAAAATAGAATATAGAGTTACTGCTGAAGATGGTCAAACGATGGTCTATTACTATATCACTGTTGTGGATGTTGAATACAACTTATCATTAGTATTTGATATCTATTATTGTACAGGACCTGGAGATGAAACCTGTACACTTGCTAGCGATAGTTTAGACTTTGATGATGAATTAGTTATTTTAACAGTTAAAAACTTGGATACTGATGGAGACGATACAGCGTCTTCAGAAGAAAACCCTGCAAATTTCCCATCATTTACTACTGTTAATGGTTTGAATAATAATTCAACACAATTCTTCTATACATCAAATGCTGAATACTTTTATAAATTTGGACGTAACAGATCAGGTTTCTACACATTTGATGTTGAATTAAAATTAGATCAATACTTAAATGATATTTATACATATGAAATAAAATATGGAGATTACTACTTAAATGATGCATCTGATGAAGTCGCTGGATTATCCGGTAAATATTTCTATATTGGAGGGTCAGTAACGATGAGAACCAGGTTCTTTAGTGTCTATATTCGCGATGTAAGCTCTCCATCAACAGATGCTCCATTTGGATTATTTGATTTCTTCAAATCTTGGTTCTATTAATTACGAGGTGACTTATGGCAAAAAAAGAAAAGAAAATTAAAAAGAAGAATCGTAATAGAAATAACAGTCTTACTAAAAGAATCGTTAATTTGACTGTTTTTCTTGATACACTATTCTTAGTCATTGTTTTATCAATGGCTATCTTTGTATATTTATATTCAAGCAATCAGTTAAGAGATTTAGATGCTTCTTCTCAAAATGAAATTGTTTTGGAAACCCTTGATGAGATATTTAGTGATGTTGAATCAGATGTTAATAATTTGGTTGATGATGACATCATCATTGATTATTTGAAATATATGAACTTAGGAAATGATCCAATTATCGATGAAGCTGATCCAAACTATCAACTCTATGAAAATTATATTCAGTTAACGAGTTCTTTAGTAGATTATCATTCTGATGTTTTATATGACTTGGTATTCTTAGCAACCGAAACCAATTGTTCAACGGGAAGTGATGGATGTTTTATCAGCCATGCATCTGATGTATCTTCTGATACATGGGCAATTACTCAAAGACCTTGGTATACTGATTTAGGTGAAGCGGACACAGTGATTACAAACCCTTATCAAGATGCAGTAACTGGAGAGTATACAATATCATTCATGGGAAAAGTTTATGATGGAGATACGGTTATTGGATATATTGGTATTGATGTACATTTAAGTACAATATCAGTTATGTTAAATGAAGTTTTAGAAGAAAAAATACCTGAAGATAATGAAGTTATTATCTTCGCAGAAACCGAAAATGGAAAACAAGTTTTATTCTTCAGTAATGATGCAGAATCAGATTATTACATGCAAACATCCAATAATTTTAGTACCATTGATTCCCAAAATGATTTTGGGTCAATCGGGATTAATTACATAAACAGTTTGTTCGACCCAGAGGCTCAAATTATTGATGAGTTTTTAAATGGAGAAGAATACTTAATGCTTTCAAACAATATTGATGGAACCACATTATCAGTTGTTACTTTATATGCAATTAATCAATTAACATTAGAAATGATGTTTATCTATGTTTTAGCCATCGCAGTTGTGATGATTCTATTAATTGCTTATATTACAAATAGACAAGTAAAGAAATCATTATCACCGGTACACGAAATTTTAGATTCTATTGAACACATAAAAAACGGAGATTATGATGTCTATGTTAAGATTGATGGTCATAATGAGTTAAGAGATATTGGCGATGCAATTAATACAATGTCCAGAGAAATTAATAAACAAGTTAAGTTAACATATGAATCGTTAGCTTATGATGTTTTAACCGGACTTAAATCTCGTGCATCATCAAGAGAAGAATTAAATCAAACAACATTTAAATCAACTGCAAGATCAGCTGTTTGTTTAATTCAGGTCGATAACCTAAAAAACATTAATATTACCAAAGGTCAAATCTTAGGGGATAACTTAATTAAAGCCATTGCAGATGAACTTAAGAAAGTATTTAGAACCGAAGCTAAATTATTCTCTAATGGTGGAAACGAGTTTATTTTCATTAAAGAAAATATTCGTTCCTTAGAAGAAGTTGAGTATCAACTTAACCGTTTGCTCACTCACTTTAAAGAACCACTTGTTGTAAAAAACATTAGAGCTGAGGTTAAATTCCATATTGGTGTATCTATTTATCCTACAGATGGTAACACACTTGAAGAGTTAATCAAAAAATGCGATACAGCCTTATTTAAAGCGGCTGAAGCAATGAATAAGAAGATCATCTTCTATAATGAAAAGATTGCTAGATCTGTTTCATATCAAGCAGAAATTTCAGAACAATTAGCTCAAGCAATTAGAAAGAATCAAATCTATTTAAAATATCAACCTCTCGTTAACAACAAACATGAAATTTATGGGTTTGAAGCGTTAGCTAGATGGACCAGTCCAACGTTAGGTGAAATTGGTCCACAGGTCTTTATCGCCAATGCAGAAGAATCATATTTGATTATTCCAATTGGTACGTGGATTCTAAAAGAAGCGTGTGAAGCTCAAGTTAAAATCAGACAAGAAATCGGAATAGATTACGTGATTTCGGTCAACGTATCACCCGTTCAAATATTACAAAGAGACTTTGTTGATACAGTTAAAAAAATTATTAGAGAAACAGAAATTAATCCAGAATATTTAACACTTGAAATTACAGAGTCACTATTCATGGAAGCATCTGTATTCTTAGAAGATACCATTGATCAATTACATGAAATTGGAATTAAGTTATCACTCGATGATTTCGGTACAGGATATGCATCACTGACATACTTAAGAGAGATTGCATTTGATAACTTAAAAATTGATAAATCATTCGTGGATGGTATTTTCGCCAATATGAAAGACCATAGAATTATTGGAACCATCGTTAACTTAGTTCATAACCTTGATATGAAAGTTATCGCCGAAGGTGTTGAAACGAGAAAACAGTTTGAATATCTAAAAGAAATTCAAACCGATGTATTCCAGGGATATATTTTCTCAAAACCATTAAAATTAGAACCTGTGATTGAATATGTAAAAGAATTCAATGAGGTTCCGCCGCATAGACGTCCAGAAGTTTATGCCAAAAAGAATAAGTGAGGTGATTTAAATGTTAGTATTTCTAGCTTCAGGGGCTGAAGCATTCGAGATTGTAACCGTTGCTGTTATCGTATTACTTACGATGGTTGCTATATTTTTCCTATACAGAAGTTTAAATCGCGATCTAAAAGAATGGCGTAAAAACAAAGAAGCTATGCTTGAAAGAGAAGAAAGATTAGCAAATAAAGCGGATGATATTGATGATAACGATGAATTAGCAAGTATCAATTCAAGAGGATTTAAAAATCAAGGACTGCTAGGGAGTATTGATAATAAGATTAAAAGTTTAGAAGAAGGCTCTGTGGCTGCATTATTCAATATTGATATTGATGATTTTTCTAGAGTTTTAGATGATTTCGAAGAAAAAGACATTGTAAAAATTAAACAAGAAATTATTAAAAGACTAAAAAAATATGGAAATAGAACTGCACTGACAGATAATCTGGATTCAGATACGTTTTTGTTTTATTTCTTTGGTGAGATAAATGCTGATAGTCTTCAACAAATAGGAGAAGAATTAGCAGGATTAATCAAACAACCAATTAAAATTGGCCCAACAAACCTAACAGCTTCCATTGGTGTTGCGATTTTCCCATATGATGGTATAAACGCTGAACAACTCTATAAAACATCTGAGTTAGCAGTTTATGTAGCTAAAAAATCTGGTAAAGATTCAGTTCATTTATATTCTAAAGAATTAATTGATTCAGAATTAGAAAATGTTAACTACTATCAAGAAATTAAAAAATCTATTCAAGATGATGAATTCTTACTTTACTATCAAACAGTTGTTGATGTAAAAACTGGTAAAATTATTGGTTTAGAATCGTTACTTAGATGGAATCACCCAACAAAAGGAATTTTACCTCCTTCGAGATTCTTAAATATTATGGAGTTAACAGGAGATATTACATGGTTTGGGACATGGGGATTTGAAAAAACAGTTAAACAATATAAAGACTGGGTAGCTAAAACAAGAGTCGGAGATTTATTTATTTCTACTAACTTATCTCCAAAGCAGTTAGAAGTCCCAGGGTTAGCTAAACAATTCCATGATATTACCAAGAAATATGGATTAAGCCCAGAAATGTTCTGTCTTGAGTTTAATAATTACTATCAACTTCAATCAAGTCCTCAAGCAATGGGAAATATCACAGACTTCAGAAAGTTTGGATTTAGAACGGCTGTTGATGACTTCGGGTCTGGGTTTGAAATTATTGAAGATATGCCTAAAATACAAGCAAATATTATTAAATTAACTAGAGCAAATGTTTTACATATTATCGATAGAGGACAACACTTAAATAACTTAGATAGAGTGATTAGAGCGTCTAAAGAAAAAGGTAAGATTGTGATTGCTGAAGGTGTAGAAAATGAAGACATGATTAGAATTATGTATGGTCTAGGTGTTAGATTCATGCAAGGGTATCATTTCAATCAACCTAAATCAGTATTTGAGATTGAAAAGATGATTATGCATTCACCATGGGATATGAATTCATTTGATCACTTGACTGACGTTGTCGATGAAGAACAAGCTTACGAACGAGAACAAGCTGACAATCAAGAAGAATATCAAGAAGACTTTACGGAATAGAATCATTAAATCAAATAAAAAATCAGGTACATTTCATTTTGTACCTGATTATTTTTTATCTAAACAACCCAAGAAGACTCCGGTTTAAGGAATTAACGAGTAACTGGTGAGATGCATTGAAGATTTTTTCTAAAAAAACTTCATCCTTAATTAAATAATCCAGTTTTTAATAACTTCATCGTTTCATCAACAACAAAATCTATATCTACTTCATTAGCTTTATCCTTGAAAATGATTTGTAATCCAACAAAGTTAGATATTCCCATTAAAACGTAAGCAACAGTTTCTAAATCAATATCCTCTCTGATTTCCCCATCTTTAACATGTTTAACCAAATGAGATATATAAGATTTACCAAAACTCATATAATAATCTCTGAAGATATTCATATCAACAAACATAGATTCCCAAATAATCTTATATACAAGCGGATCTTTTTTACAGTATGTTATGAAAGATTTTAAACCAGCTCTTTCTATTTCATATCTGCTTGTTAACCCTTTCGTAGCTTCATTTGCTGATTGTCTGATGTTTTTTCTATATTCATCTAATAAATACAAATAAAGTGCTAACTTATTTTCAAAATAAATATAGAATGTCCCAGCAGCTACTTTAGCTTTTGCGATGACATCATTAATTGATGTTGCTTGAAATCCATCTTTTGCAAACAAGACTTTACCAGCTCTTATGATTTTGTTGAACGATCTTTCCCCCACTTTTGTCTTTGGAGGATTATAATTTACTTTATACATTACATCACCATCTTTATTCTAAACCAATTAAACTAAAAAATCAACTCTGTGATGAAAAATTGTTCATGTGAATTATAATTCATAAATGTAAATAATAAATCGTAAAATTCAAACCATCTATAAAACGGCTGTTTTTAGCGCTTATCAAAAATAAACCCCTAATTTTAGGGGTTTTTATATTATGTTAATAAATATCAAATTTCATGAAAGCGCTTGACTTTTTCTTCAAAAAAACGTAAAATATATATAAAATATGAATAAACATTCATATATTGTTTTGTTAAATTAGTCTAGGAGGACATAACGTGAAAGAAAAAGTTTTTATTGTTGGCGCTAAAAGAAGTCCAATCGGCGCGTTTTTAGGTACGTTAAAAGACGTACATCCAAAAGAAATGGGGACTCAAGTATTATCAAGATTACTAACAGAAACAAACGTTCCTGTAGATAAAATCACAGAGGTTATCGTAGGTAATGTATTACCAGCTAACTTAGGGCAAGGTATTGCAAGACAAATAAGTATCGGTTCTGGTATTCCTGATTCAGTGCCAGCATATTCTTTAAATATGGTATGTGGTTCAGGGATGAAAGCAATCATGAATGGATACATGGGAATAAAATCGGGATTCTCTGAAATCGTTGTTGCTGGTGGAGTAGAATCTATGTCATACGCACCTTATATGATTCCTTCAAAAACAAGATCAGGGTCAAAAATGGGAAATATGGAAATGGTTGACCATATGATCTATGATGCATTAACAGATGCATTTGGAAAAATGCATATGGGAATTACAGCTGAAAATATCGTGAAAAAACATAATATTTCTAGAGAAGATCAAGATAAATTTGCTTATGAATCTCAAGTTAAAGCAATCAAAGCGGTTGATTCTGGAAGATTCAATGATGAAATTATTCCGATCGAAGTTAAGACTAGAAAAGCAACAATTATTTTTGATAAAGATGAATATCCAAATAGAAAAACAACACCAGAAATATTAGCTAAATTAAGACCAGCATTTATTAGAGATGGTGGTTCAGTAACAGCTGGTAACTCTAGTGGTATTAATGATGGTGTATCATTTACAATCCTAGCATCAGAAAGTGCTGTAAAAGAATACAACTTAGATGTTATTGCGGAAATTGTTGAAGTTGGACAAGGTGGAGTAGACCCATCTGTTATGGGGTTAGGTCCTGTACCTGCTGTTAGAAATGTATTAGAAAAAGCTGACATGAAATTGTCTGAAATGGAACTTATTGAATTAAATGAAGCATTTGCTTCTCAATCAATTGGTGTTGTCACTGAATTATCTCAAAATCATGACTTAACAATGGAAGAAATCTTTGAAAGAACAAATGTTAATGGTGGAGCAATTGCCTTAGGACATCCAGTTGGTGTTTCAGGGAATAGAATTGTTGTTACATTACTACATGAAATGATTAAACAAGATAAAGAATATGGATTAGCTAGTTTATGTATCGGTGGTGGAATGGGTACCGCTGTTATATTAAAAAGATAAAAGGAGAATATTGAAATGAAATTAGAAAACAAAGTTGCTGTTGTTACCGGTGGAGCTAAAGGAATCGGTATGGAAATATGTAAAGCACTTGCTTCAGAAGGTGCTAAAGTTATCGCCGCAGATATGGGTGAAATGACTTATGAATGCAAAAACGTAGAATACTATAAATTAAACGTTGCAGATTCAGAAGGATGTAAAGTATTCTTCGACGACATGATAAAAAAACATGGTCATATCGATGTTTTAGTAAATAATGCTGGTATAACAAGAGACTCTATGACAAGAAAAATGACAGATGATATGTGGAACCTTGTATTAGATGTTAACTTAAAAGGTGTATTCAATTTAGTTAGATATATTGGCCCACAAATGGAAACAATCGGTGGAGGATCTATTATTAATATTTCATCTGTTGTAGGTGTATTTGGAAATATCGGCCAAGCTAACTACTCAGCAACAAAAGCTGGAATTATTGGCTTAACAAAAACATGGGCAAAAGAATTCGCTCGTAAAGGTGTACCTGTAAGAGTTAACTGTATCGCACCTGGATATACAATGACAGATATCTTAAAAACTGTACCTCAAGATTTACTAGATAAATTCGCATCACTTACAATGTTAAAAAGACTTGGACAACCTGAAGAAATCGCAAAAGTTGCATTATTCTTAGCAACATCAGACGCTTCATATATTACTGGTCAAACACTACAAGTTGATGGTGGAATGAGACTATAGTTTAGATTTTTTACAGAGAAAGAAGTGATTTTATGAACAAACCAAACATAGGGATAGTGGGAACAGGTATCTATGTACCTAAAAACCATATGACTGCAAAAGAAATATCAGATGCTACAAATGGAATTTGGGCTGAAGATGCAGTTTATCAAAAATTAGGAATAAGACAAAAGACTTTACCAGGTCCAAATGATGGAACACAAGAAATGGGTGTATATGCCGCACTTGATTGTTTAAAAAATACAGGTGTGGATCCTAAATCAATTGACGTGATTATTTGTGTAGGTGAAGAATGGAAAGAATATCCATTAACAACAAGTGCTTTATATATCCAAGATAAAATAGGCGCTACGAATGCTTGGGGTATTGATGTAGCGAATCGATGTTGTACAACTGTATCAGCGATGAAAATGGCAAAAGATATGTTAATCGCAGATGATGATATTAATATGATTATGGTTGTCGGTGGATATAGAAACTGTGACTTCGTTGATTTTACAGATAAAAACATGTCAATGATGTACAACCTTGGTGCTGGTGGAGGAGCAATTATTCTTAAGAAAAACTATCATAAGAACCTTTTACTAGGCTCTCATATCATAGCTGATGGATCTTTAGCTAGAACTGCTGGTGTTGAAATTGGTGGAACTGCTAATCCAATAACAAAAGAGAATTTAGAAGAATCTAAGAAGTCTTTAAGATTAATGGATCCAGTGGCTATGAAAACGAGATTAAATGAAGTATCAATGCCTAACTGGTTTGCATGTATTGATAAATCGTTAGAAAAATCAAACATGGAAAGAAAAGACATTGATTATTTAGCTATTTTACATATGAAAAGAAGTGGCCATAATGGAATGCTAGAAACTTTAGGATTAACTGAAGAACAATCTATTTACTTGGAGGATTATGGACATATTGGACAAGTAGATCAAATCTTATCTTTACACTTAGCCTTACAACAAGGAAAAGTTAAAGATGGTTCAGTTGTATCGATGATAGCTGCTGGTATTGGATATGTTTGGGCTGCAAATATTATTAAGTGGGGTGACGCTTAATGTTGACTGAAGGATTTTGGAGAGATGTAATATTTGTCATACTAGGACTTCTTATTATATTCTTTCTATTAAATGCATTTGTATTTAAAAAGAGTAAAAAGCCCGAAAAAAACCAAAATCTAACAATTAATATCATGTTAGGGGTAGGGTTGCTATTTATATTTTATAGAGTTTATGCGGCATTCCCTGAAGGATTTAATCCTACACAGTTTTTAACACAAACGATTATAACAAGTTTGCTTTATGTTTGTGTTTTATCATTAGCGACAACAGGTATTGTTTTAATATTTAAAACATCAAATACAACAAACTTCGCTCAAGGAATGATAGCGACAATTGGAGCTTTCTTAGCTGCTAAGCTCGTTATACACTTTTCAGCGACATACACTGAAATGTCTAACACATTAATGGTATCTTTAGCGATGATAGCTGGAGCTATTGTTGCATTCTTAGTAGGAATATTCATTGATGCTGTTATTATTAGAAATTCAAAATTACCTACAGCTGTAGGAAAACAAATGATAACAATGGGACTTGTATTGATTATTACTGGTTTAATCCCAATCGTATTTGGTACAATTCCATTAAGTGTTCCAAGGATCATCTATGGAGACAATATTGAGTTTACATTATTTGGATTGGCATTAACAATTCCTCCTAGTTACTTAGTCGCAATCATTGTGACTGTTGTATTACTAGCGATCTTATTCTCAATGTTACGATTCACTAAATGGGGTCTTGGAGTGAGAGCAACAGCTTCAAATGAAATCGTTGCGTCCATGATGGGTGTAAATACTAAACTCATTACTGCTTTATCTTGGGGGATAGCTGGATTCTTAGGTGCAGTTGCTGCAATATTTTGGGCACCAAACCAATCGACATTAGCTGTTGCATTAATGGTTCCTACCCAAGTCAATGGATTCATGGCTGCAATCCTAGGAAGTTTCTCATCATTTGCTGGTCCTTTAATTGCAAGTGTTATTATTCCAATATTAACGAAGTTTATATCTATCGTTAATGGTGGTTGGGAAAATGCAATTGTTTATGCAATTATCCTAGTCATTGTATTAGTAAAACCTGCTGGATTGTTCGGTAAGAAAGTTGCAAAGAAGGTGTAGAAGATGATTTATCAGAACAGATTAAAACAAGATAGACAAGCCAAATGGCATTCAATTAGAAATCATCCTTACTTCGGATTTGTTATTTTAACAGCAGTTATGTTACTGGTTCAATTATTAAGAGTGATGGGTGTAGATATTCCAATTACGATTTTAAGAGCATTTGGATACACAATGATTTATATTATTATTGCTTTAGGATTTAGTATTCTATTAGGGTACGCAGGATTAGCATCTTTAGGGACTGCTGGTTTTGTTGGAATTGGAACGTATATCGTTGGATATATGTCTAACCAATTAGAAGCTTCAGCTTTTATCATTCTTTTAGTATCCTTAGCAGGAGCAATTATTATCGGATTAATTGTTGGGTTTATATCTTTAAGAATTGAAGGGATGTATTTAGCAATTATTACCTTAGGATTATCAGAAATTTTAACTGAAGTATTTAAAAACGCAACAGCAATTACGAATGGAACAAACGGATTATCATTAGATGGTATTTATCTATTTGGTCAACTCGTTGAATTAGAACACAATACAGTATTTGTTGTGATTGCGATTGTCATGTTATTCATCATGATCATCACATTAAACTTAATGAAATCTCCGACAGGTAGAGCGATGCTTGCAATGCGTAACTCGCAATCAGCTGCTCAAGCTATGGGTGTATCAATATTTAAACATCGCTTATTAGCATTTATTACATCAACAGTTTATGCATTACTCGGTGGAGTATTCTATATGACATATATAGGATTTAGTATCCCATCAACTTGGAGCTTAGCATTTTCATTAAACATCTTAGCTGCGGTAATTGTTGGAGGATCACAATCAATCTATGGTATTGTTCTAGGAACATTTATGATTTTTGGATTAAACTTAGCTGTTTTACAACAGATATCATTCTTTGTAGAAAACCCAGCAATCAGTATTGTATTTAATGGTGTATTAATTATTGTGGTTATTATGTTCTATCCTGGAGGATTAATTAGATTAGTCCAAACATTAGGACGACAATTCAAAGAAAAAAGAAAGATAAGAAAACTGAAGAGAAGGGAGTATAAGTATGGCGCAGATCCTAAATAACATGTTGGCAAACTTATATCAATCTCGACTAAAAAAAGCTGAGACTCGACTTGCCTTCTTAGAAAATTTTCTTCCAATAAAACTTAATAGTTTAAATCAAAAACACAATGATAAACTGATTAAACTAGAGCTTAAGAAAAACAATGATTTATTGCCACATTTAATTGTAGCGAATGTAGAACATGTCGCAAAATCAAATGAATATGAAGCAAAATTAAAAGCGATAGAAGAAACGTATTATTGGAAAGAAAGAGAAATAAAACAAACATGTAAAAGAGAAAACATTGATAGTAAAGACTTATTAAATGAAATGAACTCACACAAAAAAATTGAAGTTGATGCTCTAAATCTAGGGTTTAATCCTGTTGGATTAACGAAAAATGATAAAGAGATAGCTTTAAAAACAATCAATGAATTTGAAAAAAACTATAATCAAAAAGTAAAGGAGTTAACTGATAAACATCTTTTAAAAGTTAAAAACTTTACAGAGAAAACACAAGCTCAAATCAAGAAACAAACAGAACTTGTTAAGCAACACAGTGAAAAACTTAGCAACATCGTAATAGATAATAATGATATATCACTAGAAGATGGTGTACTTTTAAAACTAGACGAACTATCAATGCATTTTGGAGGATTAAAAGCTGTAGATAAACTATCTTTTGAAGTTAAAGAAGGTGAAATCTTTGGTCTTATCGGTCCTAATGGTGCTGGTAAAACAACAGTATTTAATTGTATTACAAGATTCTACAAACCAACAAGTGGAGATATGTTCTTTAAGAATAAATTATCAAAAAATGTTGATTTAAATGACATCGTTGTTCATAACATTATCAAAGAAGGAATCGTAAGAACATTCCAAAACGTAGAAATGATTTGGGAATTAAACGTTATTGAAAATTTATTAGTTGCTGCTCATACAGAATATCGTTCAGGATTCTTTGGACATTTATTAAATTCAAGACAATTAAGACATGAAGAAGTCATTATGAGAGCCAAAGCTATGAAAATCTTAGAGGATCTAGACCTAACTCAATACGCATATTACTATCCAATGGGATTACCATATGGGATTTTAAAGAAAATTGAATTAGCGAGAACGTTAATGGTTAATCCTAAACTTATTATTTTAGATGAGCCAGCTGCTGGTCTTAATGACACAGAAACAGCTCAACTAGCTAAAACAATCAAAAAAATCAAAAAAGACTACAATACAACGATTTTCCTAGTAGAACACGATATGGGTCTTGTTATGGATATTTGTGATACAGTATGTGCTATATCTTTTGGTAAAAAACTAGCGATTGGAACACCTAAGGAAATTCAAAATAGCAAAATCGTAAGAGAAGCATATTTAGGTGGTGAATAAGATGGCAAAAATACTAGAAGTTAAAAACCTAATTGTCGATTACGGAGTTATTCGAGCAATTAAAGGTATAGACCTTTCTGTAGAAGAAGGAACAATCGTTGCCATATTAGGTGCGAATGGTGCTGGTAAAACAACAACCATTAGAACGATAAATGGTGTTGTAAAAGCAGCAGAAGGTGAGATTTTATTTAATGACAAGAATATTAAAAATTTAGAACCTTACAAATTAGCATCAAAAGGAATTATTCAATCTCCAGAAGGTCGTTTAATTCTAAAAGGCTTAACCGTAGAACAAAACTTAATGGTTGGTGCTTACTCAGTTAAAAATCAAATTGTTGAAACCGAACCTGGAGTGGAAGTATTAAAATCAGCAAGACAACTCAGAAAAGAATCATTACATGAAGTTTATGAATTATTCCCAGTATTAAACGAAAGAAGAAAACAACAAGCTTCAACTTTATCTGGTGGAGAGCAACAAATGTTAGCCATCGGTAGAGCATTAATGGGTAGACCAAAATTATTACTTCTCGATGAACCTTCACTAGGGTTAGCCCCATTAATTGTCAAAGAAATCTTTGAAAAGATTAAACAGATCAAAGCTTTAGGAACAACCATCCTAATTGTTGAACAAAATGCATATCAAACATTAAAAATCGCTGATTATGTCTATGTATTAGAATTAGGTAAAGTTAAAACTGAAGGTAAGTCAGAAGACTTATTAAAAGATGATCAATTAGTAAAAGCCTATTTAGGTGGTTAGGATAATTATCTGATAAATCAGATTAATTATAGATAAGAAGAAAACAAATTTAAAAATTATATAAAGGAGAGATTTTATGAAAAAATTTGTATTAATGTTATCATTAGTAGTTTTCTCAATTGCATTAATTGGATGTGTTGGAGAAACTACAACAGAAGCAACACAAGGTACAACGACAGAAGCACAAGAAGTAGTCGCACAAGGTGTTACGGATACAACAATCAAAGTTGGTAATGCTGCAGCAACAACTGGTGCATTAGCATTCGTTGGAGAACCTTTCAACGCAGCTATCGAAGCTTACTTCAAACAAGTAAACGACGCTGGTGGTATTGATGGAAGAATGATTGAATTCGTTCATTATGATGATCAATTTGATGCATCATTAGGTGTAACTTATACTGAAACGCTTGTTGAACAAGATGAAGTATTCGCACTTGTTGGACATTTCGGAACTCCTACAGTTGGAGCTACAATCGATTATATCCAAGATCAAGGTATCCCTATGGTTTATGCAGCAACTGGAATTAACTCATTATACTTTGAAGAATCAGTTGGTAATCCAGTATTAGCAGTACAACCTATCTATTTAACAGATGGTAGAATTATGACTGCAAGAGCAATCATGGAAAGTATTTATGGAGCTAACCATGACGAAGCTTTAGCGTCTGACGGATCTATTGGTGTTTTATACACTAATGACGATGTTGGTAACTCAATTAAAGCTGGTGTTGAAGCTGAAATGGAAGCTTTAGGAATCGCTGTAAACAGAGTACATTATATCGCTGTAACTGACGCAACAGTTTCAACTGCTGTTCAATTATTAGATGCTTATGGTGTGGCTTCAGTTATTTTAGCAATGAACCAAGGACCTTTCGCTTATACATTAACTGCAATGTATGACCAAGGATTAGAAGTTCCTGTATTCACATCATATGTTAACGCTGACGTGTCTGCTGTAGACCATACACAATACTCAGCTGACAGACCTATCTATACAAATGCATGGGTTGATGTATTCTCTGAAGATGGACAAGCAGATGTTGCTGACTATGTAGCTTGTATCCAACAAGCTGACTTAGACGAAGCTACAAAAGCTGCTTATATGACTAATTCATTCGCAACTGCTGGATACATCGCAGCTGTTACTTTCGTTGAAGGTTTAAGAAGAGTTGAAGCTAACGGTGACGTTCTTAACTGGGAAAACTATATCGCAGCTATGGAAGAAGGACCAATCGATGTACCAATGGGTGGAACAGTAGACTTCTCTGGTGGTAAACGTTGGGGTATCGCTTCAATGTCATTACTTCAATATTCATTTGTTTTAGGTGATGATCCTTCAACAACTGATGTTACTGAAACTGACTTCCCAATCGAAGCATTTGGTGTAGTACAACCTATCCAAACATTAGAAGAAATCGAAGAACAAGAGTAATTTACATAAGACATAAAGATCTTAAAGTTATGGGGGAGTTTTCTCTCCCCCTAACTTAAATCTTAGGAGGACGAAAATGAAAGACCACAAAATAGTAACTGTCGATAAGATTATCGACTTAGTAAAAAGTGATATGCACATCGTTGTGGGGGCTGCAGCAGCTGAACCACAATTATTTATGACGCATTTACATACATGCGCGGATCGAGTTAAAAATGTAACTGTTGATAACTGTTTACCTTTTGCACAAGGTGAGTTTTTTATCGATGAAAAATACCGCGACTCTTTCTTCTTAGATGGATGGTTCTATACACCAGTTTTAAGAAGAGCACATAAAAATGGAAATATCTCGTTTATTCCTAATAACTTACATTTTGCAGGAAAAAAACGATTAGACTATAAAAAAGTAAATATTTTTATAACAGCGACAACTTTACCTGATAAACATGGGTATGTATCATTGTCATTATCTAATATTTACGAAAAAGAAATTCTAGAACAAGCAGATATCGTCGTTTGTGAAATAAACGATAAAATGCCTAGAACTCAAGGAGATATGGAAGTTCATATCCACGATATTGATTATTTAGTTGAGGCTGATTATGCCCCACCAACACTTCCTAACACAGAACCTAATGAAAAAGATTTATTGATTGGATCTTTTATCTCTGATCATATTAACGATGGGGATTGTTTACAACTTGGAATTGGTGGTGTACCAAACGCAGTCGCTAAAAGTTTAATGGGTAAAAAAGACATTGGGATTCATACAGAAATGTTTACAAGTGGTATGGTTGACCTAATGAAGGCCGGTGTCATCAATGGAAAGAAAAAAACATTACACAAAGGAAAAGTCGTTTGTTGCTTCGCTTTAGGAACACAAGAAATGTATGATTACATTGATGGAAATCCAGCCGTTTCAATTTTACAAGGGGCTTATGTGAATGATCCATATGTCATTGCTAAAAATGACAATCAAGTATCAATCAATTCAACCATTGAAATTGATTTAACTGGACAATGTTGTTCTGAATCGATTGGAACGATGCATGTATCAGGTACAGGTGGACAAGCAGACACAGCTATTGGTGCTGTTAACGCTAAGAACGGTAGAAGTTTTATATCTTTATATTCAACTGCTAAGGTTAAAAACCCAGAAACAGGTGAAAAAGAAGAAATCTCAAAAATCGTTGTTACGCTTAAAAAAGGTGCTGCTGTCTCATTATCTAGAAATGATGTTGATTATGTTGTTACTGAATATGGATGTGTAAACCTTAGAGGAACAAACATTAGAGAAAGAGCTAAACTATTAATTTCGATAGCACACCCTAAATTTAGAAAAAAACTGACTGAAGAAGCCATTAAGGAAGGGATTCTAAATGAGCATTTTTAAAATGGGAGGATTAGAAATCTTCTATGAATTAGATGGAGATCCTTCTAAACCTAAACTTTGCATTTTAAATGGTATTATGATGTCTACGAAATCTTGGGCACCATTTATCAATACTTTAAAAGAAAATTTCCATGTATTAAGAATGGACTTCTTTGATCAAGGACAATCAACGAAACTCATTGATCAAACCTATACGCATCAACTTCAAATCGAGGGATTAAAAGCTTTATTTGATCATTTGAAATTCAACAAAGTGAACATAGTAGGGATATCTTATGGTGGAAACGCAGCTTTAAAATTCGCTGTGACATTCCCTGAATATGTTGAAAGACTTATGTTGTTTAATTCAACTGGGTATACAACACCTTGGTTAAAAGACATTGGAGATGGATGGAATGAAGCCGGAAGAACAAGAAATGGTGAGTTGTATTACAACATCGCAATTCCTGTTATTTATTCAGAAAAATATTATGAAGAAAAACAAGACTGGATGAAAGCCAGAAGAAAAGTATTGGTTCCTGTATTTTCAAACCCTGGGTTCTTAGATCAAATTGAAAGACTTACAATTTCAGCTGAATCTTATGATGTTAGAGATCAACTTAAAAACCTTGATTTACCTGTGTTGATTGTATCAGCTGAAGAAGACACATTAACACCAGTCAGAGATCAAGAATACTTATATAAAAACATCAAAAACGCCAATTGGATTAAAATTCCAGACGTAGGTCACGCATCGATGTATGAAAATCCTATTTTGTTTACGACTTTAATCACAGGATTCTTCTTAATAAAAGATATAAAATATAAAATATAGACTTATTAATTGACAATTTTATATTTTTCATATTAAATTTCCTAATAATCATAGAAAAGAGCAGTTATTATAACTGCTTTTTTCTAACAATGGATACGAAAACAAAGCCATTCTATTGACAAAATCTTTTTCCTATTATATACTATTTATGTCAATCGCAAAACTAGCGAAAGCTAGTGACGCAAAGCTATAGGGCCTTCGAAAGATGGTAGCCAGTTGCCGTTATCTGAAAAGATGAGGGCATTTTTTTATATCTACTTTTTTGGTTATACGAAAAACTGATATAAATTAATGCAAATTTATCTAAGGTAATGGTTTTTTTTCTATAAAAATCATGTATAATAGTATATAAGTAGTTATACGTGATAAGTCATTACCAAATTATTATGAAATGGGAGGTAGCTTATGGTATGAGCCAAAGAGTCAAATTAGCTGAACGCGTCATTTCCGCATCGAGAGCCGCGAAGTTTGCTAAGGCGAGTCGCTTGGGGATTGTCGTAACTGCTGTTCTGACATTTCTAATATTCGCAATTTCATACTATGGAGAAGTCGTAGGTAACTTTACTTTTTCAGTCGATAGACAAGCTCAAGAAGCTGGTATATCAATGTATGAAGATGACGTCGTAAAAGATTATACTTCTAGGTTAATTGCTGGGAAGGTTGAAGGTGCTGACGGTATGACAATATTCTGTGGGACAGAGTATACAGTATTTCCAATAGGAGATGAAGTGTGCTTGCCTTCAGATGAAGAGATTGCCTCAGTCAATGGACCGAACAATGGTGAAAACTTTTTAGGTTATACTTTTTATGTGGAGAATACAGGACAATTACCTCTTACAGTCGCTTCATCCATTAACATTATTTCTACAGCCAGAGGTGCTGAAGAGGCAATTAGAGTAAAAGTAATAATCAATGGTGTAGCAACTACTTACGCGATGAGACAATCTGAAAATGGAGATAATCCAGAAGCGTTAGAACCATTTACAGAAGCATTTTATGGTCCCGCACAAGTAATGTATCAAGAGGTAACCTCTTTTCAACCAGGTGATGTTTTAAAAATCACAGTAATAATCTGGTATGAGGGAGAAGACGCTGACCACACAAATGATATTCAAAGTGGTGGTGTTAAAATGGACATGCAATTTACGGTTATTGAGGTATATGATATTCCCGAAGAATAGCGTGAATTCAAATAATAAAAAAATATGAAAATAGAAAAAAGGAGAAAAAAATGAAAAGTTTAAGAAACAAAGTGATTATGTCAGCGATCGTATTAGTATTCGCTGTAATCGCAACAATTGGATCAACTTATGCATGGTTTACTGTATCTAATCAAACGACAGTTAGTACAATGAATATCGAAGTAGCATCTTCGGAATCACTATTAATGAAAGCATGGGATACAGGTGAAGTAGAAGTGGAAGGACAAGTTTATAATCATGTAAATTATGGTTGGACTTTAGATGATTTTGCAACAGTAGTTAATATAGCCACTGATTCAACTTATTATGCTAATTATGGTGATTGGAGATTATTACCTGTAACTGCATTAGCTGGAGAAACTGTTAATCAAACTGATTATGATTCAATTGATATGACAGCATTAAGATATCTTAGTGATGTTAATACAACTACAAGACCATTAGCTGCTGCAACTGCTAACAGTGAATCTGGACATTTCTTAGAATTTAAATTCTGGATGTTAAGACCAGGTGGAACTAATATGGATATAGTATTTGATTATACTATGGCTGGAACTTATGCGGATGCATTACATATTGGAGTTATAGGAGATACTAAAGATATCTCAGAAGCTACAGATATCTCGTTTGATGTTGCAGGAGAAATAAATTCAACAACAACAGATTTATCTGGATATACAATTGGAGATACTTTAACTGTGTCTGGGTCAACTGCAAATAGTCAAACATTCACTGTGACTGCTAACTCAACTGCAAACCAAATTCTAGTTTCAGAAGCTGTTACAACAGAATCTGGAGAAACTGTTTCTATAGTTGGTGGAGATAACTATACTTTATTTGGAGATGATTTAGAGTATGCTTATTCTTGGACATCAACAGATGCTGGTTATTCAGGTTTAGCTATTGATTCAGTTGTAAATGCTGGAACGTCAGTTGCTACTGCTTTATCTAACATATCTGGTTCAGAAGGTTCAACAGTAGTTAACTACCTAGAGTCTGCTAATGTGCCAGAATTAGTTACTGTTAGAGTATGGTTAGAAGGATGGGATGCTGAAACAACAAATGCTGTTATGGCTGCAACATTCACTTTATCTATTCAATTTACATTACAATAGTTTTTTAAATAACTTTTAAGAATATAAACATAACTTAGGATTTTGTCCTAAGTTATGTTGCCTTAAAGGCTCTTTTTTCTGAATTCTTCTTTTTTGAAGAGTTTAGAGAAAATAATCTTTGAATAAAGTACAAATTCAATAGTTATTTGGCCTATTTCTAATAAAATGGATGAAAAAATATTATATATATTATATAATATAATTTAGTATGTATATTATTTTAGTTAACAAGGAGAAACAAATGAGCGAAGAAAAAGTAACGAAGAAAAAATTTAAAATTGGAAATTTAGTTTTTTGGATCGTTTTATTAGTGGTAGCTTTATATTCAGTATTAGCATTAACTTCAGAAAATAATGGGGAGTTAAGAAGTGTATTTGGTAGAACTGCATTAACAGTTCAAACTGATTCAATGGCTCCAGAATTTTATGCTGGTGATTTAATTTATGTAGACACTGAATTTGAAGCTTCAGAAATTGAGGTTGGAGATGTAATTACATATTTCACATTATTGGATGTTAATGGTGATGATGAATTAGAAGGTGTATTTAATTCCCATAGAGTAATTCATATTGAACAGACTCTAGCGGGAGATTATAAGTTCACAACACAAGGGGATGCTAATACGTCTGCTGATGCCGAAAGTATAGTAGAAGGTAATGTAGTTGCTGTATGGACTGGTGATGTATCATCAAACTGGGGTGGAATCATTGATGGTATCGTTGGTTTCTTAAAATCAGGAGCTGGATTCTTTATCTTTATCGTCATTCCATGTTTTGCTTTCTTAGTTTATGAAATCTATAGATTCACTAAAGTAATGGCAGAATATAGATTAGAACAAGCTCAAGAAGGTAAAGACAAATTAAGAGAAGAAGCTATTGCTATCGCTAAAAAACAATTAGAAGAAGAAGCTAAACAAAAAGCTTTGGAAGAGGAAACTAAAAAAGAAGAATAATAAGTATAAATTAGATTATTAGAGGAGGAGTAACTATGAATGAATTTTCTAGATTCTACGTAGATTTATTTAAAAGCATTTGGGAAAATATCATTTACTTCTTTGAAAATGCAATTTGGAAAGATACGCTTTTAAAGCTGTATGAGAACATAAAAGGGCATATTCAATTATTAATATCTTCATCAGAAGATTTTACAATTATCTCGTGGGTTATGGTTGTCCTAACCTTCATTTTAAATATGTCTTTAATTATATTTATACTTGCTAGATTATTCTTATGGTTTAGAAAGTTCGCATCATTTAGAAGAATAGAAATAGAAAAAAATGAGTTGATTGAGGAAATCGCTCGTTTAAATGATAGAGTATTAGAACTTGCTGATGAGAAAAACCAAATCTTAGCACTAAAAGTTTCTAATATTGGAGGTAGACCTCAAGAAGTTACATATAATGTTGCTGGAGGAGGAGCACCTCAAATCGTTGCTGCCGGTGGTGCTGCTGGCCAAGTTCAAATAGGGTCTTTAGGTAAAGGCGCTGCAGCAACATACATTCCAATGTCTGGTGGCGGAGGCGGGCAAGGTGGATCCGGAGGTTCTGGACCATCAGCTTTACCAGCAGGACAATCTCGTTTTGTTAAATTAATTAATGTTGATAAAGAATATGAAGGTAAAGATACACATATCTATATGGATGAATCAGATTATATGACGCTTCCTGAATTAGTGACTAGATTCTGTAACTTTGCTTGTTCAAAACTAAAACTATACTATACAGAACAAACCATCGCATTCTTCTTTGCAGGAATGGCAGCTTCTAAAGTTTTAATCTTAGAAGGTATCTCAGGGACAGGGAAAACATCTCTTCCTTATGCAATGGCGAAGTTCTTTGGACATAACGCATCAATTATTTCAGTTCAACCATCTTGGAGAGATAGAGCTGAAATTATTGGTTATTTAAATGAATTCACTAAGAGATTCAACGAAACAAACTTCTTACAATCTCTCTATGAATCTATTTATAGAAAAGACGTAAACTTCATCGTGCTAGATGAAATGAACTTAGCGAGAATTGAGTACTACTTCGCAGAGTTCCTATCAATCATGGAAATGCCAGACCCAACTGAATGGAAAATTGATTTAGTACCTGATACTCAACCAAGTGATCCATTAAAAGTTATTAATGGTAAAATCACTGTGCCACTTAACCTATGGTTTGTTGGTACAGCCAATAAAGATGATTCAACATATACAATTACAGATAAAGTATATGACCGTGCAATCTCTTTAACATTTAATAAAAAAGCAGAAGCTTTTGATGCTCCTGATACAGAACCTGTACAAATGTCTTCAACATATGTTCAAGAATTATTTGATGAAGCTATCTACAAATATCCTGTTAGTGAAGAAGTATTAGAAAGATTCCAAATTTTAGATAAACACATTCAAGAAAAATTCAAGGTTGCATTCGGTAACCGTATTATGGGACAAGTTCACAAATTTATTCCTGTATTTACAGCATGTGGTGGAACTGAGTTAGAAGGTTTAGATTTCATTTTTGCAAATAAAATCTTAAGAAAATTTGAAAACTTAAACTTAGCATTCTTACAAACAGAATTAGAAGAACTACAAGTTCAAATTAGAAAAATCTTTGGTAAAGGACAATTTGAAGGATCATTAAAACTCATTGATGAATTTAAACAACACTAAGAAATAAAAAAGGTGATGTCTTATGGAAAAAATCTCCGCGAAAAAATACTTTAAAAAAATTAATACTACATTTGAGGGTGTTAACCGTCAGGATGAATTCGCAAAGTCTTTCTTGGACATCTTAAGAGGGGCGGACACGAAGCTTTATCATAAAGAAAGACGTGAAAGAAGAATCTTTGATGATTCATTCATGAATTCAATCGAAGGAATTCTTCCAGTCATTGACAAGTTAACAAGAAACCCTGGTGAAGAACTAAAAAAACATCAAGAAGTTGTTCCTATTGAAAGGGCCAAGAAAATTGATGTTGATTCAGTACGACATTTAGCTGCGAATACACAGTTAATTAGATCTGCTGATGAAGATGGTAATATTGTACCTTCAAAAATTCTGACATCTTTTAGTGATTCTAATTTAGGAACATATGAAAATAGATTCCTAATGACATTGGTTAATAAACTATTCTCATTCGTGGAAGTTAGATATGGTGTTATCGTTGAAAAAGCAAAAACTGAATACATTAACTATTTAAAAATAGATTCGACGTTAGAGTGGGAAGACTCTACAATTGACTATGACATCACATTTAGAATCCACCAAGATTCAGCGCAAGATGAAGTTGGTAGAAGAAACCTAATGTTATTGAGAAGAATCACAGATATTAGACAATTAATTACCAATTATAAATTATCTAAATTCATGAAAGATATGGAAAACTTCCCAGCAGTAAGACCACCAATTATGAAAACAAATAAAATCTTAAAAAACTATGATTTTAAATCTTGTTATGATATGTGGGTATTACTTGATGAAGTTGATAGAGTTGGATACGATGTTGACGTCTATGAAAGAGATGTTGAATTCGAAAACAAATACTTACTAGAAATCGAAAATGCAATGATGGTTTTATACGCAACTGTTGCGAACCATCAAATTGATGATTTTGAACTATCATCTGAAATTCCACTAAACTATAACAAAAGAAAAACACCAAAAGTTCTTACGAGTTATATTAATGATAAATACGTAGAACCAGGTGAAATTATTTTTACAGATAACACATTGAACCAATATTTCTTAGATGAAATCAGAAAAGCGAACGAGAAAAGATTATCTACTTTAATGAGCGCTGGTATTTCAGAAAAAGAAGCTGTAAAAATGATTTATCAAAGACTTTCTTCAATCGCAGATGCAGCGTTCGTTAACTTCATTAACGAAAACTTCAGACCAGATGAAGAAAAAGATACAGAAACAAAAATTGAAATTCAAAAGAAGATTCTTGAGATCTATACTGATATTGATGAAATATCAAAAAATAATATTCAAAACCTTCAAACTCAAAAAGCTTTAGCTCAGTTATCTTTAAATAACTATGAAGAAGAATTAAGAAAACAATTAGAAGAAGAAAAACATAGAAAAGAAATCGAAGAAGCTGAGAAACTTAGAAGACTTATGGAAGAAAAACGCGATGAAATCGTTGATGAAATTGATAAGAAGAAAAAACTTCAAAAAGCTAAGGATATCTTAGATGAAGCAGAAAAAGAAAGAAGAGAAAAGAAGATTAAAGAATTAAGAGAATTCTACTAAAAAATAACATATAAAAAATAAAAAGAAGAGGTGATATTATGATAAAAAAACGTATGACCTTATCAATTGTAACACTGATAGGATCTGTATTTTTGTTTGTAATCGCCTCTTTTGCTTGGTTTGCTGTTTCTAATCAAACCAATTCAAATGGAATTGTTCTAGAAAATGAAGACATTGACGTTTCAGCAGTCTTTTATGATTCAGATGATGATATATCATATTCAGTAGCGACAGAAATAGACTTTAATAATGCGACCCCAGGAGATGTGAAGTATTATAAACTCGTTGTAACAAACAACAATGCGTTTAGTATTAACACTCAAGTATTTTTATATGGCTATACAAATTCATATGCAAATGAAGGTGGAGATGTCTCAAATAATGCTGCAGGTAGAAAACTTGCTACTGTAACACTTTTAAATGCATCTAATAATATAGACTCAGTCACGATAGAAGATAGAAATGTCCATCAAGAATTATCTGATAGTAAGTTGATTACTCATGATTATGTAACCATACCAGCTAATTCAACAGGTGAGTTTTATTTTTCATTTACCATTCCAGTAACAGTAGGTAACGACTACGGAAACTTAAAATTTTCTTTTACGAATATTTATGTTTCTTCGTTTAAGGCAGGGTGATACGTATGAAAAGAAAAAACTTATTAGCGGTCTTAGTATCTCTTGTATTTATTCTAGCGTCCCTTACTATTTTAGAATTAACCTATGGTTGGATAGCTGATGTAATGGATATAGGATCAGGACAAGTATCGGTTGGAGAATTACTATATACACAAGAAGGAGCATTCATATCTGATGGAACAATCATTCATCCAAATGAAGAATTGATTGCGACTGATATCGATGTAACAAATGCTTCTCTAATTGAATCTCAATTAAGAGTGCAAATTACATATACAAAAATAACGAACCCAAGTGGAACCTTAGTTATAGAAAACAATACAGTTTACACAGATAGTGTTGATGAACATATTTCAGTCACATTCGACTCAAGTTTTACATATAGTTCGGATTATTGGTACTATAATGGAACATCAGGTACTTTAGCCGCCAATTCTGGACTATTAGAAATCATTTCATCCATCATTTATGATGGTGATAATACCAATATTGATTATGTAGGTCAAAACGTTTCAATTAGCGTAGTGATACAAGTCAAACAAAGTGATAATGCAACATGGGTGGATTTAGTAGGATATGACTTTACAACAGGAGAGCCCGCTTAATCAATTAAGCTTTATTTAAAAAATGACTGAATTAGGAGATATATGAAAAAGATATTAAAGTCTGTAGCAAATATAATTCCATATTTAATTTTATTATTATCTTTTTTAATGATTATAAACGTTGGAGTTTCTGTAAGTAAAGGAGAAACTCCTACTTTATTTGGAAGAGCCATCTACCATATTCAAACAGGCTCTATGGAAGATACGATCATGACAGGAGATATTATCTTTGTTGATACACATGCCGAGAATTATCACGTAGGAGATATTATTACATTTAAAGCGGATATTAATGAAGATGGAGAACTCGATTATTATCCATACACGCATAGAATTGTAGAAATAAAAGATATTAATGGAACGAAATTGTACACGACAAAAGGTGATAATCAAGCAACGAATCCAATTTCGAATGATTGGGAAACTAATTTTACAGAAGATCAAATCATTGGTCGATACATGTCAAAATCAACATTTCTAGGAAAAGTATACTCAGCCATAGCTCAAGGTGGTGTGAATTTAATATTCTTAGTGATTATAATCGTATTTGTCATCATTGGAATGATGGAAATCGTTAATATTGTAAGAACCGTCAGTAAAGCAAAATTAGATAAGGAAAAAGATGACTTAGTTCAAGAAGAACTCGCTAAGTTAAGAGATGAACAAAACAAAGAGGAAAAATAAATGGAATGTATTATACTAGCAAGTGGATCAAAAGGAAATTGTACATATTTAGAAATAGGAAATGAAAAGATATTGATCGATTGTGGTATTAGTTATAAACAAACAAAAGATCGTTTAAAAGAATATGGGAAAACCTTAGATGGGTTATCAAAAATATTTATAACACATGAACATTCAGATCATGTTGCTCATTTAGGGATGTTAGCGAAATACCATGAATTTGATATCTATATGAGTGAAGGGACTTTAAAGAATTTAACCAAAAGAATTAAATACACAATAAATGTTTTTAGATATAAAACAATTATCCCAGAAGATATATTAGAATTTGATGGGTATAATGTATTGCCTTTTAATGTGTACCATGATGCCATTGATCCAATGGGATACAGATTTACAGAAAAAGGTAAATCTTTAGTTTATATTACAGATACAGGATATTTTCCTGAAAGAAAATATTCCCTCATACAAAATGCAGAGGCTTATATAATCGAAAGCAACCACGAAGTAGAGATGCTCTTAGAAAGTGATAGACCATGGTTATTAAAAAGAAGAATACTAGATGATAATGGACATCTTTCAAATGAAGATTCAGCGAATCTTCTATTAAATGTAGCCGGCGATAAAACCAAATATATCATTTTAGCTCATTTATCTGAAGATTGTAATATGCCAATCTGTGCAAAAGAAGCCTATGATAAAGTATTTTATGATCAAGGTGTAGATATTAGTAGCTATGAGATTATCATCGCACAACAACACTATGCAACAGAACCTATTCTCGTTGAATAGTGTTTTTTTTAACTTGTATTTGAAAGCGCTTGATATATCAAATTTGCAATTGAGTTTATTAGCATAATGCGTTATAATATGATATGAATTATGCGTAAAATCAAAAGTATAATATATTATTAGGAGGTTGTTTATGGCAACAAAGAAAGTCTACCAGTCAATGGATGGTAACCAAGCTGCAGCTTATACAGCTTATGCGTTCACTGAAGTTGCTGGAATTTATCCAATTACACCGTCAAGTCCAATCCCTGAGCATGTTGACACTTGGGCAGCACAAGGAAAGAAAAATCTTTTCGGAATGCCTGTCAAAGTCGTTGAAATGCAATCAGAAGCTGGGGCAGCCGGTACAGTTCACGGGTCTTTAATGGCCGGAGCATTAACTACTACATTTACTGCATCACAAGGTTTATTACTTAAAATACCTAACATGTATAAAATTGCTGGAGAATTATTACCAGGTGTTATGCATGTTGCAGCACGTTCAATTGCAGCTCATGCATTATCAATCTTTGGTGATCACCAAGATATCTATGCTGCAAGACCTACTGGATGGTGCATGTTAGCATCGGGTTCAGTACAAGAAGTTATGGACTTAGGTGGGATAGCTCATTTAGCAGCTATCAAATCAAGTTTACCATTCATGCATTTCTTTGATGGATTCAGAACATCTCATGAAGTTAACAAAGTTGAAGTTATGGATTACGACGTTTATGATCGTTTATTAGACAGAGATGCTGTCAAAGCTTTCAGAAAAAGAGCACTTAACTCTTCACACCCAGTCACTATGGGGACTGCTCAAAATGATGACGTTTATTTCCAAGCAAAAGAAGTTCAAGCTAAATATTACTTACCAGTTGCTGATATCGTAAATGATTATATGGCTGAAATTTCTAAAGTTACAGGAAGAAGCTACGCTCCATTCTCATACTATGGTGCAAAAGATGCTGACAGAGTCATCGTTGCTATGGGTTCTGTTACAGACACAATTAGAGAAGTTGTTGATAATTTAGTTGCTGATGGACAAAAAGTTGGTTTATTAGCAGTTCACTTATACAGACCTTTCTCTGAAAAATATTTCTTCCAAGCTTTACCTAAATCAGTGAAGAAAATTGCTGTTTTAGATAGAACTAAAGAACCAGGTGCAGCTGGAGAACCATTAGACTTAGATGTTAAAGCTGTATTCTATGGAAAAGAAAACAAACCACAAATCGTTGGTGGTAGATATGGTCTTTCTTCAAAAGATACAACACCAGCTCAAATCTTCGCAGTATACGAAAACTTAGTATCTGAATTAAAAGATAACTTCACAATCGGTATTGTTGATGATGTTCTACATTCAAGCTTAGATTTAAAACCAACACCTCATACAGCTGACCCAACAACGACAGAATTACTATTCTTCGGTTTAGGATCAGATGGTACTGTTGGTGCTGTAAAAAACATTTCTAAAATCATCGGTGATTTTACAGATTTATATGGTCAAGCTTATGCTTCATATGACTCTAAAAAATCTGGTGGGGTTACAAGAATGCATTTACGTTTTGGTAAAAACCCAATCCGTTCTACATACTTAGTTAACCATCCTCACTTCGTATCTTGTTCACAAGATTCTTACTTATCAAGATTCGAAATCGTTGGTGGAATTAGAAAAGGTGGATCATTCTTATTATCAACTTCAAGAAAACCTGAAGAAATAGATGAATTATTACCTAACAACGTTAAAAAAGAATTAGCTCAAGCTGAAGCTAAATTATATATCATTCATGCATATGAATTAGCAAAAGAAATCGGTAATGTTAAATTAGTTTCAACAATTATGCAATCTGCATTCTTCAAGTTGAACGAACAAATCATGCCTTTTGAAGAAGCTCAAGATGCAATGAAAAAATTCGCTAAGAAATCATTCTTACGTAAAGGTGAAGCAATTGTTAAAATGAACTACGAAGCTGTTGATAGAGGTGGAGATGCATTTATCGAAATCCCTGTTAAACCAGAATGGGCTAACTTAGATGTTGAAGCAGCAGCTGCAACTGACAGACCTGACTTCGTTAAAAACATCGCTGACAAAGTTAATGCGATTAGAGGATACGAATTACCAGTTTCTGCATTTGAAGGAATTGAAGATGGTCAAATCCCTAATGGTACAACTGCTTACGAAAAACGTGGAGTTGCTGAAGAAGTTTCAACTTGGATTTCAGAAAACTGTATCCAATGTAACCAGTGTGCTTACGCGTGTCCTCATGCATGTATTAGACCTATCTTAGCAACTGAAGAAGAAGTTGCTAACGCTCCTGTAGAAGCAAACTGGTTAGACGCAAGAGGAAAAGGATTAGAAGGATTAAAATACAAAATCCAAGTTTCAGTCCTTGACTGTACTGGTTGTGGTGTTTGTATTAACACTTGTCCAGCTCCAAATAAAGCTTTACAATATACACCATTAGTAGAAAACATTGAAAGAAAAGAACATGTATTAGCTGACTATGCTTATAACGACGTACAAAACAAAGGTGCTAAAGTTGGAAATGCTAACTACAAAAATACAATGTTTAGTAAACCATACTTTGAATTCTCTGGAGCATGTGCTGGTTGTGGAGAAACTCCATACCTAGGAACATTAACTAGATTATTTGGACCTAGAATGGTTATTGCTAACGCAACTGGATGTTCATCAATCTATGGTGGATCATTCCCTGCTGCTCCTTATACTAAAGATGAAAATGGTAGAGGACCTGCATGGGCTAACTCATTATTCGAAGACAACGCAGAATATGGATTCGGTATGAGAATTGCACAAAAAACAAACTCTGATAGAATTCAAAATATCATCGTTAACAGTGGATCTGAATTCAAAGGTGAATTAAGCTCACTATTAAATGAATGGGTTGAAAACAGAGAAGATGGAGATAAAACATTAGCATTAGCTGATCAAATTATCCCATTATTAGAAAAAGAAAAATCAGCAACAGCTGAAGAATTATTAGAATTAAAAGACTTCTTAGTTAAACAATCTAACTGGATCATCGGTGGAGACGGTTGGGCATATGACATCGGATACGGTGGACTTGACCATGTTATCGCAAATGATGAAGATGTTAATATTTTAGTCTTAGATACAGAAGTTTACTCTAACACTGGTGGACAATCTTCTAAAGCTTCACGTGCTGCATCAATTGCTAAATTCACAGCTGCTGGTAAACCTGGTAAGAAAAAAGATTTAGCTGCATTAGCGATGAGCTATGAACACGTATACGTTGCTTGTATCTCTCATGGTGCGAACGCAACACAATTAGTTAAAGCTATGAAAGAAGCAGAAGCTTATAAAGGACCATCAATCATCTTAGCTTACTCTCCATGTATCGCACATGGTGTTGCTGGTGGACTTGGAAACTCACATCAAGAAGCAAAATTAGCGACTGAATGTGGATACTGGCCAATCTTTAGATTTAACCCTGAATTAATCGCACAAGGTAAAAACCCATTACAAATAGATTCAAGAGAACCTAAATGGGAACTTTACAGAGATTTCTTAATGGGTGAAAACAGATACCAACAATTAGTTAAAGCTGATCCTGAAAGAGCTGAAAGACTTCTACACAAAAACTTAGTAGATTCTAAGAAACGTTGGGCAATGTACAAACGTTTAGCTGCTATGGATTACTCAGAAGTAATAGAATAGTTACAATATTAAGATGCTCTTCGGAGCGTCTTTTTTTTGATTTATCACAAGATATTCACTTACAAACATTCAATTAAGAAAAAAACAAACTGAAACAAGAAAAAATGTTTCATAAATAGCTCTATTTGTTATATAATATTATAGAAACGTTAAATGAAGGAGTTTATATATATGCAAGCAATAACAAAGAAAATTACGATTGCTTTTCTATCACTATTCTTAGCGGTAGCAGTAATCAGTTGTGGTGGAGAAACTACAACAGAACAAGTCACACCAAATGAATCAAAATTACCAGAACTATCAAATGGAGATGGTGTTTTTTTAGAAAACGATGATTATACGTTAACTTATAGCGATGTTTATAATGAAGTTAAAATCAATGATGGTTTAAATCAACTATTAAATATGGTGGATAGTGATTTATTAAGCACATACTTAGCAGCAGTTACAGAAGCTGAAATTGCTGATAGAATTGTAGAGTTAAAATTTGGAACGACAGATCCAGAAGAACTAGCTGATTTTACTGAAGAACAAATCGCAGAATCTGAATTAGCATTCGCAAATTCAATGCACTTATTAGGATATACAAATCAAGACTTAATTGATGGTTATGTTAAATTAGTTGTAGCGAGAGAAAACTATGCTGTAGAATTAATGTTGTCAGAAGATAGCTCAGAAGAAGCTTGGTATGCAGGACCTTCAGCTGTAGCAGAATGGTATGATTTACAATACAAACCAGATATGACAGCTTTAAAAATTCGTTTCATGTCAGAATCAGATGCAAAAACAGTTTTAAGATCTTTTAACTTAGTGTCTAAATCTGGAGAATTAAGACTTTATACTGGAACAACACCTTTAGAACAAGTTCCAAGTTCTCAAATCAATGAAACAAACTCTAGAACTTTAACTGATGCAGAAACATTAGAAAAATTTATTGAAATCTATAACTATATCTATTCAGATATGAAAGATACTGTTGCGACAGATTCAACAGTTGAACAATTAAAAGCATTAGAAGATTTACAAATCAACTATGATGAAGTTTCAGAAGCCAATGCAGCTTTAGCAGCATTTATGTTTGAAACATTAGGAAACTATGAAACATACGTTGATGATAATGAAACAACTTTATACTATTCATATGAACCATTAAAGTATTATGGTTCAAATGATACATCTTACTATATGTTATTAAACATCGCTAAAACAGAAAAAGCTGATGTAGAAGATTTTGAAGGAACAGAAGCTGAGTTAGTTGCTTTAATCGGACAAGATTTATATGATGAATTACAACAAGAAATTATCGACTTAAACTTAAGCCAAGACTCATTCGTGTCAAATCGCTTAATCACACTTAGACAAGATAATAATTTTACAATCTATGATTATTACTTAGCAAAAGATTATTCAAATATAGATGGTGATTTTGAAATTAACGAAGAAGGTCATGAAACAAACTTAGCATCTTATGGTGATGTTGTTATTACAGCGGATGAATTATTTGTTTATGCAACAGGGTTTAACTTACCAATGTATACAATCTATGCACTTCAAACAAAAGCAATTGCTGCTTCACATTACGAAGATATCTATTGTCCATTTGATGAAGAAAATCCAGATGCAGAATGTGAATTTGATGTAACATTAAATCAATCAGAAAAAATGAATGAACATAGAGCTACATTAGAAAGTTTAGAAGAACAATTCAATTCTTCATACTATTCAGGATACTATGAATTCGATGAATACTTATACTTAGCATACGGAGTTAAATCTGATGCTGAAATGTTATATAGATACTATGTAAAAGCTTCTCTACAACCATTATTCATCTATGATGAAATTGTTAAAGATGATTATCAAATCATACAAGACTTAATGGATTTATATCAACCATACGTTGATAACTACTTCAGTTTAAATGTAGAACATGTTTTAATTTATTTAGATAGAGATGAAAATTCTACACCTGATGATTATGAAGACTTCTACAATGAATTAGACGCTGTAGAACAAGCTGCATATGATGTTAAATTAGCTGACTTCCAAGCTGCAATCAATACGTATTTAGCTGATGATGAAAATACAATGGCATCATTAATAACTGATTATACAACAGCAACAAGAGAAGATGAAACTTGGGGAGAATTCAAATCATACGGATTTAACTTATTAAACGAAAGTATGGGAGAATTAACATATAGTACATCAGTTAGTACATTTGAAGATTCATTTGTAGAAAAACTAATCCAATTATATCAAGAATACAATACACCAGAATTAGAAAATGAAGAATCATTATTAGATGATGAATATACTGAAACAAGATATGGTCTTCATTTAATCAAAGTTGAAAAAGGATCTGCATTTGATCAACCATCTGCTAAATTCACAATGACTTTTGATGAAGAAGGTGCTCCTGAGTATTTAGAAGGTCTCGTAAATGATTCTGATGCATTAACATTAGAACAATTACAAATCTATGCAGATTACAGATTCTCTGTATTAGCATATGGAACAGGAGACTTTGAAGAAATCTACGGATTAGAAGATATTGATATTCCAGCAAGTTTGTTAAGAACGATGGAAACATACTTCCAAGGAGTATATGACGCAACATATGTTGTAGGTGTTATCAATAATATCATTATTGATAATATGTCATCTTATACTTGGACAGCTGATTCAGCATATATTTCTGTTTCTCAAGCAGATTTTATCAATTCATGTGATATAATAGCTGATATATTAATGTACCAAGTTTATGAACCATACGATCATAGAGACTTAGACTAATTATGACAAATAGTGCGTTAATACGCACTATTTTTTTGGAGGAAATATGACTCAATTAAAACAAGAAGAAAAAATCATAAAGAGAAACACACTATTTACAATGATTGTCAATATCTTTTTAGCTGCGATCAAACTTGTGAGTGGAATTTTAGGGAATTCATTGGTTTTAATCACAGATTCGATTAATTCTATAGGAGATGTTTTGACTAATATTGTCGTATACATATCAAGTATTTTTTCGAAAAAAGAAATAGATTCAGAACATCCATATGGTCATGAAAAAATCGATTCAATCATTTCAATATTTGTTGGTGTTGTTATTATCTATACGGCATATGAAGTTGGAAGTTCAGCAATAATACTCTTAATTAATTTAATCAAAGGAGACGCTGTTGTCAATGTTCCTAAATGGTTTGCTTTAGCAGCTGCTATGCTCACAATTGTTGTCAAAGAATTACTTTACAGAAAAACAATCAGAGATTCTAAAAAAGCTAACTCAAGTGCTTTAAAAGCTCAAGCATTAGATCACAGATCAGATACATACGCAAGTTTTGGTGCTTCAGTAGCGATTATCGCCGCAATGCTAGGCTTTGGATTCTTAGATCCAATTGTATCAATTATTATCGCAATCTTAATTCTAAAACTTGGTATAGAAGTTATCTTATCAGGTGTTAATCAAGTTGTCGATAGAGCAGCGAGTCCAGAAATAACAGAACAAATCAAAGCTGTTATATCAAAATATAAAGACGTAAAATCAATCGATGATATAAAAACAAGAATGTTCGCTATGAAAGTCTATGTGGACTTGGAAATAGGATTAGATTACTTTCTAACATTAGAAGCTAGCCACGACATTGCTGAAAGAATCCATGAAGACATTGAAAACACAATACCTGATGTCCTTCATTGTATGATTCATGTTAATCCATATTATTCAAGAGATAATTTGACAGAATAGAAAACTAGCAGTATAATATATATCCTGTAAAATATAAGGGAGTGGTGTCAATGATATGTTTTATTTCAAATTTTTTAGATACAGGACCTAGTATACTTGAGATCGTTATAAGACTTTTACTTACAACTATCTTTGTAGGATTTATTGGCGTAAATCGACAGCTTAAAGGTAAAATCGCAGGACTTACAACGCATCAAATTGTTGCTTTAGGAGCTGCGGCTGTAGGGATACTTCAAGAAGCATTGTTTTTAGATTCATTAGCGACGGCACAAGCACTATTAGATCAAGGAATTAGTATTGATATAAATATTGAAAGCCAAAGGGTAATCGCTGCGGCAATTACCGGTGTTGGGTTCTTAGGTGCTGGGGCTATTTTAAAGACAAAAAGTCATATATTTGGTTTGACAACAGCTGCTACTTTATGGGTCTCTGCTATCATCGGTATTGTCTTTGGTATGGGACATTATACACTTGGTATTATTCTGAGTCTAATTGCATTGTTTTCGTTAGTATTTTTAAGAAAAGCATTGGAAAAAACGGGACTAAGACACTTAGAAAATGTCGATATAAAAGACAATTCAAAGAAATAAGTTTAAAAAGAGATTCATTCTCTTTTTTTTCTTGAAAATTATTCATTCATATGTTTTGCAAAAAAAAATAGAATACGTTAAAATATATAAGGTTATTTGGAGGATGATAATTATGTTATTAGAAATTAAAGATTTATTTGTCTCAGTTGAAGAAAATATGATTTTACAAGGATTAAACTTAACTGTAAAAGGTGGAGAAACTCATGCAATTATGGGTCCTAATGGAACAGGAAAATCAACATTAGCTTCTATCACTATGGGACATCCAAAATATAAAGTTGAATCAGGAGACATCCTATTAGACGGCGTATCTATTGTTGATAAAACAGTCGATGAAAGAAGTCGTATGGGTGTTTTTCTTGCGATGCAAAATCCAATAGAAGTCCCAGGTGTAACAAACTTTGATTTTATTAAAGCGGCGATGCAATCTAGAATGGAAGAAGGAAAACATTTAAGAGTTGGAAAATTCATACTTAAATTCGAAGATGCTTCCAAAGATTTAAAAATGGGAAAAGGATTAGCCCATCGTTTCTTAAATCAAGGATTCTCAGGTGGAGAGAAGAAACGTAACGAAATCTTACAAATGAAAATGTTAAATCCTAAAATAGCTTTCTTAGATGAAATTGACTCTGGATTAGATGTGGATGCACTAAGAATTGTTGGAGAAAATGTTACCAATTTAAAAAATGATGACTTAGGTTTAGTACTAATTACTCACTACCAAAGATTATTGGATCATATCGAACCTGATTTCGTACATGTTATGATTAACGGTAAAATCGTTAAAACAGGTGGAAAAGAACTTATCACAAAAATTGATACTCAAGGTTATGATTGGGTTAAAACAGAATTAGGAATTACTGATTTTGATCAGAAAAAAGCGCCTGTATCTTTAGGTACTTGTGCAACGAAGAACGCATTATAAAGAGGTGTTTTATGAAAATACCTACTTTTTTAGATAATAAATCTAATGTGATCGTTTATAGAAACAACTCCATCATCAACCAATCAAGTTTTGAAATAAACAAATCTCTAAAAGTTGAAGATGAAAACACTGTTTATCTATATATAGAAAATTACGCTGATTCTATAAATATTGATTTTTTAGAAAATTCTAAAACTCAAGTATATTTAATTTTTAGATCATCAGAAGATGATTCATATAATCTAAATATCAATGTTTTAGAAAATGCCCATGTCAATTTCTTTACAGCTCTTAGAAATAAAGGAAGAGTAAATGTATCAATCGATCGATTAACAAACGTTGCTAGAAATGGATATATCAAATATACAAATGCTTTACTAAATATGGGAGAATCAAATTTATCAGACTTAATTAATTTAAATGAAGAACATGCTGAAGTTGAAATTGATCAACTTAACATCGCTTCTCAAAATGACAAAACTAATGTATCACAAGAAATCAATCACAATCAAAAATATACCAAATCAAATATATATAATTCATTGATCAGCAATAAAAACTCAAAACTAAAATACGACGTTTTAGGAAGAATCGCTAAAGGAAATGAATACTCAGTGTGTAATCAATTAAACAAAGGGATTATCTTAGCTGAAAAAGGAAGTATTGAAGTTTTACCAATGTTATTTATTGATGAATATAATGTAGAAGCTTCACATGGAGCGGCTATTGGACAAATGGATGATGAACAACTCTATTATTTACTCAGTAGAGGTCTTACAGAACTAGAAGCTAAAACACTCATTATCTATGGATATACCAATCCATTTATAACAAGTATTGAAGATGAAGACATTCAAGAATTTGTTGAAAGACAAATCACTAAAAAAATCAACGAAGGTGATATTTTATGATGAATAATCCTTATGTTAAGGACTTCCCTCAATTAATGAAAATACGCGTTTTTTTAGATACAGCAGCAAGTAGTTTAAAACCACAATCAGTCATTGATGCTGTTGACCATTACTATTCAAACCTATCTTCAAACATTCATAGAGGTATGTATAAAGCTTCAGTTGAAGCGACTATGCTATATGAAGAAACAAGACAAGATGTTGCTGAATTTATTAATGCTAGAGAAGATGAAATCATCTTCACAAGAGGAACGACAAATTCATTAAATACAGTTGCTTATTCATACGCATTAGCGAATTTAAAACCAGGTGATGAAATCATCACATCAGAACTAGAACATCATTCAAGTTTCTTACCAATGCAATACGTTGCTAAAATGACTGGTGCGACATTGAAATTTGTAGAACTTAGTGACGGTGCTAGAATCACAGTAGACAACTTTAAAAAAGCTTTATCTGATAAAACTAAAATCGTTGCGTTAACCTATGTTTCTAATGTTATGGGCTATATCACACCAATCAAAGAAATCATTAAGCTCGCACATGAAAACAACGCCGTCGTTGTTGTTGATGCTGCGCAAGCTGTCCAACACATTCAAGTGGATGTAAAAGACTTGGATTGTGATTTCTTAGCGTTCTCAGGACATAAGATGCTAGGGCCTACGGGAGTTGGTATCTTATATGGAAAGAAAAAACATCTAAAGAAAATGGAACCATTTGAATACGGTGGAGATATGAACGATGATGTTAATAAAGATATTTCTGAATGGAAACCAGGTCCTCAAAAGTTTGAAGCTGGAACAATGCCAATCGCTTCTGTGCTTGGATTCAAAGAAGCCATTCAATATATAAACAAAGCAGGGTTAGATAACATCAGTCAATTAATTGATGAGTTACATACCTATGCAATTAAAGAATTAAATAAACTTGAAGGAATCACAATTTATAATCCAGATTCAGAAACAGGGATTATTACCTTCAATATTGAAAATGTTCCTAGTCATGATGCAATCGGTTTTCTAGCCGAACAAAACATTGCAATTAGAGCAGGACAACATTGTGCAAAACTTATCTGTGACTGGTTAGGTATCCACTCTTGTCTCAGAGCTTCTGTGTATTTATACAATACATTAGAAGATATCGATGCTTTTGTAAAATCAGTGAAAGAAGCCATCGACTATTTTAAAAAACTAGGATTTTAGAGGTGAGAAAATGTCAGGACTTGACAATCTATATAGAGAAGTAATCATGGATCATTATAAAAGCCCAAGAAATAAAGGGTTGAAAGAAGATCCAGCTTACGTAAAATTTCATATAAAAAATCCATCATGTGGGGATGACATTACCATTCAAACTTACATCGAAGATGGAATTATTAAAGACTGCCGTCAAGAAGGACATGGGTGTTCTATATCTATGGCATCAGCTTCAGTTTTAACTGAGATAATGATAGATAAAGAAGTCGATGTTGCTTTAAACTTAGCGAATAATTATCTAAACATGGTTGCGAATAAAACGTATGACCACGATTTAGATTTAGAAGAAGCTGAAGTTTTCCAAGGTGTCAAACAATTTCCTGCACGTATTAAATGTGCATCGATTGCTTGGGTAGCCTTTAAAGAAACGCTTGAAGGTGATGACGATGAGTGATGACAATAAAAAATTAGATTTTAATACAGATTATAAATATGGATTTAAAACCGATTCAAAAGCTGTTAAACAAACAAAAAAAGGATTAACTGAAGCGATTATTAGAGAAATATCTCAAATCAAGAAGGAGCCTGAATGGATGCTTAAAATCCGTTTAGACGCATTTAAAGCATTTCAAGATATTCCTAACCCAACATGGGGTCCAGACCTTTCAGGGATTGATTTCGACGATATTATCTACTATATTAAACCATCAGAGCAAGTTGCCAAGGACTGGGATGATGTTCCAGAAGAAATCAAAGATACATTTGATAAACTTGGATTACCTGAAGCTGAGCAAAAATATTTAGCTGGTGTAACGACACAATTCGAATCAGAAGCGGTCTATCATTCAACAATTCAAGAATTAACGGATCAAGGGGTTATCTTCTTAGATACCGATTCAGCTTTAAAAGAATACCCAGAAGTATTTAAAAAATACTTTACAACGGTTGTTCCATATAAAGATAATAAATACGCTGCTTTAAATACTGCTGTATGGAGTGGTGGATCATTTATCTATGTCCCTAAAGGGGTTGTCATTGATAAACCATTACAATCATACTTTAGAATTAATACAGAAAAAATGGGACAATTTGAAAGAACATTAATCATTGTAGATGATGAAGCTTCTTTAAATTACGTTGAAGGATGTACGGCACCTATTTATTCAAGTGAATCTCTTCACGCCGCTGTTGTTGAAATCTTTGTAGGAGAAAACTCTAACTGTCGATATTCAACAGTTCAAAACTGGTCAAATAACATCATCAACTTAGTAACGAAAAGATCTTTAGTCGAAAAACATGGACATATGGAATGGATTGATGGAAACATCGGGTCTGGTCTAAACATGAAATACCCAGCATGTATCTTAAAAGGAGAATACGCAAAAGGAACATGTATTACAATTGCTTTTGCAGGTGAAAACCAATTCCAAGATACAGGTGCTAAAATGATTCATTTAGGTGACTATACAACATCTAAAATTGTCTCTAAATCAATTGCCACAAAAGGTGGTAAAGTAAACTATCGTGGTATAGTCTCTCAAGGACCAAAAGCAAAGGGTGCTAGAGCTAAAATCGAATGTGATACTATTTTAGTTGATAGACAATCATCTTCTGATACTATTCCTACAAATATCGTAAGAAATTTCAAAGGCCAAATTGAACATGAAGCGACAGTTTCTAAAGTATCAGATGACCAACTCTATTACTTAATGAGTCGTGGATTAACTGAAGATGAAGCGAAAGAAATGATTATCATGGGATTCATTGAACCATTTGCAAGAGAACTACCTATGGAATACGCTGTTGAGTTAAATCAATTAATCAAAATGGAAATGACAGGATCAATAGGATAAAAATAATATAAAGTAGATGGTTTTAATCATCTACTTTTTTAACGTTAAAATCTCATTAATTTTCTTTATGAATTTCTAGTGAACCTTTTGCATAAAACACCTAAATATGTTACTATATACATATAAAGGTGGTGCTAAAAATGAAACTGGTTATGGCGATTGTGTCAAATGAAGATGCTAGTAAAGTTATAAAAAACTTAATAAAAGAAAACTTCTTTGTTACTAAGCTTGCTACAACTGGTGGATTTCTAATGAGCGGAAACACAACAATGATTGTTGGTGTTCAAGATGAGATGATGGATAAATGTATTCAAGTCATTTCAGAAACTTCCAGAAGAAGGACAAAATTAGTTCCAAACGCTATTTCAAGTGAATTTGGAATCTTTTCATCAACGCCAGTTGAAGTTCAAGTTGGAGGAGCTACAATCTTTGTTTTAGATGTAGAACAGTTTATTAAGTCTTAAATACTTTAAAAGAACTGTCAAACAGTTCTTTTTTTAAGGAGCGCATATGTCAGACTCAAGAAAAGCATACATATATTTTTCAGGACAGAATCTAGAAGAAATCACAAATGTCTTAGAAATGTATGAGCAAAACACAGTCATTCAATTAAATAATAATCTATTAGAACTATCCATAGAAGAAGAACTCAGTATTGAATCTCTATCTCATGCAAGAGATGTCATTATGGGAGAACTTTTACAAGACATAACAGTCTTTGTTTTACCGAAAAACTTTTCCTTTAAAACAGATGAATTGTTAAAAATCTTACCCAAGTTAAATAGAGGGATTTATCTTATCGAAAATCTCATTTATGAACTTGTTAAGCTAAATGACTGTCATTTACTAGAAAAACTAAGAAGCTATTACTATAACAAAGTAGGAACTGAAACAATAGAAACTATTTTAGGATTTATCGATCAGGACTTAAATGCTTCAAAAACAGCAAAAGCTCTATACATGCATAGAAACACATTGAATTATCGATTAGATAACTTCATCTCAAAAACAGAAATAAATGTGAGAACATTTAGTGGTGCTATGGCGATGTATTTACTATTTAGATATTAATTGTGCACAGTGCACAATATAAAGGCTTGTTTGTGCATTTTGCATATAGGAAAACAAGTCTTTTTTTATTATAATATACTCAATAAAATAGTTATAAAGCAACAGATTATGTTGCAATAAATAGGAGGAACTTATGGCTACTTTAAAATTTGATAGTTTAGATAAAGTTTATGACAATAACGTACAAGCAGTTTTTGACTTTTCTTTAGAAGTTAAAGACAAAGAATTTATTGTATTTGTAGGACCATCAGGATGTGGGAAAACAACAACATTAAGAATGGTTGCTGGATTAGAAGAAATCACAGCTGGTGAATTATACATTGATGATACATTAGTTAATGATGTTGCACCAAAAGATAGAAATATCGCAATGGTATTCCAATCATATGCATTATATCCACATATGACAGTCTATGATAATATGGCATTCGGATTAAAATTAAGAAAAATGCCTAAAGAAGAAATCAAACAAAAAGTTGATAAAGCAGCAGAAATCTTAGGGTTAACTCAATACTTAGATAGAAAACCAAAAGCATTATCTGGTGGACAACGTCAACGTGTTGCTTTAGGTAGAGCAATTGTTAGGGATGCAAAAGTATTCTTAATGGATGAACCACTATCTAACTTAGATGCAAAATTAAGAGTTGCGATGAGAGCTGAATTAATTAAGTTACATGAAAGACTAGGAACAACAACAATCTATGTAACACATGATCAAATTGAAGCGATGACAATGGCAACTAGAATCGTTGTTATGAAAGACGGAAGAATCCAACAAATTGGAGCTCCTAAAGAAATCTATGATTATCCAAATAATATGTTCGTTGGTGGATTCATTGGAACACCTGCAATGAACTTCTTAGTTGGTCAAGTTGATGCTAAAGGAATGTTTAAATGTGAAGGTTTAAAAGTAAAAGTATCTGCTAAACATTTAAAATTATTAAAAGCTAAAAGTTTTATTGGCAAAGATATCGTTTTAGGATTTAGACCTGAAGATATGTATGATGAACCAAGATTCTTAGAAGAATATGCTACAGCTAAACATAACTTTGATGTTGATGTTGCTGAGTTATTAGGTGCTGAAACAAATATCCATATTACTGTAGGTGATCACAATATTATCGCTAAAGTTAACGCAAGAGCTGACTTAAACATTGGAGATAAAGTTGAATTAGCTATCAATATGGAAAAATCACACTTCTTTGACCCAGAAACTGAAATGAGAATTGTAGAATAATACGATATTAAATATAACGATAAAACCACTAGAAATAGTGGTTTTTTTCAATTTTATAATAAAAGAACTATGATATATTAGAATAGGGTGATTTAATGATAAACTTTATTAAAAAACAATCAGATAATAAACTATGTATCTCTATAGATAATGAGATAAATGTTTTAGATAAACCAATTCAATCATATTTCAATGATTTACTAACAAAACAACTAACCAATCTATACACAAGAGAGAAACAAACGAAAAAACATTTAAAATTTAAATCCAAAATACCAATCTATATTGATGAATCAAACCTTTACTTGTGTATCAAAAGTTATCGACTAGAACAATCGTTTTATATTAATTATTTTGCGGTTATAAGCTATGAGGTTTTTACAGATTATACAATTGTAAATTTCAGGTCAAATCACTCAATAAAAATTAAAGGTGTAAACACCTTTAAATCACAATTGAAGAAATCTAGGGATATTCTTAACTTTATGAGTTAAGAAAGTGTTTTCATATAAGCTTTTCACAATCAATTTAATGGTAAAATATCGAAAATTTTAGTATAATTATATAGGTTTATAATTATTAGGAGGATTTCTTATGAAAAAGAAAACATTAGAAGATTTAAATGTAGCAGGTAAGAAAGTATTAGTAAGAGTTGACTTTAATGTACCAATTATTGACGGTGTCATCTCTGATGATAATAGAATTGTTCAAGCCTTACCTACAATTAACTACTTAATTGATGAAGGAGCAAAGGTTATTCTTTTCTCACATTTAGGTAGAATAAAAACAGAAGAAGACTTAGCTAAAAACTCATTAGCAGTTGTTGCTAAGAGACTAGAAGAATTACTAGAAAGAAAAGTGAATTTCGTACCAGTTACTAGAGGTCCTAAATTAGAAGCAGCTATTAACGAAATGAAAGACTCAGACGTTGTTATGTTTGAAAACACTAGATTCGAAGATTTAGACGGTAAAAAAGAATCTAAGAACGATCCAGCATTAGGTGCTTACTGGGCAAGCTTAGGAGATATGTTTGTAAACGATGCATTCGGTACGGCTCATAGAAGCCATGCATCAAACGTAGGAATTGCATCAAACATGGAAGCTGCAGCTGGTTACTTAATGGAAAAAGAATTAAAATACATCGGTGATACAGTAGCAAACCCTCAAAGACCATTCGTAGCTATCTTAGGTGGTGCTAAAGTATCTGATAAAATCGCTGTTATTGAAAACTTATTATTAAAAGCAGATAAAATCTTAATCGGTGGTGGAATGGCTTATACATTCATGAAAGCTCAAGGACACAACATCGGTACATCATTATGTGAAGATGACAAATTAGAATTAGCAAATGAAATCTTAGCAAAAGCTAATGGTAAAATCGTATTACCTGTTGATGTTGTTGTAACAAAAGAATTTGCAGAAGATGCAGCATTTAGAGCAACAGGATATGCAGGATTAAAAGATGATGAAATGGGATTAGATATTGGTCCTAAATCATTAAAATTATTCACAAAAGAACTTAAAGGAGCTAAAACAGTCGTATGGAATGGACCAATGGGTGTATTCGAATTCGAAAACTTTGCAAAAGGTACTAAAGGTATTTGCGAAGTATTAGCTAACTTAAAAGACGCAAGAACAATTATCGGTGGTGGAGATTCTGCAGCCGCAGCTATCCAAATGGGATATAGAGAAAAATTCACACATATCTCAACTGGTGGTGGAGCTTCATTAGAGTTCTTAGAAGGTAAAAAATTACCTGGTGTTGAGTCATTAGATGATTTAGAAGACTGTGGATGCGGTAATTGCGACTGTGATCACGAATAAAACTTGAAAAAAAATCAAAAAAGTTATAGAATATTAACGCAAAACCAAAGAGGAGTGTATTATGGAAAAAATAATCACAATAAAAAGCACCAAGGGATTACATGCCCAACTTGCGAATAAATTAGTCCAAGTATCAAACAAATACGATGTAGACATATATTTAAAATATGAAAACGTAAAAATTGATGCGAAGTCTATTTTAGGATTGATGAGTTTAGCTGTTCCTCATGGTGAAAATGTAAAAGTAGTCGCTGATGGAAAAGATTCAGAAATTGCCATTAGTGAAATCGAAAAAATTATAGGATAGGAAGACTAAAATGAGAAAACCAATTATTGCTGGAAACTGGAAAATGAACATGTCCAGAGATGAAGCAATCAACTTCATGTATCAAGTATCGGAAGAATTACCATCAATTGATTTAGTAGATTCAGTTATCTGTGCTCAAGCACCGATGATGAGATGCTTAATCAAAAGACAAGGTGAAAACTTAAGAATCGGTGCCCAAAACTTATATTGGGAAGATGCAGGAGCTTTCACTGGAGAATTGTCTGGTAAACTTTTAAAAGATTACAAAGTAGATTACGTTATTATCGGTCACTCTGAAAGAAGAAGTTACTTCGGAGAAACTGATGAAACTGTAAACAAAAAAATCTTCGCAGCTTTAAGAAATGAGCTATTACCAATCGTATGTGTTGGGGAACAATTAGAAGAAAGAGAATCAAATAAAACGAATGATGTTTTAACTAAACAAGTTAAAGGTGCATTTAAAGATGTCAAAGCAATTGACATGGAAAAAATCGTTATCGCATACGAACCTGTATGGGCTATCGGTACTGGTAAAACAGCCACAGCTGAACAAGCTGAAGAATCATGCGCATTCATTAGAGGTTTAGTAAAAGAATTATATGGAGACGTTGTTGCGGATGAAATTAGAATCCAATACGGTGGATCTGTTAAACCAGCAAACATCGACGAAATCATCTCAAAAGAAAACATTGATGGTGCATTAATCGGTGGAGCTAGTTTAAAAGCTGACATGTTTATCGAAATGGTAAAAGCAGCTGTAAAATAACAAATTAAAATAACCACTCTATTTGAGTGGTTTTTTTGTATAAAAAGGAGATTATATGATGAACATAGTATATAAAACAGGAATAGAACATATTGACTGGGATAAACTAACTGATCTATATGATGAACTTGATTTAGTCATTGGTTTAGGAAGAGCTAGAAATACAGAACGAATCAAAGCTTCATTTAAAAACTCATATAAAATAGTAACTGCATGGATAGACGATGAATTAGTCGGTTCTGCTAGATTGATTAGCGATGGATATTGCTACGGATGGATTCATGATGTAGGAGTATCAGGAAAACATAGATTTAAAGGTGTAGGTAAAGGATTAATAGATGAACTAACTAATAATAAAGAACCATTACTATACGGACTAACTTCTTCATTCATGGCTGAAGATTTTTATAAGAAGATAGGATTTAAAAAACATAAAACAGCTATGGCTAAATATCCAGGTCCATCAACATATTTAGAAGATTAATTTGCATATCATTTCGCTTAATCAAAATAATATAATACAATTATTATATACGGAGGAAAGTTATGATAGAAAAATTATACAAGTTAACACAAACAAACGAAAAGAAAATAGAGAAAGTAGTGTCTGATGCAAATGTTCACTACAATCATATGGTATTACCAAAAGGTGAAGCTTTGCCAGAACATTTCTCAAATTCAAATGTTTACATGTATGTAATTAGAGGGACTGTCTCTTTAAGACTTGGTGAACAAGAAACACATCAATACCCTAAAGGTAGTTTATTAAATATTCCAATCAACATCAAAATGAATGTTTTTAATGAGTTAGACGAAGTGTGTGAAATTACAGTAGTAAAAGCACCTGCACCAGGAACGTTTTAATAGTTAAATAACCAATAAAAAAAGGACTTCTAAGAAGTCCTTTTGTGTTTTATTCGTAAAAGTATATGCAGTTACCTACAATTTGATACTTTAAACTTATACCTTCAATCATTTTACTTGTTTCTGAATTATCCAACGTTTCAACTCTTTCAATAACAAAAAATATTTTGTTTAAGTTATTGTCTAAGTCCTCTACAGATAAAGATATATTCATGTTTTTGTTAAAGGTCCTTGAAGAAAATGGAAAACTAGGGTTATTAACTAAGTAATCATCTGAAGTATATTCTTCAATAGTCTCTTCGTATAGGGTTATAAAATTCTGTCCAACTGTGTCTCGACTATTACTTGTTCCATCTGATATAAAAATCGCTATTGAATATGTAGCATCCTCATTAAAAGTATACTCAGTTTTCTCTGTTATATGACCGTAACTCATAGTTATATCAATAGAATCAAAATTACAAACTACGGAATTTGGTATAGTAACTGCGACGAGACCATCAAATTGGAGTTGTCCACCAAGCCCAGTTTCATATCCAATCTTTATTAATCCGTTATCAAATGTAGAGAATGTTGGAGGAACAGTAGTTGGTTCAGTACATGTACTATTTGAATCCAAAGTTGACCTTTCTACAGTTGCATCACAAGCTAACATACTTGTAACAAAGAAGGTAATTACGATTATTAATATTTTTTTCACTTTTATTCACCTCTGCACTTTCTTTAATACAAACATTTTACTAGTTTCATAGGGTCTGTTCACATGTAAAGCATGTTTATCTATTATATTTCTTTTTATAGGTATTACGTTATATATCAAAACCAATACCTCCATTATCTATAACTATTATACTAAAAGAACCTGTTTCAATCCAATTGTCTCCTCTAACCCTCAAATAGATTGTTTCACCATTTGACATTGTAATCTGTTTGCTAAAATTTTCTCCAAGTCCACTATCATTATCATAATAAAGTCTCCCAAATGTAGTGGTTCCAGATACAACATTATCAAAAAACTCGGCATATGTGTCTGTAGCTCCAGTTGTTCTAAATGTGTAACTACCGTTTGATGGTGCAGTAAACTTATACCAAATATAATCACCCTTTAAACAGTCATTTCGTAATTCAAAATCAATAATAATATTACTGTTATGATCAAAATACTGGTCTTCAAGTTTGAGTAAATACAATCTGTTTCTAGTTGTTTGTACATCTCTTTATATTCTTCCTCAGAATACTCATCAATATTTAATTCAGAAGCATGAACTACTCCCGTACCAGATATAATTAAAATCGTTAGTAAAACACATATAAAAATCTTCTTCATTTTACTCAGAATAATAAAATAATCAATGAGTTATTGCATTTTAATATAAAAAAAGTTGGAAAAACTAATTTCCAACTTTATTTTGTATTAAAATTATCTGTTGTATAACTCAACGATTAATGATTCTTTGATTTCTGGAAGAATTTCACTTCTTTCAGGTAATCTAGTATATGTAGCTTCAACTTTGTTTTCGTCGAATGAAACATATTCTTGTCTAGCAACAACTGCTTCTAAAGCTTCTTTAATAACTACTAAGTTTTTTGAAGCTTCTTTAATTGAAATTACTTGACCTGGTTTAACTCTGATTGATGGAATTGTTGCTTTTTTACCGTCTAATCTGATATGACCATGGTTAACTAATTGTCTTGCTTGTTGTCTAGTTCTTGCGAATCCAGCTCTGTATACTAAGTTGTCTAATCTTGATTCTAATAAGAATAAGAAGTTAACCCCTTGTTTACCTTGCATTTTTTTAGCATCGTTGAAAGTTTTTCTGAATTGTTTTTCATTCACACCATAAGTGAAACGTACTTTTTGTTTTTCTTGAAGTTGTAAACCATACTCTTTAAGTTTTGTACGTTTTTGTCCATGTTGACCTGGTGGATATGGACGTTTGTTTAATTCTTTTCCAGTTTCTGAAATTGAATAGTTAAGACGTCTTGAAACTTTCCAGCTTGAACCTGTAAATCTTGCCATTGTATTTTCCTCCTTTTGAATTATTTACGTGTAATAGAGGAGCTCTATAATAAGATGGGTTGATTCTTTTAATGGTTTCTTGTTAAGCAGTTAACAGTACTACCAAACCTAATGGAATAATCAACTAATATTTTATCACAAAACAACTGCTTTTTATTACATGCAACACATATTATACAGTACTACCTATAAAATGTCAATTAAAAGATTTACGACCTTTTCAAGGGCTATTTTAATCTCTTCATCAAATCTAGATAGCATAGGTGAATCAATGTCTAATACACCAAAAAGATCTCCGTTATTCTTTATAATTGGAATAACAATTTCAGATTTAGAGACTGTATCACATGTGATATGACCACTAAATTGATGGACATCATCAACCATTAAAGTTTTTCTTTCTAAAGCACTTGTTCCACAGACACCTTTGCCTAACTGTATAGAAACACAAGCAGGTTTTCCTTGAAAAGGACCTAAGGTTAATTCATTACCGTTATATAAATAAAAACCAACCCAATTTACATTGTCTAAATGCTCATTAATATGAGCAGATAGATTCGACAAATTAGTTATCATATCTAATTCTTTATCAAGATAGAACTTAGCATTGTTTACTAAATCAATATATTTATCCATAATTATCACCTACCTGAAACAATTATATATTAAAAGTTAAACAATCACAATAAAAATGTGATAGAATATAATATGTTGCGAGGTATAAAAAATGTACGAATATATAATGATAAGATATGGAGATTTATCTTTAAAAGGGAGAAATAAATCCCAATTTAAAAAATCTTTAAATGACCAACTAAGATATAAACTTAAAGGTCTCAATGTGAAATTTGAAGCTCAACATGATTTGATATATATCAAACTAAATGACACACCTGTAGAAGATGTGATAGGTATCGTTAAAACGGTTGCTGGTCTTTCCTCATACTCTAAAGTAGTTAAAATAGAATATGATCTCGATCATATTGCAAATAAAGCGATAGAAATCATAAATAAGGAAACAAAAGGTAAACATACATCTTTTAAAGTGGAAACAAAAAGGGCTGATAAAACAGTTCCTTTAACATCACAAGAAATAACACAACAATTAGCAAGAAAAATATTAACACAAGTTGATAATCTAACTGTTGATGTTCACCATCCACAAATGACTTTCTATGTAGAAGTAAGAAGAGATGCCACTTATTTATATGTTGACCGTATTCCGGCAATGGGAGGATTCCCTGTAGGAATGGGTGGTAAGGGAATGGTTTTATTAAGTGGTGGAATTGATTCGCCAGTTAGTGCTTATATGGCGATGAAAAAAGGATTAGAAGTTGAGTGTGTTCACTTTGAATCAACACCTTTAACACCAGTAGAATCAGCACAAAAAGTAATTGACTTAACTGAAAAACTAGCGAAATACGCACCTAAATATAAAATCAAACTACATATGGTTCCGTTCAAAGATACGCACGAACAAATCATGATTCACTCTCATGATAACTATATTATCACTGTCATGAGAAGAATGATGTATAGAATCGCAAGTGAGTTAGCTAAGAAAAATGATTGCTTAGCTTTAATCTCTGGAGATTCTATTGGACAAGTTGCTTCTCAAACATTGGAAAGCATGATTGCAATTCAAGAAGTAACCGATTCTTTAATTATTAGACCATTAGCAAGCTATGATAAAATGGATATCGTTAAAATCGCAAGAGAAATCGATACTTTAGAAATCTCTAATAAACCATTCAGTGATTGCTGCACAGTTTATGTACCTAAAAATCCAGTGATCAAACCAACAATTGAAAATGCTATCTATAATGAAAGCAAGTTTGATTACGAACCATATATTAAAGAAGCAGTAGAAAACACAAAAACATTATTGATAGACGCTAATACCCATTTAGATGTTTCTATGAAGGGGTTAGTTCTATCTGAAATTTTAGAAGGAGAAAAAACATTATGAAAAAATGGGATTTAACAATTCTATACAATAATTTCCAAGATCCTAACTTTTTAGGCGATATGAAATTATTAGAAGAAAAAGTTCAAGAAGCAAACGCAAAACTAGAAGATTTCAAAAACTATGACAACAAAGCAAAAAAATTAGAAAACCATTTAAAAGCTGAACAAAGCCTAACTGATTTAATTGACAAATTATATCACTTCGCATCTTTATCAGCTTCTGTAGAATCTACAAACATGGATGCTTTAAAATCTATGAATACGATTCAAAACCACTTATCTAATTTAGCGACTGTTGAAACAGTCTTTTCTAATTGGGTTTTAAATTATCCAGATTTAGAAGCTGATTTAGACTCAAACGAATACTTAAAAGAACATGCTTTTATTATCAAAGAAACGAAAGAAAGAGCTAGTCATAACTTAGATGAAAAAACTGAAACATTGTTAGCTAAATTAAGACAAAATGGATCTTCAGCTTGGTCTAATTTACAAGGGCTATTGACATCAACTTTAGAAGTTGAATATGAAGACAAAAATATCACGTTATCAGAGGTTAGAAACCTTGCCTATGATAAAGACCAAAGTGTAAGAAAAAATGCCTATGAAGCTGAATTAAAAGCCTACAGCAAAATTGAAAAATCTATCAGTAGTTCAATTAACTCAATCAAAGGTGAAGTTAATGTTTTATCTAAAGAAAGAGGATATGAATCACCACTTGCTCAAGCATTATCTAAATCAAGAATGAGTCGTAAAACGCTTGATGCTATGCAAGAAGCGACATTAGAATACATGGACGTATTTAGAAGTTACCTAAAAAGAAAAGCAACATTATTAGGACACAAAAATGCTTTACCATTCTATGATTTATTCGCACCTATTGGTGAATCAAACAAAACATTTACCATTGAAGAAGCACAACAATATATCTTAAAGCAATTTGGGACATTTAGTGAACCATTAAGAGAAATGGCTGAAAGAGCATTTAGAGATCATTGGGTTGACTACACACCAAGACCAGGTAAAAGAGGTGGAGCTTTCTGTGCTAATATGCATGCAGTGAAACAATCAAGAGTTATGACTAACTTTACTGGATCTTTCTCTGACATGATTACATTATCACATGAACTAGGACATGCATTCCATGGCGAATCAGTCTTTAGAGAATCTAATCTAAACTCTAACTACACAATGCCTGTCGCTGAAACAGCGTCAACTTTCTGTGAAACTATCGTTAACAAAGCAGCGTTAAAAGATGCTACATCAGAAGAAGAAAAAATCTATTTATTAGAATCATCAATTCAAGACTACACACAAGTCGTTGTTGATATTATGTCACGATTCATTTTTGAAAAATCAGTCTTTGATGGAAGATTAAATACTGTATTTAACGAACATGAATTAAAAGACTTAATGATTAAAGCACAACTAGAAACATATGGTGATGGATTAGATAAAGATTTATTACATCCTTATATGTGGGTATGCAAACCTCATTACTATTCAGCTGGATTAAGTTATTATAATTTCCCATATACATTTGGACTTTTATTCGCAAAAGGATTATATGCTAAATACTTAGAAAACAAAGAAGACTTTGTAGGTATGTATGAAAACTTACTACGTTCAACTGGTAAAATGTCAGTCGAAGCTGCTGCTGCTTTAGCAGGTATTGATGTGACGAAAAAAGCATTCTGGGTTAGTTCACTAGAACTTCTAAAAGAAGACATTGATCAATTCTTAGAATTAACTAAATAACACATAATTGCTGGCAAATTAAATTTGTCAGCTTTTTTTCCAATAAAAACACCGTCACAACTGTTTATACTTATGAATTGATAAAAAGGAGGAAATTATGTTAAAACTTAAAAAAATCTTAGTATTCCTATTATTAGGATTATTTACATTTACAATCTTAGGGTGTACAAATACACCATTTGAGTATAACAATGATGATATTCAAGGATTTGCTTCTTATGATGAATTAGAATCGTATTTAGAAGAAAATATGAATAGCACAAAAAATGTCTTTTACTCTAGTTCATTAGAAAGTGCAGATTCAGTAACTCAAGAAGGGTCTGTACCTAGTGCAACTGATGATCAAACTGAAGAAAGAGATTATTCTAAAACAAATAACCAAGTTGAAGGTGTTGAAGAATCAGACCGAATTTTAACAGATGGTTATTATATTTATGTCTTGTCGGGGAATAAATTCTTTATTGTTAATGCGGATAGTTTAGATATAGAATACAGTATTGTTAACCTAGATCATTCCGAAATTGACTATCAAGCATATGAACCATATACATATTCATACTACACAGATATGTATTTATACAATGATTATGTTGTTTTAATTTCTAGTTACTATGAAATGATTCCTGATGTATGTACAGGTGGATGGTACTATGATGACGTTTATACAGAAGATGGAGAGGTTAGAGATAGTAGCGATGTAGAAGATTCAACATATGTTGAACAGACTTATCAATGTTATCGCTATAAACATGGAACTAAAATTCAAGTGTTAAATGTAGCAGATAAAGACGATGTAACTCAAACAAGAGAATTAATATTGGATTCAGCTTATCTAATTGAAACAAGAATGATTGAAGAGCAATTATATGTTGTATTAAATAACTCAATGTATTCATGGTATGGATATGATGAAGATAACTTCGTACCAACATTCAAGGATTCTGTCAAAGGATCTGAATTTGAAATGATACCTGCTTCAGATATCTATGTGATGCCAAATCAAGGAGATTCATTTAACTTCTTAACACTTGTTTCATTTGATATAACAAGTTATGAAGCAGCGAGTATTAAAGCTTACCTAGGAAGTTCTTGGCAGTTATATATGAGTTTAAATAACTTATACACAATTATTAATACATATCATTATGATGAAGCAACTAATTTCTACGATTACAAGACATTCGTTGTAAGATTTGAAATTGAAGCTGGTGAACTAAACTACAAAGCTATGGGAGAAATTGAAGGATATCCACTTAATCAATTCTCTATGGATGAATACGATGGAGTCTTTAGAATCGCAACGACAGGATATTCATACGAACAAACAGATGAAACATTCACGTGGAAAATCGATAACTTCATGTTCTTACTAGACGCAACGTCTGAAGGTGAAATGACTCTACTATCACACATGTCAGGCTTAGGAAAACCAGGAGAAAGAATCTATTCAGCTAGATTCGTTGAAGACATTGCTTACTTAGTTACTTTCGAACAAATAGATCCATTATATAAAATAGATTTATCTGATCCAGAAAATCCATTTGTAGCTGGAGAATTAGAAGAAGAAGGCGTGAGTGATTATCTACATGTAATTTCAGATGATTTAATGCTAGGTGTTGGTAGAGCTGTTGATAACTCAGGTGGTTGGACAAACTTTACTGGTGTCAAAATATCTCTATATGATACAACCGGTGATGATCCTGTCAACTTAGAAACATACTTAGTCGAAGGGGAATATTCTTATACAAATGTTATGTGGGATCACAAAGCGTTCTTATCGTTCACACCAGAAGACGCAGACTTTACATATGTAGGAATTCCTGTTTATGAATACTTAGATGATAAATACTCTCAAAGTTTATACTTATTTAAAGTACACCATTCAGGAGATTTAGAATATTTAACAAAGCTATCTCATATTGTACTTGATGAAGAAGAACATTATGAATTCTTTGATTCAATTGAAAGAGCTGTTATTATTGAAAATCATGTCTTTACAGTCTCTTACGCAAGCATCTCTAAATGGGATATGAATCAAGACTTCTTACAAGTAGGACAAACAACATTAAATGAAGAGTATTACTACAGATACTATTATGGTTTCTGGGGATGGGGTATGGCTGAAGTCATGATTGACTAATCATACTAAAAATACATTTTAAAGGAGTGAAGATTCACTCCTTTTTTAATGCATTTACTATTTTTAATCACGCGTGATATGTTATAATATCTACTGGAATAGAGGTTAATATGATTGAATCTACAACAAATCCTAAAATCAAATATGCAATGAAACTAAAACAAAAGAAATACAGAAACAAGCACAATCAGTTTTTAATAGAAGGGGAACACTTAGTTATTGAAGCAATCAAATCAAAACAAGTTGATTATATCTTCTCTACTGATCCGGATGATTTCTTAGGATATGAAGTCATTCAAGTGTCACCAAATATCTATCACAAACTATCTGAACTTGGTTTAGACTTTGGGATGATTGCTGTATGTCATAAAAAAGCAGACTTTGAACTATCTAATAAACTATTGATGCTAGATGGTGTTCAAGATCCCGGAAACTTAGGAACCTTAATAAGATCAGCTGCGGCTTTTGGATTTAAAACAATTCTGTCTGAAAACACAGTTGACTTCTACAACGAAAAAGTCATCAGAGGATCACAAGGCGCTCTATTCTATACGAATCTTTTAGAAACAAATCTAGAAGATTTTATTAAAAGCAATCCTGAATATACGTACTATTCAACAAACGTATTAAATGGGAAACCAATTAAAGATACTAATTTTTATATAAACAAAGTAGCTATCATACTGGGTAATGAAGGAAGTGGAGTAAGAGACTGTATTCAAACTCTTGCGAATGAAAATATCTTAATTCCCATGGAACAAACCGAATCTCTGAACGTAGGGGTTGCGGGTGGTATTATTATGTATGAAGCTTATTTAGGAGGTAAATAATGGACTATATTTATGAAGACAATAGAATTTACGCAAAAACTGAAGATTTTAAATTACTATGTGAAGTTACATTTCCTAATAGAGACGAAAAAAGAGTTAATTTAGACCATGTCTATGTAGACCAAAGTTTAAGAGGCCAAGGAATCGCTTCAAAGCTCGTTTCTATGGCTTATGACTATATAAAAGAGAAAGATTTAAAGATTATTGCAAAATGTCCTTATGCAATCACTTGGTTTAAAAAACATGAGGATCATCAAGACATAGTAATTAATGTAAAGACTAAGAAATAGAGTCTTGTATTATAGACATTACTATGTTATAATTTAGGAGCATAAGGTAATGTGAGAGGGTCGTTCCCTCTCATTTTTATTGACAAAAGAAGGTGATATTATGAATTTAGAAAGTTTAAAAACGACATTAAGTGATTTCTTAGAAACCATAGGATATGAACTCTATGATGTTGAATATAAGAAAAAAACTAAAAACTCAATTCTAACGATATTCATTGATAAAGAAGAAGGGATTACATTAGATGACTGTGTATCAGTCACCGAACAAATTAACCCTTTAATCGATGAACTCGATCCAATAAAAGAAGAATATTTCTTAGAAGTATCTTCTCCTGGAGCAGAAAAAGAATTAAGAACTGAAAAAGCTATTTTATCAAATCTTACTAAGTTTGTTCATTTAGAAACGGATGTTGAAAAACTAGAAGGATACTTAGAAAGTTTTGAAGATGGTGTGATCACTCTAAAAGTAGGAAAAAATATAAAAAAATATAACTATAAAGATGTTAGTTTGCTAAGACTAGCAATCAAATTTTAGGAGAAGAAAATGATTAGTAAAGATTTTTTTAAAGCTTTAGAAGCATTAGCAATTGAAAGAAAAATTGAAAAAGAAAAAGTTTTAGAGATTTTTGGTAGAGGATTAATTAATGCTTACAAAAAAGCATATGATGGAAAAACAAACGTTGAAGTTGTTTTTAACGAAGAAAAAGCTGAAATCTTATTAGTAGCGAAGAGTTTAGTTGTTGATGAAATCAACCCAGAAGCCGAAGAAGGAACACAAATCGTTTTAGCTGAAGCAAGACAAATTAAAAAATCAGCGAGAATCGGTGATATGATCGAACAAAAAATTACACCAAAGAATTTTGGTAGATTAGCAGCTTCAAGTGCAAAACAAATTTTAACTCAAGGCTTAAAACAATTAGAAAGAGAAAGAAACTTTGAAATCTTCACTGAAAAAACAGGTGAAATGATTATCGCTGAAGTGATTAGAATTAACGATGATTTCGTAACTCTAGGGTTAGGAAACGATACAGAAACATCAATTCCTTCAAAAGACTTGTTACCAGAAGATATCTACTTAGGAAATCAAATTAGAGTATATATTACAAAAGTAGAAGAAACAACAAAAGAACCTAAAGTATATGTATCAAGAACAGACAGAAACTTAGTAAAACGATTGATGGAAAATGCAATTCCAGAACTACAAACTGGTGTTATTGAAATTAAAGGTATCGCAAGAGATGCTGGAGATAGATGTAAAGTCTGTGTATCTTCAAACAACCCTGAAGTAGATCCTGTTGGAGCTTGCTTAGGTAAAAATGGATCTAGAATTAGAGATGTTATTGATAACCTAAATGGAGAAAAAATTGATATATTCAAATACTCAGATGATCCAAAAGAATTAGTTTCAAACTCATTACAACCAGCAAGAACAGTATCAGTAAAAATTAATGAAATAGAGAAATCAGCGGAAGTCGTTGTTCCTGATGATCAATTATCATTAGCTATCGGTAAAAAAGGTCAAAATGCAAGACTTGCAGTTCAATCATGTGGATGGAAAATTGACATCAAACCTGAATCAGAGTCTGATGTTGAAGAAGAAGGTACAAAAGAAGCATAATGGCACAAAGAAAACCACCCATGCGTAGATGTTTAGCGACAGGTGAAAGATTCAATAAGAACGATTTACTTAGAGTCGTAAGAACACCTGAAGGTGAAATCATCTACGATAAAACTGGAAAAGCCAACGGTAGAGGCGCCTATTTATCGAAATCAAAGAAAGCGATTGAAAAAGCTAAAAAATCAAATATTCTTGGTAAACATTTAGAATCAGTCATTCCTGAATCAGTTTATGAAGAATTATTAAGAGAAATTGATGGATAAGATATTAAATGTATTAGGACTTGTTAAAAGAGCCCGTAAACTTGTATCAGGTGAAGAATTTGTTCTTCAAAAAATCAAATCACAAAAAGCTTATATTGTCTTTCTAGCAAATGATGCTGGTATCAATACAACGAAAAGAATCACTGATAAATCAAATTACTATAAAGTAAAACTAATTACTTTATTTAATACAGACGAATTAAATAAAGCAATTGGTACAAAAAATCGCAAAGCTATTGCTATCACAGATATTAACTTTGCGAACATGATAAACAAAAAACTAGAAGAAAAGGGAGTGTGATTGGATGTCAAAATACGTACCAAACAAAAAGACTTCTGGGAAGAAAAACCAAACACCTGGAAACAATAAACCAAACAACTTTAAAAAGAAACCACCAATTAAAAAGTCAACGCCTATTAAAAAAGACGTTACTTATAGAAAAGGAATGACTGTTGGTGATTTAGCTAATGAAATGGGTAGACCAGCTTCTGATTTAATCAAGAAGTTAATGTTTATGCGCGTCATGGCTTCACAAAACCAAGAAATAGATAAAGAAAATGCTGAGTTATTAGCCATGGAATTTGGTCTTAACTTCTCTGAAGAAGTTATCACTGATTTATCTAGATTTGAGGAAATCGAAGAACAAGACGATCCTAAAGATTTAGTTGAAAGACCAGCTGTAGTCACAATCATGGGACACGTTGACCATGGGAAGACAACATTATTAGATAACATAAGAAATTCTCGTGTTGTTACAACAGAAGCTGGTGGAATCACACAACATATTGGTGCTTACCAAGTCAGAAGAAATAATAAAGCAATTACGTTTATCGATACACCTGGTCATGCTGCATTTACAGAGATGCGTGCAAGAGGGGCTAGAATTACTGACCTTGTTGTTTTAGTTGTCGCAGCTGACGATGGGGTTATGCCTCAAACAAGAGAAGCTATCGACCATGCTAAAGCATCTGAATGTTCAATCATTGTTGCTGTTAATAAAATGGATAAGCCAGGAGCGAATCCTGACCGTGTCAAACAAGAACTTGCTGACCTTGGATTATTACCAGATGATTGGGGAGGAGAAACACCTTTCTGTAATATCTCTGCGTTAAAAGGTGAGGGTATTGATGAATTACTAGACACAATCCAATTAGTCGCTGAAATGTTAGAACTAAAAGCGAATCCAAACAGATTGGCAAGTGGAACTGTCATTGAAGCTAAACTAGATAAAGGAAGAGGACCAGTTGCTACAATTTTAATCAACAATGGGACATTAAAAGTATCTGATGTATTCGTTGCTGGGACTGTTTATGGTAAAGTAAGAAGAATGTCTGATGATTTAGGAGAAACAATCAGTGCAGCCATTCCAGGTTCAGCTGTGGAAATTATAGGAATTCAAGATATTCCACAAGCGGGAGATGCATTCAAAGTATTTGCGGATGAAAGAGTTGCTAAACAAGTAGCTGAAGACAGATCTAACCGTGAATTTGATGAACAACATTCATCAAAAACACCATTAACATTAGAAGAATTCTTCAAGCAACAAGAAGATGATGCAAAACAATTAGAATTAATTATCAAGGCTGATGTTCAAGGATCGATTGAAGCTTTCAAAGGATCGATTGATAAAATTAACGTAGAAGGAGCTAAAATCTCCATTGTAAGAACAGGTGTTGGAGCTGTAACGGATACAGATGTATTACTTGCAGAAGCTTCACATGCTATCATCATCGGATTCGGTGTTGGTGTACCAGGGTCTGTTAGAGAATTAGCTTCAGAAAAAGGAATTGAAATTAGAGGATATCGTGTCATTTATGAAGCACTTGATGATATCGAAGCCGCAATGAAAGGTATGTTAGATCCAGTATTCGAACAAACTGTTATTGGTGAGTTAGAAGTCAGAGAAACATACTCAGTATCAAAAGTTGGTACCATTGCAGGATGTAAAGTTACGAATGGTGTTGTTCAAAAAGATTCACTTGTTAAACTTGTAAGAAATGGAATCATCATATTTGAAGGTAACTTAGGATCATTAAAACGCTTTAAAGATGATGTTAAAGAAGTAAAACAAGGATATGAATGTGGAATCACAATCGAAAAATTTAACGATATCAAAATAGGAGATATAATCGAAATTTCTAAAATGAAAGAGGTGTAAGATATGTCAACTGTAAAACATTTAGAAACAAATGTTCAAAGAATACTTCCTACAATCTTGAGAGAAGATGTTAAGGAAAATATTGGATTCTTAACTGTCACAGACGTTAAGATAACGAATGAACTATCATATATGTATGTCTACTACACAGTATTTGGCTCAGAAAAAGATAGAGAAAAAGTACATAACGCATTAGACAGAGCAAATGGATTTATTAAAAGAGAAATTGCTCGCAGAGTTAAAATGCGTAAAGTTCCAACACTCATCTTCAAATACGATGAATCCTATGAAAAAGGAAAACATATTGAAGACTTATTACATGATATAAAATAAATATTAAAGGCTCTTTAAATAGAGCCTTTTTAATGAGCAAATATAAAATTATGATATAATAATAAAGATGAATGATAAAATTAAAAACAAACTAAAAAAGCTACCGAATAATCCAGGTACTTATCAAATGCTTGATAAAGCAGGCAAAATTATATATGTAGGTAAAGCCAAGAACTTAAAGAATCGTGTAAGTTCTTATTTTGTCGGTGTTCATGACTTAAAAACAACGAGACTTGTTAAAGACATCGAAGACTTTAGATATATTATCACTAATTCTGAGAAAGAAGCTTTACTTCTTGAACTCAATCAAATAAAAAATCATATTCCAAAATATAATATTCAATTAGTTGGTTCAAACACTTATCCTTACATTGAAATAACCAATGAAACATATCCAAGATTAAGAATCACAAGAAATATTAAGAAAAACAAAAAGAACTGTTTTGGACCATTTCCAAATGTCACTGAAGCAAACCAAACCTTAAAGTTATTAAATCAAATCTTTCCATTTAGAAAATGTGACGTTATGCCTAAAAAAGCTTGTTTATATTACTTTATAAAACAATGTTTAGGTCCTTGCCAATACAACGTGAATCCAGAAACCTATCTTGAAATGAAGAAAGATGTTAGAAGATTCTTACAAGGACAAACAAAAAAATATTTAGATGATTTTCAAGAAAAAATGGAAATGCATTCTAAGCTATTAGAATTTGAAAAAGCTAATGAATATAAGAATCTTATTCAAGCAATCGAAAAAACAACTGAACAGCAACAAGTCATTTTTCAAGATAATAAAAATAGAGATGTTATTAGTTTTGTTACCTATGATAATTATATCTCAATCAATATTTTATTTATGAGACAAGGAAGATTACTCTTCTCACGTTCTAAAATATTATCTTATTATTTAGATCCAGAAGAAGTTTTAATCCAATACCTTGTTGAGTTCTATGAAGATAATTTACTACCGGATGAACTCCTATTACCTAAAGGTTATGATTATGACGTATTTAAGGATATGTTTGGTGACATCATCCATATTCCATTAAGAGGAAAAAAATTAAAACTTATTGAGATGGCTCAAAAGAATGCTTCTAAACATATGGAAGATAACTTGCAAAGTTATCTAAATAAAGAGAATAAAACAATCCAAGCTTTATCTGAATTAGAACACATGTTAAACCTTGATAGTATCAGAAGAATTGATGCGTTTGATAATTCAAATACAGCTGGTCAAGACTTGGTATCAGCAATGGTCGTTTTTACAAACGGTTTACCAAATAAAAATCAGTATAGAAAATACAAAATAAAAACCGTAGAAAACGGTGATGATTATCATATGATGCAAGAGGTTTTATACAGACGATATCAAAATATGTTAGTTGAAGATTTAGAACGTCCCGACCTGATCATTGTCGATGGAGGGATTCATCAATTAAGAGCAGGTTTGGAAGTCTTGCAAACATTCAATTTAAATATTCCGATTATAGGTCTTAAAAAGGATAATTATCATAAGACAGATGCTATCATTGATTGGAATGAAACAATCTATAAACTAGATAAAAGATCCAACGTTTATAAACTCTTATATCGAATTCAAGAAGAAGTTCATCGATTTGCAATAAGCTATCATAGGAATGTTGCTTCTAAGTCAGTTTATGCATCCATATTAGATACAATTCCTAAAGTGGGGAAGGTTACTAAAAACAAACTACTAAAGAAGTACAAAAACTTAGATAATATCAGAAATGCTTCATTTGAAGAATTAAAGGAATTAAAAATATCAGAAGAAGCGATCAACAATATCTTTTTCGCTTTGAAAGATACAAAAAAAGTATAATTTTATGTTATAATATTTGCTGGTGATTATATGAATAAAGTATATGGAATATTACATAAAGTGATAGAACCTAAAAGATTAATTGCAATTAAAGAAAAAAGAACTGTTAAATACTATTATATGTCAAAAGGGATGTTTAAAAACTTCATGATGTATTTCCAAGAAGGTATTTATGTTTTTATCACTGTTCAAAAAAAATCAAGAGTATACAAAGGTCATACTGTTAATAATATAATCAGTATTGATAAAGTTTTATCACCAGACAAAAAAAATCCAAAGATATATTATGATATATCGATTATTAAATCAGGTGTAAAACAAATCGTTAACAATAAAAGAAATAAACTATTCATTGATTTTGAAATGTCAATGCCCCCTTATACAAATTATAAAACGTTCCAATCAGAAATCATTCAAGTAGGATATGTCTTAATTGATGAATTAGGGTTTGAAATTGAAAGGTATTCAAGTTATATTAAACCAAAGATTCACCCACAAATCTCAAAAAGAACTGTGAAGTTTTTACATATAGATCAAGCAGATATTGATACAGGGATAGACTATAAAGATTTTTATATGAGATTTACTAAGTTAAATCACGATTATAATCCAATGATTTTTGTATGGGGTAAGAATGACCAATTAGAATTAAATAAAATGAATAAGTTACATAAACTCAAATCATTTAATAGAGTGGCTCAATTCATAGACTTACTTAATTTACATAAAACATATTTTAGACTTCATAATGATTTAGGATTATTTAAAGCATATAATATATATTCAGATATTGACTTATCAAATCAAAAACATGATGCGTTAGAAGACGCTTTAGTTACTTGGAAAACATTTGATTATTTTAAAATGGTATGTGATAACAAATTAGATATAAAAATTGAAAATTAAAAAGAGCCTGTAAAGAAATGAAATTTTAAAGATTTTAAAGAACTTACAGGTTCTTTCTTTATATAACATACAAAA
>NPIG01000044.1_pt2 | contig 79195 bp, 65 predicted proteins | sample 8637441 | NCBI WGS metagenome assembly NPIG01 (sample SAMN07420675, study PRJNA396082) | bioreactor metagenome | isolation source: sample BR6 brine-fed electro-methanogenic bioreactor BR | place: Japan: Kochi | collected 2016-06-14
AGGAGGCCGCCTGCAGCGCCTGTCATCCCGACGGGCGCTTTCGCGGTCGCCCCCACCAAAGCTGCGCCGACTGCCATCAGGATCCTCACGACGGCCTGCGGGGCTCCGAATGTCGCAGTTGCCACGCGGCGCAATCCTGGAGCCTTGACCTGCGGGTGCACAGCGAAGGCCCATTCCCCCTTGAGGGGCGCCATGCCCTTCTGGCCTGCAGCACCTGCCATCGCGACAATCGGTTCGCCCCCCTCGATTCCCGCTGCACGGCCTGTCACGAAGACCCGCACCGCAATCAGTTCGGTCTTCAGGGGTGCGAAAAATGCCATACGCCCGGCGGCTGGCTCCCCCCCACGTTCCGGCATATCGAAACCGGTTTCATTCTCGACGGCCGCCACCGGGTGACCGACTGCCGCGACTGCCATCGCGGCCGCAATTACCGCAACACCCCCACCGCCTGTGACAGCTGTCATCGCGACGATTTTCGCCGGGCACGCAACCCGAACCACTCAACCGCCAGCATCAACAGCGACTGCCGTCTCTGTCACAACACGACATCCTGGCGGGGGGCCCTGTTCAACCATTTTTTCTATCCGCTGGCGGGGCCGCACAATACGGCCGTGCGCTGCAACGACTGCCATGTCGGCGGCAATCTCTACAATCTCAGCGCCAGCCGCTGCACCGGTTGCCACCCCCGTCCCCTGCACCCAGGACACCCGCACCCCGACGGCGACATGCCCGACCATACCCGCCCGCACCTGCATGGGCACGAACCCTGCGCCAAGTGCCACTTCAGCGACAGCTGGCAGAACGTGCGTTTTCATTCCATGGGGGGAGGATGAAGCATGGACCTGCCTCACCTCTCCCTGTTCGTCCAGCGCCTGGCGCAGGCCGTTCCCGGCAAAGGAATCGGATTTCTGGCCGGCGTCGCCGGAACCCTTCTCTGCCTGCTCTCGGTGGTTTTATACACCCCCCGCAGACGTATGGCGTTCCTGCAGGGAGCGGGGTCAAAACGCTTCTGGCTGAATCTGCACATTGTGCTCGGCATCGGCGGGCCGCTGATCGTTGCGACCCATGCGCACCTGCACGTCCTGGGGCTCAAGGGACTGGTCAACCTGGCCATGTGGGCCACCGTGGCGAGCGGGGTTGTCGCCCGGTTCGTGGCCACCCGCTCCATGGCGGCGCGCCTGAAGCGCGAAACCCTGCTGCAGCGGCTCGGGCAATCCTTCGGATGGGAAGGCGACGAAGACCTCTACTTTCTGCCACCGCAAAAAAAAAGGCGCGTCCTGCGGGCGATGAACGAAACCGCCGGAGAGCTCCCGTCGGGATTGGCGCACTTGACGCTGCTCTTTTTCCGGGATCTGCGGGTGATCTGGATTCTCTGGCGGGCGGCCCAACGACTGCGCCGGGGAAAGAGGCTGGACCACGACCGCAGAAAAACCGAACGCCGCGACCGGCCAATCTCTTGCGAGACCGATGAAAAGCGCCGACGTAGAGGACGAAGAGCGCCCCCCGAAGCGTTCAGGCTGCGCCTGGTTCTGCAGCGCAATATCCTGCTGTTCTCCATCTACGAAGCCAGCGCCCCGTTCTGGATTTCCGTGCACATAGGATTTTCCCTCATTTTTTTTCTGGCGCTGAGCCTGCATGTGGCGGTGGCCGCCCTGTTCAAACCGGAACTGGCCGGCTGGTTGTGAAGACCGGCGACCGGAATCGGCGAATATTCTACAAAAGCTGCAGAATATCCACCGCCCTTCTCTCGGTTTGTCGAAAAAAACCTCCTCAATCGGTTCTTTTCGCGCGAAAAGCCGTTGGCACAAAAATTGATATTTAATGAGCCGAACGCCGGGCTCGATCCCTATTCTCTGGCAGAAAGATGCGCGATGAAAGCTTTTGGCGCCCTCTCCGAACCCTGCTCCACCCCGACCGATCTGGCCGAGATGGTGGCGTTGAACCGCTGCCGGCAAATCCTGGTCCGCAACTTGGCCCGGTGCCTGGAGTGCGGCGCCTGTCAGGCGACCTGCGAACAGCGGCACGGAGACAGGCGATGGGGCGACCTGTCGCATTCTTTCGGCGGTTTGGCGATCATGCCTGTTTGCCTGGGGTGTGAAACGCCATCCTGCATCGAGGCCTGTCCGCGCAAGGCCCTGAGGCCGGGCATGACGGCGCCGAGAGTGCAACGCCACATCTGCGTCGGTTGCGGCCTTTGTGTCCGGGCCTGCCCTTTCGCGGCTTTAGTCTGCCGGCCCGCAGGGGGAAAAAAACGACCGGCAAAAACCGCCGCGCTTCGCAAAGTGGCGGCCAAGTGCGACGGCTGCGCCGGTCATGCGCATCGTGCCTGCTTGCGGGAGTGCCCCACCGGGGCGTTGCGAACATTGACCTGGAAGGAATTTCTGCTGCTGCTGAAAAAGCAGGATCGCACCTTGCGGCTGCCGACATCCAACCCGGCGGCCCCGGTTTCCGCATTTTCAGCCAGAGGACGAACTTGGTGCTTGAAGTAGCTTCAGATAACAAGGATAGAGATTGTGCGAGGAAATCATGACCAACCATCTTAATCGCCCCAGGTGGGCAACCCTCATTCTCATCGCAATTCTTCTCGCGGGAGTCGTCAGCGGCTGCATTCCTCATCACGGAACCGGGGGCCACAACGGCAACGCAGGCCGCCACGCCCACTGATTGCCCGCATATCACCCGTCAGCGATTTTTTCGGCCCGGCGCTTTTTGGAGAGTAATCGTCAGAGTTGGCAGCTTTTTTTCAGGCAAGTCCTGTTGAAGGCTTCCGCTCTGCTTTCTGCCGGCGATCGATTCGCGGTTATGGCAGGGAGACGGAAAAAGGCTCTGATTTTTTCCCGTCGGGATTGATGACCTGCAGCACCAGGTCGTTTTCCTGGGTGCTGGTCGGGTAGCGATAGTAAATCAGGGTCTGGCAGTCACGATAGATAAGCCGATCCGATTGGGGCGGCGAGACGTTGGGTACCAGCCCCAGGTTCTCCTCATGCGCATGCAGTGTCAACGGGCGATGCGCCAGGTCAGGCAGACGGCTCCCCGGCCGGGAAACCGTCAGGGTTGAATTGTAGTAAAAATTTTTCCCTCGAATAAGCACCTCGTAGTGGTTGACGTAATCGTCCCCGGGTTCGACCTGGGAAATCGCCGGGATATTATTCACCCAGAGGGAGTGAGGCAGGGAGGATGCACCGCCGGGGTTTCGCACTTGCACACCGTAAACCCCGGCCTGAAGACCGCCCGGGAGATCGAATTCCAGGCGACTGCGCCCGCTATCCCGGACAGGCACCGCGGCGCCGTCCAGCAGAAGGATGCTCCCCGGGAGAAAATTGCTGCCCTCCACCAGGATGCGTCGCTCGCCCATATCGGAGCAGGCATCTATATTGCGCGGAGAAATTGAAGAAATCAGCGGCGACGGCTCCAGCACCTCGAAAGTATAGCTCTGCCACGCAGCTTCGTTCCCGTCCTGCACACTCAGAGCATAGCTGCCGGGCTGCAGCGGTGGCACGATAACAGTCAGCGCCCCGGACCGAGCGTCAACGGTCGCCGCAAGTTGCGCCCCGAAAAATACCTGTGCACGGCTGGAAAAAGGGCCGCCGGTCACCCGGACCGGAGTCCCCGGAACTCCCCGGTTCGGCGAGACGGAGGTCAGCTCCAGAGTCTGTGCGATCCCCTGCGCAGGCATCAGCAGCATAATAGCCAGTATAAAAAGCTTCTTCATGAAGACACCTCCGTGAGTTTCTGCGTCTTCCTAGGGTGGTGCGAAAACAACAGGCCAAGGCTCGGAAGCCGGGGGCGCCCCGCCCTCAGAACCACAGCCGTATTCCGGCGACCAGAGAAAAGTTTTCGACGTCTTCTCCCTCGTCGCGGGCCAGATCGGCGGTGTCGCCGAGCTTGCGGCTCCAGGTGACGCCGATGTAGGGCGCGATTTCGCGGCGGATCTCATAGCGCAGGCGAGCGCCGAGACGGACCGAGTTAAACCCTTCTCCCACGCCGAACTCCTCGACCTCCTGCAGGGCGACGGAGGTTTCGAAGCGGGGCTGGAGGATCAGCCGCTGGGTCAGCAGCAGATCGTATTCGGCCTCGAGGTCGGCCGAGAGGTCGCCGTCTTCGCTGAGGCGCAGGTTGGCGTCCACCTCGAACCACTGGGGCGCCAGCCCCTGGAGCCCGACCACCGCGTAGAAGCGATCAGGGTCCGATCCGGGCCCCCAGGTCCGCTGATAACCGACGCCGGCCAGAAGATCCCAGAACGGCGCGATGAGCCGGCCGTACTGCACGTCGAACAGTTCCAACTCGCCGCCGGCGCCGCCGGTCAGATCCTCGCCTTCGGTCTTGACCCACAGGCGGTTGTCATCGCCGCCGATCCAGGAAAGAACATCCCACCTCAGGGCGTCCTGGTCGTCGCTGCTCCAGAACTCGAGCTGGTCCACCAGTACGAAGCTGTGAATTTTGGAATCGTCGATGGGCTCGGGCCACCCCGGCGGAGCGCCGCTCGGCCGGGTGGCGCTCTCCCCGAAGGCGGGGAAGGCGACGGCGAGCAGGCAGCTGGCAATGAGAACGACACGGACCGCAGCTTTCATCATGATTTCCCCCTCCATCAGGCGACCCGCACGACGCGGAACATGCCCATATCCATATGGTAGAGCAGATGGCAGTGAAAGGCCCAGCGCCCCGGCGCATCCACCGCAATCAGCACCGAGAGACGTTCGGCGGGTTTGACGCTGACGGTGTGCTTGCGCGGAATACGGCGACCGTGGCCGTTCTCCAGTTCCATCCACATGCCGTGCAGATGGATCGGGTGCTCCATCATGGTGTCGTTGACCATGGTGAGCCGCAGCCGCTCGCCATGGTTGAATTCGATGGGTCCCTGAACTTCGGAGAATTTGTCGCCGTCGAAGCTCCACATGTAGCGTTCCATGTTGCCGGTAAGGTGCAGCTCCATTTCGCGATCGGGCGGCCGGTCGTCGAAGTCGTCGGCCAGGCGGCGCAGGTCAGTGTAGACCAGCACCCGATGACCGACCTGCTCCAGACCGGTTCCGGGTTCGCCGAGGCGGTTGCGCTGCGCCCAGGCCACCGAGGTGTTGCCGGGGCCGTGGGTATCGGGGCCGTGGCGGCCGACTTCGGGTCCGGTGCATGGCGTCATGCCGGGCACACACCCCTGCTCACCTTCATCCATCTTCATGCCGGACGTCGGCCCTGCGTGCCCCGCGTGGTCTGCGGCGCCGGCGGCCATCTTCATACCGTCCATCCCCGCCATGCCCTCCATCGAACCCATGTCCATGCCCATGTCGACCATGGTTCGCAGCGGGCGCTCGCGCAGCTTCGGGACCGGGGCCGTCATGCCGGGCCGCGGCGCGAGGGTGCCGCGACCGTAGCCGCTGCGGTCCATCGACTCGGCGAAGAGGGTATAGGCGCGGTCTTCGGTCGGTTGGACGATCACGTCATAGGTTTCGGCGACGGCGATCTGCAGCTCGTCGGTCTGCACCGGCTGCACGTTCTGCCCGTCCGCCTGCACCACCGTCATCGGCAACCCCGGAATCCGCACGTTGAAATAGCTCATCGTCGCAGCGTTGATCAGGCGCAGCCGCACCCGTTCGCCGGGCTGAAACAGGCCGGTCCAGTTGTCCCCGGGGGCCAAGCCGTTGACGAGATAGGTGTAGGTGTAGCCGGTAATATCGGCGATGTCGGTGGGGCTCATCCGCATATTCCCCCAGGAGAGCCGGTCCTTCACCGTGGGCAGCAGGCCGTCTGCGGACAGGTCGCGGAAGAATTCCCCCACGGTTCGCTGCTGAAAATTGTAGTAATCGCTCAGCTTCTTGAGTCGGGCGAGGATCTCGTAGGGATTTTCGAAGGTCCAGTCGGAGAGCACCACCACATGTTCGCGCTCGTAGGGGTGCGGCTCGGGTTCGGCGGGATCGATGACCAGCGGACCGTAGTGGCCGAGCTGCTCCTGCAGGCCGGAGTGGCTGTGATACCAGTAGGTGCCGCTCTGCCGCACCGGAAAGCGGTAGGTGAAGGTCTCGCCGGCGCGGATGCCCGGGAAGCTCACCCCCGGCACGCCGTCCATCTCGAAGGGCAGGATGAGGCCGTGCCAGTGGATCGAGCTGTCTTCACCGAGTTCGTTGTGGACCCGGAGGGTGACGTCCTCGCCTTCGGTGAGACGCAGCAGCGGCCCGGGGACGCTGCCGTTGATCGTGGCGGCGCGGCCGCTGCGGCCGGCGAAGGGCAGATCCCGCCAGCGCAGAAACAGATCGATGGGCTCGCCGGGCACGCGCCCCGTCCCGGCGCCGCCGAGACCGGCGGATTCCCGGGCCCAGGCGGGCAGCGGGACTCCCATGGTGGCGAGCAGGCCCGTTGCGGCCGCATAGCGCAGAAAACGACGCCGGCTCAAAGCCGGCTCGAGCGGCATTCGGAAATCGGTCATTCTCGGGTCCTCCCAGGCAGCTTGTAATATACACTCATTCGGTAAAGTATCATCCTGACAAAGCACAGCATCAGCTCGGAAACTCTATATCATTTCGCCGGGTTGTCAAGACCTGCATGACAAAACCGCATGGCCGTTCGACGGCGGAAGGTCGTCGCCGAAATGACCGCGCCCGTTCTCGTTTCCTGAATCAGTGAGGTGTGAGAAGAAGTGCAGGGGTCTTTACGCCACCGTTCAGCGTGCCCGGATTCTGGTCTGGAGGGAAATTTTCCCGGCAGAGCGCGTAACAGATCGCGCAGACCGCTCGCAATAGATGTTGGTGCGTCTCGTGCATAAATTTCCGGACGCGGATGCAAGGTCGGAGTGTTCCATGGAAACAACGGGGGACCGCAGCATGAGGTTTGTTTCAACTGGCGCGGGGCGTGGAGTGTTTATCACAGCCCTGATGGTACTCTGCCTTCTGCACGGGGTGAAGTTTGCTGCGGCCGATGACGCAACGACTGTTTCCCTGAGTCGGTCCGAGCGCGAATGGCTCGATCAACATCCGGAAATCATCCTGGCTCCGCAAGCCTGGTACCGTCCCTTTGAATTTTTCGATGACAACGGCGGCTATCGGGGCGTGGCAGCCGATTACATCGCGCTGCTGGAAAAACGTCTGGGAATTCGCTTCAAGATTCTCCCCATCGAGAACCCCGACCAATGGCAGGCGGAGATCGGCTCCGGCGGCGTCGATCTTGTCGCGGCGGCGCAAGCCGACACACCGGTTGCGGGGATGCGGATAACGCGACCGCACATCGTTTTCCCGGGCGTCATCGTCGCCAAGAAAGAGTATCCGAACCTGAACTCACTCTCCGGAAAACGGGTGGCGGTGGTCGACGGGCAGCAATGGGGCCCAATGATCGCCGGCGCCTATCCGCAGATCCACGCCGTGTCCGTGCCGGACACGGCAACTGCTCTGGAATCGATTTCACAGGGCGCGGTCAATGCACTGATCAGCGATATGGCGACGGCTTCCTACTACATCCATCGCGAAGGAATGACCGATATCCGCATCGTCGGCAGTCTGGATGAAAATCTCGAACTGGGAATCGCCACGCGCAGCGACTGGCCCGAGCTTAACCGCATCATGGAAAAAGCCTTGGCCGGCATCGACGATGCGGAGCGTGAGAAGATTTCACGACAATGGATTCACCTCAAGGCCCCCTCACTGGTTCTGGGAAGAAATTTCTGGCTGCTTCTGTCTTCAGCCCTGGCGACGGTTGTCCTGGCTTTTCTGGGATTCATTTTCTGGAATCGGAGCCTGCGGCGTCAGGTCGCTCAGCGCACGCAAACTCTCAAGCAGGAATTGCAGTGGCGAACGGCCGCCGAAACCGAGCTTCACAATGCGCACGAAAAGCTGGTGCAATCCCACAAAGAACTCAAGGAGACACAGCTGCAGCTGATTCGCGCGGCAAAAATGGAATCTGTCGGCAGCCTGGCCGCCGGGATCGCCCACGAAGTGAAAAATCCGCTGACCCAGATTCGTCTGGGACTCGATTACGTCAGAGAAGAATTCACACAGGACCGCAACGACCAGAACGTCGTCAGAGATATGGAGGAAGCCGTCCGACGCGCCGATGCGGTGATCAACAACCTGCTCGATTTTTCCCGCGTGAGCCAGTTGGTCAAGAGTCAGTGCAGCCTGAACGCCATCGTCGAAGACTCGTTGCACCTGGTTCGGCACGAGTTGGCGCAAAACGGCATTCAGGTCGTCCTGGAACTGCAGGACCACTTGCCGCAGATCGTGCTTGACGAGAATAAAATGCAACAGGTCTTCGTCAACCTTTTCCTCAATGCCGCCCAAGCGATGCCCAGAAGAGGAACCCTGCGGATCGCCACGTTTCAAATACATCTGCCGGGTCGCAATCTTCTTGTCGCCCAGGTCGACGACAGCGGACCCGGCATCGGCAAGGAGGCTATGGGGAAAATTTTCGATCCGTTTTATACCACCAAGCCTGTGGGCAAAGGGACCGGGCTCGGTTTGTACGTCACCAGGAATATTCTCGACCTGCACGGGGCGGAGATCGAGTTGAGCAACCGCGAGGGAGGCGGCCTTTCGGTCAGGCTTCTCTTCCAGACAGGGTGAAGGAATCTTACGATGAAAATAAAAATTCTTGTTGTCGACGACGAGCCGGGTTTGACGCGGATGATCAAACTGAATCTGGAACGCACCGGAAAGTTCGAAGTCAGAACCGAGAACCGGGGGGCCTCGGCCATTGAGGTTGCGCGCGAATTCGACCCTGATATCATCTTTCTCGATATCATGATGCCGGATGTTCCCGGCGACGCCATCGCCGAGCGCATTCGGGCAGATGAGCGGCTTCAGTCGAAAAAGCTGGTCTTTCTTACAGCCATCGTGACCCGGGACGACACCGCAGACGGACACAACGAGATCGGCGGCCACCAGTTTCTCGCCAAACCCGTCAGCACAAAAGATCTGCTGCGGACCATCGAAAAGCTTCTGCCGGAGAGTTGAAACCCTGCGGGCAGCACAAGATACCGGCAACCATCGGTTTGCAGAACAGGGACGGTCGGAGATATCCCCGTCCGCCCGAACTGAGAAAAAAGCCGCAACCAATTCATCTCGCTCGTCTCCATCAGGAACCGACCTATGAACCGAAAATTTTCCATGCACCCCGTCATGCCGAGATTGCAGACTCTGGTCCACGCCGTTTTACCGGTGATGCTGGTTGCTCTGTCCGTTTTTCCAACCCTTGTGCAGGCCCAGACGTCCATGCCGGAAGAGGAACATAAAAGTCATCACCCCTCTCCTGCCGAATCCGGCTCGGAAGCATCGAGTTCCGAAGCGTCGAATGCCGGCGGTATGGGCGGCGGCGGTATGGGCGGCGGCGGTATGGGCGGCGGCATGAAAGAGATGATGAAGGCGATGGCGCGCCCCAAATCGACCGAGCTCTTCCCGGCGCTGATAAAACTTCCGGAGCTTTCCTCCGAACAACGGGCGGTCATGCAGAACCAGGCCCAACAGCGGGTGTCCGAGGGGGTTGCCCTGCTCCAGGAGGGCTTCGGCGACCTCACCCAGGCCCTCGGCCGGGACGACGCGCCGGCGATGCAGAGCTCGGCAGCGGCCATTGAGGAAGGGTTGTCCCGCTTCCGCAGCGGGCTTGCCGTTCGGCAAGCCTTAGCCGAGGGGATTGCGCCGCGGCGAACGGCCCTGCAGTGGTACAAATCTCAGCTCAACCTGCTGCCGCCGACCGACATGCGGTCTTCCGCCAGGGTTCTGGGGATGACCCCGTTCGCCCTGTTCGTCTGCCTCCTCTCTCTTGCCGTCGGCCTTGCCTTGGTGACGATTTACCTGATCAAGGTCCGCCGGGCCTCCGCTTTACTGGAGCGGCTCACCGCCGGAAAGGCCGGCGCCGAAGTCCCCGCCGCAGCCGGGCCGCAGACATCAACTGACGCCCCTTCGCCCCCGGCAGCATCCGCCCCGGGATGCTGTCCCACGGCGACCGGGGGCGAAGGGCGAGGTGAAGGTCTGCTGGCCAAAGAGTCGCGCAAGCTCTGCCGGCTGCGGGTGGTGCGGATTTATCAGGAGACCCCCGTGGTCAAGACCTTCCGCATGGTGGCCTGTGATGGCGCATCGATTCCTTTCAGCTACCAGCCGGGGCAGTTTCTGACCATCGCCATTCCGCACGAGGGAAAAACCATCAAACGCAACTACACGATTTCGTCCTCCCCGACCCAGGGCTATTACTGCGAGATCACCGTCAAGCGCGAGGAGCACGGCATCGGCTCGCGCTATCTGCACGATGTGGTGAAAGAGGGCGATACCCTGGAGGTTCGGCCCCCGGCCGGCCGGTTCGTCTTCACCGGAGATGAGGCCGAGAACATCGTGCTGATCGGCGGCGGCGTCGGCGTCACCCCGATGATGAGCATTGTCCGCGCCATGCTCGACAGGGGCTGGAAGGGGGAGCTTTCCTTCGTCTACGCGTGCCGCACGCTGGAAGATTTCATTTTCGCCGACGAGCTGACCGTCCTCAAACGCCGCAATCCCAACCTGCAGACCTTCATCGTCGTCAGCGAGCTCGAGGAGGAGGTCGAAGGCTTGCACCGGGGCCGGCTGACCAAAGAGCGGCTGGCCGAGTGGGTGCCGGAGATCGCCGCCAGGCGCATCCATCTGTGCGGCTCGCCGCCGATGATGGAGGCGAGCCGAAAAATGCTCGCGGAGCTGGGGGTGCCGAAGGATCAGGTCAAGTTCGAGATGTTCGGCCCGCCCCCCTCGGCAAAGGCCGGGGAAGACTCCGCTACGGAGGAGGAGGAGACAGAGGCGGCGCCTGCGGCGACGGGACCGGCCGTCACCTTCAGCCTCTCCGAAAAGTCGGGGCAGTTGCAGCCGGGTGAGACGGTCCTCGAGGCCGCGGAACGGATGGGGGTGGAGATCGACTCATCCTGCCGGGCCGGCAGCTGCGGCATGTGTGCGGTCAAGCTGCTGGAGGGACAGGTCGAGATGGCCAACGAAGACGGTCTGGACCCCGAGGACAAGGCGCAGGGGATGATTCTGGCCTGCCAGGCCAAAGCCCGCACCGACCTTACCATTGAGGCTTGATCGCCATGAAAGAAAAAGAAAAGCTCATCGCCTCGGTGCTCGTCATCATCATCCTGTTCCTCTGGTCCGGGGCGCTGCTGCACATGTCCGAGCGCTTTGCCGGCAGCCTGCCCGGAGGCGTTCTGGGGGTGAGCGGCGCCGTTTTGATGCTGGTGCCCCTCGCCTATTACATCGTAAAGCACGTCAAACCGCTCAAGGCCGCCGTCACCAGACGCGTTCCGGTGAGAACCCTGCTGGCGTGGCATATCTACGCCGGCCTGCTCGGGCCGCTGCTGGTCCTGATCCATACCGGCCACAAGTTTGAAAGCCCCCTGGGCCTGGTCCTCACCCTGATGACCCTGATCGTGGTCCTGAGCGGATTTGTGGGCCGCTATCTGCTGAGTCGGATCGGCCAGGGGATTCGCGAGAAGCAGGCCCAGTTGAAAACGTTGAACGACGGCTACGCCCACATGGCGGCCGAACTGGCCTCCCATCCCGAGCGGTTGGCCGCGATCCGGCCCTTTGCGAGCTTCCGCCGGAGGATGACGATCGCCTTTCTGAATCCCGAAGATTCCGCCGGCCATCCCGCGGCCGCCGAGCCGCTGACCGTTGTTCGCCACGTCGAAGCGATCGCCGATGTGGAAAACGCCATCCTCCTGCACGACACCTTCAAGAAATGGTTCTCCCGCTGGCTCAAATGGCACGTGACGATCTCGTTTCTTCTCTATCTGCTAATGTTTCTGCATATCTGGGCGAGCCTGCACTTCGGCTTGAGATGGTTCGATTAAACGATGAAGAAAAATCTCTCTCCATGGATAATGACGATCGTCGGCCTCGCGGCCCTGGCGGCGCTGTGGATCGCGACGCCGCAAGAGGCCGCGTTCAAGCAGGCCGCCGCCTGGCAGGGCCTGACCCTGCCGGGAGAGCTCTCCGCCGCCCACGCGTCGCTGGAACAAGACTGCGCCGCCTGCCACGCGGTCTTCGGCGGCATCCGCGACGCCGATTGCATCGGCTGCCACGCCCTCGACGAGCGGCTGCTCAACTGGCCGGAAAACATCTTTCACGCCGACCTCGGAAACTGCACCGGCTGCCATCCGGAGCACCTCGGTCGCAACACCCCGCCGACCGTCATGGATCACGTCCGGCTCTCCCGATACCTTCTGGATCAGCTTCAAAATTCCGGCTCGACGCAGGGCGAACCAAGAGCGCTCGCCGGCCAGATCGCCATGTGGCTGCGGCACCAGGCCGACACCGGAGCGCCCCCGCCGCAGCTTTCCCACGCCCGGCCCGAAGAGCTGCTCCTGGACTGCTACGCCTGTCATGCGGGCAGCGACATCCACGCCGAGCTGTTCGGCCGCGACTGCGTTGCCTGCCATCGGACAGATTCCTGGAACATCCCCGGTTATCGACATCCCCCGGGGCGCTCCAGCGATTGCTTCGAATGCCACAAGGCGCCGAAGAGCCATTTCAGGGGGCACTTCAAGAAGATGCCCGGCCGGGTGGGCGACTGCTACATGTGCCACAGCACCCCCTCCTGGCAGGATATCGGGCATCCCCCCTGGTACCGGCAGTGGCTGAAGGAGCTCGGGGTTGAAGAAGGGGAAAGCCTCTTCGAAGAGGAGCCCGCGCCGAACCAGCCGGCTGATTGAATCGCTTCGCCGGTGCATCTTTTTCAGGCGAACCGGGTCACTCAAATCTCCCCCGGCTCAGGTCCTCGGGCCCGAACTCCAGGCGAAGGCCGGGCTCCGGCGCTTCTTCCGGCGACGGGGCAGCGGAGATTGCCCCCGCCCCCGATACCCGGTCCTCCGAACCCCCTGCCGTCAAGCGCTCCAGACGCTGCACATACTCCATCACCAGCCGTTCGCGGGCGGCGCCCCCCGCGATCAGTCGCGCGGCGAGAGCCTCGCGCTCCGGTGCCGGAGCCTGCCGGAGTTGGGACGTCAACTGCCGCAGAGCGTCGTCGCGTTCGGCCAGTTCATGATGCAGCTCCCGCCACAGATCGGCGGCGGCCGCGCCGGCGGCCACCGGCAGAACCCCGGAGCCGGCGTCCCTGAGCACCTGACGGTAGCCGGACTCGAAACGCTCCAGCAGAGGGGAAGCCTCGGGCGTTTCTCCCTGGGCGGCGGCGCCCCAGGGAACCGCCCACAGAAACAGGCCGACGAGAAGAGCGAACCCGCGGCGCCTCGGTGCTGCCGGATCGTTCACTTTCATCACTTTATCCCTTTCCGCGACCGAATCAATAGGTGACGTAGACGCCGGTGACAAAAGTTTCGATGCGGCCTTCGTCGGTTCCGCTGAAATCTTCGTCGGCATCGAAAATTTCGTAGCCGACCTTGATGTTGGCGTTATGCCCCTGGATGAAATAACTCAACCCAAAACGCAGGTTGTTGAAGCTGCCCAGGTCGTCGGGGCCGTCGCTGAACCATTGCTCAAAGCCCACCCAGGGCTGCCAGTTATTGTAAAAGTAGCCGGCCTGAATGTAGTAGCCATCTCCTTGGGACTGCTTGGCGTTTCGGGCAGCGGCGATGCTCCCGGTCCCCCCGGCGTCCAGCTGGACGGCGTCGTCCAGATCGAGGTTGACGTAGGCGGCCTCGGCGGTGACATAACCGGGCCCCAGCGGATAGTCGACAAAGGCGTCGAGGGTCCACATGCGATAGTCCACCGCCTTGCCGCTGGCCAGATCGTCGGCGACGTTGTCCTGAAAATCGAAGGCCCCACCGATACCGACGGTTTTCTTTTCCCCCAGATAGGTGGACAGGTTGTAGTAGCCGGGCTCGGGATCGAAGAAGTTGATCTGCACCCGGCCGGCGTAGCGTTCGCTGTCCTCGTCCGATTTCTGCACCCCGTCGTAGGCCCCGAGGAAATACTTGTAATGGAGCGTCTCGGAATACGAGTCGCTGCCGAACAGGGTCACACCGGTGTCGCGGACATCGACATCGCCCCGCAACCCGGCGTCGGTATCGGCGATGGTGTTGTTGGCGAAGGTCGACAGCGCCCGGGTGCCCCAGGTGAGGTTCTTATAGGTGATCGCCGTACGGTCAATGGCCATCAGCCCGCCGGAGCTGGTCACGTTCTGCCTGAGCACCGGGGCCATGTTCTCACCGATGTAAATATTGGCCAGCTTGTGCGGCTTGAGGTTGATGAAAGCGTCGATCACCCGCATGTCCCCCCCCGACCCCGGTCGCCGGGTCTTCGGCGAATTCGGTCTGGATGAACATGCTCACCCACCGGGTGATGTCGGCCCCCACCCGCAGACGCGCCCGGCGGATCTTGAAGTCGTCGACGGTTTCGAAATCGCCGTCAGCGGGCCGGTCCAGGTCCTTCTCGGTTCGCAGGTACAGGCCCTGCAGTCGAAAACCCAGATCGATGCTCGAATCCTCGCTGATCTGGAGCTTGGCTCCGGCGCGCGCCGGGCCGGGCAGGCCGGCAAGCAGGACGACTGCAGCAGCCACCAACAGAATTCCTCCTCTTCGCATAGTACATTCCTCCTGTCCTTGTAAAATTTGGCCGACAAAAGACTACAACCTGTATACGAAAGCATAATTTTAAGAAAGCACAAGCCCCAACCCGATTATTTCACGAGGAAAATTTCGCTTTTTCGCCCATGAACTCAGGCGGGTTTAAACGGACTTATCGAATCGCTCCGCCGGAAAACCGCCGAACGACGACCTATCGATGTGGTGTTGTTTAGAGGTCCCCATAGCACCGCACAGCCCTGGTCTGCGCACTGACATAGCAGTGACGTTCTCGCATTCAGCGATTTGACGCACCGGCATCGGTTACTTGACAGAAGATTTCGGAATGATTCTTTTTTTTCACGAAGAGCTTAAAGCAAACATGCTTTCTGCCCGACAGCATACCCGGATGACTCTGATCCTGTTGGTTGCGGTGTTGCTGGTTTCGGCCATTCTCATCGGCATCGTGGCCGATCGCCTGCTGATTCGCCCCCTGCACCGGATTCGCCGATTGGCCCAGACACTCGCCGAGGGCCGTTTCGATGCGGCCGAGAAGCTCGATTTCGCCTCCCGGGACGAAATCGGCATGGTCGCCGCAGACCTCGATGCCATGCTGGCCCATCTGCAGGGAGCGGCAGGGCTGGCGGACAGAATCGCCCGGGGCGATCTCAATGTCAGCGTGCATCTGGCCTCGGAAGGAGATCAGCTGGGTCGGGCCCTGCAGCAGATGAGTGAAAATCTCAACGGGGTTCTCGGCGAGGTTCGCATGGCGGGTAACCAGATCGCAGCCGGCACCCTCCAGGTTTCGGACGCCAGCCAATCGCTCTCGCAGGGGGCCACGGAGCAGGCCAGCTCCCGCGAAGAGATCTCCAGCTCCATGACCCAGATCGTCTCCCAAACCCGGCAGAACGCACAAGACGCCTCTCTGGCCAACCAGCCCGCCAAAGCGCCGAGCGGGGCAATGAGTACATGCAGGAAATGGTGCAGGCCGTGGGGCAGATCAACGAGGCGGGCCAGAGCATTTCCAGGATCATCAAGGTCATCGACGAAATCGCCTTTCAGACCAACCTGCTCGCTCTGAATGCAGCCGTCGAAGCGGCTCGCGCGGGCCAGCACGGCAAAGGCTTCGCCGTCGTCGCCGAAGAGGTGCGCAACCTTGCCGCGCGCAGCGCCAAGGCGGCAGGGGAAACGGCCGAAATGATCGAGGGCTCGGTGAAAAAGGGCGAAAAAGGGGTGCAAATCGCCGGTCGCACCGCCGCCGCCTTAAAGGAGATCGTCGGCGGCATCGCCAAGGTCACCGACCTGGTGGCCGAAATCGCTGCCGCCAGCGAAGAGCAATCCCAGGGCATCGGCCAGATCGATCGAGGTCTCTCCCTGATCGACCAGGTCACCCAACAGAACACGGCCAACGCCGAAGAGAGTGCCACGGCCGCCGAAGAGCTGGCGGGGCAGGCGGAAAATCTGCGCAAATTGCTCCTGCGGTTTCAGCTCAGGGAACAAGCCGGCGCCCCCCTGCTTGCGGACTCAGGGGGCGAGTGATTTCCCGACCCTCATCTCTGATCCCCGGGAAAGGGCCATGGTGCCTCGGCCTCGGCCGCAGCCACTGCGGGGCGGCCGAGGCGATCGGCGCAGCCCTTTCGGCATGCGGAAACATTGCCTTCGGAAAACCCCGCCCGATTGTTTCCGATCGCGAAATGACATCGACAAAACGGCTGTAGCGATGATAATTTGCCTTCCTACCGGAAGGCACCGAACGCTCCCGGCCCGTTTCCATCATCCCACCTATCTAACGGCGGAGGATTTATGAGCGAAGAGATAAAGAACGCTATTCAAAACCTGATCGAGACCGTCAAAGACAAGCCTCAGGTCGCCACGTCGGTTTTTCGGGCCTCCTCCTACTCGGAACAGGACAGCCTCGCGGTTCGCTCCCAGATCCGCGGCTTCTCGACCATCATGGACGAGCCGCTGGAGCTCGGCGGCACCGATACCGGCCCTAATCCGGTGGAGATGCTGCTGGCGGCGCTGGGCGGCTGTCAGGAAATCGTCTACCGGGCCTATGCCGCGCTCATGGGGCTGGAGATCGAACGCATCGAGGTGCACGCCAAGGGCTATCTCGATCTCAGGGGCCTGTTGAACCTGGTCGAGGTCCCGGCAGGATTTTCTCAGGTTTCCTTTACGACCCGGATCGTTTCCGCCGAGCCGGAGGAGAAGATCCGGCAGCTCGCGGAGATGGTGGAAAAGCACTGCCCGGTCATGGATACGTTGACGAGGGCAGTGGAGGTCGGCGGCAAGGTGGAGGTGACGCGTCCCGATGCACCGACGCAGCCTCCCCGCGTGGTGCTGTCGGGGATTCCGGCAGATTGAACCCTCGGGAAAAAAAATTTTCCGGTAACGGGTAAAATCCAACAGCTCGATCCCCGACGGGGCAGGATGAAGATTGATGGCTTCGCAATTTGTCATTCCCGCAGTGATTTTAAGCGGGAATCCAGATTGTAACCTGTTGAAATCATGGATGCCCGATAGAGGCACTCGGGCATGACAACTCGAATTGTCGCGGTCATCATTTTTTTCGCCGAATCTCGATTTCCCGGAGAGACCTTTGACCATTGAAACATTGGGGCAGGTATCCCTTGTGCAAGGTCAGATTCTCGAAACGGCGGATCCGTCCGATAACCGCCACTTCCTCTTCTTGCACAAAAGAGAGATCCGGCGTGCTCCCGTAGAAAATGCCCCGCCGCTGGAACTCCTCCTCACCGGAGCACGCCGAGCCTGCGCCGTGTCATGCCTGTAGCAACGATCAGGCACCGGGCCAGGTAATTTTGCCCCGAAGCGGTTCCCACCAGAAATTCTTCGCGCTGCGACGCGAGCGACTCAACGACCGTGCCGACCTGGTGATCGATATAGTGGGAATGGATCAACTGATGCTGGAACTTGGCGATCAGCTCCGGGCCGGTAATGAAGTCGAACCCCATGTAATTTTCGATGTTCGTGCTGTCGATGGCCTGGCCGCCCAGGTCCCTGGTGATCAGGCAAGCCTTGATGCGCAGGGTGGCGGCATAGATCGCTGCGGTCAACCCCGCCGGCCCGCCGCCGATGATGATAAGGTCATACTGTTTTCGGGATGCCGAACGGGCGCGCTCACGCACAAACCTCGCCCGGCAGCCGGCAGAACAGAAGTGGAAAACTTCGCCGTTGTCCTTTGCAACCTGGGCATCCTTTTCCTCGACGGTCATACCGCAGATCGGGTCTGTTTTCACTTTTCATCTCCTGCCGACGGCCGCCGACGGCGTCGCATATCCCGTATCTATCAACAGACTCAGTTTTTCATCTCTGCCAACGACCCTCCAGCCGTTTCATCCCCAGAGTGACGTCGTCCTCCTGGGGACTGTCGACGCTGATATCGTATTGCTTCAGCCTGGCTGATGGTGATCCGGGCCAAAAGAGGAGAATCGGTTCTTACCGTTGTTGTGAGACATGTGCCAAAGCCTCCCGCGCATCGAGTTCTCTGGTGCCGTTGCCGGATCGTACGAAATACCTGGAAACCTGCCCATCGTTCACGTAGACCGGCTCATTGGAGGGTTCGACGAGAACCCGGCAAACATCCCGGCCCTCGACTTCATGAAACATGCAGTGGATCAACGTGCATTTTTGCCCACCGAGTTTTTTGTTCACGATGTCCATCATGCATCTCTCGAAGCCGTCGCGGTTTTTGTGCTTCAGGGTTTGATAATCCTTCTGCAATCCAACAACCTCTCCGTCATCGGTCACCCCGACGATCAGGCTCCCGCCGTGATGATTCATGAAGCCCGCTATCGTTTTTGCGATCACGCCCTCAAGAGAGCGGTTGATGACGTTTTTTTGAAAATCCCAGCGAACGGATGACTTAAATTCCATGTGCTCATTTTCCCCCTCGGCAAGCAGAGACGGCAAATCGTCAGCCAGACGATTGGACAGCGATCTGAGCATCCGGGATTGTCTGACCAAAGCGAGATGATACAGAGCAAACACCAGGCCGATGGTCCCGCCGACCAAGGCGTAACCGAGGGTCATCGGCAAGACTCTCGCGGTGAAAAACGTTTCAACCCGGCTTCGCATAAAAGCCCAAAGACCATCCGTTATGACGGAGGCAGACCTCAACTCACCCCAGGCGACACCCATGGCAATCGGATGTAACAGAATAGCCCCGATGACGGCTCCCAGAAAGAAATGGATCGTCACGACCCGGCAGGCAGAAAAATCTGACGTCATGGGGGATCTCTCTCTAAAGATTCACGCGCCCTTCCTTCTCACTTGACCTCAAGCCCGAATCGCACCGGGGCTGCGGGAGGCGGCGCAGTCCCCCTTCGTTTTGGGCCGGGGTCCCATGGGTTCTCGCCTTTCCGGGCCGAGGTAGAAGACCTGTTTACCCCTGTTGCGTATGGGATCTCTGCCGAGAACAACCCATCCGCTCTGCCGCTTGAAACCACTGATCTGCCGGGTGACGATCAGGTGGTCAAGATGCGACGCCTTGACCATGTCGTAACGGCCGTCGGAATACTTGATTCGAATCATCATGGACATTCTCCTTTCGGGCTGTCCGCATCTGGTTGACCGTCCCACGCTCGACCACAAGTCAGGTGCGGACCGCAAGGCACCTCTCCGGTTGCGGTTCTGAGGATAGAAGTGAGCAAAGACAGTGCCAGCCGCTAAGCACCCGATTCTGGGAGCTCTTCGAGAACTTCCGCCCGTCGACTGTCGCTTAATCTCAGATGATTCAAGAATATTCTACAGCGCGAATGCGATGTTCACCGGTCGCTCAACCCGCAACCGTTTTTTTTCGAAAAGACGGCAGCCGGTGTCTGGCCCGAGTCGTTGTCCGGAAAGGCTTGCTGCGGGGGATTGAGGACGGGGAAAGAACTGAGGAAAAACCGAGCCTTTTATTGTCATGCTCAGGACGGAGGCAAATGAGAAGAGTGAGTCAGAGATGTCTTGATGCTTGAACTTTCAATGCCGGCCGGGAGGAACGTATCCCCGCGACCGCGACCGTCAGTGCGTGTTTTTCATTTCAAAACCACCAGGGTCTCGTCAACCTCCTCCACCGGGTTGGAGCGGTTGTTGGCCCACTCGATCCAGGAGCCGTCGTAGTTCTGGGCGATCTGGTAACCGAGCCCGAGCAGAACCAGGGTCGCGTAGGAGGAGCGGATGCCGGTCTGGCAGTGGGCGATCACCTGGCGATCGGCCGTGAGGCCATGCTGCGCCAGCAGCTCGCGGATTTCGGCTTCGCTCTTGAGGACCTTGACCCCGTCGACCTCTTTCTGCAGGTTCACCCAGTCGAGATGAATCGCACCGGGGATGTGACCGCCGCGGTCGGCACGCACCTCTTTGCCCTGATATTCGTCAAGGCGGCGGGTATCCCAGATCGCCACCGACGGGTTGGCCATGCGGGTCAGCAGGTCTTCGTCGGTGGCGCGGATGTCGCAGCCCTTCTGGCATTTGTAGCCTGCAGTGGCGACGACCTTGGTCGGCAGCATCGCGGTCGGGCGCTCTTCCTGTTTCCACTTTTCGTAACCGCCGTCGAGCACGAAGGAGCGCTCATGGCCATGATAGCGCAGCATCCAGACGAAGCGTGCCGAATAGGGATTTTCGTCTTCGGCATAGGCCACGACGGTCGTCTCAGGGGTGATGCCGAAGCGCTCCATCAGCGCCTCGAACTCCTCGACGGCCGGGATCAGGCTCTTGACCCCGTTGCGGGTGGCGAGAAATTCCTGCTTGTCGATGTTGATGGCCCCGTCGATGTGCCCCAGCAGGTAGAGGGGCGTCACCCGCACATCGACGACCTTGACCTTGCCCTGGTTGGCGGCGAGCCACTCGGTGTCGACGAAGTAATCGCTCAAAGCGGCATGGGCGGCGACGGGGAGAACGGCCAGCACAGCGACGGCGAAAGCGCCGAAAATCTTCTGAAATCTCCTCATCTTTCTCCTCCAAAATTTGGTGGTTTCAGTTTTTATACTTTATCAAAAAAATCAAGTTTTAGCCCGCAAAAATACGGCCGTGGATCCCTCGCGGAAGAGGTCTCTCAGCGCCCGAGAAGTTCCGCCACGATGCCCGCAGTTTCCTCGGTGATGCGCCGGCAGTTGGCCAGGTGCTCGCGACTTTTCCACTTGTAGTCGCGGGACAATGCAGCACAGCAGGTGACTTTGCGGGCCTGGCGAAAACGGTCCACCAACTCGCCGGCGCGGTTTCCTTTGCCGCAGATACCCAGGGCCATCACTCCACCGGTGACCGCGCCGCACAGGCATTTGCGCTCGCCGATGCCGCCGCCGAAAGCCTTCGCCATCTGCATGATTTCGGCATCGTCGCGCCCGGTGGCGGCCTGAAAGACCGCCTGGGCGCAATTCAAACCCCGGGCAAAAAGTTCTCCCGCAGTTTGCGCTGGAGAATTTCCCTCGATGTTTGTCTTTTTGAGTTTCCGAAGTTTTGCCAGCATTTTCCGCTCCTTTTCGATAGTGAAAACTATCTTTCATTTATATTATTTTTGTCAACAATTTTTTCGCAAAAATATTATTTCAACACAAAGTTACCGTAATAAGAAACTCCACCATTTCACCTGTCAATCGGCGAACGCCCGCAATGACCCGGCCGGAACCGAAGCGAGCGGGCAAGAATCTTGTCGGGCTGCAAATCGGGAAAAAAAAAGTGGCTCCGAAAAAATCGGAACCACCGCGGAGGGAGGAATCAACTATTTGCCTCAAAGGGCTTGCTTCAGGCCGGGGCGCGCTTGCGCGCCTTGCGCGCTACAACTCGATCCGCCGCAAGCGCAGGGCGTTGCCGACCACCGAGACCGAACTCATGCTCATGGCGGCGGCTGCGATCATGGGGCTGAGCAGCAGGCCGAAGAAGGGATAAAGAACCCCGGCCGCCACCGGCACGCCGAGACTGTTGTAGATAAAGGCGAAAAACAGATTCTGGCGGATGTTGCGCATGGTGGCGCGACTGAGCTTGACCGCCTTGACGATGCCGGTGAGGTCGCCCTTGACCAGAGTGATGCCGGCGCTTTCCATGGCCACCTCGGTGCCCGAGCCCATGGCGATGCCGACCTGGGCCTGGGCCAGCGCCGGGGCGTCGTTGATGCCGTCGCCGGCCATCGCCACGGTGCGGCCCCGGTCGCGCAATTGCTTGACGATTTCGTTCTTGCGGTCGGGGGAGACTTCGGCTTCGACGTCGTCGATGCCCAGCTCCTGCGCAACCGCGCGGGCGGTGGTCTCGTTGTCGCCGGTGAGCATCACCACCTTCAACCCCATCTCGTGCAGCTCTTTGATGGCGCGGGGGGTCGATTTCTTGATCGGGTCGGAGACGCCGAGAATCCCCGCCGCCCGGCCGTCGATGGCCACGAACATCGCCGTGGCCCCTTCGCGGCGCAACTCCTCCGCCCGCTCGACCAGTTCGCCCGCTTCGATGGAGAGTTCCTTGAGCAGCTTCAGGTTGCCCACCGCCACCTTGCGACCGTCGGTTTTCCCGATCACGCCCTTGCCGGTTTCGGCCTCGAATTCCTCAGTGGCGGAGAGCTTCAACTCTTTCTCCTTGGCGGCCTGAACGATGGACTCGGCAAGGGGATGTTCGCTGCCCTGCTCAAGGCTGGCGGCGAGCCGCAGCAGGTCGTCCTCGGAGAAATCCCCCTGCGCCCTGACGGTGGTCAGTTTCGGTTTGCCTTCGGTGAGGGTGCCGGTCTTGTCGACCACCAGGGTATCGATCTTCTCCATCGTCTCCAGCGCCTCGGCGTTCTTGATCAGCACCCCGGAGGTCGCCCCCTTGCCGGTGCCGACCATGATCGACATGGGAGTGGCCAGCCCCAGCGCGCAGGGGCAGGCGATGATCAGCACCGCCACCGCGTTGACCAGGGCGTGGGCCAGGCGCGGTTCGGGGCCGACCAGCGACCAGACGATGAAGGCGAGAACGCTCACCCCGACCACCGTCGGCACGAACCAGCCGGCGACCTTGTCCGCCAGCCCCTGAATCGGCGCCCGGCTGCGCTGGGCCTCGCTCACCATCTGGACGATCTGCGCCAGCATGGTATCGCGCCCGACCCGCTGGGCCTCCATGATGAAGGTGCCGCTCTTGTTCAGGGTGCCGCCGGTGACCGCGTCGCCCACGCCCTTCTCCACCGGCAGGGGCTCGCCCGTCACCATCGATTCGTCGAGGGTGCTCGAGCCCTCGTCGATGACGCCGTCCACCGGCACCTTCTCGCCGGGACGCACCCGCAGGCGGGCGCCCTGCTCGACCTCGTCAAGGGGAATGTCCTCCTCGTTGCCGTCGTCGCGCACGATACGCGCGGTCTTCGGCGCCAGCCCGAGCAGAGCCTTGATCGCGCCGCTGGTACGCTGGCGGGCGCGCAGCTCGAGCATCTGGCCGAGGAGCACCAGGGTGATGATCACCGCGGCCGCTTCGAAATAGACCGCGACATGGCCGCCGGGGCCGCGAAAAGAGGCGGGAAAGATGCCGGGGAAAAAGGTCGCGACCAGGCTGTAGAGATAGGCGACGCCGGTGCCGATGGCGATCAGGGTGAACATGTTGAGGCTGCGGTTGACCAGCGATTTCCAGCCGCGCACAAAAAAAGGCTGGCCGCCCCAGAGCACCACCGGCGTGGCCAGCACCAACTGAATCCAGAGTTGGGTCTTTTTCGCGAGCAGTTCGTGCAGCGCGACGCCGGGAATCGCTTCGGACATGGCGATGACGAAAACCGGCAGGGTCAGCACCAGACAGACCCAGAAGCGCTGGGTCATGGCCTTGAGTTCGGGGCTTTCCTCATCCTCGGCGCTGATCTCCTTCGGTTCGAGATCCATGCCGCACTCGGGGCAGTCGCCCGGCCCTGCCTGTTCCACCTCGGGGTGCATCGGGCAGGTGTAGATGCGCTGATCGTCCTTGGCGGAGGAGGGCTTTTGCGGCTTTTCCTCCCCGCCATAGGCATCCGGGTCGTCCCTGAACTTCTTCAGGCATTTTTTCGAGCAGAAATAAAAAGTTTCGCCATCATAATCGGTTTTTCCGGCAGCATCGTCCGCCGTAACCTCCATGCCGCAGACGGGGTCTTTCATGATGGGATCCTTTCGATTGAGATGAAATGGAAGATGATCGACGTTACCCAAGCTTTACCAGAAATCTGTCCTGAAACAAATTTTCTCCAAGAAAAACAGAGTGGGCGACCAGCCGGTCGCCCACTCTGTTTCGGAGCCCTGCACCCCCCATCCAGTCAGTCGGGAAAAGCGCTCATGGAGGTCCGAACCGGCCCAAAAGGCATTACCGGTTGCCGGCGCCGCCGCGTGGCCTCTGGTGCTTCCGATGGGGAACGTGCCCGCCCGCAGCCTCTTTTTCCCTCTTCTTTTCCTGCAATTCGGGCGGTTCTTGCTGCTCTTTCTTCTCCTGTTTGACCTCTTTGCGCTCCTTGCCCATGAAGGTCTTGGCGTTATGAGGCTGATGGTTCATCCCGGCCATGGCCACAACCGGAGCGTTGAACAGGAAAAGTACCGCCACCGCGACAACAAGTTTGTTCCTCATCTTTTTTACTCCCCATTGCTGGTAAGCGGCCCATACCGCCTGTTGACAGTTTCTATGTCATCCTGTGTGCCAAGAAATTTAACTATTTTTTTCAACGACTTAACCTGTCATCCCAAGCATCGGGGCCGGTTCTTTGCAGACATGTCTTCAACAGGGTGTTGAGATTTACCCATCCCGCCGGGAACGGGCCTTGCGCCAGAACACCATGCCGCAATAGCCGGGCGAGAGCCTGAAGACGCCGGTTGCATTGAGACGGAAACCGCATTGCCCCGCCCACTGCAGAATCTGCTCGGGGCGCGAACGGATTTCACGCGAGGTGCTGCGCGTGGGCGCTGAATCATGCCTCTGGCAAATGACCGCCAGCCGGCCGGTCGGTTTCAAGACCCGAAACGCCTCCCTGAAAAGAACCTGCGGCTCCTCGCCGCGACGGAGGTTGAAGATCATGGCATACTCGACACTTTCGTCAGCGAGACCGGTTCCGTAGACCATGACATCGCGCATAGTGACCTGGAGATTGTCGAGCCCCTCTGCTCCGGCTTTCAAAGCGATCGTTTCAATCATCTTCGGATCAACGTCAATGGAATGGACCGTTCCGGCCACTATCCGGGCGGCGGGGAGGGAAAATGCTCCGTAACCGCAACCGAAATCGACGACGTCGCCGACTCCCGAATTCAATTCCAGTTTTTTCAGAACCGCTTCGGGGTCCGGAAAATCGCCCCATGTCTCCATCGAGGGCGTGACGCCATCTTTGTATTTCATAAAAAAATCCCCGCTTTTTATTCATCGACGTTCTGCGCGGCAGTTCTGCCTGAACACGGTGAACGGATAATCGAACATCAAGATTCATGCCGCCCTTTAGACTCGCAAAAAAACACAACGATTCAAGAAGCTTATAAATTTCAGTGAGCTCGAGAGACGTGAAAATGATTCCGGAATGAAGAATATTCTTCACCCTGTCTGCAGATTCTTCGCGAACAGCGCAATCGGCAGGAAGTGAGGCAGGCCAAGGAATGGGGACTCTTCTCGCAAAAAAAAGGCCCCCGTCCGGGAGCCTCGAAAAACACGAAAAAAGTCACAATCGTCTTGTTCAGCAATTGCGGGGCCTCGATGTCATGGCCGCAGACGGCACCATGGAGCCATGACGGCCGCTGCCGGGGCTGAGCCGACGATGGCCGGCGGCATCCTCCGCGTCAGGCGTCCCTGAATTGGGCCTTGCGCTTCTCGAGAAACGCGCTCATCCCCTCTTTCTGGTCGGCGGTGCTGAAGCAGAGCCCGAAGAGGTCGGCCTCAAAGATTCCGGCGCGGGCACTGTCGAGCTCGAGGCCGTGGTGAACGGCCTCCTTGCACAGGCGGGTCGCCACCTGACTGCGGGCGGCGATCTTGAGCGCCAGCTTGCGGGCCTCGGGCAACAGCTCCGCATGGGGCACCACTTTGTTGACCAGGCCGATGCGCCACGCCTCCTGAGCGTCAACCATGTCGCCGGTCAGAATCAGTTCGAGCGCCCGGCCCTTGCCCACCAGGCGCGGCAGCCGCTGGGTGCCGGCCCAGCCGGGGATGATGCCGAGATTGACCTCGGGCTGCCCGAAGCGCGCACTTTCGCTGGCGACGCGCAGGTCGCAGGCCATGGCCAGCTCGCAGCCGCCGCCCAGGGCGTAGCCGTTGACCGCCGCGATCACCGGCTTGCGGCAGCGCTCGAGGTCGTTGAGCACGGCCTGGGCGAGAAGGGCCATGTCGCGCGCCGCCAGCGGGCCGAGGTCGCGCATCCGGGCGATGTCGGCGCCGGCGACGAAGGCTTTTTCGCCGGCACCGGTGAGGATGACGACCCGCACTTCGGGGTCGCTGTCGAGCACCGCGATCTTCTGCCGCAGCGCCTCCAGGGTGTCGCCGTTGAGGGCGTTGAGCACCTCGGGGCGATTGATGGTGAGGGTCGCGATGCCCTCCCGGGTATCGAGCAAGACCAGTTCAGACATGAAACGTTCCCTCCCTTAATCCTGCAGATTGACGACGGTGCGACCCTTGATCTCCCCTTTGAGGATGGCCTGAATCTTCTCTTCCAGTCCCTCCAGGGTGCATTCGCCGGCGGTCTCCTCGAGATGCTCCGGCTTCCAGGGTCCGGCGAGCTTGTCCCACACCGTCAGGCGCGGTTCGCGCGGACACTGCACCGAATCGATGCCGAGCAGGCTGACTCCGCGCAGAATGAAGGGAAAAACGTTCATGGGCAGCTCGGGCGAGCCGACCAGCCCGCAGCAGGTGACCGCTCCGCCGTGGCGGGTCGACTTGAGGACCGCGGCCAGCATGTCGCCGCCGACGACATCGACCGCCCCGCCCCAGCGCTCTTTCATCATGGGGCGCTCGGCTCCCTCCAGCACCGCCTCGCGAGCGATGACCTCGGAAGCGCCCAGTTCTTTCAGATAGTCGGCGGCGGACGCTTTCCCCGTGACCGCGACCACCTTGTAGCCCTGCTTGGCGAGAATGCTCACCGCAATGCTGCCGACGCCGCCGGTGGCGCCGGTCACCAGAATCTCGCCGTCGCAGCTGCGCACCCCGGCCTGCTCGAGCTTGAGCACGCTCAGCCCGGCGGTGAAGCCGGCGGTGCCGATGATCATGCTTTCGCGCAGGCTCAACCCCGACGGCAGCTTGACCGCCCAGTCGCAGGGGATGCGGATGTACTGCCCGAACCCGCCGGCGGTGTTCATGCCGAGGTCGTAGCCGGTCACCAGCACCTGGTCGCCGGGTATGAATTTCTTGCTGCCGCATTCGACCACTTCGCCGGCGGCGTCGATGCCGGGAGTATGGGGAAAATTGCGAGTGACCCCCTTGTTGCCGGTGGCGGAGAGGGCGTCCTTGTAATTGAGCGAGGAGTAATGCACCCGGATGAGCAGGTCGCCCTCGGGCAGATCGCCGATCTTGCGCTCGCCGATGCGGCGGGTGAATTTTTTCGGTTCGGTCTCTTCGACGATCATGGCTTTGAATGTTTGGTCCGGCATGAAGTCCTCCACTGTTGGGGTTGGAAAAAAAACACGCGCAAAACTGAAGTCATTCGCCCCAGCCGTTGCGGTGGATGCGTTCGGGGTTGAAACGTTCGGAGGGCGGTTTCTCCTCGGCCGGATGACCGAAGGGAATCAGGGCGAAGGGCACGATATTCTCCGGGATGGCGAGGAGCTGGCGCATCTTTTCCACCCGCTCCTCCGTCGGGTAGATGCCGACCCACACCGCGCCGAGTCCCTTGCCGTGGGCGGCGATCAGCAGGTTTTCCACCGCGGCGGAGAGGTCCTGCACCCAGTAGCCGGGGTATTTCTCCAGCGCCGGGTCGCCGCAGGCGAGAATCGCCGCCGGGGCCAGCCGGGCCATGCTTGCGTAGGGATGAAAATCGGCGATGGCCTCAAGCAGCCGGCGTTCGGTGATGATGATGAAATGCCAGGGCTGCTCGTTGCCGGCGGACGGCGCGGCCATGGCGGCGCGCAGCAACTCCTCCATGTCCTTTTCGCTCACCGCCTCCGGGGTGTATTTGCGGATGCTGCGCCGCCCGAGAAGATCCTTCAAGCTCATAGCGTTCCTCCCTGAATGAAAATGAAAGGTTCAGTGGTCGATGGCGCCAAGTTTCTCAGGCTGCCCCGCGCCGGAGCGTAACCCCCAGCAACTGCAGCGCCCCTTCGCCGAGATCGCGCAGAAGTTCGGGGTCGTTGCAAATACGGGCATGAGTCAGGGCGCCCTCGAAAAAACTGAACAGCCAGCGAGCAGCCGCCTGGGGGTCTTCGACGGCAACGGTGCCGGCGGCGTGAGCGTCAGCCACCGCCGCCGCGAAATAGGCGAAGTATTCATCGAGAATCCGCTGAACCTGCTTCATGATACCAGGCTCAAGCGTCGCCGCCTCCGCCCCCAGGTCGAAATAGGGACAGCCGGTGACGTGCCCGCCTTTTTCCCGTCGTCGGATCTGGAACTGGTAGGTCCGCTCGAAATAGAGGGCCAGGCGTTCCAGCGGCGGACGGGCGGGGTCGAATACGGCCTCCATTTCCGGTCGGTAGCGGTCCCAGTGGTCCTGCACCGCCGCCGCGGCGAGATCGGCCTTGGAGCTGAAAAAGTGATAGAAGCTCCCCTTTTTCACCCCCGCCCGCACGCAGATGGCGTCGACCCCGACGGAAAAGTAATTCTGGCTCCAGATCAACTCCAGAGCCGCCCGCAGCAGGCGCTCGCGGGCATCGCTGATACGTCCCATGGTGGAACTCCGTAGATGAAAAACCTTTTAACGCAGAGATGGAGAGCGAGTGGCGACTCTCCGTTAAAGAGACTTTCTGAATTGATTCGTTTCATCGCGTTAAAGTCATCATAGTTGACCGTTCGGTAAAGTTCAACCCCCAACAGACGTTTTTTCCCGGTTGACAAATACAACTCTCGAGATAATGTTTTGATATCGAACTACTTAACATCGAGGAATTTTTATGCTGTCCACCCTGGTTACCGATCGCGAAAAACTGGCCCTCGCCACCTACGTCAAGCTGATGCGGGCAGCCGAGAGCGTGACGGTGCGGACGCATCGTCACCTGGCCGAAGCCGGCCTGACTCCGACCCAGTTCGGGGTGCTCGAGGCCCTGCATCATCTTGGCCCCCTGTGCCAGCGCGACATCGGGCGCAAAATTCTCAAGAGCAGCGGCAATATCACCACGGTGATTGACAACCTGGAAAGGCGCGGTCTGGTCAAGCGGCGCACCGACCCCGATGACCGGCGTTTCGTCAGAGTCGACCTCAGCGCCGAAGGTCAAACCCTGATTGCGCAGCTATTCCCCCGCCACGCTGCCGGCATCGCCGATGAAATGGAGATTCTCGACGACCGGGAGCTCCACGATCTGGCCCGCCTCTGTCGCCGGGTCGGCCTGGGTGGGGACGATGGCGACGAGTCTGCCGGCCAGGGCCTCGCGCCCGAGCCGTGCGAAGAGACGAACGGAAGGAGATAAGCCATGTTGACTCGACTGCTTCACACCGAAAACGATTACGGCGCCCTGGTCGTGCGCCTGGCGCTCGGTATCGTGATGTTTCCCCACGGCGCCCAGAAGGTACTGGGCTGGTTCGGCGGCCACGGCTTCGCCGGAACCATGAACTTTTTCACCGAAACCATGGGGTTGCCCTATGCGGTCGCCCTGCTGGTGGTGCTGGCCGAATTTCTCGGCTCCCTCGGTTTGATCGTCGGGGCGCTGACCCGCATCGCCGCGCTGGGCATCGGCAGCGTGATGGTCGGCGCCATCGCCATGGTGCACCTGCCCCACGGTTTCTTCATGAACTGGTCGGGCAACCAGGCCGGCGAAGGCTTCGAATACCACATTCTCGCCATCGGCATGTCGCTGGCCCTGATTCTGCGCGGCGCGGGAGCCCTGTCCGTCGACCGCTTCCTTGGCCGGAAACTGGCCGGGGACCGGGCACCGAGTCGGCACGGCGAGGGAGGCCGTCACCATGATCACCCTGCGTAAATCGGACCAGCGCGGGCTCGGGCGCGAATCGTGGTTGGAAAGCCGCCACACCTTCTCCTTTCACAACTACCAGGACCCGCAGCACATGGGTTTCCGCGACCTGCGCGTGATCAACGAAGACCGGGTGGCGGCAGGGGGCGGCTTTCCCATGCACGAGCACCGCGACATGGAGATCTTCTCCTTCGTCGTCAGCGGCGCCCTCGAGCACCGGGACGACCTCGACAACCGCGCAACCATCGGACCCGGCGAGCTGCAGATGTTCTCCGCCGGCACCGGCATCCGCCACAGCGAGTACAACCCGTCCCGGGACGAGGAGGTTCACTTTCTGCAGATCTGGATCTTCCCGCAACGCAAGGGGCTCACGCCGGCCTACGACAAGAGGAGCTTCGACCTCGACGCAGCCAACCGGCTGCAGCTGATGGTGTCGCCCGACGGCCGCGGGGGCGCGGCGCGCATCCACCAGGATGCGAGCGTCTATTACGGACTCCTGGAGCCTGGCCGCTCCCTTGAGCACCTGCTGGACGAGGGACGCCATGCCTGGCTGCAGTTGATCGACGGCCAGCTCGATCTCAACAGCACCATCCTCAACCCCGGCGACGGGGCCGCCGTCAGCAACGAGACCCAACTGCGCCTCGCCGCCAGCGACCGGGCCCGCTTTCTGTTGTTTGACCTGAACTGATCGAAGCGCCGAGATTTTTGCGGGGCGTTGGCCCCAAGGGGTGCGGGTGACATCGACCGCACCCTTTTTCGTAGTGAACCCCCTTGGCCTGAGAGCGCTGCGGGTTTACAATCCCTGCCAACCATGTGGCAGCCAAGCCCCTGGGATGGGTTCACGCACCCCTTGGAGGGGGCGCACCCTGGGTCCATGCCCTCTTCAACTTAAAAACAACCAGCGGCCGAAATTCTATGAAACTCGCATTGAAAATCGCCTGCGTCATCTGGGTCGGCATCGTCGTCGTCATCGGCATCGACGCCTTTTTTTCCATGCGCCGGGATCTGCAGATCTTCCGCAGCGACATGGTGCGCGATGCCCGCCAGTACGGGCGCATCGTGCAGGGCATCGCCTCTTCCCTGTGGCAGGAGCGCGGGGGACGCGACGCCTTCAATTTCTTGCGCGAGGCCGCCAAGGAGAGTCAGCCGATGCGCATTCGTCTGGTTCTGCCCAACGTTGCGCCCGACGATCCGCGGGCGCCGATCGTGGGCAACCTGGGCCCCCGCGCCCTGCTGCCCGGCGCCGAGGTGGTGATCGAAGCCCCCAAGGTCGGCAGCGAGGGACTGCTGGTGACCTATCGCCCGCTGGTGGTGGGGGGCGAGGTCAAGGCGTTGCTCGAAATCGCCGAACCGATGACCGAATTGCATAATTATGCCCGGGCGACCCTGTGGCGCTCGCTGGTTTTGATGGCAGCCGCCCTGCTCGCCAGCGCAGCCCTGATCGTGGTGGCGGGATGGCGCATGGTCGGACGCCCCCTGCAGAGACTGATGGAAAAAACCCGCCAGATCGGCGAAGGCGATTTCAGCGGCAAGCTGGTGCTGCCCGGTCACGGCGAACTGAGCTCGCTGGCCGCTTCGCTCGACCGCATGTGCCGGCAGCTCGAGGATTCGCGCCGCAAACTGCAGGAGGAGAGCGAAGCGCGCATCGCGGCTCTCGATCAGTTGCGCCACACCGAACGTCTGGCCACCGTCGGGCGCCTGGCGGCGGGCATGGCCCACGAACTCGGCACCCCCCTCAACGTGGTGACCGGCCGCGCCCAGATCATCGCCGGCGAGGATCTCGGCCGGGAAGACACGGTGCGCAACGCCACCATCATCTCCGAGCAGGCCCGGCGCATGACGACCCTGATGCGCCAGTTGCTCGATTTTGCCCGCAGCGGCACCCCCAACCGGCAGCCGACATCCATGGAGAACCTGGTGCGGGGGGTATTCGAAATGATCGCAGCGACCGCCCGCCCCCACGATCTGAAGCTCGAGATCGAGGCATCCCCTTCCCTGCCGCCCGTTTCCGTCGATCCCGGAAAGATGCAACAGGTGCTGACCAACCTCGTTCTCAACGCCATTCAGGCAACCCCGCCGGACGGGAGCGTGACCGTCATCCTGCACCAGGTTCTGGCGGCCCGCCCGGGGAAGGATGCCCGCCCCTGCCTCGCCATCGAAGTCCGGGACACCGGCCCGGGCATCCCGGAGGAGCATCTCGATCAGTTGTTCGAGCCTTTCTTCACCACCAAAGAAGTCGGCGAGGGCACCGGACTCGGACTTTCCATCGCCTATGGCATCGTGCAGGAGCACGATGGCTGGATCGAGGCGGCCAACCTGCCGGCGGGCGGCGCCTGCTTTACCGTTTATCTGCCCCAGGAGGAGACCTCATGACCGGACGGGTGCTGATCGTCGACGACGACCGCGACATGTGCCAGATGCTCGAAGAATCGCTGGGCCGGCGGGGTTTCGAACCGAGTTGGCATCTACGCGCCGAGCAGGCGTTGACCACGGTGCACGAACAGGATGTCGACGTCCTGCTGACCGACCTCAATCTGCCGGGGATGGACGGTCTGACCCTGTGCCGGAAAATGGGCGAGGTCCGCCCCGACATCCCGGTGGTGATGCTCACCGCCTTCGGCAGCCTGGAAACCGCGGTGGGAGCACTGCGCGCCGGCGCTTACGACTTCGTCACCAAGCCGGTCGATCTCGACCTGCTCGCCTTCACCCTCGAGCGGGCAGTGCGTCAGCGCCGGCTGCAGGAGCAGGTCAAGGTTCTGCGCGAAACCGTGCAGCGCAATCAATCACTCGAAGAGCTGATGGGACAGAGCCGCGTCATGGAGGAACTGTTCGATCAACTCAAACGCTTGGCCGCACTTGACGTGACAGTGCTTCTCACCGGCGAAAGCGGTACCGGCAAAGAGCTGGCCGCCCGCGCCCTGCACCGGCTCAGCGGCCGCAGCGACGGGCCCTTCGTCGCGGTCAACTGCGCCGCCCTGCCGGAAAATCTGCTCGAGAGCGAACTGTTCGGCCATGCCAAGGGCGCCTTCACCGATGCCGGCGAGGCGCGCAAGGGCTTGTTTCTGCAGGCCCGCGGCGGCACCCTGTTCCTCGACGAGATCGGAGAGCTGCCCCTCAACCTGCAGCCCAAGCTGCTGCGCGCCATTGAACAGAGAACCGTTCGTCAAGTCGGGGGCGATCGCGAAGTTCCGACTGACGTGCGCCTGCTGGCCGCCACCAACCGCGATCTCGAACAGGCCGCGGCCGAAGGCACCTTTCGCGAAGACCTCTTCTACCGGCTCAACGTCATTCTCCTTGAACTGCCGCCGCTGCGGGCGCGGGGCGCCGACGTGCTACTGCTGGCCCGGCACTTCGCCACCGAGGCTGCCGACCGTTTCGGCAAGGCGGTGACCGGCATCTCCCAGCCCGCGGCGGAAAAATTGCTGGCCTATCCCTGGCCGGGCAATGTGCGCGAATTGCGCAACGCCATGGAGCGGGCCGTGGCCCTGACCCGTTTCGATACCCTGGCGGTGGAGGATCTGCCGGATAAAATCCGCGACGCGCAGAGCAGACAGCTGGCAACCGATCTGGTCGGTCCCGGCGAAATGCCGTCCCTCGCCGAAGTGGAGGAGCGTCATATCAATCGGGTTCTCGCCGCCGTCGAAGGCAACCGCACCCTGGCGGCGCGCATCCTCGGCCTCGATCGCAAAACCCTCTACCGCAAATTGCGCCAACAGGACTAACACCACCCTTCCCTTCCCCCGGGGCATTTTTCCCGGGGCATTTTGCCCCGACGGGGCATTCCTCCCCGCACCCAAGAAACATAACCCACTGAAATAAAAAACTTTTTCCTGGCACGATCCGTGCTTTCTGTTCATCAGCACCTGGCGACAACATTTCGAAAGGATAACCATGGTCGACCCCGGCACCCGCATCGGTGAGCAACCGACGACGTCTGGCGCCCCCCGCATCCTGCTCGCCGATGACGAGCCGGAGATGCGCGACATGCTCGCATTCATTCTGCGGCGGGCGGGGTATGCGGTGGAAACGCTCGCGGACGGCATCAACCTGCTGCACCGTCTCGACGAATTGCAGGACGAGGAGGACCCGGGCTGCGATCTGCTGATCTCGGACATCCGCATGCCCGGGGTGACCGGCATGGAAGTGCTCGAATATCTACAGGGCCGCGATCAGCTTCCTCCGATCCTGCTGATGACCGCCTTCGGCGATGAACGGACGCACCGCCTGGCCAAGCGCTTCGGAGCGGTCGCCGTGGTCGACAAACCTTTCGATCTGGTTACACTGGTGGAGAAAATCAAAGAACTGGTTCCCCCGCCGGCGCGCACCTGAAAACAACCGGCGCCATCCATATTTCAACCCCTGAGGAGAGAACACCATGAATCGCACCCTGAGCAAACCCCACCCCCTGACCCCAACCCGGCTGATGCTTCTCGCGCTGCTGCTCGCCATCGCGGTGCTCGCCCCCCTGCAGGGCCTGCACGCCCAGGAGGAGGGCATCGAGAGCCTGCGCCACACCGGCGAGGCCTTTCGCGCGGTCGCCAAGAAGGTGTCGCCGGCGGTGGTCAATATTCAGGTGGAAAAAACCGCCGAGGCTCCCGCCGCCATGTCGCCCTTCGGTGGGCAAGGCCCCTTCGGCGACGAGTTCTTCCGCCGCTTTTTCGGCATTCCCATGCCGGAAGGCCCGGGACGCAGCCCCCACGGCAAAACGCCGCGGCCGCGCAGCCACGGCCAGGGGTCGGGCTTCGTCATTTCCCCTGACGGCTTCATCCTGACCAACAACCACGTGGTGGAAGACGCCGACAAGGTCACCGTGACTCTGACCGACGGCCGCAACTTCACCGCCAAGGTGATCGGCACCGACCCCGCCTCCGACGTCGCCGTAATCAAGATCGACGGCACGAATCTGCCGGCGGTGCCCCTGGGCGATTCGGACCAGCTCGAAGTCGGCGACTGGGTGCTGGCGGTGGGCAACCCCTTCGGCCTCTCCAACACCATCACCGCCGGCATCGTCAGCGCCAAGGGGCGCAGCAGCGTCGGCATCACCGACTACGAGAATTTCATCCAGACCGACGCCGCCATCAACCCCGGCAACTCGGGGGGGCCCATGGTCAACCTGAGCGGCGAAGTGGTCGGCATGAACACCGCCATTTTCAGCCGCAGCGGCGGCTACATGGGCATCGGTTTTGCAATTCCGGTGAACATGGTGAAAAACATCCGCGACCAGTTGGTGGAACAGGGCAGCGTCACCCGCGGCTACCTCGGCGTGATGATTCAGAACCTCACCCAAGAGTTGGCGGAGAGTTTCGGCCTGGAGACCACCCAGGGCATCCTCGTCTCCCAGGTCACCGAAGATTCCCCGGCGGCGGCCGCCGGTCTCAAGCAGGGCGACATCGTGCTGGAATACGACGGTCGGCCGGTGGATGAAATCGGCGCGTTCCGCAACCAGGTGGCCCTCACCGCACCGGGTACGGTGAAGAAACTGACCGTGCTGCGCAACGGCAAGCGCCAGAGCCTCAAGGTCACCATCGGCAAGTTGCCCCAGGAGCAGACCCTGGCCCAAGACGGCAAGGCGAAGGTTGACGAGCTGGGCCTGGCGGTGCAGCCCCTCACCCAAGAACTGGCCGAGCGTTTCGGCTACACCGGAGTCAAGGGAGTCCTCGTCTCCCAGGTCGTTCCCGGTTCCGCCGCGGCGGCCGCCGGCCTGCGCCCCGGAGCCCTGATTCTGGAAGTCAACCAGCAGGCGGTCGCCACCCCGGCCGAGTTCCGCCAGGCCCTCGACAAGGGCAAAAAAGACTCGGCACTGCTCCTGGTGCGCGAGGGCGAAGGCACCCGCTACGTCGCCCTGCGCAGCGAATAAACCTCCCCGAGCCCTCGCTCGCTCACATAACCCTCCTGCCATCGGCGGGCGCCAAACCAGGCGCCCGCCATTTTTTTCTTTATTCTCGATGAGCTCGCAAATTCGAGTTGTCATGCCCGAATGCCTCTATCGGGCATCCATGATTTCAACAGGTTACAATCTGGATTCCCGCTCAAAATCGCTGCGGGAATGACAAATTGCGAAACCATCATTTTTCGCGAAAAATATTTATTGACAGTCGGGGCGGGCGCGACTAATAATTTCGGAGTGAACATTCACTCCGAACTCGAGAGGCCAGATGTCAATCATCAAAAAAGACAAGCGCACCGCCATCCTTCAAGCCGCGCTGCAGATTTTCGCGGAAAACGGCTTTCACGGTTCTCCCACCTCCCTCATCGCCGAGCGGGCCAAGGTTGGCACCGGAACCATTTACCGCTATTTCCAGAGCAAGGACGACCTGATCCGCGAGCTGCATCTCGAACTCAACGGGAAATTACAGACCGCCGTTTTCAGCGATTTTGCCGAAGGTCTCCCGCTGCGACAGCGATTCGACAATGTCTACGAAAACCTCCTGCGTTACTTTCTGGAGCACCCCCTTGAATTCCGCTTTCTCGAGCAATTCTACAATTCTCCCTTCGGGGTGGCCAAGCGCCGCGCCCGCTGGGAAAATCCGGATGCCAAGGAAACCTTTTTCAACCACCTTTTCCAGGAAGCGACACGTCTGAAGATTTTCAAAAACCTTCCCGAAGACACACTGGTTTCGCTTTCCATCGGCCCGATGATTTATGTCGTTCGCGATCATCTGGCCGGCTTCGTCGCGGTGAACGAACAGATGATTCCACTGGTTGTCACCGCCTGCTGGGATGCCGTTGCCGCTTAACACCGGAAATTCCCGATCAATTCATTGGGAGTTCGAACAAAAAACAGAGTGACCATTCACTCAGCACCAACGAATCAAGCGAGGACATCATGAGACACCCGCAACAGGCACCCGCCCCAGCTCTTTCGCCTACCAAGCCCCGCGGCCGCAAAATGACTCTTCTCTGCGTGACGACCGCACTCCTGGCGCTTGCCGGATGGGGGACCTTTTTTCTGCTGCACCCCGCGGCCAACGCCGAGGCCACAGCGCAGGCGCCCTCAACGCCGCCGCCGATGCCGGTGGAGGTGATGGAGGTCGTCGGCGGCACCGCCGACCAGGAGATCACCGCCGTCGGCACCCTGCAGTCGAACGAGTCGGTGGTGATCAGTGCCGAGATTCCCGGCCGGATCGACAAAATCGCCTTTGCCGAGGGTGAGGCGATCACCGGGGGCAAAACCCTGATCCTCCTCGACTCCTCGGTGCTCAAGGCCGAGTTCGACCGGGCCGAAGCCAGTCGCGCCCTGAGCGAGGCCAACTACAAGCGGGCCGAGGCGCTTTTGAAGGACAGGGCGATTTCCGAACGCGAGCGCGACGAAACCTACGCCCAGTGGCAGCTCGATGAGGCGAGCGTCCGCCTGGCCAAGGCCCAACTGGACAAGAGCCGGCTTACGGCACCCTTCAGCGGCACCCTTGGCTTGCGCAAGGTGAGCGTCGGCGACTACATCCAGCCGGGGCAGGCTCTGGTCAATCTGGAAGACACCTCGAAGCTGAAGGTGGAATTCCGCATCCCCGAGAAATTTTCCGCCCAGGTGAAGGCCGGCCAGAAGGTCAAACTGGAATCGGACGCCTACCTCGGCCAGCGTTTCGAAGGCCGGGTCTACGCCATCGATCCGCAGGTGGAGGAAAACAGTCGCAGCCTGGTCGTGAGGGGACTGCTGGAAAATCGGGACGGGGCACTGCGCCCGGGGCAGTTCGTGAAGGTCCTGCTCGGCGTGGCGACCCGGGCCGAAGCCCTCTTCGTCCCCGAGCAGGCGCTGATCTCGCAGCCCAAAGCCCAGTTCGTCTTCAAGGTTGTGGACGGGGCGGCGCAGATGGTACAGGTGCAGACCGGGGCGCGCCGGAAAGGGTGGATCGAGGTGACTTCGGGCCTGGCCCTGGGGGATGTGGTGGTCACCGGGGGTCACCAGAAGATCGGCCCGGGCAGCCCGGTGCGCCCGCTGCCGGCGGACCCGGCGCTGTTCGCGAAGAGGTAAATCCCCCTCCGAAAACCTGGAGGGCCGCGGTTTCGCAGGTCGGGCACCGCCCGACAACCTGCAGCACGACTCAAACAGCGGCGAATGCCGGCGGCCAGTGGCCGCCCCACGTGTTGAACAAAGAATTCAGGGAACCGAACCCATGCAACTCTCAGAAATAAGCATCAAGCGCCCGGTGCTGGCGACGGTGATGAGCCTGCTGATCGTGCTGGTCGGCCTGGTCGCCTACGACCGGTTGACGGTGCGCGAATATCCGAATATCGACGAGCCGACCGTATCGGTCACCACCATCTACCAGGGGGCCAGCCCCGACATCATCGAAACCGAGGTGACCACGGTCATCGAGGACAGTCTCTCGGGGATCGAGGGGATCAAAACCATCGCCTCCGAGAGCCTGCAGGAGCGCAGCCAGATCAGCATCGTCTTCAAGATGGAGCGCGATGCCGACGACGCCGCAGCCGAGGTGCGCGACCGGGTCGGCCGGGTGCGGGCCGATTTGCCGCTGGACATCGAGGAGCCGGTCATCGCTAAGGTCGAAGCCGACGCCTCGCCGATCATCTACATGGCCTTTTCCAGCGACCGGCACAGCAACGAGGAGATCACCGACTACGTCGAGCGCTACGTCACCGACCAGGTCGAGATGATCCCCGGGGTGGCCGAGGCGCAGGTCCTCGGCGCCCGCAGGTATTCGATGCGCATCTGGCTCGATCCCGCCCTGCTGGCGGCCCGCCGGGTGACCCCGCAGGATGTGGAGGACGCCATCCGGGCGCAGAACATCGAGGTCCCCGGCGGCCGGCTGGAGAGCGCCGCCCGCGAGTTCACCGTCCTCTCCGATACCAGTCTGGACACCCCGGAAGAATTCGAGGACATCATAGTACGCAAGGCTGGCGAGACCCTGGTGCGCCTCAAGGATGTCGGCCGGGCCGCGATCGGCCCTGAGTCGGTGCGCCAGAGCCTGCGTTATAACGGCGGCATGGCGGTCGCCCTCGGTCTGGTCAAGCAGTCGGTGGCCAACCCGCTGGAAATCTCCCAGGCCCTGCGGGGGATGATGCCGGAGCTGCAGGCCTCCCTCCCCGAGGGGATGAAGGCCCGGATCGTCTACGACTCCTCGATCTTCATCGAGCGCTCCATCGACAACGTCTTCACCTCGATTCTCGAGGCGGTCGCCCTGGTGCTGCTGATCATCTTCTTCTTCCTGCGCAGCGTCCGTTCGACCCTGATCCCGCTGGTGACCATTCCAGTCTCGCTGGTCGGTTCCTTCGCCCTGATGTGGGCCCTCGGTTTTTCCATCAACACCCTGACCCTGCTGGCGATGGTGCTGGCGGTCGGGCTGGTGGTCGATGACGCCATCGTGGTGCTGGAAAACGTTCATCGCCATGTGGAAGACGGCCTCTCTCCCGCAAAGGCCGCGATCAAGGGAATGCGCGAGATCGGCTTTGCTGTCATTCTCATGACCCTGACCCTGGCGGCGGTCTACGTGCCGGTGGCGATGATGGAAGGGCGCACCGGCAAGCTGTTCACCGAATTCGCCCTGACCCTTGCAGGGGCGGTGCTCGTCTCCGGGTTCGTCGCCCTGACCCTGACCCCGATGATGTGCGCAAAAATGCTGCGCCATCAGCAGTCGCACAACAAGGTTTTCAACCTGATGGAGAGCTTCTTCACCGGCATCGAGCAGGGTTACCGACGGGTTCTTGGCTGGTCGTTGAAGACCGTGCTGGTCGGCCTGGGCCTCGCCCTGGTCGCCGGGGCAGGGTCCTGGTGGCTGGTCCAGAAGCTGCCTTCGGAGATGGCGCCGCTCGAGGACCGCGGCGTCTTCATGACCTTCGTTATCGCTCCGGACGGCGCCAACCTCGATTATACCGACCACTACCTGAAGCAGGCCGAAGGACTGCTTCAACCGATCCCCGAGAGCAACGGGGTCTTCGCAACCACCGGTTTCAGCGGCAAGGTGACCGAGGGGATCTCCTTTGTCGAGCTCAAAGACTGGGAGGAGCGGCAGCGTTCCTCCCTGCAGATCGCCGGCGAACTGGGGCCGAAGCTCTTCGGCATCCCCGGCGTACTCGGCTTCCCCATCACCCCGCCCTCACTCGGCCAGCCCTTCATGGATCAGCCGGTGCAGTTCGTGGTCAAGACCAGCGACACCTACGACGAGCTCAACGATCAGATAGGCCTGCTGATGGCCGAGGTCCGCAAGAACCCCCGCATCCTGGCCGCGCGCACCGACCTCAAGCTCAACTCGCCCGAGCTGCGCCTGGCCGTGAACCGGGACAAGGCGGCCGACCTCGGGGTCAATGTCGCCACCATCGGCCGCACCATCGAGACGATGATGGGGGGACGGGACGTGACCCGCTTCAAGATGGACGGCGAGCAGTACGATGTCATCGTCAAGATCGAGGACGATCTGCGCGCCACCCCCGAGGACCTCAACCGCATCCACGTACGCAGCGCCAAAGGGGAGATGATCCCGCTCTCCAACCTGGTAACGATCCACGAAGGGGTCACCGCCCAGTCCCTCAACCACTTCAACCGCAGCCGCGCCGCCCTCATCAGCGCCAACCTGGCCCCCGGCTATTCCCAGGGCGAAGCGCTGACGTTCCTGGAGGAGGCGGCGGCGCGCATCCTGCCGGAAACCGCCCGCATCGACTACAAGGGGCAGTCGCGCGAGTTCAAGGCCAGCAGCGCCGGTCTGCTGCTGACCTTCGCCCTGGCGCTGATCATGATCTACCTGATGATGGCGGCCCAGTTCGAGTCCTTCGTCGATCCGCTGATCATCCTGTTCACCGTGCCGCTGTCGATGGCCGGTGCCCTGCTGGCGCTCTACTACACCGGCAACACCCTGAGCATCTACAGCCAGGTGGGGCTGATCACCCTGGTCGGCCTGATCACCAAGCACGGCATCCTCATCGTCGAGTTCGCCAACCAGCTGCAGGAACAGGGCAAAAGCAAGCTCGAGGCGGTGCTGGATGCGGCGACCCTGCGCCTGCGCCCGATCCTGATGACCACCGGCGCCATGGTGCTCGGCACCGTGCCGCTGGCGCTGGCCCACGGCGCCGGGGCGGAGAGCCGCTCGCAGATCGGCTGGGTCATCGTCGGCGGCCTGTCCCTGGGGACGGTGCTGACCCTGTTCGTCATTCCGGCGGTCTACCTGCTGCTGGCCCGGCGGCGGCACGCGGTAACCGGGGAACAGGTCGAGGTCCCGGCGGCAGCAGCGCCGGCGGAGGCTTGAGGACGCTTGTCATAGGGCGGGCACTGTCCACCATGTCGGGCAATGCCCGACCTACCCCCCTGCCTCACGCAAAGCCGCCAAGCAAAACCAGGTCAGGGCAAGTCTTTCTTTGCGACTTGTGCGAGCAACGCGAGCGGGCGTGAGGCCGGTTTTGGCCTTAAAAAGGAACTCAACCATGAACAGATATCTTCGTAGCGCCATGATGCCGGCAATCGCCACCCTGCTCCTGGCCGGCTGCACCCTCGGCCCCAACTACGTGAAACCCGAGATGGCCATTCCCCTTACCTTCAAGGAAGGCGCCCCCTGGAAGAAGGCGATGCCCCGGGACCAGGTACCCCGCGGCAAGTGGTGGGAGATCTACGGCGACCCGGTCCTGAACAATCTGGAAGAGCAGGCCACCGCCGCCAACCAGGATCTGGCCGCCGCCTTCGCCCGAGTGACCCAGGCGCGGGCCATTGCCCGCATCGACGAGGCCGACCGGGTGCCGCGGGCCGACCTGAACGCCACGGCGCAACGCTCCAGGATAAATATCGATCAATTCGGCGTTGACTTTAGCGGGCCAAGTGGCATTGTCTTCAACTATTACAACATCCCTTTGGACCTGAGCTACGAAATCGACCTCTGGGGCCGGGTGCGCCGCGCGGTGGAGGCCTCCCGGGCCGATGCCCGGGCCAGCGAGGCCGATTACCTGAGTCTGCTCCTCTCCCTGCAGGCCGAGCTCGCCCGCAATTACTTTGCCCTGCGCTCCCTCGATGCCGAGATCGATCTGCTGCAGCGCACCGTCGAGCTGCGCCGCGAAAACCTCGCCCTGGTCGACAGCCTGTTCAAAAACGGCCAGATCGGCCAGCTCGATGTCTCCCGCGCGGAAACCGAACTGGCCTCCACCCAGGCCGAGGCGATCGGCCTGCAAAAGCGGCGCAGCGAACTGGAGCACGCCCTGGCAGTCCTGGTGGGCCGGCCGGCCTCGACCTTTTTTCTGGCCTCGGCCCCCCTCGACCTGAATCCGCCGGCGGTGGCGCCCGGGCTCCCTTCTCACCTCCTGGAACGGCGCCCGGATGTCGCGGGAGCCGAGCGGCAGATGGCCGCCGCCAACGCCCGCATCGGCGTTGCCAAAACGGCCTTTTTCCCGGCCATCAGCCTCACCGGCAGCGCCGGCTACGCCAGCTCCGAAACCTCGGGTCTCTTCGACTGGGACAACCGCACCTGGGCCTTCGGCCCGGCGATCTCGCTGCCGATCTTCGAGGGGGGGCGCAACTCCGCCAATCTGAAACGGGCCCGGGCCGCCTACGAGGAGGCCGTCGCCCGCTACCGCCAGCAGGTGCTGGTCGCCTTCGCCGAGGTCGAAGACGCCCTGGCCGGTCTGCGCATCCTGGCGGAGCAGGGTGAAGCTCTGCAGCGCTCCGTGGCCGCTTCGCTGCAAGCGCAAGACATCTCCGGCAGACGCTACCGCTCCGGCCTGGTGAGCTATCTCGAAGTGGTCGATTCGCAGCGCACCGCCCTGCAAAGCGAACGCCGCGCCACCCAGATTCTCGGACAACGGCTGCAGGCAAGCGTCTCGCTGATCAAGGCGCTGGGCGGCGGCTGGCAGGATCAAACCCTTTAGCAAGCGGAGGTATTGACCGTGACTACCGGCAATCTGTTGGCTCCGATTTCGGCGTCCTTCCACCGCCATCCGAGAATTCTCCCGATGATGCGTCTCGTCCTGCTGGTTCTGGTCGCGATCTGCTGGGCGTGGGCCGAATGGCTGCTGCTCATGATCGCCAAACCCTTCTGGTTCGTCACCGCCAGCGCCTTCATCAGCGGCTTTGCCCTGGTGGCCGCAGCCGGCGTGTTCATGGTCGACGGCCGTGACCCGGAAGCGCCGGAAAACGATCCCGGTCAGGGCGACTGAACAGCCGGGCCTTCTATCCTCGCTCTCCGGCATGCCGATGGGACAATTTTCTGGTATGATGTCCCGGTGCGTTGACTCGTTGCGAGGACACCCCGCATCAAATTCGGTTCAATGAGAAAGGAGTACGAAGGTTATGAAAAAATCGGTTCTGGTTCTGGGATTGGGTCTGGTCATGGCGGCGGGCACGGCTTTCGCCGGCGACGAGGGCGAAGCCCTCTTTCAAAAGCATTGCATGGCTTGTCACCCCGACGGCGGCAACATCATGAGCCCGGGCAAGACCCTGCATTCCGCCGACCTGAAAGCCAACGGCATCGAGGGGGTCGACGGCATCGTGGCGCAGATGCGCAACCCGGGACCCGGCATGCCCAAGTTCGACGAGAACACCCTGTCGGACGAACAGGCCAAAAAAATCGCCGAATACATCGTGCACGAGTTCAAGTAAGCGCAAACGCGGCTGCCGGTTTCGGCCGCCGCCCCCGATTCAGGAAACCCCGCCCCTTCCCAGGAAAAGGCGGGGTTTTATTTTTGCCTGGCAGTTCCCGGCCGGCGGCATGAAGGCTGCGCCTGCGAATGGTAAACTTGATGGGAATTTCCTCGACTCCAAAGGAGCCCCTTATGCCCACCAACGAACTCAACGACCGCATCCTCGAGCGCGGCCGCGACTTTTTCGCCGCCATTGCCGATCAGAAGCCCTCGGTTTTCAATCGCGAACGCTGGACCGGCAAGGTGATGGACTGGTGCATGCGCAACGAGGACTTCAAGGTGCGGATGTTTCGCTTCATCGATGTTTTCCCCAGTCTGAAATCGGGGGACAGCCTGCAGCGCCACCTGCAGGAGTATTTCGGCGACCTGGAGGATCTTCCCGAGTTCCTGCGCTGGGGCCTGCGCACCACCGGAATGAGCGGCCGCCTGGGGGGCGCGGTGCTGCGGCGCTTTCTGCGGCGCAACATCCGCCAGATGGGGCATCAGTTCATCGTCGGCGAGACCCGCGGGCAGGCGGCGCGCAACCTCTCCCGACTGCGCCGCGACGGTTTCGCCTTTACCGTCGACGCCCTGGGGGAGGCCACGGTCAGCGAGGATGAGGCCGAAAGCTGCATTGACACCTATCTCGAACTGCTCGCGCAACTCGGCGAGGCCCAGCACAAATGGTCCGCCCTCGGCAACGCGCGGGAAGCCACTTCCCGCGACTGGGGCCATGCGCCCATGGTCAATGTTTCGGTCAAGCCGAGCGCCCTTTACTCCCAGACCCGGCCCCAGGCCTTCGACCAGTCGGTGGCCGCCATCACCCGGCAGATGGCGCGCATCTACCGGCGCGTCCTGGCGGCCGGCGGTTTTCTCTGCATCGACATGGAGAGCAGCCGGGTCAAGGACATCACCCTCGAAGTCTACCGCCGGCTGCGCGAGGATTTTCCGGAAAATCCCCACCTCGGCATCGTGCTGCAGGCCTACCTCAAAGACACCGAGCGCGACCTGGACGAACTCCTCGCCTGGGCCTGGGCCCGGAATCTGCCGATATCGGTGCGCCTGGTCAAGGGGGCCTACTGGGATGTGGAGACGGTGCTGGCCGCTCAGAACGGCTGGGAGCCGCCGGTTTTCACCGACAAGGCGCAAACCGACGCGACCTTCGAGCGCCTGGCGCGAACCATTCTGGAAAACCACGAGATCTGCCACCTGGCGGTCGGCTCCCACAATATCCGCTCCATCGCCGCCGCGCTGGAAACCGCCCGCGAACTCGAAGTCCCCGAGGATCGCTACGAGTTCCAGGTGCTCTACGGCATGGCCGAACCGGTGCGCCAGGCTCTGCGCGAGGTGGCCGGCCGGGTGCGGCTTTATTGCCCCTACGGCGAAATGGTGCCGGGGATGGCCTATCTGGTGCGCCGCCTGCTGGAGAATACCGCCAACGAATCGTTTCTGCGCCAGAGCTTTGCCGAGGGCGAGGAGGTCGAACGGCTCCTCGCCGACCCCCAGGTCCTGCTCCCCCCCCCGCCCCAAGAGCGCCGGCCGCCCTGGCCCACCGCCGACCCCGCGGCTCCTTTCCGCAACCAGCCCGCGGCCGACTTCACCCAAAGTGCCCAGCGCGAAGCTTTTGCCGCGGCCCTGCAGGAAGTACGCTCCCAACTCGGGCGCGACTATCCCCTCTGGATCAACGGCGAAGAGGTGATGACCGCCGATCGCGTCGCATCCCTGAATCCCGCCGCTCCCGGCGAAGTCGTCGGGCGGGTCAGTCAGACCGGAACCGACGAGGTGGAACAGGCGGCGCTGGCCGCCGCGGCCGCCTTCCCCCGCTGGCGCGACCTGGCCCCCGAACAACGGGCCCGGCATCTGCTCGATGCCGCCGCCATCGCCCGCGGCAGAATTTTTCAGCTCGCCGCCTGGCAGGTGGTCGAGATCGGCAAGCAATGGGACCAGGCCCATGCCGATGTCGCCGAGGCGATCGACTTTCTCGAATATTACGCCCGCGCCATGGTGCGACTCGGTCGCCCCCAGCGGCTGCCGGGGATGGCGGGCGAAGTCAACCGCCTGTTCTACCAGCCCCGGGGAGTCGCCGCCGTCATCGCCCCGTGGAATTTTCCCCTGGCGATCAGCACCGGCATGGTCGCCGCCGCCCTGGTCACCGGCAACACCGTGATCTACAAGCCCTCCAACCTGACCCCAGTCATCGGCCACGGGTTGGCCGGCATCCTGGGCGAGGCCGGACTGCCTCCCGGCGCATTCAATTACCTGCCCGGGAAAAGCTCGGTGATGGGGGATTCTCTGGTGGAACACCCGGCGGTCAGCCTGATCGCCTTCACCGGTTCGCTGGAGGTGGGGCTGGACATCGTCGAGCGGGCTTCCGCGAGCACTCCCGCCCAGGAACAGACCAAGCGGGTGATCGCCGAAATGGGCGGCAAGAACGCCGTCATCATCGACAACGACGCCGATCTCGACGAGGCGGTGCCGGCGGTACTCGCCTCGGCTTTCGGCTTTCAGGGGCAGAAATGCTCGGCCTGCTCGCGGGTCATCGTCCTCGACGAAATCTACCCGGCTTTCATCGACCGCCTGGTGCGAGGAGCCGGATCCCTGCCCATCGGCCCGGCGGAGAACCCGGCCCACGCCATCGGGCCGGTGGCGGACAAGGGGGCGGCAGAAAAAATCCGGCGCTATATCGACATCGGCTGCGAGGAAGGCGAGTTGCTCTACCAGAGCACCATCCCCGAGGGGGAGGCGTTCTATGTCCCGCTCACCATCATCGCAGGGATCACCCCCGCGCACCGTCTGGCCCAGGAGGAGATTTTCGGGCCGGTGCTGGCGGTGATGCAGGTGGAAGACTTCGATCAGGCGCTGGCGTGGGCCAATTCCACCCCCTTCGCCCTGACCGGCGGGGTCTTCAGCCGCAGCCCGAAAAATCTCGAGCGCGCCCGCGCGGAGTTCCGGGTCGGCAACCTCTATCTCAACCGCGGCATCACCGGCGCGCTGGTCGGCCGCCAGCCCTTTGGCGGCTTCAAGCTCTCGGGCCTCGGCACCAAAGCCGGCGGCCCCGATTACCTGCAGCACTTCATGGATCCGCGCTGCGTGACGGAAAACACCCTGCGGCGCGGTTTTGCGCCGCCCGAGGACTAACGGCAAGGTAACTATTCAGCTCAGGGGCTCGCGGTGTCCCTGGCGCAGGTGACCGGCGCCCGGATGGCGCCGGTCAAGNNCCTTCGCCATGGATGCCGCGAGCCCCTTTCGGACCAGGGTGAGTAGTTACACGGCAAGAAAAGGAGACAAGGGGCGGGAAGTTAGAAAAAGAAAGGCGGGATCAACGGGGCCCGAAGCCGGCAGAGGTGCCGGCATCCTGGCGCAGAAGGTAATTGGCGACGAAGATGTACTCATCGGCAACGCCGAATTCGCCGTCCCGGTTCAGATCGAAGTCGACGTCGCCCTGCTCGGCCCCGGAACGCAGACGCGCGAGATCGGCATCGTCCACCACGCCGTTGCCGTCAAAATCGACCTCCCGCCAGGGGGTGACCAGCACCGGCACATTGACCACCTTCCCCGGTCCGTTGACGAAAACGGTGGCGTCATAGGCATCCTTTTCGGGAATGGCGGTCAGCACCCAGGTTGCGCCCCGATTGCGAAAAAACCGCTCCAGTTGCAGATTGGCCAGCACCAGACCCGGCTCCTCCCCGCCGCCCAGGCGGGAAAAAATGAGTCGCAGTTCGGTCTCGCCGTCGGCCACCGCCATCGCAGGCTGCTGCTCGACCCCCGGCACCGCCGCATGCCTGACCGCGGCGACCAGTTCAGACAGACTGCGCCCCCCCCCGAGCGCGGTCATTCGGTCGATGGGACCGGGGGTGACCTCCAGTTCGGCGACCGGCGAAGGGGGCGCGCCGCCACCGGGGCGGCTCGGTGCCGGCCGCGACTGCCGGGGAAAGCGTACGCCCCCCGGATTTTCGAACTGCGGCGTGACGGGCATATCGGGCGGAGGTTGATTGTAGTCGATGCTCGGCTGCTCTTCCGGCTGCGGCGCCGGCTCGGGCGTGGCAGCGCCCGGGGGCATGCCGCCACCCGCGGGCCCGAAGCGAAGTCCATCGTCGGCCTGAGCGAGCATCATCGGGGCAGCGGGGATGCCGGCGGAAGATTGCGCCAGAAGCACCGCGGGACAGGCCAGCACGGCCAGAAAGAGCAATGTCGGGAAATAATTTTTCGGCATGGGCTGAATTATACGACTGCGCCGGAAGGACACAAAGCGGAAAATTCGTTCCGGGCCGGGTGCAACGCCAAAGGTCCACCGGCGGCCAGATGCCAGGTCGCAATATTGCCGCTCGCGCCGCGAATCTCAAGGGATTATCGTTACGGTTGCCGATTGACACGACGCCCCCTTTACAGGTATCAAGATGCATCATGATTCATGGGGTCAGATCCCGGCGCTGCGGTCGAGGAGATCGCGACAAAGGTGGATGCCCCGCCCAATGTTCAATCGCAAACCAACCTTGGAGCACGCTCAGGACATGAGTTTCGATTTCTCGTCCAAACTTCGAAAGAACAAGATTATCCGTATCGCCGCCCTGATCTACGGTCTGATTTTCTTCAACATCGGCGTCCTCGTTCTCCTCGACAAAATCACCACCCGTTCCTGGGAATTCGATTCCACCATGCGTTGGGGGGTCGGCTGCTTCGTCATCGGTGCCGTGGTCCTGGTCGCGGTTTTTCTCAGCAAACCCGCCAAGTAACATCCTCTCGCCCGCAAGCGCCCCCGGGCGCCGTCAGCCTTCGGGGTGCGCCATCAGGCGGTGCGTCCCGCCCCATTCCCCTTTTTTGACCTTGGTCAAGGCGTTTCGCTGCCAATCGGCGCAGAATCTGCATGCCATCACGCCGCAGTCTCTGCTGCCGCTACATCCATTTCCGTCGGAGGTTTTTTCATGCAACTGCCTGATTTTTTTCGCCGCATCACCACTTGGCGAATGATCGTCCAATGGCTTTTTCTGGGCTGGGTCGCCGTGATCGGCATCCGCTTCGGACTGTTCGTTCGTCACTTCGAAACGGGCGGAGCGACGCCTTACGTTTCGCGCCCTCCGGGGGTGGAGGGCTTTCTTCCCATCGGCGCCCTGGCCAGCCTCAAGTACTGGCTGACCACCGGCGTCTTTCACGACATTCACCCGGCGGCGTTGGTTCTCTTTCTGACCTTTCTCGCCATGGCGTGGCTGGCCCGCAAATCGTTCTGCTCCTGGTTGTGTCCCGTCGGCACCCTTTCGGAAGCCGGCTGGAAACTGGGCCGGAAAATTTTCGGGCGCAATTTCCGCATCTGGCGCTGGCTCGACGTCGTCCTGCGGGGGGGCAAATACCTGCTGTTGGCCTTCTTTCTCAAAATTCTCCTGATCGACATGCCCGGCCAGGCCCTCGGCGGCTTTCTGCAGGCCCCGTACTGGGCCCTGAGCGACGTCAAGATGCTCCACTTCTTTACCCGCATGTCGATAACGACCATGGTCGTCATCGCCCTGCTGTTCGGCTTGTCGCTGCTCTACCAGAACTTCTGGTGCCGCTACCTGTGTCCCTATGGCGCGCTGCTGGGAGTGCTGAGCCTGGTCAGCCCGATGAAGGTGCGCCGGGATCAGGGCAACTGCAACGGTTGCGGCAAATGCAGCAGGGCCTGCGCGAGCCTGCTGCAGGTTCATTCCGCCACCGCGGTAACCAACGCCGAGTGCACCGGCTGCCTGAGTTGCGTCGCCGCCTGCCCGAGCCGGGCGCTGGCGATGAAACCGCCCTTCTGGCGCCGGGAGCTGCCCGCCTGGTGCTTTGCCCTGCTGGTGGTCGGACTGTTCGCAACGGGGGTCGGCACCGGCATGGCGACCGGCCGTTGGCAGACCTCGCTCAGCTATGCCGACTACATGCGGCTGATTCCCATGGCGCAGTATCTGGGACACTGACCTGCCACCGCGGCGCCTGTTCACCACCAGGCTCCTTCTCACCACAAACCGGGCTCTCCTGCAGGAGAGCCCGGTTTGTTTTTTTCAGAAGAATTTATTCAGCGCCCCGTGGAACGCAAAAAAGAAAGAAGCGCCTGTTCGGAACCGGGCTGAAGCTGATCTCTTTCACCGTTATCATATTTTCCCGACGAAAAATACGTCGTTGCGCTCGGGCTGGTTGCCTGGCAGTCCTCGGCCCCGGCGGTCTCCGTGGTCAATCTGCTCGGCCAGGCCCTGGGCCTGAGCGAAGGGGCGACTCAGGTTACCGCTTCACTGGGCGCAGTCGTTTCCAACAGCGTTACGCTCAGTGTCACGCCCGTCCGGATCGTTGCCGTCGCGATCAGCGGAGTCCAGGTCCCAGGCGGCATCCGGTTCACGGCCAGCGCCCTGCTGAGCGACGGCCAGACCACCGATGTCACCGCGGAGGTTCTCTGGAGCGCCACCCCGGACGGCATCCTCAGCATCAGCAACACCAGCGGCAGCCGCGGCTTCGCCGCCGCCCTGAGTCCCGGCACCTGGTCACTGCCGAAGACGGCGCAACCGGAGTTTCCGGGCAACTCCAGGTCACCCTCCGGTAGACCCGAAAACCGGGCAGGGACTTGCCGCTGGCAGAGTCTTCTGCATTTAACGACGAAAGGCGCTGAGCATACTCGCAGCGCCTTTCGTCGTTGGATTTGAACCGACATTCCGGGGTGAGCTTTCATCCCCCGATAAAATTTCTCACTCTCTCCCTCTCAGCTTGGCCAAGAGGCGCAGCAGCTCGAGGTAAAGCCAGACCAGGGTCACGATCAGGCCGAAGGCCGCGTACCATTCCATGTACCTGGGCGCCACGCCGTCGCCGCGCTCGATGAAGTCGAAATCGAGCACCAGGTTGAGCGCCGCGATCACCACCACCACCAGCGAAAAGCCGATGCCGATCGGCCCGCTTTCGTGGATGTAGGGCATCTGCCAGCCGAAAAACCCGCCGATAAAGCTCGCCAGGTAAACCAGGGCGATGCCGCCGGTGGCGGCGAAGATACCCATGCGGAAGTTCTCGGTCACCTTGATCAGGCCGGTTTTGTAGACCATGAGCAGGGCGAACAGGGTGCCGAAGGTCAGCCCCACCGCCTGGATCACGATGCCGGGGAAGCGCGTCTCGAACATCGCCGAGATGCCGCCCAGGGCGAGGCCTTCGAGCACGCCGTAGATCGGGGCGGTGACCGGCGCCCAGGTGGCCTTGAAGGCGGTGACGATCGCCACCGCGAAGCCGCCGATCAGGCCGCCCAGCATCCACGGCTGCACCGCCTGCGGTCCCTGGTTGAAAAAGACGTTCCAGCTCCAGGCGGCGCCGATCACCACCAGGGCGAGCAGGATCACGGTCTTGTTCACCGCCCCCTGCAGAGTCATGACCTCCACCCCTGGCAGGGAGCGGGCAAAGGTCTCTTCTTTCATGATTGGATTGCCGGTACGCATCGTGGAGTAAATACCTTTCGAATCAATTGGGGTTCAGGTGAAGATCATAGCGCATCAGGCCAGGGCTTCAAGCTCTTCCCAACGGGCATAACCCACCGCCAATTCCGCCTCGATCTTCTCCAGCCGCTCCTGAACGGCGGCGACCTCGGCGCCGCTGTTGCGGTAAAAGGCGGGATCGGACATCCTGGCGTGGATCTCGGCCTGCTCGGTCTCGAGTTCTTCGATGCGCCGAGGCAGGGTTTCGAGCTCCTGCTTTTCCTTGAAGCTGAGCTTTTTCGGTCGCTCCTTTGCCGGTCGCGGCTGGGAGCGCGGGATCTCGCGCTTCGCTGCCGGCTGCGCCTGGGGCCGCTGGCGCAGCCAGTCTTCGTAGCCGCCGACGTAGTCCCCCACCCGCCCGTCGCCTTCCAGCACCAGAGTGCTGGTCACCACGTTGTCGAGAAAGGCGCGGTCATGGCTCACCAGCAGCACCGTCCCCTTGAATTCGACCAGCAGATCCTCGAGCAGCTCCAGGGTTTCGAGGTCGAGATCGTTGGTCGGCTCGTCGAGCACCAGCAGATTCGCCGGCCGGGTGAAGAGCTTGGCCAGCAGCAGCCGGTTGCGCTCGCCCCCGGAGAGGGTGCGCACCGGCGCGCGGGCGCGCTCCGGGGGGAAGAGAAAGTCCTGCAGATAGCCGATGACGTGGCGGCGCTGTCCGCCGACCTCGACCCAGTCGTTGCCCCCGGCCACGTTCTGCTGCACGGTCTGGTTCTCGTCGAGCTGGGCGCGCAGCTGGTCGAAGTAGGCCACCTCCAGATTGGTACCGAGGCGCACCTCGCCCTGCTGAGGCGCGAGCTGCCCCAGCAACAGCTGCAGCAGGGTGGTCTTGCCCGAGCCGTTGGGACCGATGATGCCGATCTTGTCGCCGCGCAGGACGGTGGTGGAGAAATCGCGGATGACCGGCGCCCCCGACCAGCGGTAGCTGATATGTTCGGCCTCGATCACCAGCCGGCCGCTGCGCTCGCCGCTCTGCAACTGCAGGGCCGCGGTTCCCGCGCGCTCGCGCCGGGCGCGGCGCTCCTCGCGCATCTGCTGCAGCGCCCGCACCCGGCCCATGTTGCGGGTACGCCGGGCCTTGATTCCCTGGCGGATCCAGCCCTCCTCCTGCGCCAGCTTCTTGTCGAATTCGGCCGCCTGCTTCTCCTCGGCGGCGAGCTGTTCCTCGCGCCGGGCGAGATAGGTGTCGTAGCCGCAGTCCCAGCTCGACAGGCGCCCGCGGTCGAGTTCGACGATGCGGGTGGCGATGCGGCGCAGAAAAGAGCGATCGTGGGTCACGAAGAGCAGCGCCTTGTCGCGTCGCAGGAGAAAGTCTTCGAGCCAGGCGATGGTGTCGAGATCGAGGTGGTTGGTCGGCTCGTCGAGGAGCAGCAGGTCGGGATCGGCCACCAGGGCGCGGCCGAGGATGACCCGGCGCTTGAGGCCGCCGGAGAGCGAGGCGAAGGTCGTGTCGGGCTCGAGCTTGAGGCGGCCGATGACCTGGTCGGTCAGCTGCTGCAGCTGCCAGGCGCCGGTTTCGTCGAGCCTCTTTTGCAGCCGGCCGAGCTCGTCGAGCAGAGAAGATTCGGAGCTCTCGGCCAACTGCTGGCCGACCCGATGAAATTCGGAAAGAAGAGCCGCCTGCTCGCCGAGCCCCGAGGCCACTACGGAGAAGACCGTTCCTTCGATGCCGGCCGGCACGTCCTGCGACACCAGGGCGGTGCGCAGGCCCTGGCGGCGCATGATCTCGCCGCCATCGGGGGCCAGATCGCCGTTGAGCAGCCGCATGAGGGTGGTCTTGCCGGCGCCGTTGCGACCGAGCAGACAGATGCGCTCTCCCTCCCGGAGAGTGAGGCTGGCGCCGTCGAGCAGTTGGGGCCCGCCGAAGGCAAGGGACAGGTTGTGAATGGAGAGCAGGGCCATGAAGATCCGCACCTTTTTCAGCTGTTGGAGGAAAGGGTTCTGAACCGGTGCATTCTAAGGGAGATGGGCCATTTTCACAAGAACGGCAATAGGCCCAGCGAAATCGAAAAAAATCATGACCGCAGCGATCCCCAATAATGAGACCGCCGGTCACCCCTCGGGCAACCTTGTCCGGGCGGTGGACATCGACCGCTTCTGCGTTATCTTTTCTGGGTATTCCAATTGAAGGAGAGACCATGGCCACGCGCAAATATCCGACCACCGAGGATAACACCTGCAGCAATCCCGAGAACCACCCCACCCACATGTGCCAGCTCAAAATGGCAGGAAGAACCGACGACATCCGCAGGCGCTCCGACCGACCGGCCTTCGCCTGTTTCAACTGCGGCGCCCGGGCCAACGAGGCGGGCGACCTGTGCAGCCCCACGCCATTGGCCAGCGACTGAACGGCTAAAGGCATCTATTCCCAGGAGGATGGCATGAACCCCGACGACAAAAATCCCGATTGCAACTGCAGTCACGGCGTCACCCGGCGCGGATTTCTCACCACCGTCGGCGTCGGCGCCGCGGCGGTGGCGGTTTCCGGGCGCTTTTCCGCGCCGCCCCCGGCCGGCGCCGCAGAGATCACTTCGGACGACATGGCGAAAATCACCCTCCAGGTCAATGGCCGCCCGCATCGCCTGCTGGTGGAGCCGCGCTGGACGCTGCTCTACGTTTTGCGCGAGCGCATGGGGCTGACCGCGACCAAGGTCGGCTGCGAACGGGGCGAATGCGGCGCCTGCACGGTGCTGATCGACAACCTGCCCCGCTACGCCTGCCTGACTCTGGCGGTGGAAGCCCAGGGGCAGGAAATCACCACCCTCGAGGGGTTGATGCAGGGAGAGAACCTGGGCATCACCCAGCAGGCCTTTCTCGATCACGACGCCTACCAGTGCGGCTACTGCACCCCGGGGCAGATCATGGCGGCAGAGGGACTACTGCGCGCCAACCCCGATCCCACCGCCGAGGAGATCGCCCGGGGCATGAGCGGCAACCTCTGCCGCTGCGGGGCGTATACCCACATCTTCGCGGCGGTGAAGACGGCGGGCGAGAACAAGCGGAAAGGCTGAAGGAGACCGGCACAAAGGCAAAAATCTTCATCTCGCGCCCGTTCGCTGTGCTCACTCGAGACGCAAAGAACGCAGAGACAATCAAATTCGAGAGTATCCGGGACCTGAGATTTTCTCTGCGTGCTCTGCGTCTCTGCGAGAGATTGCTTTTTGCATTCCAGGGAGGTTTTTATGAGCGACGATCAGCAGGACCTCTATTACGTCAAGGACATCCCCGTCCCCGAAACCCCGCCCGCCGGCCAAGACCCCGAGCCCTGGCAGAAGACCAACATCGTCGGCAAGGCGCTGCCGCGGGTCGACGGCTACGAGCGGGTCAGCGGCACCGCGGTCTACCCTTCGGATTTGTCGCTGCCGCGCATGCTCCACGCCGCCGTGGTGCGCTGTCCCCATCCCCACGCCCGGGTCAAGCGGGTGCTCACCGACCAGGCCGAAAAAATGCCCGGCGTGCGGGCAGTCATCAGCGACCGCTCCCCCGACGCGGACCTCGAATGGACCTGGTCGACGGGGATGCAGGCCCGGCTGTTCGACCCGCACTGCCGCTTCGAGGGGGAGACCGTGGCCGCGGTCGCCGCCGACACCCCTCAGCAGGCACGGGACGCGGCGCGCGCCGTCCGGGTGGAGTACGAGGTGCTGCCCTTCGTGGTGGACGAGCGCCGGGCGCTGGACCCTGATGCGCCGAAAGTTCACGATCAGGGCAACACCGTGAAAACCGACAGCTACCGCCGGGGCGACGTCGCCAAGGGCTTCGCCGAAGCCGACCTGGTGCGCGAGCGCGAGTACCGCACCGAGGCCGAGCTGCACACGCCGCTTGAGCTGCACGGCTGCGTCGCCAACTGGGACGGCGACAGCCTCACCCTCTGGGAGTCGACCCAGGGGGTCTACGCCGTGCAGGCGCAGGTGGCCCGGACCCTGAAGATGCCCCTGTCGAAGGTGCGGGTGATCGGCCACTACCTCGGCGGTGGTTTCGGCAGCAAGCTCAAGCCGGGCAAGTACACGGTCATCGCCGCCCTGCTGGCGAAAAAGACGGCGCGACCGGTGAAGCTCTTCCTCACCCGCGAGGAGACCTTTCTCGCGGTGGGCAACCGCCCGCCGGCCAATATGAAAATCAAGGCCGGAGTGAAAAAGAACGGCACCCTCACCGCCTTGCAGTTTTCCGCCACCGGCACCGGCGGCGCCTATCCCGCCGGCGGCACCGCGCTGCTCGACTGGCTGGTGCGCGACCTCTACCTCTGCCCCAACGTCGCGTGCGAAACCACCGACCTCTACATCAACGGCGGGCCGGCCCGCCCCTTCCGCGCCCCGGGGCATCCCCAGTGCAGCTGGGCGCTGGAGCAGATGATCGATGAACTGGCGCAGGCCATCGGCATGGACCCGGTGGAGCTGCGGCTGAAGAACATTCCCCAGGTCAGCCAGGGGCGCGAGGGAAATCCGCCCTACACCAGCACCGGGCTCGAAGAGTGCATCCGCCAGGGGGCGCAGGCCTTCGGCTGGAGCGAAGCGCGCAAGGCGGCCGACGAGAACAACCAAAACAGCCACATCAAGCACGGCGTCGGCATGGGCGCCTGCGTCTGGTTCGTCGGCGGCGGCGGGCCGCCATCGACCGCCATCGTCAAGCTCTTCGCCGACGGCAGTGCCAACCTCAACCTCGGCGCCTCCGATATCGGCACCGGCACCAAGACGATCATGGCCATGGTCGTGGCGGAAGAACTCGGGGTGAAACCCGGGCTGATCCAGATCGAGAACGCCGACACCGGCACCACCCAGTACGCCACCCCCAGCGGCGGCAGCAAGACGGTGCCGACCGAGGCTCCCACCGTGCGCGCCGCCGCGGTGGAGGTCAAGCGCCAGCTCCTTGAAATGGCGGCGGAAGATCTCAAAGCGGATGCCGCCGACCTGCGCTTCGAGGGCGATGCGGTGGTATCCAGGAAGGATACTTCGAAAAAGATGAAGATCACCGAGCTTTCGCGCCTCGGCAAGCGCGGCGTGGTGGTCGGCGTCGGTCATCGCGGACCGAACCCGGAGAAAAAAACGGTCAACCCCTTCGCCGCCCAGTTCTGCGAGGTGGAAGTCAACACCCGCACCGGCGAGGTCCGGGTGCTGCGCTTCGTCGGCACCAACGAGAGCGGACGGGTGATGAACCGCCTGACCTTCGACAACCAGGTCTTCGGCGGCATCACCATGGGGATCGGCCTGGGGATGACCGAGTTCCGCCAGTTCGACATCGGCCAGACCGGCAAGCTGGTCAACAAGAACTGGCACGACTACAAGCTGCCGACCGCCCTCGACGTCCCGCAGCAGATGACCTCGCGACCGATCGAGAACCCCGATGCCGAAGCCAACAGCGCCGGCGCCAAGGGACTGGGCGAGCCGGTGACGATACCAACCGCGGCGGCCATCGCCAACGCCGTCTACCACGCCACCGGCCTGCGCCTGACCGCCAGCCCGATCAATCCGCTGCAGATGATGCGGGCTCTGGCGGCCCGCGAACAAGGAGGGCTGAAATGATCCCACCGTTGACCTATATTCGCCCGGAGAGCCTCAAAGATGCCGTCAAGCAACTCGGCAGCGACGGGGCCCGCATCTACGCCGGCGGCACCGACCTGCTCGGCTGCCTGCACGACCAGGTCTTTTCCGCCCGGAAATTGGTGAGCCTTTCAGCCCTCCCGGATCTGCGCGGCATCACCCGCACCGGTGACGGAGGCCGGCGCCTGGGGGCGTTGGCGACCATCACCGAAATCGCGCAGAATCCCGACCTGCGCAACCACTACCCGGCCCTGCCCCAGGCGGCCGGCGAGGTGGCCAGCCCCCAGTTGCGGAACCAGGGAACCCTCGGCGGCAATCTCTGCCAGAAGCCGCGCTGCTGGTATTACCGGGGCGAATTCGACTGCCTGCGCAAGGGCGGCCCCAAGTGCTATGCCTTCAAGGGGCAGAACCAGTTCCACTGCATTCTCGGCGGCGCCGGCTGCTATATCGTGCATCCATCCGATACCGCCCCGGCGCTCATCGCCCTGGGAGCAAAACTCGAAATCGCGGGTCCCAAGGGGAGACGCAATCTCCCACTGGAGGATTTCCACGTTCTTCCCAAGACGGACCCGCGCCAAGAAACGGCGCTCGCCCCCGACGAAGTGCTGACCGCAGTGATTCTGCCGCCACCCCAGAAAGGCCAGCTCAGCTCCTATCGCAAGGTACGGGCCCGCCAATCGTGGGATTTCGCGGTGGCCGGGTGCGCCATCGTCCTGAACCTCGAGAGCAATATCGTCAAAGAGTCGCGGATCGTACTCAGCGGCGCAGCACCGGTGCCCTGGCGCGCCAGGGAAACCGAAACCGAACTGCGGGGGACAGAGCTCACCGTCGAGGCTGTCTCACGGATCGCCGCCGCAGCCGTGGCCGAGGCGCGCCCTCTGGAACACAACGGGTACAAGGTGCCGCTGTTCAAGGGCCTGATCGAGGAAGAGCTGCTAAAGATGGTGCGGCAGTGAGCATCGGATGAAAAAAGGCTGCCCGTCATTCGGGCAGCCTTTTTCATGTCGAGGGAGCGCCAATTACCAACCGATGCGGAAAACCACCTGGGGTGCCCGTATCACCTTGACCGCATTAACGTGATCGTAGCAATGCCTTGAATGCGAGGCCTCCCGGCGATGCTCCCGCCGGTGTTCGCGCGCATGCTTTTTCAGGTGCTTTATTTCCCGGCGCTCCCATTTGCGGTCATGGTCGTGACCGTAGCGGCGCCCATGGTCATGCCGGTCAATGACCCACCCCTTATCGTATCGCGCGCCATCCCCGCGTCGACCATCGTTGTTCGCCGTCGCCAGCATCGGGGTTGTCATCACAACCAGGGTGGCCACCAGAGTTACCAGAGCCTTTCTCATCTTGTCCTCCTTTCGATTGACCGTGTGGTATTCCAAATGGGCTATACCGTCACTTTATCGAAGGCAAACAAGCGTTTCATTCGACATCGCCGCGAATACTGCCGGATATCTGGTTGAATTCAAGTGTTTTCGCAGAGTTGCGCAAGTCGATGTCGGGCACGCAAGAGCGTATTGCGGTTCTTCTGTGACCGCGGGAGGGGCGGAGACGGGTTGATCGGAGGGCAGAAAAAAGGGCGCCGCGAGGGCGCCCTTGGAAACATCGGCAATTCTCAGGTTTATGGGTTCGGTGGCTTCTCGGACGATTCCGGTCAGGGCCGGCTTCCCGCACCCCCAGCCGCCAGGCAGAACCCCGCGGCGGAAACCGAAAGGGAAAATTCGCAAGGACCCAAGTCGCCCCGTCGCTTTTTCCGCGGGGAACGATCTGGCCCGACTAGTCCCCCGCGCCATCCATGCGGTAGATAATCGGAATCTGCCCCGGCCCGTCGATGCAGAGATCGAGACTGCGCAGCAGCCCGTCGCCGAGACGGTAGACCCAGCCGTGCACATGCAGCTTCTGGTTGCGCTGCCAGGCGTTCTGCACGATGGTGGTGTGGCAGACGTTGGCCACCTGCTGGGCGACGTTGAGCTCGCACAGCAGGTCCATGCGCTCTTTTTCGTCTTCGATACTGTCGAGCTTCTTACGGTGCAGGTAATAGACGTCTTTGATATGACGCAGCCAGTTGTCGATCAGGCCGTATTGACTGCCGCCGAGGGCGGTGTTGACCCCGCCGCAGCCGTAGTGGCCGCAGACGATGATGTGTTCGACTTTCAGCACTTCGACCGCGTACTGAATGACCGACAGGCAGTTCACGTCGCTATGCACCACCACGTTGGCCACGTTGCGGTGCACGAACATTTCGCCCGGGTCGAGACCGCAGATCTCGTTGGCCGGAACGCGGCTGTCGGAGCAGCCGATCCAGAGATATTTCGGCGCCTGCTGGCTGCTGAGCCGGACGAAAAAATCAGGATCGTTTCGGGTGGTTCGCTCGGCCCACTTGCGGTTGTTTTCGAATAGCCCTTGGAGTGATTTCATGTGCTCTCCCGTGTCAATCGTCAAATCAGTTGTCGATGTCGTGGAAACCGGTCGGGCCCCGAGACACCGCGAGGGCAGGCCGATTTCCGCTACAGGTTCCCGCTCTCCATGGAAACCATTTTTTCGAACAAATGCCAATTTAAATAATTTTCATTTCATTGCGCAGCTATGGTATAAAGCCGCCCGCCCTTTTCATGAAACTTATCGATCAACCATCCGCAGAGTCGGGTTTCGTTCGCTGCAAACCCGGCCATTCGGAGGTATCATTAGGAATATATCTGAAAGCATTCTCCTGGAAAGGATTTTTTCTGCATGCCTGATCTTCCGAAAATCGGCCAGAACCTGCACGGTTTCAAGGTAACGGCCGTCACGCCCCTTACCGAACTGAACATGGACATGGTGCAACTGCAGCACCAGGCGACCGGCGCCCACCTGGTGCATCTGGCCAACGACGATCCCAACAACCTCTTCGCCGTCGGCTTCAGGACCACGCCGCAGGATTCCACCGGGGTGGCGCATATTCTCGAGCACACCGCGCTGTGCGGTTCGCGGCGCTTCCCGGTGCGCGACCCCTTCTTCTCCATGCTCAAGCGCAGCCTCAACACCTTCATGAACGCGCTCACCGCCAGCGACTGGACCCTCTATCCCTTCTCCAGCATGAACGAGAAGGACTTCTACAACCTGATGGAGATCTACCTCGATGCCGCCTTCTTTCCCCTGCTGACCGAGATGAACTTCAGCCAGGAGGGGCACCGCATCGAGTTTGCCGAACCGGACAACCCGGCTTCTCCCCTCGAATTCAAGGGCGTGGTCTACAACGAGATGAAAGGCGCCATGGCCGATCCCACCTCGCTGCTCGGCCGCCGCCTCAACCGCCACCTCTTTCCCACCGTGACCTACCATCACAATTCGGGCGGCGAGCCCTCGGACATCCCCGACCTCACCCATGCCGAGCTCAAGGCCTTTCACGCCGCCTACTACCACCCGAGCAACGCCTGGTTTTTCACCTACGGCAACCTACCGCTGGAAAAGCACCTGGCCACCATCGAAGAGCAGGCCCTCCATGAGTTCAGCCGCCGCGAGGTCGCCTCGGAGGTTCCACCGGAACAGCGCTACGAGGCGCCGCGCCGCGTGAGTGAGACCTTTCCCGTCGAACCCGGCGAAGAGCTCAAGGGTCGCTCCATGGTGCAGGTGGCGTGGCTGACCTGCGATATTGCCGACGGCTTCGAGCGGGTGGCCCTCGACATTCTCTCGATCCTGCTCCTCGGCAATCCCGCAGCCCCCCTGTACAAGGCACTGCTCGATTCGAAACTGGGCACCAACCTCGCCCCGGGCAGCGGCTATCACGACGACTACCGCACCACCCTGTTCGCCGCCGGGCTGCAGGGAACCGACCCCGACAAGACCGACGCGATCGAAGATGTGGTCCTCACCACCCTCGCCGAGGCGGAGCAAAAAGGCTTCTCGCGCGAGCGCATCGAGGGGGCGATGCACCGCTTCGAGTTCAGCCACCGGGAAGTGACGGGCGACAGCTACCCCTACCCGCTGGTGCTGGCCATGCGCATGTTCGGCCCCTGGATGCACTGCGCCGACCCGGTTTCGCCGCTGCGCACCACCGCCGTTCTGGAAAAACTGCGGCAAGAGCTGGACAAGGGCCCCTTCTTCGAAAATCTGATCCGGCGCTGGCTGCTGGAAAACCCGCACCGCCTGACCCTGACCCTGCGCCCCGACCCGGAGCAGAAAGAGCGGGAGGAGCAGGCGGTGGCCGAAAGACTGAAAAAAATCCGGGCCACTCTCAGCAAGGCCGATGAAAAGAAGATCGTCGAACGCGCCCACAAGCTGAAAGCGGCGCAGGAAGCGCAGGAAGACCTCTCCTGCCTGCCCTCGCTGGAAATCGGCGACATCCCGGCGGAAGAACCGCCGGTTCCCTCGACGTTCAGCGACATCGCCGGGCAGCGGGTGCAGTGGTTCGATCAGCCGACCAACGGCATCACTTACTTCACCGCCCATCTCGATGCCGCCGGCCTGCCGCCCGAACTGCAGGCCGAGGTTCCCCTGTTCTGCTCCCTGCTGACCAACATCGGCGCCAGCGGCTTTAGCTACACCGAGATGGCCGAGCGCGTCGAAGCCGGCACCGGCGGCATTTCGGCCTCGACCGAAGTGCTGGAAAACCCGGCGGACACGATGGAGTTTCTGTCCCTGGTGCAGATCAAGGGCAAGGCCCTGGTGCGCAACCAGGACAAGCTCTATGGCATTTGGCGCGACATTCTGACCGCCCCCGATTTCACCGATCTCGACCGGCTGCGCACGGTGCTCGGTCAGATCAAGACCTCGCTGGAAAACTCGGTACCCTCGGCCGGCCACAGCTACGCCGCCCGCGCTGCGGCGGCCCACCTGAAGCCGGCGGCCCGCCTGCGCGAGACCTGGTCGGGCCTCAAACTGGTGGCCCTGGCCAAGAAAACCGCGGCCCTCGACGACCAGGGACTGCAGGAGTTCGCCGAGCGCATGCAGGAGCTGGCCAGGCGGCTGCTGCACCGCAACCGCCTCAGCTGCGCGGTGGTCGCCGAGGAGCGCCATTTTGCCGAGATCGAACCGGCGCTGGCGACGCTGCTCGCGGCGCTGCCCGAGGGTGAAGATCCATCGCGGCGAGAGCAGAAGTTCAACCCGCAGGCGAGCAAAATTGGCTGGGCGGCCAACGTGCCGGTTTCCTTCGTCACCCGGGTTTATCCGACCGTCGCCTATACCCATCGCGACAGCGGGGGACTGCTGGTGCTGGCCAAACTACTGCGGGCAAGCTTTCTCCACCGCGAAATCCGCGAGAAGGGGGGCGCTTACGGCGGGATGGCCTCGGCCAATCCGGAAACCGGCCTGTTCTCGCTGCTGTCCTATCGCGACCCGCAACTGGTGCGCACCCTGAAGGTGTACGACGAGGCGGCCGAGTGGGCCGCAAAGGGAGATTTCTCCGATGCGGAGATCCGGGAGGCGATTCTCGCGGTCTTCGCCGAACTCGACAAGCCCCTCTCCCCCGGCGGACGCGGCTATCGCGAATTCGCCAACAGGGTGCAGGGCCTCACCCTGGAGATGCGCCAGGAGCTGCGGAGCAAGGTCTTGGCCACCGACCGCGATACTCTCAAACGGTTGGCCCGCCAGTACCTGCTGGGAGCACGGGAGAGCAGCGCGGTTGCGGTCATTTCCAACGAGGAGCTGCTGCACAAGGCCAATGCCGAGCTCGGCGAGGAGGCGTTGGAGATTCGTAAGGTCTGAGAAAATGTGAGGGGGGTGAGGGGTGATGGGAAAAAACTCGTCACTCGTCACTTATCACTTCTCACTCCTCGCCCGCTTTTTGGTTAACCGGGTGGGGACGGCGTTCCAGGGGTCGTCGGGCCAGGGGTGCTTGGGATAGCGGCCGGCGAGTTCTTTTTTGACTTCGGGGTAGACGTTGTCCCAGAAGCTCTTCAGGTCCTGGGTCACCGCCAGGGGCCGGCGGGCCGGCGACAACAGGTGAATCTGCACCGGCACCCGACCTCCGGCCAGCCGCGGGGTGTGTGCCAGGCCGAAGAGTTCCTGCAGTTTGACCGCCAGCACCGGCGGCCCCAGCAGCGGGTAATCGAGGCGGATGCGCGAGCCGCTCGGCACCGCGAGGTGGGTCGGCGCTTCGCGCTCGAGGCGCTGGCGCAGGGGCCAGTCGACAAGCGCCTGCAGCGCCGGCAGCGGATCGAACCGTGCCAGGTCGCCGCGAGTGCGGCATCCCGTCAGGTAGGGGCCGAGCCAATCATCGAGGGTCGCAAGGAGCGTTTCGGGCGCGACGTCGGGCCAGCCCGCTTCGGGCATTTCCTCACCGAGGAAGCGCAGGCGGGCATGAAACTGGCGGCTCTCGGGGCTCCAGCCGAGAATTTCGAGCCCCCCTTGGCGCAAGGCGCCGAGCAAGGCCGCCAGCACATCGTCCGCGCCGGCCCGCACCGGCCTTTCCGTGAGGATCACGGCCCCCAGGGTGCGCGCCTCGCGGGCCACCACCCGCCCTTCGCGCTCGTCCCAACCGACCTCGCGCCGCCACTGCAGGCGATCGGCGAAATCCGCCTCGATCCACTCCCGCTCGAGCAGGCTCCCCTGGCGGATTTCCCCCTCGCGTCGGTCGCCGCCGAAGACCTCGACCGCCACCAGAAACGGGGGCGACTGCAACGCCGAAACCGGCGAGAGACAGGCGCCACGGCCGTTGGCCAGCAGATAGCGGTTCGACCCGGCTTCTCGCTGCCGGGCGATGCGGTCGGGAAAGGCCGCCGCCAGCAGCCGGCCCACCGTTTCAATCGTGGGTGATTGGTCCTCAGCCATCCCCCCGAGACGTCGCAACCATTGCCCCGCCGCCCGCTCGACCGCACGCAGCGCACGCGGGTCCAGCGCTGCGGCGCTGCGGCCTCCGCGCAGCAATTCGATGCGCGCCAGCAGATCGCTGGCGGCCGCGTGCCGACCCCCTTCGCCGCGCGGCAGCAGATCGCGCTCGCTCAGCAGAGCGGCCAGTTGGCAGGCGAGCAGCGAGCGTCCGGTGCTTTTTCCCCGCAGCATCAGGCTCGCCAGCCGCGGATGCGCGCCCAGGCCTCCCATGGCCTGTCCGTGGGTGGTGATGCGCCCGGCGCCGTCGAGCGCCCCGAGCCATTGCAGCAGCTCGCGGGCACCGGCCACGGCGCCTGCCGGCGGCGGATCGAGCCAGCACAAAGTCCCGGGATCGGCGATGCCCCAGCGGGCCAGTTCCAGGACCAGTTCGGCGAGGTCGGCCTGGCGGATTTCCGGGGGGGTAAATGGCAGCAGGCTCCCTTGCGTGGCCGGACTCCACAGGCGATAACAGACCCCGGGACCGAGGCGGCCGGCACGACCGGCCCGCTGGGTTGCCGACGCCGCCGAAATGCGCACGGTTACGAGCCGGGTCAGGCCGCCAGCCGCATCGAAGCGCGGTTGACGGGCGAGGCCGCTGTCGATCACGACCCGCACCCCTTCGATGGTGAGGCTGGTTTCGGCGATGTTGGTCGCCAGCACCACCTTGCGTTTCGGCCCCGGCACAATGGCACGCTCCTGCTCGGCGAAGGTCAGGTCGCCGTAGAGCGGACAGAGCTGTAGGTCTGGCAGCGGCCCCCGAGCCTCCAGCAATCCGGCGCAGCGCCTGATCTCCCCCGCTCCGGGGAGAAAAACCAGAATATCCCCCTCGGTTTCGCGCAACGCGCGCTGCACCGCCCGAGCCGTCGTCTCCACAATCGAACCCTCCGGGTCCGTGCCGAGATAGCGGATATCGAGGGGATGGCTGCGACCGGCGCTGGCAAGCAGTGGTGCGTCGCCGAGCAGGCGACTGACCGGCTCGGCATCGAGGGTGGCCGACATGACCAGCAGCCTGAGATCCTCGCGCAGCCCCAGTTGCGCATCGCGGCACAGGGCCAGAGCCAAATCCGAATGGAGGTTGCGCTCGTGAAACTCGTCGAAAATCACCAGCCCCACCCCGTCGAGGGTCGGGTCCGACTGCAGGCGACGGGTGAGGATGCCCTCGGTCACCACCTCGATGCGGGTGCGCGAAGACACCTTGCGCTCGAAGCGAATCGCGTAGCCGACTCTGCCGCCGACCTCCTCGCCCAACAGCCGCGCCATGTAACGAGCGGCGTTGGCGGCGGCCAGCCGGCGCGGCTCGAGCATGACAATTTTTCGCCCCGCCAGCCAGGGCTGCTCGAGCAGGGCCAGCGGCACGCGGGTGGTTTTGCCGGCGCCGGGCGGCGCCTGCAGCACCGCGCAGTCATGGACAGCCAGAGCGGAGGCGAGGGCGGAAAGGACCTGGTCGATGGGCAGATCGAGAGGAGGCATGGTCAGAGGCTCAAAGCGCGCTCGGGACGAACGCTTCAGGAAGAAGATTCTTTAAACGGGAAATTCGCGAAACCGCCGCACCGCCTCCCCAATCTGGTCTTCGCCGAGATTGCCGAGAGCGATGCGCAGGTAAGCCGCGAGACCGGGGCCGAAAATCTCGCCGCCCAGGGTGAGTACGCCCGCCTCTTCCAAGAGCAGCCGCGACACCTGGCGGCCGGTGTGACCGATGAAGGGGTGCCGCACCCAGGCGAAAAAGTTTCCGCTCGCAACCAGCCGGAAGGGGTTGCTCCCCTCGGTGAATTTCCGGACGAACAGATCGTGCCGATCGCGCATCAGTGCGCGGTTTCCGGCCACCCAGTCGTCCAGATGCTCGATGCCGTAGAGGATCGCTTTCTGGGTGATGCGCGGAGCGCACACCGCCATGCTGTCTTGCGCCTTGAGGGCCTGATGGAGAAAATCGGGCGACGCCGCGAGCAGGCCGGCGCGCAGACCGGTGAGGGCAAAGGTTTTGCCGAAAGAGGCGATGTGGATGAAATGATCGCCCCAATCGGCATGGGTGAACAGATTGTGGGGCCGGCTGCCATCGGCGATGAAGGCGCCGTAGGTTTCGTCGAGAATCAGGGCCACGTCGTTCTTGCGGGCCAGCTGAAAAATTTCGTCGAGGGTTTCGAGCGGCGCCACCGCCCCGGTCGGGTTGCTCGGAGTGACCAGCAGCAGAGCGCGGGTGCGCGCGTTGATCCGCGATGCCAGCGCCCGGGGGTCGGGCAGCCCCCCGCTCTCTTCATCGAAGGGAACGAAGACGCAGCGGATGCCCAGCATGTCGAGGGCCATGACATGATCGAAGTAATAGGGCACCGCGACCACCACTTCGTCGCCGGGCCGGCACAGGGTCACGATCGCCAGCCAGAAGGCCTGGCTGGCGCCGATGGTCAGGCAGAAATGATCCGCCGTCGCGTGGGCGCCGTAGCGGGCCCGATAATAGCGACTCAGCCCTTCGCGGACCTCGGGCAGCCCTTCGTCGGGGGAGTAGCGATAGAGGGCGGGGTCGTCGAGCAGGTCGCGCAGATGCGCGACCAGTTGGGTTGCGGGCGGGTAGGCAGGCACCGCCTGGCACAGGTCGATCAGGGGCCGGTCCTGGGGATGGCGCAGGGCCGCGACCCAGTCCCGGACCTCGGCAATGGGGGGGAAATTGACCTCGCGGATATGGGGATTGATGGAGAACTTCACGCCCGCCTCAGCACCTCGACCAGCAGTTCGGTGACCCGCACCATGTCGTTCACGCTCACCGATTCGTCGACCGTATGCACGTTGGTCATGCCGGTGCCGAGGATCAGGGTCTCGATGCCATGGGCGTTGAAAATATTGGCGTCGCTGCCGCCGCCGGCGGCCCGGATCTCGACCTCATGGCCGATAGCCCGGGCCGATGCGCTGACCAGGCGCACGATGGGGGAGTCGAGAGGCACGTGCATCATGGGATAATCGGAGATCACCTCCCAGCGTACCTCGGGCGCCACCGTGCGGCCGTCGATGACTTTTTCCATGGACCGGGCCGCCGCGGTGAAACAAGCGATCATGTGCTCGGTCTGGTCTTCGAGCTTGGCGGGGTCGTGACTGCGCGCCTCGCCTTCGAGAATCACCTGCTTGGCCACGATATTGACCGCCTGACCGCCGCGGATGGTGCCGAGGTTGGCCGTGGTCTCCTCGTCGATGCGGCCGAGTTTCATCCGCTCGATCGCCCGCGCCGCCGCCTCGATGGCCGAGATGCCCCGCTCGGGAGCAATACCGGCATGGGCCTCGCGGCCGATGATTTCAAAGCGCAGCTTGTTGGCGCAGGGCGCGCGGTGAATGGCCAGATCGACCCCCGAGGTGTCCAGGGCGAGACCGCGCCGGCTGCGAATCTTGGAAAAATCGAGGTGCTTGGCCCCGAGCAGCCCCACCTCTTCGCAGACGGTTATCACCACCTCCACCGGGCCGCGGGCAATGGCCCGTTCACGCACCACCTCCAGCGCCTCGATGATTTCGGCAATGCCCGCCTTGTCGTCGGCGCCCAACACCGTACTCCCGGCACTGGTGAAGACATCGTCGTTCAAAACCGGTTCGACCCCGTCGGCCGGCTCGACCATGTCCATGTGCACCGAGAGCATCAGGGGCGGCCCCTCTTTGCCGGCCGCAGGAAAAGAGACGATCAGATTGCCGCTTTCACTGCCGATTTGTTTTCCGGCAGCGTCCATGATAACTTCACCGCCCATTTCGCCCAGGCGATTGACGAGATAACGGGAAATCGCCCCTTCGCGAAAAGACGGGCTGGCGATGGAGGCAAGCCGGGTGAATTCTTCAACAATTCTTTGGCGGTTGATCATGGTTATTATCCTTGCTGACGGCAAAAGGGCCTCGAAAAAGGGAAGAGTGTCCTTTTTAACCCAGTTGACGACGGAAGAAAAGACTCCATTGCCGTGACCGGCAGCAACGGATTCCGACTGGACAACCCCCCTAAAAGGCTGCTAATATTGATGGGATTTTCGACGAAATCGAATTTTGCGCCGGTTCCTGCAATGATGAGCCCCCTTGCGGGTCGGAAAAGGTCTGCCTTATGCGTTTAGATTACAACCCGCCCAAAAGTTCTTTCATCAACCGCTCCGGCGCCCCCAAACGCCTCCCCGCCCTGATTCTCATTGCGAGCATGGCATTTTCGCTCGGCTTTTTCCTCTACCGCACCGCGGTCACCCAGACCGAAGCGCGCATGACCCCCGAGACCGGCCAGGCGTTGACCGCAAGCTCATCTCCGGCGATCCAGGCACCGAAGCCGGACGCCGCTCCCGCCCAACCGGAGATCAAGCGGGATTCGGCCAAGGGGGTGGTCAACCCCGGCGATACCGTCACCGCCCTGCTCGGCAAATATTTCACCCCCCGGGAAATTCACCAGATCTCGCAGAAGAGCAAGAGCGTTTTCCCCCTCTCGGGGATTTGCGCCGGCCAGCCTTATGAATTGTGCACCGTCGACGGTTCCTTTGAGAGCTTTCTCTACGAAATCGACCGCAACGAGCAGCTCCTGATCAGAAAAAATGCCGATGATTTCGAAATCAGTCGCGTTCCCATTCCCTACACCATCGAAACCGAGGTCATCCGCGGCACTATCACCTCCAACCTCTTTTCCGCGGTGACCGAAGCCGGCGAAGCGCCGGAACTGGCGATTGCCCTGGCCGACATTTTTGCCTGGGACGTCGACTTCATTCTCGACATCCGCGAGGGCGACTCCTTCAAGGCCCTGGTCGAAAAGCGCTACCGGGAAGGCAAGCCCGACGGCTACGGCCGCATCATGGCGGCCGAATTCGTCAATCGGGGCCAGAGCTATCAGGCCATTCTGTTCAAGGACGGTGACCGGCCGGCCGACTATTTCGACCCCGACGGCAAGAGCCTGCGCAAGGCTTTTCTCAAGGCGCCCCTGTCCTTCACCCGAATCTCCTCCGGCTTCACCATGCGCCGCTTCCATCCCATCACTCAGACCTGGAAGGCTCATCCCGCCATCGACTATGCGGCACCGGTCGGCACCCCGATCAAAACCGTGGGCGACGGCACCATCACCCGTGCCGGCTACACCCGGGGCAACGGCAACTTCATCGAAGTGCGCCACACCAACGGCTACACCTCCCTCTACCTGCACATGAGCAAATTTGCCCGCGGCATGAGCAAGGGCAAGCGTCTCAGTCAGGGGCAGGTCATCGGCTATGTCGGCAGCACCGGGCTGGCTACCGGCCCCCATCTCTGCTTCCGCATGCGCAAGGACGGCGCGCCGGTCAACCCCAACCGCATCAAGGCCCCGGCGGCTCCCGCGGTCTCCAAGAACAACATGGCCGCGTTCAAATCCCTGGCGGCCCCTCTGTTGGCCCGACTCGGCGACGGTGCAATCAAGCAGGCCAAGCTCGATCTTCCCCCGGAAACCGGCCATCCCTGACCAAGATCACGTCCCGAACGTTATTTCCCCGGAGTCATTCATGGCCATCAAGCTTGGCACGATGCTGGTGCAGGAGGGCGTCGTCACCCTCAACCAGCTCGATGAAGCGTTGAAGTTTCAGACCATTTTCGGCGGCAAGCTCGGCACCAATCTCATCGAAATGGGTCTCGCCGACGAGGAGGACATCGCCCGGGTTCTCAGCGAAAAACTGCGGGTTCCCTTCACCAGCAGCGAAGACCTGCTCGAGATTCCCGCCGGCACCATCAAGCTGGTGCCCAAGGAAATCGCGGAAAAATACAAGGTCGTCCCCTTCCACCAGGAGAAGAAACGCCTGCATCTGGTGATGATGGACCCCTCCGACCTGCGGGCGGTGGACGAAATCGCCTTTATCACCGGCTACGCCATCCGCCCCATGGTGGCCCCGGAGGTGAGCCTGGTTCTGGCCCTGGAAAAGCATTACAAAATCGAGCGGGATACCCGCTACATCCCGGTGATCAAACAAGTCCTCAAGCGTCGGGGGCTTCTCCCTGCGGCCCCCAAGCAGGTCGCTCGTTCCCCCCGCCCTGACCTTCAGCCCGCGGCAGAGACGGTATGGCGGGAAAATATCGCCAAGCACGCCATCGACCAGTTTTCCCAGGCCCTGGCCGAGGTCGGGGAGAGAAACCAGGTGGCAGACCTGATTCTCGAATATATCGGCAGCGACTTCGAGAAGGTCGCTCTTTTTCTCCTGCGCGACGGGGTTGCTTCCGGCTGGCGGGGGCGCATCAAGGAAAAGGCCCTGAGCGGATTCGAAAAATTTTCCCTGCCCCTCGATCAGCCCTCGATCCTGAAAACCGTCTTTGAAACCAAAAGCTTCTACCTCGGTTCGCCCCCCGACACCCCGGCGAACAATGCCATCCTCCAACTGATGCGCGACACCCTGCCGGAAACAACGCTGCTGATCCCTATCGTCAAGCAGGGCCGGGTGATCTGCATTCTCTACGTCTCGGGTGAGCCCTCCAAACTGACCGGCGAATTTTTCGAATTGCAGAAGATTACCCACAAGGCGGCCCTGGCGCTGGAAATTCTGATTCTCAAGAACAAGATCCTGATGACCTGAGCGACCGAGGCGGATGGGCGGCCCATGAACTACCTGGTCCATCTTTATCTCTCCGACGACAGCGACGACGGCCTGCTGGGCAACCTTGCGGGCGACTTCGTCAAGGGCCCTGTGCCCGAAGATCTCCCCTCCGGCCTGCGCCTTGGCATCCGCCAACACCGCCTGATCGATGCCTTCGCCCAGGACAACCCCCATTTCCGCCAGAGCAAAAGACGGCTCGACGACCGTTTCGGCCACTGCAAAGCCATTCTCGTCGACGTTTTCTACGACCACCTGCTGGCGCGCCATTGGTCGCGCTACCGGTCCCAGCCCCTGGAGGCTTTCGCGGCCCGGGTCTACACCCTGCTCGAGGCGCGGTTCGCGGAACTCCCCCCCGGCCTGCAACAGATCGCCCCGCGGATGATCGAACACAACTGGCTGGTTTCCTACCGCGAGATCGAGGTGGTCGAAGGGGTGCTCAAGCGCCTGGCCACCCGGCTGCGGCGCGCCAATCCCCTCGCCTCCGGCCTGCCCCAACTGCTGGCGAATTATCAGGGCCTGCGACAGGACTGCCATCAATTTCTGTTGGAGGCCAAAGCCTTTCTCGAACCTCGCGCCTCCCGCAACTGATCTCTGCGGCTTGATCCCGGCGCGAACAGTGAGCTCTGTCGGGTCGGGGTTGCAATACCTGCCCTCCTTCGCTATTCTCCGGGGAATTTTATGACATCCAAGGAGGATTGACGCATGCGCTTTTCCCGGATCGCCACCGGCGCCGCTCTGTTGCTATTTCTGGCTCTTTGCCTGCCCCTTTCCTCCCGGACGGCCGCCGCGGACGAAATTCGGCTGCACAATGGCGACCGGCTCACCGGCAAGGTTCTTTCCGCCCAAAACGGCAAGCTGGTCATTGATACGCCCCACGCCGGAAAAATCTCCGTCGCGATGGAGGAGATCGCCGCCGTTACCACCGATGAACCGGTGACCCTGCGCCTGGGCGAGAACGAGGTGCTCACGGGGAAGATCGCAACCCGCGACGGCGAGGTCAGAATTCTCTCCAACGAGCGGCGCACAGATACCGGCATCGCCTGGCAGCAGGTACGCTCCATCAATGTGGCCGACACCCTCTGGGATGGGGGCGTCTTTCTCGGCGGCACTCACCAGGCCGGCAACACGCAACGCACCGGGGTCTCCTTCGGCGCCGAAGCGACCCGCCGCAGCCGCAATGATCGCTACACCCTCTCCTTTCTCTACAATTACGCCGAAGAGGATGGCGAACTCACCACCCGCGACACCTACGGCGCGATCAAGTACGATTATTTTTTCACCCAAAAGTTCTACGGACTGCTCAGCGTCGAACTGCTCAAGGACAAATTCAAGGATCTCAATCTGCGGGCGATTGTCGGGCCCGGAGTGGGCTATCAGATCTGGGAGGACGACATCAAGGCTCTCGCCCTCGAAGCCGGCGTCGCCTATTTTTCCGAAGACCGGGTCGAGGCCGACGACGAGCAGTGGTTCACCGCCCGCCTGGCGGCCATTGCCCGTTATCAGCTCACGCCCTGGCTGAAAGTGACCGAGCACTTGATTCTCTACCCGCAACTGGAAAGCTTCGGCGATTACACCCTGCGCAACGAGGCGACCCTGATCACGTCGCTCGGCGCCGCCTGGTCGCTGCGCCTGGCCAATATCTGGGAGCGCGACAGCAATCCGGCGCAAAATGTGAAAAAAGACGATTTCAAGTCGAGCGTGAATCTGCAGTATTCTTTCTGATCCGATCAGCGACGAACGCTTTTCCCGGCGCATCTCTCGCCTTGAACTTGCGAAATGCTTGCCTATACTTGTAACAGGGCAATCTCACTGACCCTTTATCGGGCAGAGCAAACGCCAGTCATCTTCGGGGGAATCCTATGAACGGAAAGACAATTGCCGGGGAAATCCGACGAAATCGCGGTGAAAAGGATCAGTTTATCCGCTGGTGGCGCAAGGAGAACGACTTTGTCGACTATGAACTGATCGACCGCTTTCTCGACAACGTCAGCGAAGACGAGGAATTCGGCGGGTACGAATTGATCGATACTGAAACCATGTGGGAAAACCTCAAGAGCAGGATTCCCGATCGGGTCAAGCGCGAGCGGCGCAAGGCGGGAGAGATGATTTTCTGGGGCCGCCCCGGGAAAGAAGACCAGACCTGCCCTTTCAGCCCTGAATCGATCATGACGATTTTCGATGTCGAAACCCGTGGCAATGTGATCGAGCCCTGACCCGGGAAAATCCTTTTCCGACCGGCCAAACACAGACCAGCAACCCGTCCACCGAGGCGGACCGCACTTCGCCGGTTTTGAAAACAGGCTGGAGGAGACGGCGGTTCGCTTCTGTTCTTGCGCCAGACAAAAACCACAACAAATGGTAAATCATTGGTTTTTCATTTCATCCCGATCGAAAAACAGGCTAGGATGTTGACCCTGGCCCGCAAGAATCTTCCGGGCGCGTCTTCGTCCTGCCGCGAATCCAGCGGAAAAAACGAAGCAAATCCCCAATTCCAAGCGCGCGCCAAGGGATCTCCTCGAATCCCTAGCCGTTGCATAAAGTGGATCAATGAGTAACGAAGCCAACCACCTCCCGCCTCAGATCAACCTTCCCGAAGACGACCAGAACAAAAAGCTGATCCGTTTTTTCATCCTTTCCTCACTGGTCTCTTTTGTGGTCATTCTGGCCCTCTTCGGCACAGGCATCTATTTCACCTTTCAGAACTATATCCAGGGCGAGGCCGAGGCGGGGGCCATCCGCATCAGTCAGGCTCTGCTGAAACAAGACCGCCCCATCCTGATCCACTCCGATGCGAACGGCCAACTCGTCATCCGCCTCGACCACGCCGATTTCCCCAGGTTCGACAGCCATCTGCGCGACCTGCTCAAAGCCCTCAATGTGTCGAAAATCAAGATCTACGACGCCGACAAGACCATCGCCTACAGCAACGACTACGACATCATCGGCCAGGTGGACAACCAGAACCGCGATCTGCAGAAGGCGCTGCAGGGTGAAACCCGCTCAAAGCTTGAAAAGAAAGGGGAATTCTGGGATCTCGAAGGCGAAAAGATGCTCGATATCGACATGGTCGAAACCTATATCCCGATTTTCGGCACAGGGGATGAGGTTATCGGGGCCTACGAGATTTATCTCGATGTTTCGCGCTACCACGAGGACGTTCGCCAACTGGTTCTCTTCGCGCTGGCGATTATCACCGCCATCCTCTGCGCGATTTTTCTGGTCATCTTCTTCCTGCTGAAAAAAGCGACCGGCATCATTCGCTCGAAAACCCACGAGATCAAGGTTCTCAGCGGCCTGCTGCCGGTCTGTTCTTTCTGCAAGAAGATCCGCAATGAGAACGGTCGCTGGGAAATGATGGAAGAGTACATCACCGCCCGCTCCGAATCGGTCTTCTCCCACAGCTTCTGCCCCGAATGCGTGGCCCGTCATTATCCCGAGCTCAACCTCAAGGAAAGCGACTACAGCTGAGCCTCCACATCCGGACCCCGATCTATGCCATCCGTGAATGAAATACCGGAAAAACCCTGGTCCAGCCCGTCGGACGACATTCTTCGGCATTTCGCGGTCGACCGGGAACAGGGACTGAGCCCGGAGCAGATCGAAAAACGACGCCGGCAATTCGGCCCCAATCGCCTGCGCGAAAAGAAAAAAACCTCTCCCTGGAAAATCCTCGCCAACCAGTTCGCCAGCCTCATCGTCGCGCTGCTCGGCCTTGCTTCGCTCCTCGCGTTTTTCTTCGGTAAATGGGTCGAAGGCATCGCCATCGGTGTCGCCCTGATCATCAATGCCGTCATCGGTTTCGTGACCGAGTTGAAAGCGGCCCGCTCGATGGAGGCCCTGCAGAGCCTCGGCCAGGTCGATGCCAAGGTCAGGCGCGAAGGCCGGGTCGAGACCCGGGACGCCGAGAACCTGGTCCCGGGCGACATCGTGATCATCGAAGCAGGCGACCTCATCTCAGCCGATCTGCGGCTGATCGAGGCCAACAACCTGCAGATCGACGAAGCGGCGCTCACCGGGGAATCGATGACGGTGAGCAAGCAGGCGGCCCCCGTCGCCCATGACACGCCCCTGGCGGAGCGCACCAGCATGCTGTTCAAAGGCACGTCGGTCACCGCCGGCTCGGGCGAAGCCGTCGTCACCGCCACCGGCATGAAAACCGAGCTCGGCACCATCGCCAGCCTGACCGCCGAAGCCGAAGATGAAAGCACGCCGTTGGAAAAACGCCTGGAGCGGCTGGGGCGCAAACTGGTCTGGGTGACGCTCGCCATGGGACTTCTGGTGGCGCTGGCCGGCTTCATCGGCGGCAAGCCCTGGCTGCTGGTGATCGAGATCGCCATCGCCATGGCGGTCGCCGCGGTCCCCGAAGGGCTGCCGATCGTCGCCACCATCGCCCTGGCCCGCGGCATGTGGCGCATGGCCCGGCGCAACGCCTTGATCAACCGTCTTTCGGCGGTGGAAACCCTCGGCGCCACCACCATCGTCTGCACGGACAAAACCGGCACCCTCACCGCCAACCGCATGGCGGTCACGCGCCTGGTGCTCGCCGACGAGCAGCAAATCGCGGTGGATAAAGACCGTGAACCTCATCTGCAAAGCAACGCAGAGCCCATTTCCCTCGATGCTCATCCCCTGCTGAGGCGCGCGGTCGCAGCCGCGGTTCTCTGCAACAACGCCGAACTCGGCGGCGACGACGACCAGGCCGTGGGCGACCCGATGGAAGTGGCCCTGCTCGAACTCGGGCGGATCTGCGGGCTGGAACGCCGGGATCTCCTGGAAGAGTGCCCGGAAGAGCGCGAGGTCGCCTTCTCGGCAGAAACCAAAATGATGGCCACCTACCACGTCTGCGGAAAAAATCGACGGGTCGCGGTCAAGGGCGCCGTGGAACGGGTGCTGGCCACCTGCAGCCGGGTAGCGGGCGCAGAAGAAAGCGGCGAGTTATCGGACGACCTGCGTGAACGATGGCGCGAGCGCAACCGCAACCTTGCCGAAGAGGGGCTGCGGGTGCTGGCCCTGGCCGATAAAGAGATTGGCGACCCGGAGGAAGAAGCGTACGACGACCTGGTTTTCCTCGGGTTGCTCGGCATGTGGGACCCGCCGCGCGATTCGGCCCGCCAGGCGCTGCAGGCCTGCCACGATGCCGGCATCCGCGTGATCATGGTCACCGGCGACCACCCGGTCACCGCCGGCGCCGTGGCTCGGGAGATCGGACTCTTTTCCGCAGAACAAAGCGCCGTCATCGCGGGCGGCGAGCTCGAAGACCTCGATGGGGCCGATGAGCAGCGGCGGGAGCAACTGCGCGCCACGGACATCTTCGCCCGCGTCAGCCCCGCGCAGAAACTCAAGCTCATCAAGCTGCACCAGGACCATGGAGCGATCGTCGCCATGACCGGCGACGGCGTCAACGACGCCCCGGCCCTGAAAAAGGCCGACATCGGGGTGGCCATGGGCGAGCGCGGCACCCAGGTCGCCAAGGAAGCCGCCGACATGGTGCTGCAGGACGACGAATTCGCCACCATCGTCACGGCGGTGCGCTACGGCCGGGTCATTTTCGGCAACATCCGCAAATTCATTTATTTTCTGCTCTCCGGCAACATCAGCGAAATTTTGATCATCACCCTGGCGGCGCTGGTGGGCGCGCCTCTACCTCTGCTGCCGCTGCAGATTCTCTACCTGAACCTCATCGGCGACGTTTTCCCGGCCCTGGCCCTGGGGGTGGGCGAAGGGGACCCTTCGGTCATGAAGCAGCCGCCCCGCGACCCGAGCGAACCGGTGCTGACCCGCCGCCACTGGTTCGGCATCGGCGGCTATTCCCTGGTCATCGCCGCCGCGGTGCTCGGGGCCTTCGCCATCGCCCTCGAAGGGATGCAGCTCCCTGCGGATCAGGCGGTCACCATCTCCTTTACCACCCTCGCCCTGGCCCGCCTGTGGCACGTCTTCAACATGCGCGATACGAACTCGCCCCTGGTGCGCAACGAGATCACCCGCAACCCCTTCGTCTGGGCGGCGCTGGGCATCTGTCTGGCGATTCTGCTCGGGGGGCTGCTGCAACCGGGCCTCGCGGGGATTCTGGGGCTGGTTGCGCCAGACGCACAGGGCTGGGCGCTCATTCTGAGCATGAGCCTGATTCCCCTGATCGTCGGCCAGATCGTCAAGCTTCTGGCCAAATCGGGCATTCTGCCCAGCACATGAGCAACGGAAACAACTCTCCCGATCTGCCCGACAGAGAAGAAACCTTCAAGGAATCAGCTTTCGTTGCCACCGCCCTGCATCAACGGATCAGGGTGTCAGGCCGCGGCGATGATCGCCGCGATCACCGGCCAGAGCGGGCTCTGAGGCTCCTGCGCCCCCCTTGCCGCCGGCCGTTCATACCCGACTCAAAAAGTCGGGATCATCTGCCTCGAATCATTTTTTTCTCTTTTTTCGGTTGACCCCTGAACCGATAATCCACGATATTCTAAGTGGTTGCTATGAGTTTGACGATCTCTTCCTGCATAAAATAGCACTCATTTTGCAGCCAGTTATCAACCAACCCGGTGGTGACGCCGTAGTGGGTTCATCGGTTCGCATTCGACATGTTCTCAAGCGGCTTCTTTTCGGCTTTTTCACCGCGTCTCGACCCCGATCCGGCGAGATCGCCCGCGCAAGTCGTTTCTTCAGACATTTTACCCATTCGTTTCCGAAGGTTCATTATTCACCGATGAGAACCATAAATTTTTCTTTTACGCTTTCGCTCCTGGTTATTGGGCTGCTGACCCTCTCGGCCTGTAGCGGCGGAGGCGGCAGCAGCGAGGTGCGCAACCTGCCGACGACCGAGACGCTGGGCGTTTCCGGCATCGTCGAGGACGGCCCCCTGCGCGAGGCGAAAGTGCACCTCAAATGGACCTCGACGGATGCGGTTGCCAAAGTCTGCGGCGCCAGCGGGGCCGGCTCCTGCGAAACGGTGACCGACGCGCACGGGATGTTCTTTTTCAAGGTTCGCAGCGACGCCGATCTCTCGGCATTGCAGATCGTCACCAGCGGCGGCCTCGATGCCGTGACCGGCGTCGATTTTGCCGAACTCCCCCTGGTTGCCCATCTTGATCTCTTCCGCGACAACGAAACTCAGGTCGCCGTGACTCCGATCACCACCCTGCTGGCGGCGGAAACAAACCGCCTTGCCGATGCGTTTGCGGCACAAGCCAGCATCCGCCAGATCCTGAATCTTTCATCCGACCAGGCGCTGACAGATTGGCCCAGTCATTCCGAAGCCTTGCAGAAACGCGCCATCCTTCTGACCAAGGTGGCCATGGAGCGCAAGCGGGCCGGCCACACCGCCCCGTTCGAGGGCCTCGCCGACGTTGCCCTGTTTACCGGCGACGGGTTCATCGACCCGCTGGCCGTTTCCCGGATGCAACTCGATACCGGGGCGGCCGACCGCACCCTTGAGCTGTCGCAGGCCCTTCAGGGCAATGCGCTGCACGATTGGGGGAAAACCTTCCAACGGGTGGAACTGCGACAGGCCTTGATCGAAAACCTCGTTTTGATGCTCGACGACGGCAGCGCTTTCGATCGGCAGGATCCTCGGTTCGCAGAGAACGTCGACCTTTTGGCCGGCGAGATCCTCGCCGCCGCCCAGGGCGACCCGATTCCCCTCGGCAATCTGGTGCCGCAGAGAATCGCCCGCTTCGTCCTGTTCAGCTACGGCCTGAACCAGCCGGAGAGCTTTTCCGCAGCCGCCGAAGAATTCCTGGGATCGTTGTCCCGCGTGGAGGCGACACAATCGATCGCCCTCGCCACCGATCCCGAAATCCGCCAGTTGGCTTCCCTGCGCACGAAATACGCTATTGCCGTGCCCCTGCTCGAATCCGAACGGCTCGACAGCGAAAGCAAGCGTATCGAATACTACTTCAACTCCGACGCCAGCCACCTGTACCAGGCCGAAACCCTGGTCGCGGGCATAAACGATGCCGAGCTCAACGATTCGATCATGTTCGAGGTCGTCCAGGGCCAGGCGCGGGTCGGCCTCTACGACGAGGCGGCTCTGATCGCCCGCTCCCAGATCGTTCAGACCGAAATACGGGGTCGGGGATACATCGAAATCGCCCGCGCGCTGACCAACCGCGGGCTTGATTCCCGCGCCGTCGACATGCTGAAAATTGCCGAGGCCTGTTTCCTTCAGGTCATCGAAGCCAAAGGTATTGCCTTCATCGACAACTCCGACACCTTCAACCTGCAATCCCTCGCCGCCAACTATCGTAAGGCGGGGAGCATCGAGCAGGCGCAAAAAGCCCTCGATTACCTGGACCAGGCCATCCCCTACCTTTCCACCTCGAGCCTCTTCAGCCGGCTGGTGGTCGGCACCTGGCAGATTGCCGACGAATATCTCGATGCCGACGACCTGGCTGCCGCCCGCCCCCTTGTCGACGATCTCTACCGCTACGCCCGGATGACGCCAGCCAATGAATCGCAGGGGATTCTTTACTACAAGGCCCGGGTGTTCAACCTGGTGGAAACGGCCCAACGCTATGCCCGGCTCGGCGAGCAGGCGAGCGCTCTGGCCATTTTCCGGCAGATTCAGGATCTGCGCGACAACGACGGTCTGGGCAATTTCACTCGCGACGAAACCTGGGCCTACGTGCAGGACCTGGTGAAACTGCTGTACAAATTCGGCGAACCCGCAACCGCCTTGGGGCTGGCGCAGACCATTCCCGACAGCTATACCGACTACCGGGGAAACATAAAATCGGGCAAGACCTACCGACTGAGCGCCCTCAAGTCGGCGGCAGTCATCAAGGCTCTCGATGAGGGCATCGCCGCCGCCGAGGATTTCATTACCGCCCAATTCGTCGACATGCACGACCAGATCGAGGCCTGGACACATTTCGCCACATCCCAAAAAAGACCCTACGTCGCCCTCGAGGCGATCAAACGCGGCTATTTCGATTTGGCCCTCGCGGCGCTGGACAAAGCCCACGCCCTGGTCGCCCGGCTGACCGAAACGAGCGATCGCGACCGCTACCGCTACCAGATCGAATGGGGCTACGCCAAACTGGCCGATCTCGCCCGGGAGGCGCAAGATGCCGATTTCGCCCGGCGGCTGCTGATCGAGGCCGAAGAGCTGGCCTGGTCGCTCTCCGACCTCGAATATCAAGTCTCCGCGCTGGTGGACATCGCCGAGGTCTATTACACCCTGGCCGACGACGTCCGGGCGAAAGATCTGCTCTACGCCACCTTCGAGCAGATAAGGGGGGCATCGGCCACGGACAAACTTGGCATGCAGGAAATGGTGCTGGAGGTCGCGCAAACCCTTTTCCCCGAACCGCTCGCCGAATACGTGGCCCAGGCCCGCGGCCTTTTCACCGAAGGGCAGACCTACCCGGGAACCGACCACGACGACCTGGCCCGGCTCGAAGCCGAAGCGCTGATCAGAGCGGCCAATCGCTACGCGTTTTTCGCCGGCAACGATCCCATCCAACTGAGCGCCGCCCGTAATCTGCTGGCCGAGGCCCAAGGGGTTGCGGAGCAGATTTACGTCGAAAAGACCCGGTTCGAGCTCTACGTCGCTGATAAGAACAGCCAGCCGCAGATCATCGACGGTTACGCCCGCGCCGCGGACTACGCCACCGCCATCGACCTCGCCCGGGCGCTTCCTTTCCGCAACGAACGCCACCTGGCCCTGCAGAGCCTGGCGAAAATCTACACCAGTCGCGACGACTTGCCCGATATCGATCTGGCGACGGTCGATACCGATGGCGACGGGCTGCCCAATTTCTTCGACCCGGCGGCCGACGACTTCGCAATCGCCTCCTCCGAAAGGTCCATCGACCCTGACAGCGACGGCGACGGCATCGCCGACCACCTCGATGCGCGCCCTCTGTATCGCGACGCGGTACGGTAAACCACTTGTAACTATTCAGCTCAGGGG
>NPIG01000141.1_pt1 | contig 78731 bp, 78 predicted proteins | sample 8637441 | NCBI WGS metagenome assembly NPIG01 (sample SAMN07420675, study PRJNA396082) | bioreactor metagenome | isolation source: sample BR6 brine-fed electro-methanogenic bioreactor BR | place: Japan: Kochi | collected 2016-06-14
AAGCTTGCAGGACGATCACACCTTGTCTGAGGCTGTTGAGAATATTGAAGTCCATGCTCTCTTAGCGGAATTACAAGGTGATCCTGAAACCGCTAATGCGTTGCGGGGTCAAGCCTATGCTGAGATTACAACGGCCATGGCTGAAGCCGGGCTAACCAGCGGAATGGGAGGCGTCAGTGCAGGTGTCCTTGCGGGCAAACTAACCGGTAAGCTGGATGAGATTGCTGCCGCTCATAAACCCAACGCTGACAAACCAACCACAGGCGGTAAAACGGACGTTGATTCGGGTAAGGGGGCGGATTATGATGGGGCAGGGGGTATTTCTCGAAATTATCCTGATGGTATTGAACCGAATTTATCAATTAAAACTGGGCAACAAAATAAGCACATTGAAGGAACCAATGAATTCAATACGGCTAACCAATCGAGAGCTAGAAGTACTTTGAATTCCGATGTTGATCCTCAGCAATTAATTAATCAATATGCAGGAACTGGTCAGCACGTTAACCCCAATAAAGCTCGACTAGGAGAACCTGGCTCTGTTGAGAGGGTTCGCACAGATTCTCCAATCGGTAATTATGTAGATGCTAATGGTGTAAATCATGGCCCTACAAATAATTTTACTATTAAGTATGCTAAGGATGGTGTCCATATCGTCCCCGCAGCCCCATAGGAATATTATTAATGAGAGATCAAGAATTAGTTGAAAAATATTTAAATTTATTCCAAAAAGTAAAGTTGGCTTGGGTTGCGTACCTGCTGGGAGTAATTTCTAACAATATCAGAGCAATTGGTATTAGTTTTAGTGAAGAAAGTAAAACAATTACCTTAGAAGTTTATACAGAAAGTGAGTTATCATCTGATGAAATTGATTTGTATGATGATGCTGAAGCTGAGTTTATTGCTGAAATGGACTCAGGTTTTTTTTCTGATATAAACTTTAATATTGTTGGGGGGAATTTTATAGAAAGTCCAAATTGGGGGTTTATTTTTAAAAGACTGGAATAGATTTGGCCCAGAGGTTAAGGATAGTGCGAGCAAGTCAGTCAAAATTGCTCTGACTTCCATTATTCAACAATACCCCTTTAAAAAAGTCGTTGAGCAGTCGTTTTCTTGCCATTAAGGTGTTCTAAACACCCAAAATCCGTCATTTGGACGGATTAACCCCGTGCAGAGCGTATCATCTGGTCCACCCGCAGCAAATTTCCAAGTGCAAACAGCACGGCGAGCTTGTTGTCATTTTTAGACAGGCCTTTATAAACAGCTTTTCGGAACCCAAATTGGCATTTCAATATGCGAAAGGGGTGCTCAACTTTAGCTCTGATGCTTGCTTTTAAATATTCTGTTCGGATTAGCTGCTTGTTGAGACGGGGATGCTTTTTCCAAGCACGTATCTTGCTAGGCATCTCAGCCACTAACCAATCGACTTTCCTATCCTTTGTTTCTAAGCGCTTTTCTACGCCACGGTAACCCGAGTCAGCCGATACAAATGATTCATTACCATGCAGGAGTACTGGCAACTGGTTTAGATCGTGATCATTGGCAGGCGTGGTGGTGAAGCTGTGGATTAAGCCACGTTTTGCATCAACGCCGATATGAGCCTTTAAGCCAAAGAACCATTGCTTCCCCTTTTGCGTTTGGTGCATTTCGGGATCACGGGCTTTGGATTTATTTTTGGTGGAACTCGCTGCCTCAATGATCGTTGCATCCACGATCGTTCCTTCTTTAAAGTAGATACCGGAGTCAGACAGCCATGTGTTGACTTCTTTGAAGAGTTTACGACCCAGTTTGTGCCTCTCAAGCAAGTGACGGAAATTCATGATGGTCGTGTGGTCTGGGATCGAGCCTTCCAGCGACAAACCAGCAAATAGTCGCATTGAGGTAATCTCGTATAGTGCGTCTTCCATAGCTGGATCACTCATGTTGTACCCGTTCTGCATGAAGTGAACACGGAGCATGGTTGAAAGAGGGTAAGGGCGTCGACCATTACCGGCTTTGGGATAGAAGGGTTCAATTTGAGCTTCAAGTTGCTGCCATGGGATCAGTTTATTCATCCGACCAAGGAAAAGCTCTTTGCGGGTTTTACGGCGTTTGCTGGTAAACTCGCTATCAGAGAAAGACAGTTGTTGGCTCATGAGGTAAAGGCTTCCAATGGGAATGAGGGGGTTACTGTCTCATGCTAGGGACTTAATCGCATGTTCCCTAATGGAATCAATGTGCTAGGAGGTTTTGAGTCTTTTATAGGTCTTTACTCAAATCCTTCAGAAATTAACAGTCTTAATGAGATAAAAGATGAGTAAACTAGAAAAAAAGTGGTTAGATTTTAGGAATAAATATAGAGACTATTTTTTGTACTTTATAATAATTTTTCCTTTTATTTTAATAATATTTTATTTTTTAACTTCTCTGCTAAACATTAATTATTTTGGAGTTATATTTTTTGGCGGATGGAGCTCTGGATATAATTTGTATGCTTTTTTGTATGATAAAAGTTATATCAGCATGAGAAGTTGCCCGGCTGACGGTAGTGCTGGAAGGTATATTTTCGCTCCGGTGTACTTTTTTATGTATCTTTTATTTATGTTTTCACCGTTTTTGATCGATTTGTAGTAATGCCATGACGGCGCAACTGGCCGGCATGGTTCCGAAGCCGAGTCGCGCACCGGGCGCCCGGCTACCTAGACTCGGTAAACCTGATGCTGACAAACCAACCTCGGCTGGTAAGATGGACTTTGATTCGGGAGAGGGGCAGATTTCATCTGCTTATCCTACGAACGTTCCAGAAAATCCGAGGCCATAATGAGTTGGGCAAGTAAAGAGAGAGATTGGAATGAACTAATTGCAACTATTCAATCTGAGATAGATGCTAATAAGTCTGTTATTCCTCAAGAGAGAGTAAACGATATTGAGCACTATCTTAACAGTGGTGAGTATAGTATGGCTTTTGAATATCTATATCTTGAAATTATGGAACGTCATAACTCTACATTTCATCTTGGTTTTGAGAAGGCGAAGGAGATAGCTCTTTTCTTTGGCCTTGATGATGAGAATGAGTGCATGGTTGACCACGAGTTTTGGAGTAAATTTTTAGAATGGTCTGAGCGGTTCACGAATACTTGATAAATTAGCTAAGAAATCTGCGAATAAATCCCCATCAATACTCTGCTGACAGCATAAAATGGGAACCGATTCCTAATATTTAGGACTCATTCGCATTATCTCTAACCGTTGAAGATAAGCCTTTTGTACTGAAAGCTTGACCGTGAGATATTAGTATCGCAGGCTGTAGTGGGGCCGTTTTGGATACCTCTTCGCGAGACTATGTCGAACCTGAATAATGCAGATGAGTAAAGTAAAAAACAAATGGCTTAGGTTTAGAAATAAATATCGCCATCATTTATTTGTGATCTCGATGGCTCTCCCCGTTGTGTTGAGTGCTATCTTTTTCTACATTGATACTGGCCCTTGGGTGAGTAATGTATTTGGAGTCTACGTCATAGCTAATATCTTGGTTATACCAAACCTCCGAGCCTTTCTTTTTGATGAAGCATTCTCTACATCTTCTACACATTGGGAAGCGGATGAAGAAAACTACCAAAGCAACCCGAGATATATCTTTGGTCTCTATAAAATTCTTACCTACCTGACTCTTCAAGGCGCGATGATTTACTTTTTACTTAATCACTTAGATTATGGTTAAGGAATTGAAGTTAAGTCATGGTTATAAGATGAAAGCAGCAGTGCCGGTATTGGCTTAACCTTCGGTGGGGGCAGTTTAGTCAGTGCCAACGACAGCGAATTGGATGCCGACTCAAACTACGTGGCCGTACAAGAGCAAAGCGGACTCTTTGCCCCAGTAACGGGGGGTTGTGTCGGCGTTGGTGGCAACAGACCGTAACATTCCGTTAGGTAGCTGCTTATCCTAAATCAGCCGCACTGTGCCGTTCTGGCACTTGTTCGGACTCATCTCCCCACGTACGGTTCACTTTGTGGCCTCGAATGACGGCAGGGCGTTGTCCGATCTCAGCGGCCCATCGCTGTAGGTGGGTGTATTCATGGGCAGATAAAAACTCCGCCGCATTGTAAGCAGTACCTTGTACTAACGCGCCATACCAAGGCCAGATGGCGATATCGGCAATCGTGTATTCATCTCCTGCGATATAGCGTCGTTCAGCTAATGCCGTGTCCAGCACATGTAGCTGGCGTTTGACTTCCATCGTGAAGCGGTTGATGGGGTATTCAAACTTTTCTGGCGCGTAAACATAAAAGTGGCCAAACCCGCCGCCAAGGTAGGGGGCAGAGCCCATTTGCCAGAATAGCCAGTTCATCACTTCGGTTTTGGCAGCGGTATCCGTTGGCAAAAACGCGCCAAATTTTTCGGCTAAGTAGAGCAAAATAGAACCCGACTCAAACACGCGGATTGGTGTATCGCTACTCTTGTCCACCAGCGCTGGGATTTTAGAGTTTGGGTTAATATCCACAAAACCACTGGAGAATTGATCCCCCTCGCCAATGCGGATCAGCCAGGCATCATATTCCGCGCCAGCGTGGCCAAGTTCTAATAACTCTTCGAGCATAATGGTCGCTTTCACCCCATTGGGGGTTGCCATGGAGTAGAGCTGTAGCGGGTGTTCACCAACGGGAAGTTCTTTTTCGTGAGTTGCTCCCGATATAGGCCGGTTGATATTCGCAAACTGGCCACCGCTAGGCGCTTCCCATGTCCAAACCTTGGGTGGTGTGTAAGTCGTTGTGTCGCTCATATTATTAACCTCTTAAAAAACCATCATGCTTACATTAGTAGACTCTACAGTAAGCCATTAGTCTCAGGGTTGCGAGGGACTAAACAGACAAATTTCATATCGGGAATAACAGCTTTATGGTCACCGGCTAACGCATGTGCACGGTAAAGGGTATTAAAACAGGCTAGCCTGTTCATAAAGATGCAGAAAAATCATCTGTAATAACAAAAACTTAATACTAAAAAGGCGGTTTCTCATAAATAACGTGTAGTTACTGACATTGAAACGCCCCGCCAACGTTAAGTGCATACCCGATAGGGGAGAACCTATCACCCCGCCTGACCAGCACATCAAGAAGGTCATTGCCAGCAAATCAGGTGATGTATCTAAATTCGCCAATAAACCACCTGCCGTGGCTATAGTGATAACCGGGTGTACTCCCATTATCGACAGGAGTAGCGAGATCACCAATAAGCCACAGGCATGCCAAGCACTAAACACAGTGAGGCCAAGTGAAAAGTGCGTAGTGCTGACTAAAGCCCCAATCCCAACAGCAAGCACCCCTGCCGAGAGAAACAGTAACAGCTCAGACCCTATGTTCGGGATTACATGCAATATATGATGCCGGTAAGCCGAGAGCCCGTGGGGCGTACCTCGTTGCTGAATCGAGATGCGCGCAAGCATAAGTAACGGCAGCAAAATAGACACTAATGAAATCAATGTCAGTACAGGAACCGTCGGTAGAAGAAAATGACCTATCATGATGAAAAGCGCTAGCAGAGAAGGGATCCACAGAGCGGAAAGCTCCAACGGATACCCCTTAAAGGCTTCTATTTGCGCATCTTTTGCCATGTCAGATCCACCTATCCACAGAGCACAGACGGCTATAGGCAAACCCGCTAGCGCCAGAATAAACAGATGTGCGCCGGGTGAGTTCGTCAGGGCTACCCCCATGGCTGCAAAGAAGGGCGACCAGAGCGCCGCTGTGCCAAACCCTCGCGATAGGGTAGCGGCCTGTGTCATTGTTAATGGCTGTCGCTGACTTAGACGCTCAGCCATAATCACCATCGCCGATATATTGATCACCGCGCCAAAGAGATGAACGCCTAACAAAGTTTTCCAAAATGCTTTAACGCCTTGCGGCTCAGACCGTTCAACTTGCATCTGGGAGGCGGCAACTAATCTCAAGAAACTGACAGCCGCCAACATGGTGACCAATGCCTGATTAGCACTGAGCGCTTTTAGCCAGAGGGTTATTGCATCAGCCTCAGACAACCCCCACAGTAAGCAGCTAACGCCCACCAATAGCATCACACCGGATTGCAGCAACTGCATGCGCCGCACACGACTGATCAGCAGTAATGCCGCTAACCAGCCACACAGCCCTGCCCACCAACTGGGTAGCGCATCGGTTAGCCCTGCCAACACTGACAAGGTAATCATCAAAAACAATAAGCCACCCGCAATGGGAAAGAAGCGTGGGCTTACCGGCTCTGTTTGGCTCTGAGAATGAGACACTCGCTACCTCAGAGTAACTTTAATACCGGCTCTTGCAGGGCAGAAAACTGCTCTCGTAACTGCAAGAGATGTTCACCCCAGTAACGCTCAGTATTAAACCAAGAGAAGTTGTGTGGGAAGGCGGGATCATCCCAACGGCGGGCAATCCAAGCGGCATAGTGCATCATCCGCAGTGTGCGCAGCGCTTCAATTAGATGCAGTTCCCGCGGATCAAAATCCGCAAACTCGTTATAACCTTCGATCACTTCGCCGATTTGTAGTTGTTGCTGTTGGCGATCACCTGTCAGAAACATCCACACATCTTGTACAGCAGGCGCCATACGCGCATCATCAAAGTCGACAAAGTGGGGGGTATCATCTCGCCAAAGTATATTGCCTGCATGACAATCACCATGCACACGTATCTGTTTAACATCACCGGCATGCTTAAACGCATTGTCGATTTCGCGAAGCAGGTCACTGGTGAGGCTATCGTAAGCACTCTTCAGCGTCGAAGGGATAAATTCCCGGCTAATAAAGTCAGCGCTATCGATCCCATAGCTTTGAATATCTAGCGTAGGCCGATGTATAAAGGGGCGAGATTGACCCACTTGATGAATTCGCCCAATGGTTCGCCCTAGCTGAAATTGGTGTTCTGGATCATCCAGTTCAGGGGCTCGACCACCACGGCGTTCAAACAATGACAAACGAAAATCCTGAAAACTAAACAGGCTTTCACCATTCGCTTGCTGCATCGGCGCAACAACGGATAGTTCTTGCTCCACCAGCTCATACATAAACTGGTGTTCCTCTTTTATCTGCTCATCGCTCCAACGCTCAGGCCGGTAAAACTTGGCAATCAGCGGCGTTTCTTCTTCGATTCCGACCTGATAAACCCGGTTCTCATAGCTATTGAGTGCCATGATGCGACCATCACTGAGATAGCCCAGTGATTCCACCGCATCGATCACAGTATCAGGGGTTAGTTCGTAAAAGGGCTGTTTATTCATGGTTAGATCACAACATCCAAAAGAAGAGGCGCCACAGTAACCTAAAGATTAAGCTGCCGCCAGACGGTCAATTCTGCGCTGCATTAAAATAGCCTGCACTACACCCGATAACATAATCAACAAACAGCCTGATATTTGTAGCCACGAAAGTGTTTGCGCAAACAGAATCCAGCCAAAACTCACCACGGCAATCGGCTCCATATAGGCGAGAGTGCCAAAGGTCGCGGCAGGCAACTCACGCAATGCAATCACGGCAAACAAAATAGCCAGAAAACCAGGCAATAAACCTGCTGCTAATAACCAGCCCCACTGGGTGCTATTGATCGGCTCAGCGTGTTGTAGCATCAAAGGCAGCATGCAAAGCGCGCCAACCATCAATTGGTACCAGCTTCGGGTATAAACATGAACACCGGCGGGGATTGTACGGTTCACCAAAATAAAACCCGCATAGGTGAAAAGCGCCAACGCAGCGAAGCCTAATCCAACGGCGTCATCTGAGCCATCGCTAAATTCCAAGCGAAACTCCATCATCATGGCAAAGCCAAATAGCGCCAATAATATGAGTACGACGGAGCTACGATTGAGCCTTTCCCCCATAAAAAAATGAGCAACGATTGAAGCGGCTACCGGTGCGAGATAAACCATCATAATGGCATTCGCCATGCTGGTGTAATTCATCGCCTGAACGTAGAAAACGATAAACGCAGCTAGAAACACGCCGTTTAATAAAACTTGCCACGACGGCCACTGTTTTAACAGGTGGGCTTTACGAGCCAGAAGCAGAAATAACAGCATCAAACCACCACCGAAAAACAACCGATAAAAGGTGATAGTTTCAGCACTCAGTTGCGCATATTTTGAGATAACACCGATGGTGCCCATCAAAATAGCGGACATAACCGCCATGACTAAGTAGGGCAGACGGCTACTGCTGTCATTCATTATTTCTATTCCATAGAGTAAGTGAGCGCTTACATCAGCCTAAATTTACACAAATTGTTATTGGAGGTGACCAATATACCTTTGTTTATCACTCTCGGGTAGGAAGCTGGCACGAATACTATTAGCTGCTAACTGCTTCGCCTGTTCGCGGGTCAAATTTAAAGCGTCATGGAGTGCCATAAAGTTCTCTACAAGATACCCACCAAAGTAAGCAGGATCGTCCGAATTAACAGTTACCATAACACCCCTGTCCAACATTTCTAGCAGGGTATGATGGCGCATCTCAGCAAATACTTTTAGGCGGGTATTGGATAACGGGCAAACGGTTAGAGGGATCTGTTCCTGAATCAATCTTTGCATGAGGCGTTCATCCTCAAACGCGCGAACGCCATGATCAATCCGATCAACCTTTAAAAGATCTAACGCGCCCCACACGTATGAAGGCGGGCCTTCTTCTCCGGCGTGGGCAACCGCTTTAAAACCTTCGGCCCGAGCTTTAGCAAATACCTGTTGGAACTTCTCTGGTGGATGCCCGAGTTCTGAACTATCCAACCCCACGGCGATAAACTTGTCGCCAAACGGTAAGGCCGCTTCGAAGGTGGCAAAAGCCTCCTCTTCAGATAGGTGGCGTAAAAACGAGAGAATAAGGTAACTGCTCACCCCTAGCTCCGCTTTACCCCGTTGCAGTGCATGATCAATTCCTCGGATCACCACCTCTATCGGGATACCTCTTTGCGTATGGGCCTGCGGATCAAAGAAAGGTTCTGTATGCACCACACCTTGTGCTTTGCATTTTTGCAGGTATGCCCATGTCAGATCAGCAAAGTCCTCTTCGGTTTGCAGCACACTTGCACCCTGATAATAGATGTCGAGAAAATCCTGCAGATTACTAAACTGATAAGCGCGACGTACTTCTTCAACGGTTTGATAGGGCAGCTGGACGCTGTTGCGTTCTGCCAACTGCATCATGAGTTCGGGTTCAAGGCTGCCTTCTAGGTGCATATGCAGTTCAGCCTTGGGGAGTTGATGAATAAAGTCCTGCATACTCATAACGATCCTCCACTCATCATAAAGGGGCTGCAGCCCAGCCCCTCTGGTTCATTAACAATATTACTTAGGAATATCGCCTTTAACGCCCTCTATGAACCAATTCATTCCCGCTAGATCACCGTGGGGCAGAACCTCACCCTCTGCGACTTTCAGCTCACCAGCTTGGTTTTTAATTGGGCCTGAGAAGGGGTGGAAACTACCCGATTTGATAGCATCAATAATCGCTTGAGCTTCTGTAGCAACCTCTTCTGGGATATTTGTGAACTCAGGAATGACGATTTCGCCTTCAGCCATGCCTCCCCAGTGATCTTCTGGTTTCCACGTACCATCCATAACCTGCTGAGTACGCTTGATGTAGAAGGGAGACCATTCGTCAACCACGGATAGGATATGGGCTTTAGGGCCAAAGCTAGACATATCAGATGCCTGACCTACCGCAAAGACGCCACGGCGATCAGCCGCTTGCATCGCTGCTGGGCTGTCGGTGTGTTGCAAAATCACATCCACACCTTGGTCCATCATCGCGTTCGCCGCATCGGCTTCTTTACCTGGATCGAACCAGCTGTTTACCCAAATAATTTTCAGCTCAGCTTCTGGGTTGTACTTGTTTAATGCCATCTGTACTGCGTTGATATCACGGATCACTTCAGGGATTGGGAAAGAGGCGATGTAACCAATCTTGTTCGACTTGGTAACTTTTGCAGCCACAAAGCCTGCTACATAGCGGCCTTCATAGGTGTTAGAGATATAGGTACCGACGTTTTTCGCTTGCTTGTAGCCTGTTGCGTGCTCAAAGGTCACTTTTGGAAACTGCTTCGCTACTTTCAGCGTTGGGTTCATAAATCCAAACGAGGTTGTAAAGATCAGATCATGGCCCGTTTTGGCTAAGTTACGGATTACACGCTCCGCATCGGCTCCTTCAGGTACGTTCTCAACATACGTGGTCTTCACTTTATCGCCAAAATGCTTTTCTACCGCTAAGCGTCCCTGATCGTGCTGGTAGCTCCAACCATGGTCACCAATAGGGCCAACATAGACAAAACCCACTTTAAATGGATCAGCAGCGTGAGCGGATAGGGTTGCCGCCAGACCCAGGCCTGCCACTAGGCCCGTTAGAATTTTTTTTAACACCGGTTTTTTCATTTTATCGTCCTCGTTAAACAATCTTGTTTGTTAGCTATTGGCACGATCAGCCAGCGGCGTAGAAAAAGCATACTCCATATCCCATGGGAAGCGAATCCACGTATCTTGGCTGACTTCCATAACGTAGGTATCCACTAAGGGGCGGCCCGCCGGCTTGGCATATAAGGTTACAAAGTGGGCTTTGGGTAACATCTCTCGCACGAATTTTGCGGTTTTTCCCGTGTCCACCAGATCATCCACCAGTAGAAAACCTTCGCCATCACCTTCAACGGACTTGAGTATATTTAGCTCGCCTTGATGCATCGCAGCGTCTCCCTCTTTGGCAGCGCCATAGCTGGTTACACATACGGTATCAATCAAACGGATATCCAATTCTCGTGCCAATATTGCCGCCGGTACGAGTCCACCCCGGGTGATGGCAATAATGCCTTTCCAAGGGCCTAGTTCGAGCAAGCGCCATGAAAGGGCTCGGGAGTTACGATGTAGCTCATCCCACGATACCGGAAAGTCTTTGCTATAAGGCAGGTGCGCCATAGATTGTTCCTCTTTTCAAATAAGCTTCGCGCCTGCCACTAAATCATGACAATAACGTGAATGAATGGACAAATCATAACCTAATAGTCAGGATTTTCTAACCTAATAGTTTGCGAGCCAGTGTTTTTGCAAGCCTTGTGTGCTCGGCTATCAGCGCATCAGGGTCTAGTCCAACAATAGTGCCTTCTTTAACTGTCCATTTCCCGGCAATCATCACACGATCTGCTTTATGAGCACCGCATAACAGCAGCGCGGCCAGAGGGTCATGACTGCCTGAGAATCTCAGTTCATCCAGCTTAAACATAGCAAGGTCTGCCTGTTTGCCGACCGCTAGTTCCCCAACATCCGAGCGCCCCAACACACGAGCAGAGCCCTGCGTCGCCCAGCGGTATGCATCAAAGTGGGTCACACCCGCAGACCCATAGCGTAATCGTTGCAGATACAGTGCTTGCCTGACTTCCATGATCATATTGGAGCCGTCATTAGAGGCCGAACCATCGACACCTAACCCTACAGGCGAGCCGGCGGCTTCCAGCTCTTTACATCGGGCAATGCCTGAAGCCAGCATCATGTTGGAGGTAGGGCAGTGGCAAACACCTACGCCCGCGCCACCAAGACGATTGATCTCTTCATTATCAAAGTGGATGCCGTGTGCCAACCAGGTGCGGTTATTTAACCAGCCAACACTCTCTAAATAATCGACAGTGCGCATACCAAAGCGTTGTTGGCAAAATGCTTCTTCATCTAGTGTTTCAGCCAGATGCGTATGCAGGCGTACATCAAACGCTTCAGATAGCGCGGCACTGGCTTTCATAATCTCTGGGGTGACTGAAAAGGGGGAGCAGGGGGCCAAAGCGATTTGGATCATGGCGCCATCATTTCGCTGGTGATACTGCTTAATTAAGCGTTCGCTGTCATCCAGTATCTGTTGCTCAGTTTGTACAGTGGTCTGCGGAGGCAAGCCACCATCGTCCTCCCCTAAGCTCATCGAGCCTCGGGTGAACATGGCACGCATGCCCAGTTTATTCGCTTCTGCTACCTGCACATCAATGGCGTTTTCCATCCCTTCAGGAAAGAGATAATGATGATCTGCCGCTAACGTGCAACCCGATAACATCAACTCCGCCATCGCTAAGCGTGTCGCTGATGCCAACATCTCTGGCTCCAATCCTGCCCATAGTGGATAAAGCGTCTTTAACCAGGGAAACAGCTCTTTATTGAGCGCATCAGGATAAGCGCGAGTGAGCGTTTGATAAAAATGGTGATGGGTGTTGATTAAGCCAGGTAAAACCACATGTTCCCGTGCATCTACTATTTGATCAACCGGCTCAGCAGGGCTAGCACCACACGCCACTAACTCAACAAGGGTATCCCCTTCAATGACCAAACCAGCCTCCGCATTGACTTTCGAGTCAACTAATATGGCTAGAGGGTCTTTAATCCAAATACGCTGTGGTTTCATATATCTAATCTATATTTTTTTCAGGGTAGGTATAGCGGGGTTAGTTTACCCCGCTATGATTAGGCCATACTGGTATCAAGAGCTAGCATGGAAAGGCTTACCTAACGACACCGGAGCAAACAGTTTGCTGCGGCTCTGATTGCGGGATAGCATCACCAACACAAATACCGTTGCGACATAAGGCAGCATTGCCAATAGGTTAGGGGAGACGGCAAAACCTAACCCCTGAGCGACTAAGTGCAAGATACTGGCTAAACCAAACAGGTAAGCGCCCAACAAGACACGCTCTGCACGCCAGCTGGCAAATACCACCAAAGCCAGCGCAATCCAGCCACGACCTGCCGTCATGTTCTCAGCCCAGAGCGGTGTATAGGCCAACGATAGATAGCCTCCTGCTAAACCAGCCATCGCACCCCCAAAGGCAACGGCTAAATAGCGCGTGCGCATAACGGGCAGGCCTATCGCATTCGCAGCATCGGGGTTCTCTCCAACCGCTTTAACAATCAATCCTGTTCGACTACTACGGAAGAACCAATAGACAGCAGCGAATAAACCAAATGAGATATAGACGATCAGATCCTGAGCAAACAGCATTTTACCAATGACAGGGATGTCGCTAAGAACAGGGATCGCAATCGCGTTTAAACCATCAATCGGCTTACCCACAAAATCAGACCCGATAAAAGCCGATAACCCCGTGCCAAAAATGGTAAGAGCAAGGCCTGTCGCCACTTGGTTTGCACTTAGCCCTAAGGCAATCACGGCAAATAGTTGAGACATTAAAATTCCAGCAATAATCGCCAGCATAAAACCAAAGAAGATATTACCGGTCAGTAAGGTGGCGATAAATCCTGCGACCGCACCCATCAGCATCATCCCTTCCTGCCCCAGATTTAGCACACCACTTTTTTCACAGACCATCTCCCCAAGGGCAACAATCAACAGGGGTGTTCCAGTACGGACCATGGCGTAAAGTACATTTGTTATCAGATCAATATCCATCGTCTTACTCCGCGCCTGCCACTGGGCTAGTCGATTTTTTTAACCAAGGAAATTTAATTTTGAAGCCGATCAGCACATCACAGGCTAATAGATAAAAAAGCAACATGCCTTGGAAAAGGCCAGTGATTGCCAACGGCATATTTAACTCAATTTGCGCCATTTCGCCGCCCATATAGATCAAAGCCATCAATAAGCTGGCAAAAAGAATACCCACCGGATGTAAGCGCCCTAAGAACGCAACAATGATTGCTGCATATCCATAACCTGGGGAGATTTGTGGTACCAACTGCCCTAAAGGGCCTGCGACCTCCCCAGCACCGGCTAATCCTGCAAGCCCACCACTGATCAGCAGAGTAATCCATATCAAGCGCTTATGCTTAAAGCCTGCCAGTTTTGCAGCACTGGCATCTAATCCCAGCACTTTAATCTGAAAGCCCATAAAGCTTTTTGCCAGTAACACCCACACCGCTACTACAGCGAGCAGAGCAAATAGGATACCGGCATGGATGCGCGTGTCTTCTATCAGAACCGGCAATAACGAAGCTTCACCAAACATCGCCGATTCGGGGAAGTTAAAACCGTTAGGGTCTTTGAGCGGCCCATGTACAGAGTAGATCAACAGATTGAGCGCGATATAGTTGAACATGATCGTAGTGAGAATTTCGTTTGCATTGAAGCGGGTCTTCAGCCACGCAGCTAATAGCGCCCAAAGCGCCCCTCCGGCAATACCGCAGAGCAAGACAGCAGGTAAGGCCCAAAAGCTCTCTATTTCTGTGATATTGACCGCCAAAGCACTGGCAGCCAAACCACCCATTAACAGCTGACCTTCAGCGCCGATGTTCCACACTTGTGCTTTAAAAACTACCGCTAAACCAATCGCACACAAGAGAATAGGAGCAGTTTTTACACACCACTCTGCTAGCCCGTAGGTATCAGAGATAGGGGTATACAGCATGGTTTTTAGTGCATGAATGGGATCATGCCCTTGAAGGTAGAAAAACACACTGCTGGTTAATAATGTCAGAACACCCGCCAATATCGGAGACAAGTAAGCCATTGTGCGGGAGTGCTCACCCCGTGGTTCCAATTTAAATAACATAGCGTCTCCTTAATAGGGTACAGCGGCAGACGCCGTGTCTGGATCAAAAACACCAGCCATCCATTGGCCTACCTCTTCAAGGCTTGTTTCAGGCGTTGGCTTGATGGGCGATAACTCGCCATCACAAATTGCACACAAGCGATCAGATATCAGGAATAGCTCATCAATATCTTCAGATACCACTAAAATTGCAGCACCTTGATTACGCAATTCGATTAAGGCTTGGTGGATCGCGGTTGCTGCGCCAATATCTACCCCCCACGTAGGATGCGCCGCAATAAGAAGTTGGGGTTTTTGCATGATTTCACGCCCAATAATAAATTTCTGTAAGTTACCACCCGAAAGGCTCTTGGCATGGGTTTCACTATTAGGCGTCTTTACCTTGAACTGCTTAATAATCTTTTTGGCAAAACTTTCTGTGCCGGCATGATCAATCATCCCTTTTTTCACTAGCCCGGTAAGAAAGCCGGTTAACAGAGCATTATCCTTCAGGCTCATATCCGGTACCGCCCCTCGTCCGAGTCGTTCTTCCGGAACGAAGGCCAACCCTTGGCGGCGACGCTGCTCTGGGCAAAGATGCCCCACTGGGCCTGATGGAAAATGAATAGCATCGTGGTTTTCAACCGTATCTTCACCGCTAAGCGCTGCTAACAACTCCTCTTGGCCATTACCCGCCACACCCGCTATACCAACAACCTCACCGGCATGAACATCCAGGTTAATATGTTTTAAATCAACACCAAAGGGATCATGGGAGATACGATTCAGGCCTCTAACTTGCAAAAAGACGTTCTGGCCCAGTACTTTTTCATAATCCATGCTGATGGGGGTTTCATCACCTACCATCATACGTGCCATGCTCGAAGGCTCTTCTTCTGATGGTATGCAAGCACCAGAAACACGCCCACCTCTCAAAATCGTAGCACGATGACAAAGTGCTTTTACTTCATTTAATTTGTGGCTAATAAATAGAATACTGCAGCCTTCTTCGGCTAACCGGCGCAAGGTTATAAAGAGGGTCGTGACTTCCTGAGGTGTTAAGACAGAGGTTGGTTCATCCAAAATCAATAAGCGAATGTCTTGCACTAGACAACGTACAATTTCGACACGCTGCCGCTCTCCTACCGACAGGGTATGAACAGGTCTTTCAGGGTTCAATGCCATACCGTATCGTGCTGATACAGTGCGAATCTTTTCAGCTAATGCTTTTAGATCGCGGGCTTCATCACCCAATGCCAAAGCGATATTCTCGGTAACTGTAAGTGTTTCAAATAGTGAGAAGTGCTGGAACACCATACCGATACCCATCTGACGCGCCTGGGCGGGATCTTTGATGCGTACTGGTTCACCTTCCCAGATCATCTCTCCTGCATCCGGTTTAACCACGCCATAGATGATTTTCATCAGGGTACTTTTACCCGCACCGTTTTCACCAAGCAACGCGTGTATTTCACCGGGGCCAATGTCCAGATCGACCCGATCATTTGCTAAACAGCCGGGATACTGTTTTGTAATACCTTTCATCACCAGTCGCTTTGGGCGGTCTGGTTTTATCTCTACCGAGGGAGTCTTCATTCGCGTCCTCATCTGACCATCTAAAGCCGTTACGCGTTGTGGCTAGCCACCACACCTTTGCTCTTCAGTAGAAAGCAAATAACTGGCCATTTAGTCAAAAAATTATTCTTATTTTTGGGGCACAATGGCAGAATTAATGCAAAAGCTGACTAATAAGACAAGTTTTTGAATAACTTATCTAAATTTTCTGCATATTAATTTGGCAGAAAATATCTAGATTTTATTAAAAAACAATTAGTTATTTACAAGCCATAGATGATAACAGGCCTTTTAATAAATCGCCCTGTGCACCGCAAAAACGCATTTTATCATGATAGTGGCTCAAAATGAGGCAGGAAAATGGATCCTTACTTAAACGACTGGGTCAGTTTATTACTACGTTTTTTGCATGTGGTTACCGCAATCGCCTGGATAGGTGCTTCCTTCTACTTCATTTGGCTCGATAACACCCTGCAAACACCTCCTAAATGGAAGCAAGACAAAGGGGTTAGTGGCGACCTATGGGCCATACATGGGGGAGGCTTTTATGAAGTCGCAAAGTATCGTCTTGCACCCGAAAAGATACCAGACACCCTTCATTGGTTTAAGTGGGAAGCCTACAGCACATGGATCACCGGCTTTTTACTGCTTATTTTGATCTATTATATCGGCGCAGATGCTTACCTTATTGATCCTAATAAGGTGGACCTTAGCCAAACCACCGCGATCTTAATCAGCCTGACGACACTGGCAGGAGGCTGGGTTATTTATGAGGCGGCTTGTCGCTCTCCCTTAATTCAATCAGGCTTAGGGTTTGGCTTGGTGATGCTGGTGCTTCTCACGCTGCTCGCTTGGGGCCTAGACCACATATTTAGCGATAGGGCAGCTTACCTTCATATTGGCGCATTAATCGGTACCTGTATGGCTGCAAATGTACTGACCGTCATTATGCCCTCCCAACGGGCATTGGTCGCAGCGGTCGAGAAGGGTGAGACTCCAGATCCACGCTTTGGCCTCAATGCAAAGCGACGCTCAGTACATAATAATTATGCGACCTTGCCTGTACTTTTTATCATGCTAAGTAATCACTACCCTATGACCTATGGTCATGAGTACGGCTGGATAGTGCTTGGTTGCATTATTCTGATCACCGCTTGGGCAAGGCACTTTTTTAATTTGCGCCACCAAGGCGTGGTGAAACCTTGGATTCTTATCTCAGCATTTGTGGCCTTTGCCGCACTTGCATGGGTATTGATGCCACAATCCACCGCACAAAACACAACGACTGAACGGCTTAGTGATCGTCAAGCTATCGCCCTGATTAAAGATAAGTGTGCTAGTTGCCATAGCCAATCTCCCAGCGACGATGTTTTCACCGTTGCGCCAGCCGGGGTTACTTATGATACAGAACAAGAGATTCTCAACTGGCTACCTCGCATTCAGGCTCGCGTGATTATGAGTAAAGATATGCCGTTTATGAACAAAACACAGATGACAGAGCTGCAGCGGTCACAGCTCGCTGATTGGATAGCCAACAAGCTACCCTAGTCATCAAAAAGCAACATCACTCTGTTTTTATACACAAAAAATTGATACAACGTTTCTAAGAATAAAAATAAAAATGCCATATATGGCGCAAAGGAACAGCCTATGTATCCATACGAATTCCAAGCTGACTATATTATCGTCGGCGGCGGTTCTGCCGGTTGTGTGCTGGCAAATCGCCTTTCAGCAGACCCTAATAACCAAGTTCTATTACTAGAGGCGGGTGGCAAGGATAACTATCCTTGGATCCATATACCGATCGGCTATATCTACACCATGAACAACCCTCGAACAGATTGGTGTTTCAAAACAGAACCCGATAAGGGCTTAAACGGTAGGGCACTTAACTACCCTCGCGGTAAAGTCCTCGGTGGCTGCTCCTCGATTAACGGTATGATCTACATGCGCGGCCAAAAGCAAGACTATGATCACTGGGCGAGCCTAGGCAACGAAGGGTGGAGCTGGGATGACGTATTACCTTATTTTTTAAAGTCAGAAGATCATTATCAAGGAGCCTCCACAATGCATGGCGCAGGCGGTGAGTGGCGTGTCGATCAGCAGCGGCTCTCTTGGGTGATTCTTGATAAGTTCCGCTGTGCTGCTGCTCAAACGGGTATACCCTCCATAGAGGATTTTAATACCGGCGATAACGAAGGTTTCAGTTACTTTCAGGTTAACCAGAAAAACGGCCAACGCTGGTCAACCGCTCGTGGCTTTTTGCAGCCTGTAAAAAATCGTCCGAACCTCACTGTTATTACCCATGCTCACGCAGATCGTCTACATCTTGAAGGCAAAAAGGTGAAGGGAATTGCTTTTGATATTAAGGGCATTCCAAGTTATGCCAAAGCCCGAAAAGAGATTATTCTCGCCGCAGGGGCAGTGGCTTCGCCCGCTATACTTGAACGATCCGGCATCGGCCATCCAGATTACTTAAGAGAAAAAGGTATTCATGTTTTACACCCATTACCTGGTGTAGGTGAGAACCTACAAGATCATCTTCAAGTGCGTGCAGTCTTTAAAGTATCTAACGCAACCACCTTAAATGAGCAAGCAAACAGTCTGGTTGGAAAAGTCAAAATGGCATGGAACTACGCGATACATCGTCGTGGTCCGCTAGCCATGGCACCTAGCCAATTAGGTGGCTTTGCCAAAAGCTCTACCCACTATGAAACAGCTAACTTAGAGTACCATATTCAGCCACTTAGCTGCGACAAACTCGGAGACCCCTTACACCCATTCCCCGCTATCACCGCATCGGTTTGCAACTTACGACCAAAGAGTCGCGGTAGTGTCCATATCCGCTCTATCGACCCTTATGATCATCCAGTAATACAGCCTAATTACCTGAGTCATCCTGAAGACCAGCAAGTCGCCGCCGATGCTTTAAAGCTCACACGACGTATCTGCCAAGCCGATGCTTTACAACCCTTTAAGCCCGAAGAGTTTAAGCCCGGTATAGATATTCAGAGTGATGAGGCTCTCATCAAGGCTGCTGGGGATATCGCAACCACGATCTTCCATCCGGTAGGAACCTGCAAAATGGGGCAAGATGATAATGCCGTTGTAGACCATCAATTAAAAGTGAGGGGCTTGTCAGGCATTCGAATCGTTGACGCCTCCATCATGCCTACAATCACCTCAGGAAATACCAACTCCCCCACAGTCATGATCGCAGAAAAAGCATCGGATATGATCCTTAATCCTTAAAGCCTGAATGCTGAGGGTATGTTCGCAGCACTGTGAACATATCCTTTCTTTTAAAAATCCTCGAATTTTGGGGATAAAACATAAGTTATTCACAATTAAATTCACAGAAGATACTCACAGTAAAACTTATATACAAAAATAACTTATTGTTTTTAAAACTAAATTTATAGGTATTCCAGAGTTATCCAGTGTTAGCATCTCTCATTAGCAAATACTACCTGAATAATAACAAAAATCACAGGAAACAAACTATCAACACTTTACACAGATTTACTCACACATTACTCCAACATCTATCCCTAACTTTTCATTAAACTATTTGCTTGTGTGTAACTTATGTTTCAATAGGTGAAGTTATTCATAGTAAGGGTGTGTATAATTACCCCTGTGCATAAAGTGTTGTTTTACACACACCTTATAAACGGGTTAGGCAGTGTTGCTTGACAGCTTAAAGGCCTAGTTTTAAATCATATAAGATACTATAATTAAAAGAGTTTTATGGTTTATATACAGAAAAGGCCTTACCTAATAATAACTACAATAACTATCTTATATATTTATTCATATATTCTTTCTTTTTATTAATAAGTAAAAAGACCAAAAATAACATTGATCATTTTTTATACATTTCTTCTACTTCACTTGCGCTGTATAATGCATTCCCCTTTTTCAGCCAAACTTCTGATTAAGAAGTAGATTCGATTTTAATTGAGGTAAGTGAGTGGACTATCCTGATCGTTTTGATGTCATTGTTATTGGTGGTGGCCATGCTGGCACTGAAGCTGCTTTAGCAGCCGCACGAATGGGTGCACAAACCTTATTGCTTACCCATAACATCGAAACCCTAGGGCAAATGTCATGCAACCCAGCCATTGGCGGTATCGGCAAGAGCCACCTTGTTAAAGAGATAGATGCACTTGATGGCGCAATGGCTAGAGCAACCGATAAGGGTGGTATTCAATTTAGGGTACTTAACTCCCGAAAAGGACCTGCTGTTCGTGCTACCAGAGCTCAGGCTGATCGTATTCTTTACAAAGCAGCAATCCGTGAAATACTCGAGAATCAGGTTAACCTGTCAATTTTCCAGCAAGCCGCAGATGATTTAATTGTTGAACAAGATCAAGTTAAAGGAGTGGTTACACAAGCAGGTATTCGCTTTTTTGCAGAGCAGGTGGTTCTAACCGCAGGTACCTTTTTAGGCGGTGTTATCCATATTGGTATGGATAATTACTCCGGTGGTCGTGCAGGTGATCCACCATCGATAGCCTTAGCTAAGCGACTTCGTGAGTTACCATTTCGTGTAGAGCGATTAAAAACAGGCACACCACCGCGTATAGATGCCCGCAGTGTTGATTTTTCTGTGATGCAAGAGCAACCAGGGGATACGCCCACTCCAGTTATGTCCTTTATGGGTTCTTTAGCTGAACATCCTCGCCAAATCAGCTGTTACATAACACATACTAACGAGCGTACTCATGATATTCTGCGCTCGGGTTTAGATCGTTCTCCCATGTATACAGGAGTCATCGAAGGTGTTGGTCCTCGTTATTGCCCCTCCATCGAAGATAAAATTATGCGCTTTGCCGACAAGGATCAGCATCAGATTTTTGTCGAGCCAGAGGGCTTAACCACGAATGAGCTTTACCCCAATGGCATCTCAACCAGTTTACCCTTTGATGTTCAGTTAGCAGCGGTTCGTTCCATTCGAGGTTTTGAAAACGCACATATACTGCGCCCGGGTTATGCTATTGAGTACGACTTTTTTAATCCGCAAGATCTAAAACACACCCTAGAAACCAAACATGTCAATGGGCTCTATTTTGCGGGCCAGATCAATGGCACAACCGGATATGAAGAAGCTGGGGCACAAGGGCTACTGGCAGGACTCAATGCAGCAGCCAGAGCACTAGACAAAACCCAGTGGTACCCTCGCCGTGATGAAGCATATATTGGCGTCTTGGTTGATGATTTAATTACCTTGGGCACGTCAGAACCCTATCGTATGTTTACCAGCCGAGCTGAATATCGCTTGATTCTGCGTGAGGATAATGCGGATCTTCGACTAACAGAAAAAGGCCGCGAACTTGGTTTAGTGGGTGATGAACGATGGGTCGCTTTTTGTAAAAAGCGTGAGGCTATCGTTTTAGAACAACAACGTTTAAAGACCACATGGATACAGCCAGGCACACCAGAAGCTGAGAAAATCAAAGATAAGCTCTCTTCACCAATGACACGTGAGTACAATCTTGCTGATCTTATTAAACGCCCTGAACTGACCTATGACGATGTAGCCTGTCTAAAAGGGCAAGTCGCTTCTGATGATCCACAAGTTGCTGAGCAGGTTGAAATACAATTCAAATATGACGGCTACATAAGCCGCCAGGTTGATGATATTGAGCGAATGCGTCAGCAAGAGAATACCGCTTTACCTGAAGACTTCGACTACGATGGTGTAGGTGGGCTCTCTAATGAGCTGAAAAGTAAGTTACAACAGCAAAAGCCGGTATCTATTGCTCAGGCAGCACGAATACAAGGAATGACACCTGCAGCGATCTCGTTACTGCTCATTCACCTAAAAAAGAGACAGATGGTTAAGAAGCAGCAGAAGGTGCAAGCTTAATGGATTTGACACAAGAGCGTGATTTACTGGTCAAGCATACGAATAATTTAGCATTGGCGCTCTCGGATGAGCAGATCGATAGTCTGATAACTTATCTGCAATTGCTCGTAAAATGGAATAAAGCCTATAACTTGACTGCAGTTAGGGATCCAGCGGAAATGGTATCCCGTCACTTGGTCGATAGCCTGAGTGTTTTACCTTATGTCAAAGGCCCCAGAATTATTGATGTAGGTAGTGGCCCAGGACTGCCGGGGATTCCATTAGCGATCTGTCGTCCTGATTTGGCGATAACGACGCTCGACAGCAATGGTAAAAAAACACGCTTTCAGAATCAGGTGAAAGTCGAAATGGGGTTGACGAACCTGACTGTGATCAACGGACGAGCGGAGCAATGTAGCGCCGAGCCTTTTAATGAAGTGATATCCCGTGCCTTTGCCTCAATCTCTGATATGATCCACTGGACAGCTCAGTTATGTCGTCCGGATGGTGTATTTCTTGCCATGAAAGGCATCTACCCTGATGATGAACTGGCTCAGCTACCCGATATTTACGAAGTGAAAAACAGTTTTAATCTGGACGTTCCGGGGACAGAAGGTGCGCGGCATTTGTTGGTACTTGGGAGAAGATAACCTTGGCAAAGATTCTGACAGTTACAAACCAGAAAGGCGGCGTAGGGAAGACCACCACTTGTGTAAATCTGGCAGCTTCTCTGGCAGCAACAAAAAAGCGTGTATTGTTGGTTGATCTGGACCCGCAGGGCAACGCCACAATGGGAAGTGGTGTCGATAAGCATGAATTAGAAAATTCAGCGTATGAACTTCTGACAGGTCAAACAGAGATAAAAGATGCACTGATTACGGATACCGACGTTGGCTACCACGTTATCGGCTCCAATGGTGATTTAACAGCGGCTGAAGTGGAGCTTCTTCAGATGCCTCGCCGGGAGTTTCGGCTAAAAATGGCATTAGAGCAGGTGGCCGATGATTATGACTTTATTCTCTTAGACAATCCGCCTTCTTTGAATCTACTAACCGTCAATGCCTTAGCCGCTTCATCTGGTGTCATCATACCGATGCAGTGTGAATACTATGCACTGGAAGGGATCAGTGCATTAGTAGGAACGATTGATAAAATTAACAAACGACTCAACCCAGAGCTTAAAATCGAAGGGATCTTACGAACAATGTTTGATCCTCGTATGAGTTTAACAAAAGATGTCTCCAACCATCTGGTTGAGTATTTTGGTGATAAGGTCTATCGCACGGTAATTCCACGTAATATTCGTTTGGCCGAGGCGCCTTCTCACGGATTACCCGCATTACTTTATGATAAAAATTCTCGTGGTTCGATGGCTTACCTTGCGTTGGCTGGTGAGCTCATCAGAAAAACCGCTCAAGAAAAGCAAAAAGCGCAGCAGGAAGAAGTAAAAAATGGTTAAAAAAAGAGGCTTAGGTCGAGGATTAGACGCCCTGCTAGCTGGCGTTAATAGTGAATCACAAGTTGCTGAAGAAGCGGAAGTGTCTGCTAATAATGGTAACGGCTATCGACTGATGTCAGTTCACAATATTCAACGTGGCCGTTATCAACCTCGACGAGACCTCGAACCTGCTGCATTAGAAGATTTGGCAAACTCTATCAAAGTACAAGGGGTAATGCAGCCGATCGTTATTCGCCCCGTAGAGAACGAGCGTTACGAAATTATTGCAGGCGAGCGTCGTTGGCGCGCTTCCCAAATGGCAGGTCTGGATGAGATACCCGTAGTTATAAAAGATGTGCCCGATGAAGCCGCTATCGCGATGGCCTTGATCGAAAATATCCAGCGGGAAAATCTTAATCCTATGGAAGAAGCGATCGCTTTGCAGCGGCTTCAGGATGAGTTTGAGTTAACCCAGCAAGAAGTGGCTGACGCAGTAGGTAAGTCTCGTTCCGCCGTCGCTAACCTGCTTCGTTTAATGAAGCTTAGTGATGATGTCAGAAAAATGCTGGAGTATGGTGATATTGAAATGGGCCATGCCCGCGCGCTTTTATCACTTGAAAATGAACAACAAGTCGCAGCTGCCCAAGAGGTGGTTGGCAAAGCACTTTCTGTCAGACAAACAGAAGAACTGGTGAGAAAGTGGCAAACTGGAGAATCCGTTAAACCGGTAAGATCGCCTAAAGAGGTTAACCCGCAGCTGGAAGAAATAGCGGGTAATCTGTCCAAGCGATTGTCTACAAAAGTTCAGATTAACCAAACATCCAAAGGCAAAGGTAAAATCACAATCGCATTTGATTCACCTGACAGCCTAGAGGCGATTTTACAAACACTTGGATGAGTAAAGAGCTGAATTAGACTTTGCGCATGTTTTTCATTCTTTAGAGTGATCTTTGTTAAGACATTAGTGCAAAACCCTTATTGGTCGGTTGAGTCTGTGCCGTTTACCCCATATAATCGGCACGCGAATTAAGATGAGCTGCACCAAATTAGGTATAATAGGCCAAAAAATCGAACGTATCTGTGAGTGACGCTAAAGACACAGCACCTAAGAGCAAGTTTGCAAAACGAACTCATAAAAAGGTGGTTAGAATTTTCCAGATACAGGTAGCTTTTACGGTAGCTGTCGCTTTTATAGCAGCGTTTTATAGCATAATCGCTGCATACTCAGGCCTTTTAGGTGGATTGCTATACCTGCTACCTAATATCTTTTTTGCGTGGCGTGTCTTAAGCCGTCAGAGCAACACTCCTAGAGGGGTGCTGACAGATATGTATATTGGTGAAATATGGAAAATGGCGATAACGATCCTCTTGTTTGCGATGGTCTTTATCTTAGTTCCGACAGTGAGCCCATTTCCCTTATTTCTTACCTTTATTCTGCTGCATGTATTGAACTGGTATTTGCAGATGAAGATAGATTACCGATTCCTTAAACTTTGAAACGAGAGAACTGAGAATGGCTAGTAGCGGCGACACAGTAACATCCTCAGAGTATATATCCCACCACCTGACGAATCTGACATTTGGCTATCATGAGCAAACTGACATGTGGCGCTTTGTCGATACCGCTAACGGTATCATGCCAGAGGATTTCGGATTCTGGGCAATTCATGTGGATACTATGCTCTGGTCTATCGGTCTGGGTCTGTTTTTCATATGGTTATTTAAGAAAGTTGCAAGTGCAGCAACGGCTGGTGTACCTGGTCGTATGCAAAACTTTGTCGAGACAATCATCGAATTTGTTGATGATAACGTTAAGAGCATCTTTCATTACAAAAATCCGGTTATCGCTCCTCTGGCGCTGACCATTTTTGTATGGATTTTCTTGATGAACCTAATGGACTTGGTACCAATTGACTGGGTTCCATATTTTGCTCAACAGATGGGTGTTGGTTACATGAAGATTGTACCGACAACCGATCCTAATGCGACTTTGGGTATGGCGTTCAGCGTATTTTTCCTGATCGTTTATTACAGTATCAAACAGAAAGGCGTTGGCGGATTTTTAGCAGAGCTTTCTTTCATGCCTTTAGGTAAGTGGTTCCTGCCATTTAACCTGTTCCTTGAGATTGTTGGTCTATTGGCTAAGCCAATCTCTCTGGCGCTTCGTTTGTTCGGTAACATGTATGCAGGTGAGATGATCTTTATCCTGATTGCATTGTTACCATTCTGGGCACAATGGTTGTTGTCTGTGCCTTGGGCAATCTTCCATATCTTGGTAATCACATTGCAGGCCTTCATCTTCATGGTACTGACAATTGTATACCTAGCTATGGCTCATGATGATCACTAAATAGTGTACGGGTTTAACTGAACTTTTACCTAAGCGTAAAGATTTAACTTTAACTTTGAAACTTTAACTTTGAAACTTTAAGTGGAGAAAAACTGATGGAAATGGCTAACGCTTTAGTATTCCTGGCTGCTGCAATCCTGATGGGTCTTGCTGCAATTGGTGCCGCTGTTGGTATCGGTAACCTAGGTGGCAAATTCCTGGAAGGCGCTGCGCGTCAACCAGAATTGGTACCTCTGTTGCGTTCTAACTTCTTCATCGTAATGGGTCTGGTAGACGCGGTACCTATGATCGGTGTTGGTCTTGGCATGTACTTGATGTTCGCTGTTGCGTAACTCCCAGATAGAAATATCTACATTGAGTTATTACGTAATAATTAACAGCGAGAGGTAATGGCGTGAATATCAATCTAACCATCATTGGTCAGGCCATCGCATTCGCTATCTTCGTTATGTTCTGTATGAAGTACGTGTGGCCGCCAATTACGGATGCCCTAGCAGAACGTAAAAAGAAGATTGCAGAAGGTCTGGACGCTGCTGAACGTGCACAGCGCGATTTACAATTGGCACAAGAGAAAGCCGTTGAAAACTTGCGTGAGGGCAAAGAGCAAGCAGCCGCCATCATCGAACAGGCTAATAAGCGGGCTAACCAGTTAGTCGACGAAGCCAAAGAGCAGGCACGCCTAGAAGCAGAACGCATCAAAGCAGCAGCTCAAGCAGAAATCGAACAGGAAGTTAACCGTGCGAAAGAATCACTTCGCTCACAAGTTGCTGTACTTGCAGTAGCTGGTGCTGAAAAGATTCTTGAAACTTCGGTTGACCAGGCAGCCCACGCTAAGCTGGTTGATAAACTGGCAGCGGAGCTTTAAGCGAGGTTTACGATGGCTGAACTCAATACAGTCGCTCGTCCCTACACAAAAGCTGCATTTGAGTTTTCTTTAGATAAAGGAAACTTGGATCAGTGGTCCACCATGCTATCTACCGCTGCAGCTGTAGCTTCCGATAGTGAAATGGTCAGTGTATTGGGAAACCCTGCGCTTACGAGCGAGCAAAAAGCAGGCGTTATGATTTCAGTGTGCGAAGAATACCTGGATGAATCCGGTAAGAACTTCATCGCACTACTTGCTGAGAATCAGCGTTTGGGTTTGCTTCCAAAGATTAGCGCGCAGTTCGAGCAGCTCAAAGCCAATCAGCAGAAGTCTGTCGATGTCGACGTGACTACTGCTTATGAACTGGATGAGCAGCAGCAACAGAAATTAACTCAGGCACTCAGCGCTAAGCTGGGTCGAGACGTAAAACTCACTTCCAGTGTTGATCAATCAATTCTGGGTGGTGTGGTACTACGCTCTGATGACCTGGTAATCGACGGCTCAGTTCGCGCCCGTTTGGCGAAACTAGCTGAAGCACTGAATTCCTGAGTATGAGGAATAACCATGCAGCAACTGAATCCATCTGAGATCAGCGAGATTCTCAAGAAGCGCATCGAAAAGCTGGATGTGTCTTCTGAAGCCCGTAATGAGGGCACTATCGTCAGCGTATCCGATGGTATCATTCTGATCCACGGTCTGGCTGACGTAATGTACGGGGAAATGATCGAATTCCCTGGCGGCATTTACGGTATGGCGCTCAACCTTGAGCGTGATTCTGTCGGCGCTGTAGTTCTGGGTGACTACCAAAGCTTGGTAGAAGGTATGACGGCGCGTTGCACAGGCCGTATCCTTGAAGTACCAGTAGGTCCTGGCCTGAAAGGTCGCGTTGTTGACGCATTGGGTAATCCAATCGACGGCAAAGGTCCTGTTGAAGCGGTCATGACAGACGCTGTTGAAAAAGTAGCACCGGGCGTAATCGCTCGTAAGTCTGTTGACCAGCCTGTACAAACAGGTTTGAAAGCTATCGACGCAATGGTACCGGTAGGCCGTGGTCAGCGTGAGTTGATCATCGGTGACCGCCAGATCGGTAAATCGGCTATTGCGATTGACGCGATCATCAACCAGAAAGGCACTGGCGTTACTTGTATCTACGTAGCCGTAGGTCAAAAGCAATCCACAATCGCAAACGTAGTACGTAAGCTGGAAGAGCACGGCGCAATGGATCACACCATTGTCGTTGCAGCGGGTGCCGCTGATCCTGCAGCAATGCAGTTTTTGGCTCCATACTCTGGTTGTACTATGGGTGAATATTTCCGTGACCGTGGTGAAGATGCACTGATCGTGTACGATGACCTGACAAAACAGGCATGGGCATACCGTCAGATCTCCCTATTGTTACGTCGTCCACCAGGACGTGAAGCATACCCTGGTGACGTATTCTACTTGCACTCTCGTCTTCTTGAGCGTGCTGCGCGTGTAAACGCTGAGTATGTAGAAAAGTTCACTAACGGTGAAGTTAAAGGTAAGACAGGCTCTCTGACTGCACTGCCTGTAATTGAAACCCAAGGTGGTGACGTATCTGCGTTCGTACCAACCAACGTAATCTCCATCACTGATGGCCAGATCTTCTTGGAATCGAGCCTGTTCAACTCAGGTATTCGTCCAGCGATCAACGCTGGTCTGTCTGTATCCCGTGTAGGTGGTGCAGCCCAGACTAAGATCATCAAGAAATTAGGTGGTGGTGTACGTTTGGCACTGGCTCAGTACCGTGAATTGGCGGCATTCGCTCAGTTCGCATCAGACCTTGACGATGCTACCCGCGCACAGCTGGAGCACGGTCAGGCTGTAACTGAGTTAATGAAGCAGAAACAGTACTCACCAATGTCTGTAGCTGAAATGGGCTTGAGCCTTTACGCTGCAAACGAAGGTTTCCTGAGTGGTGTTGAACTGAACAAAATCGGTGACTTTGAATCTGCACTGATCTCTTTCTTCAACAGCGAATATGCTGACCTAATGAAAGATGTCAATGACGGCGGTAAGTACAGTGATGAAATCGCTGCACAGTTCAAAGCAGGCATTGAGAAGTTCAAGTCAACTCAAACTTGGTAATCACTCGTTGAGTGCAGGTCTGCTTAATTAGAGAGCGGACCTTTACTAAGTTAAGGTTATATAGGCGGAACTATGGCAGTCGGAAAAGAGATAAAGACGCAAATTGCGAGTATCGGCAGCACACGTAAAATTACTAGCGCTATGGAAATGGTAGCAGCAAGTAAGATGCGTAAGGCTCAAGATCGCATGCAGTCTTCCCGCCCGTACGCTCGCAGTATCCGTGGTGTTATTCAGCATTTGTCAAAATCAAATCCTGAATACAAGCACCTATATATGCAGGACCGTGAAGCGAAGCGCGTTGGTTATATCATCGTTGCTTCTGATCGTGGTCTTTGTGGTGGTCTGAACGTTAACGCGTTCAAAAAGACAATCGCTAGCATGAAAGAGTTCAACGACAAAGGCGTCGAAATTGACGTTTGCGCGTTGGGGGCTAAAGCAGTTTCTTTCTTTAAGAACTACGGCGGAAATGTAGTAGCAGCTAAAACCCATATGGGTGATCATCCAGAAGTGGCTGATTTGATTGGTGCTGTGAAGGTTATGCTGGATTCTTTTGCAGAAGGTAAGCTGGATCGTTTGTACATTGTGTCTAACCAGTTTGTTAACACGATGACACAGAGCCCGCAAGTTGAACAGGTGCTTCCACTGAAAGCAGAAGATGATGATGAACTACTGAATCATCACTGGGACTATATTTATGAACCTGACGCAAAAGAATTGCTAAACGCTCTTCTTATTCGTTACGTTGAGTCCGAAGTGTATCAGGCAGTGGTTGAGAACATCGCTTGCGAACAGGCCGCGCGTATGTTGGCAATGAAAAATGCAACAGACAATGCCGGCAACCTGATTGATGAGCTTCAAATGGTTTATAACAAAGCTCGTCAGGCAGCGATTACTCAGGAAATTTCTGAGATTGTAAGTGGTGCTGCGGCAGTTTAATGCGGTGAACGGGTTAAAATTTAAGAGGATCCGAACATGAGTAGCGGACAAATTGTTCAGATTATCGGCGCGGTTGTCGACGTGGAATTCTCACGTGATAACGTACCGAAAGTTTATGACGCGCTGACCGTGAGCAAAACCGGTCTGACGCTGGAAGTTCAGCAACAGCTGGGTGACGGTGTTGTACGTGCGATCGCGATGGGTCAGACCGAAGGTGTGAGCCGTGGCTTAGAAGTAGAAAATACTGGTGCACCAGTTTCTGTACCTGTTGGTACAGCGACACTGGGTCGTATCATGGATGTATTGGGTAACCCAATTGATGATTGTGGTGAAATCGGTGAAGAAGAGCGTATGCCTATTCACCGTAAAGCACCAACCTATGCTGAACAGGCAGCTTCTAATGAGCTACTGGAAACCGGCATCAAGGTAATCGATTTGGTTTGCCCATTCGCGAAAGGTGGTAAGGTTGGTCTGTTCGGTGGTGCCGGTGTAGGTAAAACCGTAAACATGATGGAGCTTATCCGTAACATCGCGATCGAGCACTCTGGCTTCTCCGTATTTGCGGGTGTAGGTGAGCGTACTCGTGAAGGTAACGACTTCTACTACGAGATGAAAGAGTCCAACGTATTGGACAAAGTATCTCTGGTTTATGGTCAGATGAATGAGCCACCAGGTAACCGTCTGCGCGTAGCGTTGACTGGCCTGACAATGGCTGAGAAATTCCGTGACGAAGGTCGTGACGTACTGTTGTTCGTAGACAACATCTACCGTTACACACTGGCAGGTACTGAAGTATCAGCACTGCTGGGTCGTATGCCTTCTGCGGTAGGTTACCAGCCAACTCTGGCGGAAGAGATGGGCGTTCTACAGGAGCGTATCACGTCTACCAAAACTGGTTCTATCACGTCTATCCAGGCGGTATACGTACCAGCGGATGACTTGACTGACCCGTCTCCAGCGACAACCTTCTCTCACCTTGACGCAACAGTAGTACTGTCTCGTCAGATCGCAGAGCTGGGTATCTACCCTGCGGTTGACCCACTGGATTCGACTTCTCGTCAGCTAGATCCTCTGGTTATTGGCCAAGAGCATTACGACACTGCTCGTCAGGTTCAGGGTGTACTACAGCGCTACAAAGAGCTGAAAGACATCATAGCGATCCTGGGTATGGATGAGTTATCTGAAGAAGATAAGCAGGTTGTAACACGTGCGCGTAAGATTCAGCGCTTCCTGTCTCAGCCATTCTTCGTTGCAGAAGTATTTACTGGTTCTCCAGGTAAGTATGTTTCTTTGAAAGATACAATCAGCGGCTTTAAGGGCATCCTAGCTGGTGATTACGACAATCTTCCAGAGCAAGCGTTCTACATGGTTGGCGGTATTGAAGAAGCGGTTGAAAAAGCTAAGAGCATGTAATTGCGCTTGGTAAACCTTTAAAAAGGAAAACAACATGGCTATGACTGTTCATTGCGACATCGTAAGTGCTGAAGAAGAGATCTTCTCTGGTCTTGTCGAGTTCGTATCCGTAACAGGTAGCCTGGGTGACTTGGGTATCTACCCAGGTCACGCTCCGCTTCTGACGGAACTAAAACCAGGCCCTGTCGAAATGCGTAAGCAGGGCGGCGAACAGGATATCTTCTACGTATCAGGTGGCTTCATAGAAGTACAGCCTAACAAAGTCATCGTTTTGGCGGATACTGCATTACATGCAGGTGATCTGGATGAAGCGGCGGCTATTGAAGCGCAGAAGCATGCTGAACAAGCGATTGGCGATAAGCAGAGTGAGTTCGAATACGGACGTGCTGCTACTCAACTGGCTGAAGCGGCGGCTCAACTCCGTACGCTGCAGCAAATTCGCAAAAAGCTCGGTAAATAATACTGACGTCGTCGAGTATCTACTCGTAAAAAAGGCAGCTTAGGCTGCCTTTTTTGTGTCTAAAGTAACCGCCACAAAGTATCAAAGATAATCTTCTGGGCGCTGGCTACCTCTTTAGAGTCAATGACCACCGCTGTAGGGTAATTGTTTGATGCTAAGGAAATAATCGCGCATTTAGGCGGATAAATGGCAATGTAAGCGGCATCTACGGAGCCTTCTGTTTTTATCCATTTTCGTTCAGAAAGGTCTGCATCTTCCCCGCCATCACCAATCGCAATCACCTTTACACTAATGCCTTTTTGAATTCTTTGGGAGGTGTAGTTAGGAAAGGGGCGATACAGGTGTGATCGAATTGGTTTCGAAGAGAAAACAGAGTAGTGCTTAGATTTATTTCTAGAAACACTACTCAGAATATCTCTAAGTACAAACTCAATGCCATCATCTCCCTCGTAAAATTGAACATTAGCCGTCGAGAAATCGGGTTTTAGGTGGTTTAGTTCAGGAATAATAGACGACTTGAGTTGCGAAATAGCTTGTTCAAGGTGATGTTGTTTTTGTTCTGCAAGCTCTAGTAAAACACTAGGGTCTCTAGGTGAGAAAAGTCTACGTTTACCTTTAGGGAGATAGCTTACAAGTCCTTTTTGCAGAAGACTTTTTAAAGCATCGTAAGTGGTTCCTCGGTTGATACCGGATTTGTCAGCTATTTGGCGAATAGGGCTTGGTCCAAGGCTGATCAACGCGCGATAAATAGCCATTTCGCGCTCATCAAGGCCTAGATGTTTAGGGTCAAATTTAAACATTTGTCAAAAAATTCCTGACAAAAACTATTGTATCCGTGACTCTATCATATAGATTGGTCAAATTAATAAACAAACTGTATTTTTTTGATTTAGGCGTAACAGGTTAATTTCTATGACAACGGATATTGTGATTCTTGCAGCGGGGCAAGGAAGCCGGATGAAATCCGCTTTGCCCAAAGTACTTCATCCCATTGCCGGAAAGCCCATGGTTCAGCATGTTCTTGATCGAGCCAGAGCAATACAAGCGGCAAATATGCATCTGGTTATTGGTCATGGTGCCGAACAACTTCGTATAGCCCTACAGCACGAGCCCCTATCTTTTTCTCTTCAGGCTGAACAGCTCGGCACCGGTCATGCGGTTGCACAGGCATTGCCTAACATTGACACAGCAGGGGTAACCTTAATTCTGTATGGTGATGTTCCCCTGACGCGAACAGAGACAATGGAACGGCTTATCACAGCTGCTCGTAAGGGACACTTAGGTTTATTAACTGTACACCTGAATGATCCGACAGGTTATGGACGAATTGTCCGTAATGAAGTGAATGATGTAGTTGCAATTGTCGAGCAAAAAGATGCGAATGCTACCCAACTAGCTATAACAGAAGTTAATACCGGTATTATGGCGGTGCCTTCTCAGCGACTAGCTGAATGGCTTCCCCGACTATCCTCTGAGAATGCTCAGGGTGAATACTACCTAACCGATATTATTTCCATGGCTTCAGAAGAGGGTGTGCAGATTGAAGCACAGCACCCTTATTGCGAAGAAGAGGTGCAAGGTGTCAATAACCGAGTACAGCAAGCAGCCTTAGAGCGATGGTACCAAAGCCAGCTCGCCAATGAGCTAATGGTAGCAGGTGCTACCTTGGCTGATCCTAACCGCATCGATATTCGTGGCTCAGTGAGCGTCAGTGGTGACGTCTTTATCGATATTAACGCGGTATTCGAAGGTGAAGTCGTGATTGGAAAAGGGGTTATCATCGAGCCTAACTGCGTTATTAAAAACTGCGCCATTGGCGATCATACTCATATTAAAGCCAACTCCCATCTTGAAGATGCTGAGATCGCAGCGCAATGTGATATCGGTCCATTTGCACGTATTCGCCCAGGAACCCGTCTGGCGGATGGGGCAAAAATTGGCAACTTTGTTGAAACTAAAAAAGCGCAGATAGGTAAAGGTTCTAAAGTTAATCACCTCAGTTACATCGGTGATGCCACTATCGGTGAAAACACCAATATTGGTGCCGGCACCATCACCTGCAATTACGATGGCGTGAACAAATCTCTAACAGAGATTGGCAATAATGCATTTATCGGCTCAAATACGGCGCTGGTAGCGCCCGTTAAAGTAGGTGATGGAGCGACGGTAGGTGCAGGGTCGACGATTACCAAGTCGATAGATGATGATCAATTAGCGGTTGCCCGCGGTAAACAACGTAACCTTTCGGACTGGCAGCGCCCGGTTAAAAAATCTTAAGGAGAAGAACTATGTGTGGAATTGTTGGCGCAACGGCGGAACGTTCAGTCGCAGGCATTTTATTAGAAGGGTTACGCCGTTTGGAGTACCGTGGTTACGACTCAGCAGGCATGGCCGTATGGGATGGCGCAGCCATTAACCGCTTACGACGCGCCGGTAAAGTACAAGCGTTAGCTGATGCTTTGGATAGTAAACCATTAGAAGGTAGTTCAGGTATTGCACATACCCGATGGGCAACCCACGGGAAACCATTGGAGCATAATGCACACCCACATATGTCAGGTGATAAGCTGGCAGTGGTGCATAACGGCATTATCGAAAACTTCGAAGCTTTGAAACAAGAGCTGATAGATGATGGTTACCTCTTCACCTCTGAAACTGATACCGAAGTAATCGCTCACTTACTTGATAGATCAGTTAAAACAGGTATTAGTCTGCTAGAGGCGGTAAACTCTGTGGTTGGCTTCTTAGAGGGCGCATTTGCCTTAGGAGTGATTCACCAAGAACGCCCTGGGGAACTTTATGCGGCACGAAAGGGAAGCCCGCTTGTTATCGGCGTAGGTATCGGTGAAAACTTTATTGCTTCTGATCAGTTGGCGCTTCTGCCGGTTACAGATCGTTTTATGTTCTTGGAAGAAGGTGATACTGCCTTGCTCACCCAAGAGAATATACAGGTATGGGATCGAACCGGTGAGATTGTAGAACGAAAAGTCAGCCGCTATGAACATGGCGTATCTGCAGCGGATAAAGGTGGCTTTAAGCACTACATGCTCAAAGAGATCTATGAACAACCCGCTGCTACGCAAGCCGCATTCCATGATCGAATCCAGGATGGATTAGTCAATGAGAACGTATTTGGCGAGCAAGCTGCTAAAATTTTTGATCAAGTAAAGCAGATTCAGATCATCGCCTGTGGCACCAGTTACCATGCGGGTATGATAGCCAAGTACTGGATGGAAGGCCTAGCAGGTATACCTTGCCATGTGGAAGTAGCGAGCGAGTATCGTTATCGTCCTGTGGTGATTCAGCAGGGCACACTGTTTATCTCTATCTCCCAATCAGGGGAAACAGCCGATACACTGGCCGCCTTAAGGGATGTGCAAGATCAGATCCTCGCTAGCCTAACCATCTGCAATGTCCCAGGAAGTTCACTGGTACGAGAATCAGACCTACACCTTATGACCAATGCTGGGCCCGAAATCGGCGTTGCTTCAACCAAAGCTTTCACTACCCAGTTAGTGGCACTACTCTTAACCACGTTGGTCATTGGGCGTCGTTTCTCACTGACCCAAGAGAAAGAACTCGAAATCGTTAACGCACTCCAGCAGCTACCCTCACTGATTGAGCAATCCATAGCAATGGATGCTGAGATTGAGGAGATGTCCCAAGCGTTTGCAGAGAAACAACACTCACTGTTTTTAGGTAGAGGTACTCTCTACCCTGTGGCAATGGAAGGCGCGCTCAAATTAAAAGAGATCTCCTATATCCATGCAGAAGCCTACCCAGCAGGAGAGCTGAAACACGGCCCGCTGGCGCTTGTTGATAAAGATATGCCGGTGGTAACTGTCGCACCACGTAATGACATGTTGGACAAGCTCAAAGCCAATCTTCAGGAAGTCAGTGCCCGTGGGGGAGAGCTGTTTGTTTTTGCAGGCTGTACACAAAATCTACAATCGGCAGAAGGGGTACACGTACTGGGTATGCCAGATATTCCCGAAATACTTGAGCCAATCGTATACACCGTACCTTTACAGTTATTGTCTTACCATGTCGCAGTATTAAAAGGCACAGATGTAGACCAGCCTCGAAATCTGGCTAAATCTGTGACAGTGGAGTAGCAGGTTGTAGAAAGCTAAATAAAAAGCCTAATTCACTTCAACCGAGTTAGGCTTTTCCATCCCTTATAGTTAATCTTTTTCCTCATATTACCCATGTAGTATTCCCGTAATACCTGTAATTCATATCTCCTTGTTATCTTTTCTATGCGTTAAGAGCGGTTGCTATGTTGGCAACAGTGGTTTAGTCAAAGCATCGGAGTAACGATATGAATAATAAAAAGATTTTGATGATTACGGGTGACTTTACAGAAGATTACGAAACCATGGTGCCTTTTCAGGCGTTGATGGCGGTCGGCCATTCGGTTGACGCGGTGTGTCCCGGAAAGCGAAAGGGAGATACGGTGGTTACGGCGATTCATGACTTTGAAGGTGATCAGACCTACACAGAAAAGCGTGGTCATAACTTTATGCTGAACGCCTCTTTCGATGAGGTTGATGTGACTACCTATGATGCTTTGGTGATTCCGGGTGGCCGTGCTCCCGAGTACTTAAGATTGGATTCGATGGTTGTCGAGATGGTAAAACATTTTTTCGTGACGAATAAACCGGTGGCGGCAATCTGCCATGGTGCACAACTGCTGGCGGCGGCTGGGGTGCTTGAAGGCAAGCTTTGCTCTGCGTATCCTGCTTGTAAGCCTGAAGTTGTTAGTGCGGGTGGGCGTTTTGCAGAGATTGATGTTGCCGAGGCGGTAACGGATGGTAATTTAGTAACGGCTCCTGCCTGGCCTGCTCATCCAGCTTGGCTCGCCCAGTTTATGGCTTTACTTAGCTGAGAGCCATTGATAAGAAGGGGTGTCGCAACCTGCCGCTGTCTCTGAGTGTGTGGGTTGCGAGATAAGATAACGACTTAATGTGGAGGGTATCGATGTGTAAGCTTTTTATTCAGGCTGATTCGAATCTTTGGACGAGTAGCACACGCTCGTTACGCATCGATGGTATGGTGACCAGCATTCGTTTAGAGAACTATTTCTGGTCAGTGCTTGAAGCGATTGCGCAGCGTGATGATATGAATATCCCGCAGATGATTACGCGGCTTTATCATGAATCGATCGATGCAGAGCACGATCTAGGTAACTTTACCTCTTTTCTGAGAGTCTGCTGTATGCGCTATCTGGCTTTGCAGGTCAGTGGTGATATACCCCTTGATCATCGTATCTCGATTGCTTCGTTGGATGCTCAGGAGATTTTATCCCGTGAACGAAAAGAGATTCACTGATGTGGATCGATCAAATAACGCTATCACTCTGTCTTTGTGCTTAAAAATCGTGTCTAATTTTCTAAAAGGGAACGATATTTAGGCGGCTGATCTATGGATAAATCTCTTAGGGATGACTTCAGACCTTCAAGGAACGAAGCGTGTTTTTGCAATAGTGGACTTCGATTTAAAAGCTGTTGCGGCTCTTCAGCATCAAACCGGCACCCCCCTATGGGGTTGTTGTCGTCGAAAATTACTTATCTCCTGATGAATGCCAAGCGCTGGTGGCACTGGCTGAAACACTTGAGAGTAAACGCCTAACCGTTATCGACCTAGAACACACCAATGAAGATGAAGTGGTTCGAAAAGAAGATGAAGGGCGTGTTACCGAAAGAGTTGATATGTCTGCACACCAGAGTCGTCTTGATCAATTCGTAAAGCAAGCGCTGGAAGTGGTTGAACCGCACGTTAAGGATAAAGTGAGCTGGTTTGAGCAGCCGCAACTTCTCAAATATAACCCCGGTGGGTTTTATCTGCCGCATGCTGACAGTGAAAATTTTGATGAAAGTAGTCAGCGCTGGATAAAAGATTTAGATTGGGATATTAGTTTACTACTTTACCTGAATAGTGATTTTGAAGGTGGACATATCTCCTTTGAAAACTTCGGCTATAAGATTAAGCCCAAAGCAGGGATGTTGATCTTTTTTCCATCAGATAGTCGCTATCTACATACCGCGGAAGCGGTGACGGAGGGAGTGCGTTACGCGATTGTTAGTTGGTCATCGTTATTGAGTTCGCCTAAAGTGAGACGATCACCACCACCTGATGCTATTTCGCTGATATGAAACTAAAAATTCCCTGTTTTATGTGATTACATGCTAGCTTAAGTAGATAGATCATAGCGTTTTGGAGTTTTAGCCGTGAACGATACCCTTACCTCATTTGCCATTAACTTTATCGCGACCGTTGGTATTATTTTCTTGATTGTCGTGGCCGGTTTATTACTTACGGCGGCCGTTATGTATTGGCAAGATAAGCATCAAACATCACAGACTATTCGGCGTAACTACCCACTTATCGGGCGTTTTCGTTACCTCTTTGAGCACTTAGGTGAATTTTTCCGCCAGTACTTTTTTGCAATGGATCGGGAGGAGCTGCCCTTTAACCGTGCGCAAAGAAGCTGGGTTTATCGTGCCGCGAAGAATCTTGATAACACCATCGCATTTGGCTCGACGCGTGATCTGCGGCGCCCAGGTACTTACTATTTTCTTAATTGCCCATTTCCTACCTTGTCTGAAGATTCGGCGCAGTCGCAGCCGATGCGTATCGGACCTTATTGTGAACAGCCTTACGATGCTCCCTCTTTCTTTAATATCTCAGGTATGAGTTATGGTGCTCTCTCTAAGCCTGCGGTTCAGGCACTATCTTATGGTGCAGCGAAAGCGGGCTGCTGGATGAACACAGGGGAAGGCGGGTTATCGCCTTTTCACCTTGAAGGTGGGTGTGACATTGTTTTTCAGATTGGTACAGCCAAATACGGTGTTCGTGATGCAGCAGGGAATCTGTCGGATGAGAAATTGAGAGAAAAAGCGGCGATAAGCCAAGTGAAGATGTTTGAGATCAAGCTTTCTCAAGGAGCAAAACCGGGTAAGGGTGGCATCTTGCCCGCCGAAAAAGTAAGTAAGGCGATTGCAGAAATTCGCGGTATTCCAGAAGGGCAGCCGTCAATCAGTCCAAATCGCCATGCGGATATCGCCTCTATTGATGATTTACTGGATAGCGTAGAGCGAATTCGCCGAGTGACCGGTAAGCCCTGTGGTTTTAAACTGGTGCTAGGCACGACAGATTGGCTGGATCAATTCTGTGAAGCCGTAATTAAACGAGGCGTTGAACGAGCTCCTGATTTCATTACGCTAGACAGTTCTGATGGCGGCACAGGTGCCGCCCCTATGCCGCTGATGGATAATGTCGGTTTGCCAGTACGTGAGAGTTTGCCGATTCTTGTTAATAAATTGGCACAACATGAGCTGCGGAGTCGAATCCGTGTCATTGTGTCCGGAAAAATGATCAACCCGACAGATGTGGCAGCGGCTATCTGTATTGGTGCTGATTTTGTGGTCAGTGCCCGAGGATTTATGTTCGCACTAGGGTGCATACAGGCGCTGCAGTGTAATAAGAACACCTGTCCTACAGGTATCACCACCCATGATCCAGACTTACAGCAGGGCTTAGTCCCTGAAGTAAAAGCGGAAAGGGTTTTCCATTTCCACCAGAATTTGGTTCACGAGGTTGAAATGATCGCCCACTCGTGTGGCGTTCCAGAGCCGCGACAACTTAAACGTCACCATGCGGCACTGGTATTAGATGGCGGGCGTTCTGTACCCCTCAATATTATCTACCCTGATTAATAAACCTTCAGGGTTTCAGGCAGGGCAGCTAGATATCATCAAACCAAGCTTCCCTGTCTATCTCTTTGGATAAACGAACCTCTTCACGGTGGGCTTCTATGGCTCTTCGGGCGGCTAGTAATCGCTTTGACGCTTGCTGCTTGTTGCGAATTTTTTCCTCTTCCTCAAAACCGATCAATGTATCAATAACTTCGATCTGTACATGACTCAGGGTGGCTGTTTTTTGATTCAGCATAATATCTCAACCTCGCGCTATACAATGAGTTAAAGCACTGAGGATCGTTAGCCTCAGTAAACTCAAGAGACATCAACAACTCTTTTTTAACTAAAAATTGGTCAGATTTCAACCAGTGAGGAATATAGCGAGGGGAAGTTTCAGTTTTGTTAAAGCTAAAACGGAGATTAGATATTATCTGGGCGGCGTGTAAGCATCCGTCTGTCATTCTGTCGTAAACTGCGTAGGCTGCGCTTAATCGTTTTAAGGTGATCCAGCAGTGCAGGGCCTAAGCGCATAGCCACGCCTACCGCTAATACATCAATTACCACTAAGTGAAGAACCCGTGAAGACATTAATGTACTCAGGTCTTTATCTTCTTCGACATCAATATGGATGGGCAGTGTGGCCAGTTCAGCTAGCGGTGTGTTGCTTGGGCACAATGATATGACGGTTGCTCCGGTATCGCGCACTAGCTTGACCGTATGCAAAAGATCTTTTGTTCGTCCAGTTTGGGATATAGCGACAACGACATCACCCGGAACCATCGATACTGCGGAGATCGTTTGCATATGTGGATCGGAATAAGCGGCAGCAGAAATTTGCAGTCGATAAAACTTATGCTGCGCATCACTACAAACAGCAGCAGAGGCACCAAATCCATAAAACTCAATCCGCTTTGCTTTAACAAGAGCGTCAATGGCGCTTTCTAGCGTGTTGGGTTCTAGTTGGTCGCGGATGTGGATCAGATTTCCGATCATAGAATCAAAAATCTTTTGTTTAAACTCGGATACCGTATCTTTGGAATCTAATGAAAACTGCTCAAAACTGGCGTTACTGGCAAGCCCTTGGGCTAGCGTCAGTTTAAAGTCCTGAAAGCCATCGTAATGTAAAGCACGGCAAAAGCGTACGACGGTAGGTTCGCTGACATTCGCTTCGGCGGCTAAGTCTACGATACGCATGTGAATGACATTCTGAGGATTCGCCAAAACAAAGTCCGCGACCTTCTGCTCTGACTTACGAAGCTTTGGGCGCGCATCGGTAATGGATTTGAGTAAATTTGCAGAGTTCAAGTACGAATCTCATTGGGTAGTGTCATTGTTAAGCAAGTATAACAACGAAACAAGTGACAGGGTAATTTTACAAAAAATCTTATTTGCCAGAATAGGTTAGGTATTTCTTGTTGGTATGTGTGACGGCTTCTGGGTATTACCACGTACGTAATAAAAGAGCTGTTCCGAGTCATTGCAGGGGCTTATAGTGCATGCTATGTTCAATCCGCTATACTCATTAAAAACAATAAAGGGAGTAGACCTAGTGAAGCGTCGTCAATTTCTTAAAAGTGCTGGAGCTGCGACGGTAGCAACCGGTGCTCTGATGTCTACGGCTGCCAAAGCTGCGCCAGAATTCAAATGGAAAATGGTTACCACCTGGCCGAAAAACTTCCCCGGTCTGGGAACAGGTGCTAACAATCTAGCAAAACTGATCGGTGAAATGACCGGTGGTCGTGTACAGGTAAAAGTATACGGAGCGGGTGAACTGGTAGGAGCATTGGAGATCTTCGATGCGGTATCACGTGGAACCGCTGAGATGGGGCATGGCGCCTCATACTATTGGAAAGGTAAGAGCCGTGCAGCTCAATTCTTCGCTGCTGTACCTTTTGGTCTGACTGCTCAGGAAATGAACAGCTGGCTGTACCATGGTGGTGGCATGGAGCTATGGGAAGAGATCTATGCTGAATTTGGTTTGGTTCCTGGCGCCGCAGGTAATACTGGTGTGCAAATGGGAGGTTGGTTCAATAAAGAGATCAACACTGCTGATGACCTGAAAGGTCTGAAGATGCGTATTCCGGGTTTAGGTGGTGAAGTACTTAAGCGCGCAGGCGGTACCCCGGTCTTGTTGCCAGGTGGTGAGATTTTCCCATCTTTGCAGTCTGGCGCAATCGATGCTACTGAGTGGGTAGGTCCTTACAATGATGTGGCGTTTGGTCTGCACAAAGCGGCTAAATACTACTACTACCCCGGCTGGCATGAGCCAGGTACAACGCTGGAGTGTTTTATCAACAAAGAAGCGTTTGAAAAGCTGCCTGCTGACCTGCAAATTATTGTACGTAATGCGATTCGTGTTGCTAACCAAGATATGCTGGCGGACTTCACAGCGAAGAACAACCGCGCGTTGGAGCAGCTGGTAAACGAGCACAATGTTGAATTGCGTAAGTTCCCTGATGAAGTAATGCAGAAGCTTAAAGAGCTGTCTGATAAAGTCGTATCTGAGGAAGCAGCAAACGATGAGAAGACGAAAAAAGTATTCGACTCGTTTGTTAAGTTCCGTGATCAGGCGACCAAGTGGCATCAGGTTTCTGAACAGGCATACTTGAACGCACGTAACCCGCTGTAATTGGCCTTTCTGTTGAGAGCTTGAACGTTCTCTTACAGATGTAAAAAGAACCCTGCTTTGGCAGGGTTTTTTGTGTATAAACGATGACTCTTTGTATCTATAGAAAAACCTAGTTATAACATACAAAAAAATACCCGCATGAGTATGCGGGTATTTAAAGAGGGCTTATAGAGGTTTTACCTTTTAGCCATAGACGACTTCAGGCAGCCAAGTCGCCAGACTCGGCCATAAGGCAAGTAGTCCCAGCATACAGAGCTGAATAATGATGAAGGGTACAACGCCTCTATAGATTTGCATTGTACTAATAGACTCAGGCGCCACGCCACGAAGGTAGAAGAGTGCAAAACCAAAGGGCGGTGTCAGGAATGAGGTTTGTAAGTTCAAGGCAATCATAATACCCAACCAGACAGGATCGAGCCCCATTGCCAAAAGAATCGGTGCAACGATAGGCACAACCACAAACGTAATCTCGATAAAGTCTAAGAAGAAGCCTAAAAGGAACATTACCAGCATAACAACAGCCAGTGCACCCCACACACCACCGGGTAGGTCGGTTAGGAAGTCTCTAACCATATCATCGCCACCGAATCCGCGGAAAACGAGTGAGAAGATAGAGGCACCCACTAATATGATGAACACCATAGAGCTGACTTGTGTTGTAGAGCGCATCACTTCCTGCAGTACGCTGAGGGAGAAGCTGCGCTTAGCCATAGAAAGAAAGATTGCACCAATTGCACCCACCGCCGCCGCTTCTGTTGGTGTTGCTAGACCTCCAAGAATCGAACCAAGCACCAAGCCGATAAGCAGGATCGGGGGAAACAGAACCGTAAGCACTTTACCCCAAATATTCTCAACCGCATCGCGCTCCTCCTGAGGGATGGCAGGAACGGAGTTAGGAGATACGACCGCTTTAAAAATAATGTAAAGGATATAAGCCACTACCAGTAATAAACCGGGAATCAAGGCTCCTAAGAAAAGATCACCAACGGTTACGGTTTCAGGTGAGAATATCCCTTGGTCGATTTGTGATTGTTGATACGCTGAACTAATCACATCGCCCAGTAAAACTAAAACGATAGACGGAGGAATGATCTGCCCCAGCGTACCGGATGCACAGATGACGCCGGTTGCAACTTTAGGGTCATATCCACGCCGCAGCATGGTAGGTAGCGATAGCAGCCCCATGGTCACAACGGTTGCACCCACAATGCCAGTGCTGGCGGCTAACAGCATGCCCACAACTGTTACGGAGATGCCTAAGCCACCCCGCATCGGCCCAAATAAAATGGACATCGTATCGAGTAGCTCTTCCGCTATTTTCGACTTCTCCAGCATCACGCCCATGAAGACAAACAGAGGAACGGCGACCAGTACCTCATTATTCATGATGCCAAACAAGCGGTTGGGAATTGCCTCAAGGAATACGCTATCAAAATGCCCTGTTAAGGCACCGATACCTGCAAATAAAAGACCTGTACCCGCTAGAGAGAAAGCAACCGAGTAGCCCATCAATAGGACAAAAACGGCAGTTAAGAATAGAAATAAAGAAAGGTATTCGATCATAGCGCATGCTCCGTGACATCTTCTTCAAGCAAATGCCCCTGTCCGGATAGCACCAGAATGCAGCGGAACAATTCGGCGACGCCTTGTAGCACCATTAAGATGGGCATCACTATTAAAGTGGATTTCAGTATATAGCGGTATTCAATTCCCCCGGCTTCCTGCGATCCTTCCATGAGAGACCAAGAGGTCGCCACGTATTCCCAAGAAATGTAGCCAATAAATAAGGTCACAGGGAAAAGCAAAAATAGGATGCCGATGATATTGATAATTGCTTTGCCGCGTTCACTGAGCGGCCGGTAAAAGATATCAACGCGCACATGCCCATCATGCTTAAGGGTATAGGCGGCGCCTAAAAGGAAGACAAAGCTATGCATGTAGATAATCGACTCTTGAAGCGCGATGTTACCGGTTTCGAACACATAGCGCATGACAACAACGACAAAAGTAACGATAACCATCAGTAGGGTCAGCCAAGATATGATCCGGCCAGTCCATTCACTGAGACTATCGAGTAGTCTGACGCTCAGACTTAGAAAATTGCTCTGCATTATTCTTCTCGTTCTGGCAAGTTTGTTAATAAAGTGGTCACTGATCAAAAGTATAACAACAATATCCCGTTATATTTATCCGTATTTCCACCGGTTTACTACGCAGGAAGGCTGCAAAATCATTGAAAAGGCTTACAATAGGCCTTGTTAACCATCAATACGGGACCTGACATGACAGATAGATTGCCAGTAGAGTCGCAACTGCGTTCATTGGATCATAAGAAGCTAGCAGCTTATTGTGCCGCACTGACTGAACGGCAGTTTCCTAACTTTGCACTCTTTAGCAAGCTGGTGGAGTTTGGTGACTTCAAACAGCTAGAAACCATTCTTGATGGCGTCTGGCAGTCACTGATACCCGGTGGTGCTCAAATGAACTTTGAGGTGCAGCTGGATAAAGTAGAAGCCAACATGCCTGACCTTGATACCTTTGAAATGTATGGCGCTTCACCTGCATTGGATGCCGTGGTCTCTCTCTACTCTACGCTGGTATGCATCCTAGAAGCGGATGTCGATGAAGCGGTAGCCGTTGGTAATGTATCTCGAGAGTGCGTTGCGATGTTTATTGAGGTTTCAGAAGGTGATGATCAGATGTCGGATGAGGAAATCATTCGATTTATTACCAATCATGAACTGATGCTTCAGGAAGATGAATTTCAAGAAGAAGTTGTTGAGCGTCTCACCCAGGTGAAGCAAATGGATAAAGTGTTTATTCAAAGTTTAAGAGCGCTTGCCCGTAATGAGGGCGTCAGCAATATCGGAATTAGTGACGACGCCTAATGTTAAAACTGGGACTCACATTATTGATAGTACCTTGCCTTGCATTAATGGGGGGGTATATGTATGAACAATCATTGGTGGACGATTGTTTAGATATAGGTGGCTCTTTTGACTACCAGAATCTCATCTGTGATATGCAAAACAAACAGCCGTTTATACCCTATATGGCGCGTTATCCTCTATTTGTGAATGGTGGAATGCTGTTATCCGTATTGGGTGTGTTTATAACCGTGATTGGTCTTTATCGGCCTCGTCGATAAAGCTATAGGGATATCTGACGTTGAAAAAAATACTGCTCATCTCTCTGGGTGTTCTCGTCGTGCTAAGTGTGTTGGGTTGGCTCAACCGAGAAAGCTGGCTGGCAGACTTTAACGCAGACCGTGCCTATCAAACAGCGGAGTTTAAAAAAAACGGTGAGCGCTTTGGGCGGGAGCATAACCAACAGGAGTGCTTGGACAATACCCTACATTCGTTCGATGGATGTTTAGGGTTTAGTTGTACTGTCAATCAAGGTGTTTTTCTTAGAGCTTGTCTTAGTGTCGCTAAAGTTAGCCCAGGCTTTTGTGAAGGTGTGCCGCCTTATCGTGAGAAGCCAACGGAAGATGATAAGTCATGGGCTAAATATTCTTGCTGGGATCGAAACATTCGTGGAGAAGGGTGTCGTCTGTTAATGAAGCAGCAGCAGTTTTTTTGTAGTCAATAGGCAACATTTTTCCTTTCGTTCAACTAATGTCGACACTTATTTCACTAAGAACTTCATTTCTTTACACTTATAGGCTATTTTTTAATCTCTGCTGAATAACACTTCTTGCAGAATACTGACGCGATTTCAATTGAGTGAGCGCGTCCACACAATAATAATATTAGCTGCTTTCGTTCACCTAAGAACGAATCGCAGGGCTGCTGCGCATGGATTATCATAAATTACTCTTTATTGGCCCAGTAGGGGCAGGTAAGACTTCCGCTATTCGCTCGATAAGCGATGAGCATAAGAATATCGAAACAGAAGCAAAAGCTTCTGATATGACAGGCTTAAGAAAGGCGACCACTACCGTTGCGATGGACTATGGGTCACTCGCGTTAAGTGATAACGAAGTCGTCCAGCTTTATGGCACACCGGGGCAGGCACGCTTCAAGTTTATGTGGGATTTGCTGGCGAATAACTTAGCCGCAGATTGTGCAGGTATCGTGTTCCTAGTAGATAACACGCGCAACTACCCAATGAAGGATTTACGCTACTATGCTCATGAGTTCTCCGAGTTAATTGCTCGAAAACAAGTGATTGTAGGTGTAACTCGTTCAGACTTAAGAGATCACCCGACACTGCTGGAGTACGAACAAACTCTGCAGGAGATGGGTATCGATGCGCCAGTTCGCTTTATTGATGCACGCCGGGCGGGCAGTGTGTTGCCGCTCGTTGAGGAATTACTTAGAGATAAAACAGAGTACAGAGAGTGGTCTGAATTGATCAACGAAGCAGCGCAAAGGGATAGCGATATAACCTTTGATGAAGTGGAGGAGGAAACGGACGACACCCACTTTGCTATTCAGGAATATCTGGGAGAAGAGGTCGTAATGAAGGACTCTATCATAGATGATGTTATGAACTTTAAGGGTGTCCGTGGCGCTGTATTGACAGATGAAATGGGCGATATCGTCACCTCCTCTATCGAAACTAGCGAAGTGAATGACTTTGTTGGCTTTGTTGCTGGTGTTGTAAAAGTGTTTGAAGAGGTTTCTGATCTCGGACAAGTGCAAAGTATTGTTTTGAAAAGCAATAAAGAGGACAACTTGTCGGTTTTTCTGGGTGGGGAGCAAGCTCTGGGAATTCAGTCTTCTAACCGAGTATCGGTAAGAGCATTGAAACAGCAAGTTGATGACTTGCTGCAGTGGGGCTAATTAGATATGGATAAAATACTGAAAGACCTAGAACTTTTTGGCGGTATCCATCATAGCTTCATACTCAAAGGCGATGAAATGCAGGCATCGACCTTCCCTGATATTTTGGAAGAAAATATGGTAGGGGCATGCCGAGTTATCAACCAGATATTTATGGCGGTTGAAGGCATGGGTGGGGATCATAAGGAGATCAATATTGAGTTAGAAGAAAACTTGCTGATTGGTTATCACGTTGCCGATGAAACCATTCTGGTATTACTAACGGATAAGGATGTTAATCTAGCTTTGATTAATACCAGTGCGCGCTCAGCCTTGCCAAAAATCGCCAAACAGGCGCTGTCTCCCCAAGCAAGTGAACCACCCGTTGTACAAGCACAAGCCGGAGGAAATACGGCTAAAGCGGCAAGACCACAAGCCGAGGCTGAATTACGGGCACTGATGGACCAATTACAAGAGGGTTTGGCGGAGTTTATTGGGCCTGCAGCAGTGATAGTATTTGATGAGGCTTACGACCAATGGAAAGCTCAGCACGGTGTATATCGAAATAAAATTGCTGAACTGATAAAAGTGTTGGCAGTTGAAATAGATGATAAGGCTGATCGTAGTCGCTATCTACAATCAGCCGTTAATACCGTGAGAAGCTTTTCAAGTCGTTAACACGCTACAGTGTTTGCTGGGATACGGTTAAAACGACCTTGCCTCGGGTATGTCCTGAGGCAATATCCTTGAACGCTTGTGCCGCTTCTGAAAGAGAGTAACTTGTAGCTAGATGCATGTTTAACTCACCTTCTGCTACTAAGCTTGCCAGTATGGATAACTGATGAGCATTCGGTTCTACTCGAATAGGTAAAACCTGCTTGCCTTTCGCCTGACCTGCGGCAATTACCGCATCTTTTGTAACGCTAGGTAGCGTCACTAAGCACCCACCCTCAGCTAGAGATTCAACTGCGTTGATACCCGTATCACCACCGACACCATCGATAATCAGGTCAAAGCGACGATCACCACTCAGGTTGTCCGCTTGGTGATAGTCCAACACTTCATCGCATCCAAGAGATGTTAGGAAGTCATGATTGCTAGAAGAGGCCGTACCGGTAACATGAGCGCCTTTCCATTTAGCTAGTTGAACCGCTAGGTGCCCAACGCCGCCAGCGGCAGCGATAATTAGAACCTTTTGTTGAGGCTTAAGTGCTCCTTTATCAAAGAGCGCTTGCCAAGCCGTTAATCCCGCTAGCGCTAATCCACCCGCCAGTTTTAAGTCAACTGAGGTTGGTACCAAAGAGATCTGTTCGGCAGGTACTGCAATCTGTTCGGCGTAACAGTCAGCCGCTGCAGGAAAACGTATAAAACCAAAGATGGCATCATCAGAGGTAAAGCCACTCACGTCGCTCCCACAGGCAATCACGTGCCCTGAAAACTCCCAGCCTGGTACAAAGGGAAGGTCACCAATAAAGGGTGCCGCTCCGCCACCACTACAGGTCTTCCAATCAATGGGGTTAACCCCAACAGTATGTGTTTGAACAAGAATCTCACCAGCTTTCAGCTGGGGTTCGGAGATATCTTCGTAGACTAATGACTCAGGACCACCAAAAGCATGTATGCGAATCGCTTTCATTATTATCACCTGCTGGAAAAATAGGGAACTGCGGCCAAAGTGGCAATGTCACAGAGACTAACGTTGCAGCGGGAACAAAGCAATTCTGATAGGCTAGTTGCCTCACATTTGGGGATATTGGTAAGAGAGCATTTATGTACTATCTAGCAATACTAGAAACGATTCTATTTTGGGGCGGCCTGCTGGTTTTTTTAGTGTCGTTGGCGATGTATGCCGGGCGAACGAAAGACTTCAAGTCTTTGATTATGTTTTGGCAGCCGACCATCGCTTATAACGTCTTGGAATTCAAGGTGAATCGCACCGGTTTAGGGATGATGTTGATCGCCATTGTGATTCGGTTTGCAGTGCATTTCTTAGCGTAGGAGAACACATGAAAGGCAATCCTGTGAAAGGCAGTGGTTATTTACTGAGAGGCTTCAGTATGCTTCCTGAACCCGGTATTCGACGTTTTGTGTTGATTCCGATGATCATCAATATCTTTCTTTTTTCAGGTGCAATTTGGCTCTTAGTGAATGAATTTGATGGATGGGTTAACTTTTGGTTGTCGAAACTGCCTTCTTGGTTATCTTTTTTAGATTGGCTCTTGTGGCCGTTATTTGCACTATTGGTTTTGGTTTTTGTTTATTACGGCTTTTCATTAGTAGCGAATCTTATTGCTGCGCCTTTTAACGGCTTTCTGTCTGAAAAAGTAGAAAAGATGAAGCGTGGTGTAGTGATGCAGGATGAGGGCTGGAAGGGTTTGATTGCTATGATTCCCAGAGCGTTACAGCGTGAATTGGCGAAAATGGCTTATTACATCCCACGATTGTTTTTGCTATTGATCTTCAGTTTCATCCCGATTATCAATGTGATTGCGCCCTTTCTTTGGTTCCTCTTCGGGGCTTGGATGATGGCTATTCAGTATTGTGACTATCCAATGGATAACAACAAGATAAGCTTTCGTCAAATGAAGCTAATGCTAGCCGAAAAGCGCCTCACATCTGTCAGCTTCGGTGCATTGGTTCAATTGGGAATGATGGTTCCTTTCATTAATTTGATCGTGATGCCAGCCGCAGTCATCGGAGCGACACTCTATTGGCTTGAGGAGCATGTTGAGCACGCAAGCGCTCACTAATTGGTTGTGAGCATGTCCACAGGGAAGTGGCAAATAAACGTGCTGCCAGAGCCAATTTTGCTCTCTATAGTTAGACGAGCGCCATGTCTTTGCAGGGCGTGTTTGACGATGGCTAGGCCTAGGCCTGTGCCTCCGGTAGAGGATGAGCGGCCTTCATCGACACGGTAAAAGCGCTCAGTAAGTCTCGGGATATGAATAGAGTCAATACCTAAACCATCATCTGAAACGGAAACGTGCCCCCCCTCCTGATCAACCCACCAACGTATGGCGATGTGTCCATTTTCTGGGGTATAGCGTACCGCATTAAAAACCAGATTTGAGAAAGCACTGTGTAGTTCTTGAGCTTGGCCCAACAGGTCGTGACTAGGCTCTGTCTCAAGTGAAATCGTATGATGCTTATCACCTGAGAGGGCGAGAGCATCAACACGAATAGCTTCTAAGACTTGATGGATATGAATAGGGTTTTCATCCGGTATGTGCTGGCTGGCCTCTAGGCGAGACAGAAGCAGCAAATCAGCCACTAGGCTTTCCATACGCGTAGCTTGTATTTGCATTTGTGTCAGAGCGCGATTCATTGGTTTGGGCAGATCTTGATCCAGAAAGGTTTCAAGATATCCACGGATAACCGTCAGCGGCGTACGAAGTTCATGGGAGGCGTTAGCGACAAAGTCTTGCCGGGTCTGTTCAAGCCTCACTAAGCGGGTAATATCTCGTGCAACCAGTAACCGGTCACTGATACCAAACTCTGTAATATGGTATTGCAGTATTAATTCATTATTAATGGGGCTAGACAGCTGTAAAGGTTCTTCATAGTTTCCTTTACGATAGTAGCGTATGAAACGAGGGTCCCTAAGCAAGTTCATGACGGGCTTGCCTCGGTCTGATACGGACTTTAAACCTAACAAGTGGTCAGCGGAACGATTCCACCACTCTAAATTATTCTGATTATCAATAATAACGACGGCGTCGGTTAGCGCCGAGGAGGATTGCTGAAAGCGAACGATGATATCTTTTAGCTCTTTCGTTCGTCTCTTATGACGTTTTTGCAAGCGAGCGAGGTCATCAAAAATATCACCCCAATGTCCCGTCGATTCTGGTGGTGAGGGCTCGCTAGGATCGTGAAGCCAACGCTGGAGCTTTTCCATATGGCGAATTTGAATAGTTGCCCATATTAACAAACCGACCACTAACCCCCAGCTTATGGAGCCTACAGTAAGGCCTAGAGTCGCGGTGATTACCGTGATGATCAGTAAGCTACTTACAGCGGCATGGGGGGATTTTTGCATTGATCAGTAATGTCCTAACGAAAATCAGGCAACTTGTGTCGAAAAACGATAGCCCGTTCCTCGGACCGTTTGCACTAAGTGATCGTGCTGAGAGCCTAAAGCTTTACGCAGTCGGCGAATGTGTACATCAACGGTACGCTCTTCAACATAAACATTTCCACCCCAAACCATATCTAATAACTGGCCACGGGAGTAGGCACGATCTTGGTGGGTCATAAAGAACTGTAGCAGACGAAACTCGGTAGGACCAAGCTCTATTGGTTTTTCGTTAGCGGTCACTCGGTGTGAAATGGGATCAAGGGTGAGGCCCTCGACAGATACGGGCTCTTCTATCCCTTTCGGGGTTGCTCTACGCAGAACGGCTTTGAGTCGCGCAACTAGCTCGCGAGGGGAGAAAGGTTTAGTGATGTAGTCATCTACACCAGCCTCCAGCCCTTTAACTTTATTTTCTTCTTCGCCTTTTGCTGTGAGCATAATAATAGGGATATCGGCAGTGACTTCATCTTTGCGAAGGCGGCGAGCTAGCTCGATACCACTCATATTGGGCATCATCCAATCCAGTAGAATCATATCGGGCTTTTGATCTACGATCATGGCATGTGCTTCTTGAGCACTCTCTGCTTCCAGACAATCATAACCGGCCATTTCGAGAGCTACCGCGATCATTTCCCGGATGGGTGCTTCGTCATCGACGATAAGTACTTGTTTGCTTGCAGACATGTTAGCCGCCTCTACGCTTAAAATAAGACGGGAGTATTACAAACATTTTTTATGACAATAATGTTACAGGCTTACACTAAATTGTCATATAGTGAATCAGTATGCCGACAAATATTGCCATTCCCGCATAGTGGTTATTTAAAAAAGCTTTAAAACATGGCTCGCGTTCGCGATTCCTAATTAGCCACTGTTGATAACAAAATAGTCCGGCGGCGACGATAACGCCCATGTAGTAAGGTAATGATAGGGATAGTTGTAATCCGACGATGATTAAAATGGCAAGCGTCAATATCTGAAGGATACCTATGATTAGCTTATCTAAATCGCCAAATAAAATAGCCGTTGATTTGACGCCGATCTTTAGATCATCATCACGATCCACCATGGCATACATTGTGTCGTAGGCAATCGTCCAAAGAATTTTAGCAATATAGATTAACCAGGCGATGGTAGGTACGTCTTCACTGACGGCGGTGAATGCCATTGGGATCGCCCAACCAAAAGCGGCACCAAGGACCACTTGAGGAAGGTGAGTGTGGCGCTTCATAAAGGGATAAAGTGATGCCAGAAATAGGCCGCCAAATGACATGGCAATTGTCATTGTATTGGTGAATAACACCAGAACAAACGCGCTTATCATTAAAAAGGCAAACAGCGCCAAGGCTTCTTTGCTACTTATTTTACCTGTTGCCAAGGGGCGTGCGGCGGTGCGTTTAACATGGCCGTCAATCTTTCGGTCGGCAAAGTCGTTGATCACGCAGCCAGCTGAACGAGTTAGGAAAACCCCACCGATAAAGATGATTAGCAGTTTGATGTCGGGGACGCCATCTGATGCAATCCATAGTGCCCATAGAGTAGGCCATAGCAGCAAGTAACTACCAATGGGGCGATCAAATCGTGTGAGATCGATATAAATTGCCAACCGTTCTCGTAAAGACAGTGAAGAATTAGCGTGAGTATCTTCCATGGTTTTTACCTAAGAGACTTATGGGCGGTAGTTTACCTGCTCCAGCGCTGGGAGAAAAACCTCGCACACTAATAATGGCTTGCCGGAGAGATAAAACTTTGAGCGGCGAGCCCACACGGATTGATCTTCAGGAAGGGATAAGCGGCTGATCTCTAACGGCCCTCGTTTCATGGTAGGGTCTCTAAAAAGTACGCTACCCAGAGAGCGCGAACCGACATGATTGAGTTGGCGCTCTTTACCTGTGAGTGTTGATGCCGGAATCACTGATCGGGCATACACCCAAGTTTGTTCTTTGCCCATCAAGCGAACTTCACGAATCAGGGCGAGTTGTCGAAAAGAGATCCCCAACGCTGATGCTTCTGAGCGGGTAGGTCTTGCCCATCCTTGTCGTACCACTTCGACTCTAAAGTGCCCTTCACTGGCTTGAATCAAATGCTGGGTTAGTGATGCGCGGTCTGTTAACCAGCGCTGCCAGCAAAGTGGCGCATGAATACGGCTTAAGCGCCTTAACGCTGTCCAACGCGTATCAAAATTCATCGATGTCAGGGCTGTAGGGATTGGCACAACGACTTCCTTATACAAACTGTTATCTATTTTACCCTTATCTGCTGTGAAACAATATCTTAGTCTGGTACGCCGACGTTGATTCAATTAGGATGCGGACATGCGAAATCAAAGTTCCCTATACACAGTTGAAGAAGTCGAAGTGCTGACCCGTCAGTGGGTTGAGACCATGGTCGTTGGGTTAAATTTGTGCCCGTTTGCTGCGCCTGTCGTTAAGAAAAATACATTACGTTACGCTGTCACAGAGGGGCAATCCGAAGAGGAGTTGGCCCATGCTTTCTTATCTGAGCTGGAAAAAATCCAGAAAGCCAACGAAGTCGATATAGCGACCTCTTTAGTGATTATGCCCAAGGCATTGGCCGACTTTTATGATTATTTGGATATGTTGGCGGTATTTGAAAGCTTATTGAGGTCGTCTGGTTTGGAAGGCACATTTCAGTTGGCAAGCTTTCATCCCAACTATCAGTTTGCAGGTGTTGCAGCAGAAGACTTGAGCCATTGGACTAATCGCTCTCCTTTTCCTATGGTGCATATTATCAGGGAGGGGCAGATGGAGAGAGTGTTGGCTCATTACCCAGATCCAGATGCTATCCCTGAGCGTAATATTAACCTTCTACGGGAGTTAGGTCGTGAAGAGCTTATCAAGCGCTTTCCCCCTTTTGCAGAGTATACCTAGGCGCTCGTCTTTCACGCGGCAACAATGACGCAGTTTCTGGTCGATTTTTTCCCCTTATAGAGCGCTTTGTCAGCAAGCTCCACTAGCTCATGTGGGCTGTTAGCGGAAGAGGGCACCATCGTAGCAGCACCTTGGCTGACAGTAACCACTAAGCCTGTACTGGAACGATCATGCGCGATACCTAGCGCCATCACTTGATCCCGTATGGCATTAGCGACCTTTTGTGCGCCAGCTTTATCGGTATCAGGAAGTAAGACAACAAACTCTTCCCCTCCATAACGACACACGGCATCGTGGGAGCGATTGACGACACTGGCCATTGTGGTTGCCAGGCGGCGCAAGCAGCTATCACCGGCTAAATGGCCGTAGCGGTCGTTAAAGGCTTTAAAGTGATCGACATCGACCATGATGAGCGAGAGAGGCTGCCGTGTTCGGGAGCTACGTCGCCATTCCATCTCCAGAATTTTCTCAAACTCGCGACGGTTATTAACGCCCGTTAAGCCATCTATACGTGCAGAACGCTCTAAAATATCCCGGGAGCGTTTCAGCTCCAGCATCATGCGAATCCGGGCACGCACGATCCCCGCTACCCGACCCTCAATAATGTAATCCGATGCGCCATTAGCATAAGCTTGCAGTTCTAATTGGTCATCGTTTGGTGCACCAATTAGGGCGATGGGGATAAAGGCATTGTGAATCTTTTGAATGAGTCGTTGGCACATCAATAGATTGTTAAGGCCATCATCGTTGGCATGAATCAGGATAAGGTCCGGTGTTTGTTCAGGGGATTCTAGGTGCTGCTTTAAATCTTGAAGGGATGCCGGTAACAGCAGATTATAATCGGCACGTAGTGCATCCATCACTTGCCATACGGGCGAAATCCCATCGCTAGCGAAAACGGCAATGTTGTGGCGATCCGAGTATTTCTGGCTTTGGCGGGAGTCAAATTCGATCTGATTATCGCTGCCTTGTAAAAACGCCTGTAACTCTTCGGCTGAAGCAAGGCCGATCAGCTTGCGTTTATCTGGTGCTAAGATAACAGGCACTTTTGATTGTGTTGAGATACTTTCCCACGCGTCTTGCCACTCGTCTAAGATCTCTTCGCACTCCATATCGATGGAGAGCTCTGTGGGTAGTCCTGCTTTTTCCAAGCACTCAAAGATAACGGTAGGGCTAGCGATATCCAATCCATCCACCCATAGGGCTTTATAGAAAAGATCACGAAATACCAGCGCTTTTTCGGAGTTGATTTGTTCCGCGGCGATAACACATAGAATAGCGAAACGGCTATCGGGGCGTTCGGGTGGGAGTGCAATGGCGACATCATTGGCATAGCTGCGTACCGAAAAGACATCGCTGGCCAGCTCTGTCAGCATGTCCGGCGTGTTGCCGTAAAGACCGATATCCTGTGCATGCTCCACCAAGCGATATTCGACCTGATCAAACAGCTCTAGCTGTTTCAATCGTTCATGGAGTGCATAGCTATAGGGGCAGTTTAGATCCCCATAAACAATATATCGACTCATGGTTAGAACCTTAGCTCATGTTGTTATTATGATCGCTTATCTAGGGCTTATCGGCAGGCATATCAAAAACTTTTGCTGCAACGGAATGAATCTGCGGGAATAGGTAATGAGGCGGGTTTACGGTCTGTGATAAAAATATGAAAGCGGCCGGCAAAGAACCGGCACGCTTATTACAAGGCATAAAGCTAGCTATTGGTCGTCGTCGCTGACACCAACGGTCTGCTTCATTTCGGAAAGTGACTGGTGGCGCACATCCGTACCGCTAACCAGATAGATCAAATGCTCAGCCATATTTCGGGAGTGGTCGCCTATACGCTCTAGACTGCGCAATACCCAAATGACATTTAGACAGCTAGAGATGGCGCGTGAATCTTCCATCATATAGGTCATCAATGAGCGCATCGCGGTACGGTATTCTTGATCAACGGCTTTGTCCTGCTTAGCAACATGATAAGCCATTTCTGTGTCATTACGGGCGAAAGCCGTAAGCACATCTTTTACCATAGAGCGAACAAGGTTACCGATGTGGCGAATCTCTTGGTAGCCACGCTGGGATTCGCCCTCTTCAACCAGCTCAATCGCATGGCGACAGATGCGGCTGGCTTCATCACCCATGCGCTCTAGATCGTTGACCGCTTTTGATATCGCAACGATCAGGCGTAAATCGCTAGCAGCGGGTTGGCGACGAGCAATAATGGTAGTGCAGCGCTCATCAATCATCAGCTCCATTTCATTGGTCTGCTTGTCAACACGGCGCGACTGCTCTGCGAGCTCTGCGTCTCCTGTTAGAAGGGCTTCAATGGCGTCATGAACCTGACGCTCAACAATACCACCCATCGTGAGAAGTTCGGTACGGATCTGCTCAAGTTCATCATTGAACTGTTGAGAGATATGGGTAGAAAAGTTGTCCTTATTGAGTTCCACGATTTTGGTACTCCGTCATATTAGTTATTTTACAGACTGCAATAGAGAGCACAGCGCTTAGCCGTATCGTCCTGTAATGTAATCTTCGGTCTGTTTCTTCTCTGGGTTGGTGAATAAAGTATCGGTTACACCAAACTCTATGAGATCACCCATATACATGAAAGCAGTATAGTCAGAGACACGCGCTGCCTGTTGCATATTGTGAGTTACGATAACGATCGTGAAGTCGTTCTTCAGCTCATGGATCAACTCTTCTATCTTCAGTGTGGAGATAGGATCCAGAGCAGAAGCTGGCTCATCAAGCAGCAATACCTCAGGTTTTACCGCGATGGTACGAGCAATAACCAAACGTTGCTGCTGACCACCCGACATGCCAAGTGCGCTCTCATGAAGGCGATCTTTAACTTCTTCCCAAAGCGCTGCAGATTTGAGCGCCCACTCGACGGTTTCGTCAATTTCACGTTTTTTGTTGATGCCTTGTATGCGCAAACCATACGCAACATTTTCATAGATCGATTTGGGGAAAGGGTTCGGCTTTTGGAAAACCATACCCACGCGACGGCGTAAGTCAGCCACTTCGACCGCGCGATCATAAATATTGTTGCCATCAAGAAGAATCTGCCCCGTAATGTTGCAGCCATCTACCAGGTCATTCATACGATTAAAGCAGCGCAGCAGGGTGGATTTGCCACACCCAGATGGTCCGATAAAAGCGGTAACGCGCTTCTTCGGTATATCCATGTTGATGCCGTGCAGTGCTTCTTTATCACCATAAGCTAAGCGCAAGTCTTTAACTTGCAGCGTTGTCGTTTCAGTGCTCATGCTCAGATTACGAGATTCACGCTGCAACGAGGAGATATCCATGCCGTGAGTTTTAGCGTTCGTGGTCATCTTCATTTAAACCTTTTCAAAGTTATTCGTTTAACAGCGTTACATTTCAAGCGATTTATATTTTTCGCGCAGGTGGTTACGTATTTGTACTGCCGAGATATTTAACAGTGCAATAACCGCCACCAATAACAGAGCTGTTGCATACACCAAAGGACGTGCGGCTTCTACGTTGGGGCTTTGGAAGCCTACATCATAGATATGGAAGCCTAGGTGCATAAATTTTTGATCCAAGTGTAAGAATGGGTAGTTTCCATCCACAGGTAAGCTGGGTGCTAGCTTAACAACGCCAACCAGCATCAGCGGCGCAACCTCACCGGCAGCACGGGCAATAGCAAGGATAACACCTGTCATCATAGCGGGGCTGGCCATCGGTAACACCACTTTCCAAAGTGTTTCAGCTTTTGTTGCCCCTAGCGCTAGTGATCCTTCACGGATAGCACGAGGAATGCGGGTTAAGCCTTCTTCAGTAGCAACGATAACCACAGGAACCGTAAGCAGCGCCAGTGTGATCGAAGCCCACATGAGTCCACCGGTACCAAAGGTTGGTGACGGTAATGCTTCAGGGTAGAAGAGGCGGTCAATATTTCCACCCAAGAAATAGACAAAAAAGCCTAAGCCAAATACACCATATACAATGGAGGGTACGCCAGCCAGGTTGTTCACTGCGATACGGATCAGGCGAGTCGTGAAGCCTTGCTTCGCATATTCTCGTAGATAAACCGCAGCAATGACCCCAAAAGGCGTAACCATAACCGACATGATGATTACCATCATGACGGTACCAAAGATTGCTGGGAAGATACCGCCCTCTGTATTGGCTTCGCGAGGTTCGTCAGAGACAAACTCCCATACCTTGCTCGCATAATGTCCGAGCTTGTCGACAACTCCCATATCGTTAGGGCGGAAAGCGCGCACAATTTTCGCTACGGCTATGGTGCGTATCTCTCCACCGGATACTTCGGCTTCAATGCTATCACGGTTGATTTCACTGTATAGTGCCAGTAGTTTGCTTTGCAGGCCTTCATATTCAGCGTTGAGTTGTTCACGTTGAGCTTTTATCTTGGCGAATGGCTCTGGATCATTCACCTCTTTGAGCTGCAGAGATCGCTCTTTCAGGCGTATTCTCTCCAGTTCATAGTTGATCGCGCCAATCTCATGCTTTTCGATCTGGTAGATATCTTCATGGATCGCTAAGGCGCGCTCCAAGCTAGCCTCAAAAGCTTGCCATAGGGCTAAATACTCAGGGGTCTTATCATAACCGTCATAACGTTTTACTACGGTATCACCCTCTTTCAGGGCTCGCAGATAACCATAAAAATTACCCCATTCATGCCGCTCGGCAGCGAACAGCATCTCAGGGTGTTGGCGGTTTGATAAGTTGTCTGATAACACCCAAGTGAAGTCGATACCACCGACATCACGGTTACCTATCTTCATTAGGTTGCGGCGCATGTACTCCATACCCTCTGGGACATCGACGCCAACATCACGTAATTGCTCGGCAGGAACCTCTTCTGAGTCGACTACTTCGCCTATAATACGCATCTTTTGATCGTTTACGCTATAGGTGGCTTGTAGAATATCGGCAGGCCAAAAGTGTCCTAAGCCGCGTACCGCAATTAAGGCCAATAGGCCAACAACCATGATAATACAGATGGCGACAGCTCCGGCATTTAACCAAACCCATGGAGAACCGGACTTCGTCCATTCAGTAAAAGAGACTTTCATCGTCTTTATTCCTCAAACATCAATGGGTTACAGTGAACCGTACTTTTTACGTAAATGCTGTCGTACCAACTCGGCTAAGGTGTTCACAACAAAGGTGAACAAGAAGAGCACAAAAGCTGCAAGGAAGAGAATACGATAGTGAGTACTACCGACTTCTGACTCGGGCATCTCAACCGCGATGTTGGCGGCTAGGGTGCGCATCCCTTCAAAAATATTCATATCCATGATCGGGGTGTTACCCGTTGCCATCAGTACGATCATGGTTTCACCAACAGCGCGTCCCATACCAATCATCAGCGCCGAGAAGATACCTGGGCTGGCGGTAGGCAATACCACACGAGTCAGTGTTTGCCATGGGGTAGCACCAAGTGCTAGTGAACCGTAGCTCAGATGCTTAGGCACCGCGAAAATCGCATCTTCTGTAATCGAGAAGATAGTAGGAATGACAGCAAAGCCCATGGCGATACCGACCACCAAGGCGTTACGCTGGTCGTAGGGAATGCCTACTTCGTTACTGATCCAAAGGCGCATATCCCCACCAAACAACATCACTTCGATGCCGTCGGCTATAGATAAGCTGAACACGGTAGCTAAGATAACAACGGGTACGAGCAGGGCGGCATCCCAACCCTCTGGAATGAGGAAGCGGATACGATTAGGGACCTGTGCCCAGACAAAGCCAAACGCAACAATTGCTATGGGGACGACTAATATCGTCACAAAGATACCAGCGAGCTGGTTTTCCATAAAGGGTGCCAGCCAAAGACCCGCTAAGAAGCCTAAGATGACGGTCGGAAGAGCTTCCATCAACTCGATAAAAGGCTTTACCTTACGACGCATGGCTGGAACCATGAAATAAGCCGTATAGATAGCACCACAAATAGCTAAAGGCGTTCCGAGAAGCATGGCATAAAAAGCTGCTTTCAAGGTGCCAAATGCCAATGGCATTAAGCTATATTTAGGTTCGAAATCGTTGTTAGCCGCAGAAGACTGCCAGACAAACTCAGGCTCTTGATAGCCTTCATACCAGACTTTTTCCCAAAGGGCCGACCATGAGATGTCAGGATGCTCATTATGAATCGCCCAGAGGCTCATGACGCCATCTTGCTCTAATAATAAAGCGTTAGAACGAGGGGCATAAGCGATACGATCAGCAACAGACTGTGTAATGGCTTCCGTTAAGGATTTGCGTTCGGCGGTTGTGTTGAACAGCCTTAAAGTGCCGTCGGCATCGAGTGAGGCAAATCCTTTACGGCGGTGTTCAATAGCCATATCGACAATAGGACTGTTACCGCCTTCAAACTCACGAATCTTAGTGAGCTTCCAATCTGTTGCTTCGTCTCGCACGAGGAACCACTGGGAAATATTACCTTTAGAGTCACCAATAAGCACCGCATTACCGCCGAGGAGCATTTGGAAGCTGGTAATTTCACCCTGTGTCACTTCTAGCACTTGGGTCGTTTGGGGACCGTCTTGAGCCTTGAGGTCAACGACGGCAACTTTATTTTTTCCTGCAATCATTAACCAACGACGATCAGGGAATAGAAGAAGGTTGTGCGCCTTGATGTTAAATGAGGGTAACGCAACGGTTTGCGAGGAAACTTCAACTTCCCCGGTCATCATATTTTCTTCTACGGTAAGTTGGGTACGTTGTAGGCCAGTATCATCACCGCCTACGAAGTTCCAGCTTTCCTCATTGTGGGAAACGCTGAGTAGTTTCAGAGGCTTATCACCGATTTTAATGGGGGCTTCACCCACAGGGTATTTAATGGACGGGGTGATAAGGCGTACACCGTCAGGGTAGGTGGACTTATAGTCATGCTTAAGTACCAATGCTTCCCCAGTACTCAAACCCAATGCGAAAAGATGCTGAGCTTCGGATATGACGGCTAAACTCTCGATACGGCTATCCACTGGCAGGTTGATTTGCTGTTGTTGAAGGGTCTCTCCCGTGCGCACATCGAAAAAAACAACCTCGCCTGTATCGGATACCCGCAAACCGATTTCTGCTTGTTCTTCCATCGCTAGATAGAGTGTCTTACCCGTACCTGGAACCGCATAATCCTCGATCTGCTGCTCATTGTTTTTCCACTTTTCTATCTCCGCTGATTTGAATAGTGGGGCTACTTCATATAGGAGATAGAAAAATATCAATAGGATCGCAATGATGACGCTAATGCCGCCAAACGCGATACCCATGGTAGCCAGTTTGTCCTTCAATGCTCGTACCTTACGCAACCTCTTTTGCGCAGGGGTATTGAAGTCGATCTGAGGAGGTGTGGATGTATTTTCAATACTCATGGGAGTTTCAGTCCTAGTGGATCCATGATGACAGTGATCGTAAGGATAAAGTCTTTATATGACACTAATATGACAGTGAGTCATAAACGACAAAAGGGAGTGCTTTTCAGCACTCCCTGCGTTAGCAAATATGACTTTGGGTGTTTACAGACCCAGTTCAGCCATCTGCTTTTCTACAACCTTAGCTGGTAGCGGGTAGTAGCCATCTTTCACAACGACTTCCTGACCTACTTTCGCCATCACCATTTTCAGGAACTCGCGCTCCATAGGAGGCAGTGGCTGGTTTGGTTTTTTGTTCACATAAACCCACAGGAAGCGAGACAGTGGGTAAGTGCCATTTACCGCGTTTTCTGGAGAAGCTTCAACGAACGCATCACCTTCTTTCTTCGCTAATGGCAGCGCACGAACCGAAGAAGTAACGTAGCCGATACCTGAGTAGCCTAGAGCGTTCAATGATGTAGAGATTGACTGAACAACGGAAGCCGAGCCTGGTTGCTCATTTACATTGTTCTTGAAGTCGCCTTTACATAGTGCTTTTGACTTAAAGTAACCGTAGGTACCAGATACAGAGTTACGGCCGAACAACTGAATACTTTTATCAGATAGTGAACCTTCAACGCCGAGCTGGCCCCAGTTGGTTACATCTTCTGGTGCGCCACACTTACGTGTAGAAGAGAAGATCGCATCCACCTGTGGAATTGATAAGCCTTTAATCGGATTGTCTTTATGAGCAAATACTGCCAAGGCATCGATTGCTACGGCAACAGGGGTTGGCTTGTAACCGAATTTTTTCTCGAATGCTTCGATCTCTTTATCTTTCATTTTGCGAGACATTGGGCCCATGTTAGAGGTGCCTTCAGTCAGGGCTGGTGGAGCAGTCGAAGAACCTGCTGCCTGAATTTGAACATTCACGTTAGGGTATAAGCGTTTGAACTCTTCAGCCCACAGTGTCATCAAGTTTGCTAGTGTGTCAGAACCAACACTAGACAGGTTTCCGGAAACACCAGAAGCTTTTGTGTAGGAGGGTAGGTTTGGATCCAGCTGAGCACCTGCATTTGCAGTCAGGCAAGTAGCAGTCATGGCTACAGCGGCGAATAACTTCTTCATTGGTTTCATTAACTAGCTCCAAAGAGACAATGGGTTAAATAAATGCGATGGGCGTAATATAGGGCGAGTTTGTGACAAGAATGTGACAAGTGGGCTATGTGGTTTTAGGTCGTACAAAAAATTATAGTTTTTAATACGGGTTGTTTAGACTTTCGTATAGAATTTGCCCTCTACGTTAGCCATAAAAATAGTAAAGTGACGTCTTAACCTATATGAATGATGAAATAGAATTAACGCCGATGGGCGAATTAACACTCAAACGCCCTGCTGATCATACAGCGACCAATATGTTTGGTGATGTTTACGGTGGCTGGGTGGCATCACAGGTGGTACTTGCTGCTGAGATGCGAGCAGGCAGGGATACCGCCGGTCGTGTAGCAACCGTGTCCGTGGGTGAGATGGAGTTTATGTCGCCGGTACTTGTCGGTACGATTCTAAGCTTTTATACGGACCGTATTGAAACGGGGAGCAGCTCTATCCGTATTCGTATTGAGGTATGGGGGCGTTGTCCTGATGGGCGTGCGCTAAGAAAAGTCACCGAAACAGAGTGTGTGCAAGTAGCGATAGATGAAGAGGGGCATATCCGCACGATTTGATGTGACTTGTAGCGATTATCTGCGAATAAATACTAACAGTTGATTATTGGCTGGCATGGAAATATCCACGAATAAGGTAAAACCTTGTTGTCTAGCCAATTGCGTTATCAGATCAATATCACGAATACCGCTGAGAGGGTCTCGTGCTTTAAGCCATTGATCAAACTGCGCATTGCTGGTCGATGTATATCGGCCCTGGTAGCGAAAGGGACCATATAGAAACAGCCTTCCAGAGGCATGAATAGCTTTTCCTATTCCGAGAAAAAGGTTTTCAACGGCACTCAAGCTCATAATATGCAGTGTATTCGCTGTAAAAAGCGCGTCATAGAGGTCATCGGGCCAATGGTGGTTAACATTCAGAGTGTAAGGTTCAAGAATGTTTTTGTGTCGGTGTTCCTTCAGGTTTGTCTGCAATGCCTCTAAATAGGGAGCCTGCTCTGTCGGCTGCCAAAAAAGGTGCGGAAACCGCTTAGAAAAAAAAAGGGCGTGCTGTCCTGAGCCGCTGCCCACTTCAAGGACTGAGCAAGTATCGGACAGATAGTTGGATAAAGCATCAGCAATGGGTTCTTTATTACGCTCACAAGCTTCACTAAAGTTCAGCATCCATCACAACTCTTCAAATGGGCGATAAAATTCGCGGATCTCCACCATATCTGCATCGTAATTACCGCTGGTGTTGATGATTTTCCCAATACCCGCTTGGCGGCTTTTGTAATCTACAAAACCTAATGCCAAAGGAACTCCGGCACCGTGCGCGATATGGTAAAAGCCTGACTTCCATGCGCGTACTTTGGCGCGAGTGCCTTCCGGTGCCATCATAATACGTAGCTCTGAGTGCTGAGAAAATGTCTCTACGGTGGCGGCTACCATGTTATTGGACTGAGAGCGGTCCACCGGAATGCCACCCATCCAGCGCATAACCCCGCCAAATGGGAAGCGGAAAATGCTGCTTTTTCCTACCCAGTGTAAGCTGGTATCGAGTGAGAAGGCGACCATCAAACTGACAGGCATGTCCCAGTTAGTGGTATGAGGGGCTGCAATGATCACACACTTTTGTAACTCTTTAGGAACGCCCCCCGTGATTCTCCAGCCAAATAGCTTTAGTATGAACCGAGATAGCCCTCTCAAGAGTGGACGGGCTATCGGAGAGTTAAACATCGTGCGGGTTTGCATAGCCGGAAGCCTTATAATAGAGCCGTCGCTGTCTTCCTGACGTATGACGCGGAATGATCAGCTAGCTTTCGCGGTTGCTTTTTTAACCTCTTGAATATAGGCGAGGTTCTCTTTATAGCGAGCAGCTACTTTATCGACCCCAGCGGGTTGTAAATAGCCTTGGTCTCCAGCCACGGTATAGGTGGTGTAAATGCCAGAGGCACTCATCAATGCGGCGGCAATAAGCTCAATATCGTGTCCTTTATCTTTTAGTTGGTTTGCCAGATCGATAAATTGAGTGGTTACTTTGTTGTGTTCGTCACGGGTATTTTTTTTAGCCAAAATGGTCACCAGTTGCTTCTTAAAAAGTAAATAAGTATAGGTTAGGCAGAATTGTCTCTGAAATGTTCATGCTTTGCCACCATCTTAGGACCTAAGCGGGTTCTAGTTTAGCAAAGCCCAGCACTAGCCATTTCATACCTTCGCTGTCAAAGTTGACTTGCACGCGAGCCTTTGGACCGTTGCCTTCGCAGTTTAATACGATGCCTTCACCGAAGATCGGGTGGCACACTCGTTGCCCGATATAGATAGGTGGAGTGCCATCGTCCTGCTGCACGTTATTGAATAAACCGTTAGACGTGTTGCTATAGTCATTGCGTGCGGTCATTGGTCGACTCACCGTTGCGTTAAGACGAACCTCTTCCACTAATGCCAGAGGTATCTCTTGGATAAAGCGCGATGGGCGGTTGTAGTTATCTTGGCCATGCATACGGCGTGCTTCGGCATAGGTAAGAAACAGCTTTTGCATGGCGCGAGTAATGCCTACGTAGCAAAGACGGCGCTCCTCTTCCATACGCCCCGGCTCTTCTGCCGACATGCTGTGGGGAAATAGTCCCTCTTCCATTCCGGCCAAAAAGACCAAAGGGAACTCAAGCCCTTTAGCTGAGTGCAAGGTCATCAGTTGTACGCTGTCTTGATGATCATCGGCTTGCGCTTCGCCAGCATCAAGGGCTGCCTGATCAAGGAATGCGGAGAGTTCAGTAATATTTTCATCTTCTGCCGTGGCTTCCCACTGACCAGTAAACTGTTTGGCGGCGTTGATCAGTTCTTCCAAGTTTTCTAGGCGGGACTGAGCTTTTTCGCCTTTCTCTTTCTTGTGGTGCTCGATTAGCCCGCTAAGTTGAATCGCATGGTCTGTCAGTTCATGTAATGAGGTGCCCGTGGATTCGGTATCGATCCGATTGATCAGATCTAAAAACGCCTGCAGTGCGGAAAGCGCACGTGCGGGTAGTTTTTTGTACTCTACTACTTCATTGGCGGCGCGCCACATGGGGATATTTTCTGTTCTGGCTTGTTCGCGAACAACTTCAATCGTTCGCGTGCCAATACCGCGAGTAGGAACATTAATAATACGTTCCATGGCGGTATCATCATTGCGGTTAGAAACCAAACGTAAATAGGCGAGTGCGTTTTTTATCTCAAGGCGATCATAGAAACGATGGCCGCCATAGATGCGGTAAGGCACGCCACTGCGGATCAGCGCTTCCTCTAAGACCCGTGATTGGGCATTGGAGCGGTAAAGAATAGCTGACTCTGCGCGAAGATTACCGTTCTCTACCCATTTCTGAATTTGCCCTACAATAAAGCGGGCTTCATCTTGCTCATTGAAGGCTGAGTAGAGGGATATTTTTTCGCCATCTTTACCCTCGGTCCAGAGTTGTTTGCCCAAGCGTCCGCGATTGTTTGCGATAACCGCGTTGGCCGCTTCCAAAATTGTTTGAGTGGAGCGGTAGTTTTGTTCTAATCGAATAACCTCGGCACCAGGGAAGTGCTCCGGTAAATTTTGGATATTTTCAATGCGGGCGCCACGCCAGCCATAAATGGACTGATCGTCGTCGCCAACCGCCATCAGTTTACGATCATTGCCCGTCATTAGACGTAACCATGCGTACTGAATAGCATTGGTATCTTGAAACTCATCTACAAGGATGTAGCGAAAACGTTCCTGGTAGTGACGAAGCAATGTTGGATTATGATCTCTCAAGAGCTCAAGGCAACGAAGTAAAAGCTCACCAAAATCGATCATACCGCCACGATCACAGGCGTCTTCATAGGCCTCATACATGCCGATCATCATCTTGTCGTAGGGGTCGCCGGTTCGCTCGATATGTCGGCTGCGCAGCCCTTCATCTTTCTGTGCGTTGATGTACCACTGGAACTGACGAGCAGGCCAGCGGTTCTCGTCCAGATTCATCTCTTTACAGAGTCGCTTGATCAGGCGTAGCTGGTCTTCGCTGTCCATAATCTGGAAGTTCTCATTAAGCCCTGCGTCACGCCAATGAGCACGTAATAAGCGATGGGCAAGCCCGTGAAAGGTGCCGACCCACATGCCGTGTGGGTTAACACCAAGTAGCTCTTCGATACGGCCTCGCATCTCTCTAGCGGCCTTGTTGGTGAACGTTACCGCCATAATGGAATAAGGCGACATGCCCTCGGTCTGTACTAACCAACCGATGCGATGCACCAATACGCGGGTTTTGCCTGAACCTGCACCGGCCAATACTAAGAGGTTTTGTACAGGTGCTGTTACAGCAGCCCGTTGCGCGTCGTTTAAACCATCAATGATTGCTGTAACGTCCATCCGCTTGAGGTAATTCCTGTATGAGTTAGTGAGCTACCCGCATTAGCTGGGTAGACTTGAAGGGTTGGCGATGCGCTGGAGTAAGATGCGTTTGAGTTCATCGGGGTCTTTGATCACCATGTCACTGCTTTCGCGTCCTGCTTGCTGTACGCCGTAGGCTGGGATGAGACGGGAGAGCCAGAAACGCATAGCGGCAGTACGGGTCATCTGTGGCCAAGCTTTGTGCTCGTCATCGGTGAAAGGCCGCTCGGTTTTATAAGCATCTAACAGCGCTTGTTCTCTCATGGTATCGATACGGCCATCCGGTAAAGTGCACCAGTCGTTGGCGACAATGGCCAGATCGAACAAAAGAAACGCTGTCGCGGCGTTGTAAATGTCTAAAATGGCAGAGACTTGAGAGCCGTCGAACAGTGCATTGTCGTGAAACAGATCACCATGAACAATCCCCATGGGCAATCCCCACGGCTGTTCACGAAGTTCGTCAAACAGACGCACTTCCTGAGTCAACAATTCACCATCTTCAGGGCTAAGAAAGCGTTGAATGGTTTGGCTTTCCCGTCGCCACCAAAATACACCGCGATGGGCTTGTCTTCGCAGGTAAAAATGTTCGGCGGCTAAATGGAAGCGTGCCAAGTGCCCCCCAATAGAGGCGCAGTGCTCAGCGGTGAGTTCAGCTTGGGCCACATGATGGCCGCTAAAACGTGGTTGCAGCATGGCCGGGCGGTTGTGAATCTTCTTGAGCGCAATACCGTTTTTGTCTTGAAACGGAGCAGGAACAGGAATGCCTTTACCTGCTAACCAAGTGGTTAATTCAACGAAGAATGGCATCTCTTCCATGCCAAACTCTTCGAATAGTGTGAGCACATACTCCGTTTGCTGAGATTGGTGCGTCAGCGTTACAAAGTAGTTGGTATTTTCAATACCCCCTTCAATGCCTTTAAACGAAACCAACTCTCCCAAATCAAATTGAGAGAGTAAATTTTTCATGTCACTTTGTGAAAGTTGTGTATATACAGCCACGATATTACCAGCGGAAAATAACCCATTTAGGGATCAATAGTGTGGATTCTTCAACACGCGTCATGGAGTCGCGCCCTTCAGAAGGGACCAGATAGTAGGGCTTTCCTACCGCGGGTACCACCTTAATTTCTTGTAACACGCCATTGATTCGATATTCATAATAAGTGTTATCGTCTTGGTGGTGGATACGAATATCCGGCTCACCTTCTTCCGGATCTCCGGGTAAGCCTGCTGCCCAACTGCTTAGTGACAGTAAGAGGCCGAGTGTTAAAAGTAACTGTTTCATCATTCCTTCCTTTTGCCATTGGTCTGACAGCTTCAGATTGACTATGATTGTGGGCTGGGATAATCGCTCTGTAAAGCATCCCGGATAACTTAACTGATGGATTGAACATGACTCAGCCAGCTTCCCCTCTTATTTTAGTCGACGGATCTTCCTATTTGTACCGGGCCTTTTTCGCCTCTCAGCAAGCCGATTTACGTACCAGTGATGGTCAGCCTAGTGGTGCTATTCGGGTCGTTACTTCCATGCTAAGAAGCCTGATTAACGCCTATCCCCAAGGTCGAATAGCGGTGGTGTTTGATGCTAAGGGTAAGACATTTAGAGACGAAATTTTTGCTGAGTATAAAGCCCATCGGCCACCGATGCCGGACGATTTACGCGCTCAAGTCGATCCTATCCACCAGATTATACGCGCAATGGGATTACCGCTCATCATTGAAGATGGTGTAGAAGCGGATGATGTTATTGGCACTATGGCGCGTCTGGCGAGTGCGCAGGGCTGTGAAACGATCATATCCACGGGCGATAAAGATATGGCGCAGTTGGTGGATGAGCATGTCACACTTATCAATACCATGAATAATACAACGCTGGATGTTGCAGGCGTTGAAGAGAAGTTTGGTATACCTCCTCATTTGATTATTGATCTCCTCGCACTCATGGGGGATAAAGTTGACAACATCCCAGGTGTTCCAGGTGTTGGTGAAAAAACGGCGTTGGCTCTGCTTCAGGGTATCGGGGGCATCTCTGAGCTGTACTCGCGTCTAGATGATATTGCGGGCTTAGGGTTTCGTGGTGCTAAAACCATGGCTAAAAAGCTCGAAGAGCACCGTGAGGCGGCTGAACTATCTTATCGGTTGGCGACAATTAAGACCGATGTTGCATTAGATTTTGATCTGTCTGATATTGGTATGCCTTGCCAAGATAAAGACGTCTTATTAGCGCTTTTTAAAACCTACGAATTTCGCAGTTGGGTACACGAGCTAGAAAGTGGTGTGACAGGTGCTGGTGCTGCTAGTACCGCAGAGGCTGAAGCACATACAGCACCGCAAGGGCCGAGTGAATTGCGCTATCATGTTGTGACCGAACAGAAGGCGTTAGATGAGTGGCTGGCCCGGTTAGCGTCTGCCGAGCTATTTGCGTTTGATACGGAAACGGACCGCTTAGATTATATGGAAGCCGAGCTAGTTGGTGTTTCTTTTTCGATCGCAGCAGGTGAGGCCGCTTATGTGCCGCTAGCTCATGACTATGTGGGTGCTCCAGAACAGCTGGATCGTAATGAGGTGCTAGCCAAGTTAAAGCCTTTGCTGGAAAGTGATACTCACAAAAAAGTGGGCCAGCATATTAAATTCGATATGAATGTCTTAGCACGCTACGGTATTACTTTGCGCGGTGTCGCTTTTGACACGATGTTGGAATCCTATGTGTTGAACTCTACAGCAACACGCCACGATATGGACAGTCTTGCCGATAAGTATCTGGGGGTAAAAACGGTTAGTTTTGAGGAAGTTGCGGGCAAGGGTAAAAAGCAACTGACATTCAACCAAATTGATCTAGAACAAGCAGGGCCCTATGCCGCAGAAGATGCCGATATTACCTTGCGGCTCCATCAATCCTTGTACCAGCAACTCAGTAACGAACCTTCCCTAGAGAAGGTCTTTGTTGATATAGAAAAACCTTTGATCCCCGTGCTCTCAGGCATGGAGCGCCAAGGTGCGCTGGTGGATGCTAATCTATTGGGTAAGCAAAGTGTAGAGATAGAGCAGCGGCTCACAGAGCTAGAGCGTGAAGCCCATGATATGGCGGGTAAAGTCTTTAATTTAGCCTCGACCAAACAGTTGCAAGAGATTTTGTTTAACGAGCTTAGCCTGCCGGTATTGAAGAAAACGCCAAAAGGTGTGCCATCAACCGCAGAAGAGGTGTTGCAAGAACTTGCACTGGATTACCCGTTGCCGAAGCTGTTGTTGGAGCACCGCAGTTTAAGCAAGCTTAAATCGACTTACACCGATAAATTACCATTGATGATTAATGGGCGAACGGGAAGGATACATACCTCCTATCATCAGGCGGTTACCGCAACAGGGCGTCTTTCGTCAACTGATCCGAACTTACAAAACATTCCCATTAGAACGTCTGAGGGCAGGCGTATTCGTCAAGCATTTATTGCGCCAGAAGGGTATCAGCTTGTGGCGGCTGACTATTCACAGATTGAATTACGCATTATGGCGCATCTATCCGGTGATAAAGGTTTGTTAAATGCATTTTCCCAAGGCGAAGATATACACAAAGCAACGGCATCAGAGGTGTTCAAAACAGCGATCGAGCAGGTGACCTCTGAGCAGCGTCGCAGCGCTAAAGCGATCAACTTTGGTTTGATCTATGGCATGTCTGCATTTGGCTTGGCGAAGCAGCTGGGTATAGGAAGAAACGAAGCGAAAGAGTATATCGAGCATTACTTTGCGACGTATCCCGGTGTTCAGCATTATATGGAAGATATTCGCGAAAAAGCCAAGACACAGGGCTACGTTGAAACGGTTTTTGGTCGCCGTTTATATCTGCCGGGCATTAGCGCTCGAAATGCGATGGTTAGGCAAGCGGCTGAACGAACAGCAATTAATGCACCTATGCAGGGCACCGCGGCGGATATTATTAAACGCGCAATGATTTTAGTCGATGCTTGGCTACCCAGAAGTCACTTTGATGCGCGTATGATCATGCAAGTTCATGATGAGCTGATTTTTGAAGTAAAATCGGATCAAGTTGTTGAATTTAAAGCGTCGGTCGTTGAGAAAATGCAATCGGCAGCAGAGTTATCAGTGCCCTTAATCGTTGAAGCGGGAAGCGGAGATAATTGGGATCAGGCGCACTAAATAAAAAAATTGTATTTTTTTTGAACAATTGGGGAACTAAGGAGAAATGCAGGTGGTCAATAATAAAACACATCCTGGAGTTCCCCTTCGTATCAGTATTCAGTGATGTGTGTGAATTGTGTTGCAGGACGCCTTGCCCCCAGCTAAAGCCTTCCCCTTCAGTGCTTTATCTGGGGGCTTATTTTTTAAGCTTCTGATTGATCGTGATCTTCCTCGCTTACGGCTGGCAACGTGAGCCAGTTATCTAGCTGGCGGCTCAGACTATCAATGCCTGTACGCTTTAATGCAGAAAATAACTGGATAGTCACCTTATCTCCGAGAATGTCGGTCAGCTCTTTTCGTAGCTTCAATAAAGTTGACTGAGCAGGCCCTTTTTTTAATTTGTCGGCTTTCGTCAACAAAACGTGTAAGGGGACACTGGTTGATTGGCACCACTCTACCATCATTTCGTCAAACTCTTTCATGGGGTGGCGTATATCCATAACCAGTACAACACCTCTTAAGCTGTAGCGCTGTTGTAGATACTGATCAAGATGCTTCTGCCAGTGCTCTTTCATGGCGATAGGTACTTTTGCATAGCCATAGCCAGGTAAATCGACTAATCGACATCCCTCAACATTCAGATCAAAAAAATTGATCAGCTGTGTTCGGCCGGGGGTCTTGGAGGTCCTCGCCAGCTTTGTATTATTAGTGAGTGCGTTAATCGCGCTGGATTTACCCGCGTTGGAACGGCCCGCAAACGCAACTTCAGCCCCGGAATCTTCTGGACACTGGCTCAGTTTACTGGCACTGATCAGGAAGCGAGCAGTGTTGTAATGGATTGTTTTATGGTTATCAGTCATAGACTTTAGGTTACCGAATGGGAGTGGTTACACATTAACCGTTCCAGTTTGTGTGGATATTAAGTTATAATGCCGCCAAATTTTACCCGTGAATAGAGTCGACCTCTAGTGGCAGGGCATAATAAGGTTTCCGGTTTGCACTGATATCAACCTTGAATCGGTGCAAGCATCCATTTTTTGAATGACAAGAGTCTGGGTTAATCATGAACAAACTACTGATCAGCTTACTGTTAACCTTAGGTATAACTGGTATGGCGAATGCGGCTGGCGATGCAGCAGCCGGGCAAGGAAAAACAGCTGTATGTGCAGCGTGTCACAGCGCTGATGGCAACAGCATGATCGCTAACTTTCCAAAATTGGCGGGTCAGCATGAATCTTATTTGCTTAAGCAGATGAAAGATATCAAAAGCGGAGCTCGTCCAGTGGTTGAAATGACAGGCTTACTGGATAACCTGAGTGATCAAGACTTAGAAGATATTGCTGCATATTTTAGCAGCAAGAAAATTCAGGGCGGCAAAGTTGCTAAAGACCAATTGGAGTTAGGACAGCAGATCTATCGTGCTGGTTTGGCGTCTAAAGCAATTCCCGCATGCACAGCGTGCCATGCAGCTAATGGACAGGGTATGTCTGCAGCGGGCTTCCCTGCGTTAAGTGGGCAGCATGCAGCATACTCAGAAAAACAGCTGAAAGATTTCCGCGTAGGCGCTCGTAATAACGATCCGCAAGCGATGATGCGTGATATTGCGGCGAAGCTCAGCGATGTTGAAATCAAAGCGGTTTCAAGCTACTTGCAAGGTCTTTACTAAGTCTGTGAGATAGCTAGAAAAGGCAGCTTTAGCTGCCTTTTTTTATGTTTTCCTGAACCCTTTTAGTTTGCAGCGGTCACAGGAAAAAATAGAAATTCATTGGAGTACATAGGTTATGTGGAAGACATTATTGTCTGCTTTTTTATTTCTAGGTATGAGTTTGTCTGCTCACGCTTCAGAGAAAGAGTATGTGGCAGGGCAGCACTATATTGAGTTGGAAACGGCTGTAAGAACGGCTGACCCATCTAAAGTTGAGGTGACGGAGATGTTTGGCTATCCGTGTCCTCACTGTAATACATTTGAACCTATGTTAAATGCATGGCATCACAAACAAGCTGACGATGTTGACTTTAAAAGGGTTCCTGTTGTCTTTGGTCGTAGCTGGGAGCCTATGGCGCGTGCGTATTACACAGCGGAACTATTAAAAGCTGTTGATAAAACACATCAACCGATGTTTGATGCGGTTCATCTTCAAAAGAAGCGTTTTCGTAACGTAGAAGAGCTAGCTGATTTCTATGCTAGTTTAGGGGTTGATAAGGCAAAGTTTGAGAAAACCTTTAACTCCTTTGCTGTGAACACTAAGCTTGGTCAGGGCGACTCAAAGGTGCGTAGTTATCAAGTAGACGGTGTGCCATCATTGGTTGTTAATGGCAAATATCGCATAACGGCGGCAACCGCTGGTGGACAAAAAGAGATGTTAGACGTGGTTAATTATCTTGTGGAAAAAGAGCGTGCTGCTTTAGCAAAATAACTCAGCTTTGTCTGCAGATTGAGCCGCCCATTGAGAGATGAGGCGGCTTTTTTATGTAACACGTATTTCGCTGGTTCGATGGGCAGCTTTGATCTAACATTAAAGGAAGTCTTCTCGGGCACAGGGCATAGGTGTGAGCAAGGAACAGATCGACTGGAAAAAGAAGTACAAAGAAGCAGCAATGGAGCTTGAGCGGTTGGAGAACAATCGGGAAGGGGAGTTGCTAAAGTTGGCTGTTTCCCAGTTAATGCTAGGACTCCAGGGTCAATCTCCTGACTTGGATCAAGCATTGTTATCTTTGCGATCCTCCCTTCATGATGAAAAAGTCCCCATCAGCCGTAAAATTCTAAACCCTGTCGAGCGAAGTATACGCAGTTTGGATGCATCAAGAGAGTCATCTGCAAAAGCGTTGCTTGATGTATTACACAGTTGGTTGCTGAGTATCAAAAAAGCGCTGAGCGCAGATTCGCCGCTCAGTGATCAGCTGCTAGCGCTTGAAAGAAGCGTAGCAGGAGCCTCCGAATCGCCCTACCAGTTACCAGGTTTTATTTCCCAGCTTGTTGGGTTGCAAGGTCAGCTGATTGCCACCGGACACTCGGCTGCAAGAGCCCGCGAAGTATCAGGCGGAGATACAAGTGCTCAGTTAGAAATGATAGCTGATGAGCTATTACAACTGATCGGTGTGTTGAATTTGACTCCTGATGGTCGTAGAGCTGCGGATGATCTGTCGCGCAAGATTGATAAAGGGATTTCCATTGCTGATTTGGCGCCTATACTGACGCGTATTTGCGAGTTGATTCAGCAAGCGACGGATGCCAGCCAAGAGGATTTTGAAAGTTACCTTCTAAACCTGAACTCCCAATTGGCTGAAGTGCAGGGCTTTTTGCAGGAGAGTCATTCCGAGCAGCAGGTTTCCAGCATTGCCCATCGCGAACTTGATTTACAGGTAAGGGCGGATGTAGGGCAGATCCATCAGGCGGTTGAGGATTCTAATGACTTGAGTGAGCTTAAAGTATCGGTGTCCCGTCAGTTGGCGGGAATTGTGAAAGCGATGGATCACTTCAAGCAGGGAGAGGAACAAAGGGATAACCGATTGCAGAAGCGTTACGATGACTTGATGGCGCATGTGACTGAAATGGAAGAGGAAACCCGTCGCGTTAAGGCGCACATGGAGGAGGAGCGCCAAAAGGCGCGAACGGATGCACTTACAGGGTTACCCAATCGTGCCGCTTATGATGACCATATGGCGAAAGAGTTTGAACGCTGGAGCCGTTATCAACAAAGCTTCTCTGTCGCGATAGGGGATTTGGACTTCTTTAAAAAGGTAAATGACACCTATGGTCACTTAGCTGGCGATAAGGTGCTCAAGTTAGTGGCGCGGGTGCTATCAAAGAATTTACGTACATCAGACTTTATTGCTCGTTTTGGCGGTGAAGAGTTCGTTGTACTCATGCCTTCCACAACCGCTGAAGAGGGCGCGCGTGCCATCGATAAGCTGAGGGCATCCATCAGTAAAAGTCCGTTTAACTTTCATGGCAAGCCTGTCACAATTACGATGTCCTTCGGTATCACACAAACGCAGGATGCTGACACGCCGGACGACCTGTTTGGTCGGGCTGATAAAGCACTCTATGAGGCCAAACAGAAAGGCAGGGATCGCGTTTGCATTGCCTAGGCTTTACCTAGGCTTCAGGAAAGGGCAAACTTGTGGCCGCTGATCAGCTGTATATAGGATAGTTCCAGTGCGACGCCTTTCCCGTAGTCTTAAAATCGCTCATACATTTGTTCGTTATCGTCTAGATACTTTCTTCGAGGAGTTACCACTCCCTTGGTATCTGCGAATGTTGCTTTACCTGATGCCGTGGCGTTATCTGGTTAAAGCTGAGCTGCCTAGAGGTGTTCGGTTACGCCTCGCGCTAGAGTCGTTGGGCCCTGTTTTTATCAAGTTTGGGCAGATGTTATCTACACGGCGAGACTTATTGCCTGATGATATAGCCAACGAATTAAAGAGATTGCAGGATAATGTGCCACCCTTCGCCGGAAAAGAGGCGCAACGCATTATAGAAAAAGCCTTGAATCAACCTGTTTCCCAGCTTTTCTCGGCATTTGACGTGGAGCCTATGGCGTCGGCGTCGGTAGCGCAGGTGCATAAGGCAACGTTGTTAGATGGCCGTGAGGCTGTTGTAAAAGTTATTCGGCCTGGAATTGACAAAACTATCCGCAAGGATATCGCCTTACTTTATACTCTAGCCCGTGCAGTACATGCCGCATGGCACGAAGGGCGGAGACTAAGGCCCGTAGAAGTGGTAATAGAGTATGAACAAACGCTGATTGATGAACTGGATCTTCGTAAAGAAGCGGCAAATGGATCGCAACTACGTCGTAATTTTGAGTCATCCGACATACTGTATGTACCAGAAATCTACTGGGATCTAACGCGGCAAAATGTGTTAGTCATGGAGCGTATTCACGGTATACCGGTAGCTGAAGTAGAACAATTGGTCGCGCAAGGGACTGACCTTAAGTTGCTAGCAGAGCGGGGCGTTGAAATATTTTTCACCCAGGTATTTCGTGATAGCTTTTTTCATGCTGACATGCATCCGGGGAATATTTTTGTATCCCGAACAACACCCTATGACCCAAGATATATCGCGGTAGATTTCGGTATAATCGGTTCGCTAACCGCAGAAGACCAAAATTATCTTGCGCGTAATTTCCTTGCCTTTTTTACGCGTGATTACCGCCAAGTCGCACAGCTACACATTGATTCGGGTTGGGTGCCTGCCAATACGAATGTGACAGCATTTGAAACCGCGATTCGTAGTGTTTGCGAGCCCATTTTCAATAAGCCACTAAAAGACATCTCTTTTGGCCAGGTATTACTTGGTTTATTTCAAACAGCGCGGCGCTTTAATATGGAAGTTCAGCCGCAGCTTGTGCTCCTTCAGAAAACGTTACTCAATATCGAGGGCCTTGGGAGGCAGCTGTATCCGGATTTAGACCTTTGGAAAACAGGAAAGCCGTTTCTTGAACAATGGATGAAGGATCGGGTTGGCCCTAAAGCGGCTTATCAGGCGGTGAAAATTCAGGCTCCAGATTGGCTGGATAAAATGCCCCACGTGCCTCAATTGGTGTTTGATGCTTTGGCGCAGATTAAGAATCAGCCTTACACAGAGCATCAGCGTGCAGTGGTTAAGCAAGCCAAGAGAGAGGCAGAGCGAAAAACACGCCGCAACAAACGGGTAGTAGCGTGTGCGATTATTGTGATGGGCTTATGGCTTGGGCACGATGGCGCACGCGAATGGATGGATAATTTAGCGCCTATTGGCTGGGCTTTAGGTGGTCTTGCGGTGTGGCTGCTGGCCAGCTGAATATAGGGGTGTGCGTAGTTTATGGGATGGAGCTTACTTAGCTGATCCGGTATGCTTGCAGGCACTAAGAGAATAGAGATTAAGGCGATGACCGACAATTGGCTCAAGCAAGTTAAGTGGGACGAAGAAGGCCTTATTCCGGCGATAGCCCAAGACTTTCAGACAGGCAAAATTTTGATGGTTGCGTGGATGAATGAAGAGTCATTGAAGTTGACGGTGGAAGAGAACCGGGCTATTTACTGGTCACGCTCCCGAAATCGCTTATGGCGAAAGGGAGAAGAATCTGGACATGTACAAGTACTACATGAGGTGCGCTTGGATTGTGACAGCGACGTATTACTGTTACAGGTTGAACAGAAGGGCGGGATTGCCTGTCATACGGGCAGGGAGAGCTGTTTCTATAGCGTCTTGCGCGAAGGTGAATGGCAGACGGTCGATCCGGTGCTAAAAGACCCTCAAACGATTTATAGCTGATAAGGTTAACCATGAGTGAAGTTTTAACCCGTTTGGGCAATATTCTCGAGGCACGTAAGGGTGCAAGTCCAGATAGCTCTTACGTAGCGAGCTTGCATGCGAAAGGGCTTAATAAAATCCTAGAAAAGGTTGGTGAGGAGTCAATCGAGACGATTATTGCAGCCAAAGATGCAAAGGTCTCTGGTGATAATTCGGATGTCATCTACGAAACGGCGGATGTGTGGTTCCATACTCTGGTGATGCTTTCTCATTTGGGAGAGTCGCCTCAATCTGTTATAGATGAGCTAGCTAGGCGCTTCGACATATCGGGTATAGAAGAAAAGGCATCCCGAAACAAATAGTAACTATCCCGCAAAGGGAGCTTTGTAGCCTGAGTGCTAAAACAACAAGAGGAATAAAAAATGGGTTTTGGTGGAATCAGTATTTGGCAACTCGTTATTGTACTTGGCATTATCATTCTTTTGTTTGGTACTAAAAAACTACGCAATCTTGGTGGAGACGTTGGTAGTGCGGTGAAAGGCTTCAAAAAAGCCATGAAAGATGAGCCAGAAGACGCGAAACAGTTGGAGCAGGATGATGCTACTTTTGATGCGGCAGAGAAGCCAGCAACAAAGCAGCAATCGACTGACCAGAAGTAAGCGGCTGCTCAGCGATGTTTGATATTGGCTTTGCAGAACTGTTGATGATTGCTGTGGTAGCGCTATTAGTGTTAGGGCCAGAAAAACTGCCTACCGCCATTCGGACATTAGGCTTATGGCTTGGTCGGGCCAAGCGGACAGTGAGTAGCATTCAAAGTGAGATATCCGAAGAGCTCAGAATAGAAGAGATGCGGCGCACGGCGGCCATCAAGAAAGAAGCCTTAGATAAGGAGCTGAGCGAAATGAAGCAGCCCTTTGGTCAGGCCTTCGATGATGCATCGCCCCTATCTCAATCGGCTAAAGCTCCGGAAAGTGTTGATCAATCAGACACGGCTCCCCCTCCGGTCGATAAGGCCACACCAGATAGAACACAGAATACATGAGCATGCAGGAAAATAGCTTACCTGATCAAGATCAGGAACAAACGCTGGTTTCTCACCTTGTCGAACTTCGACAACGAATGATGAGAATTGTATTGATAGTGCTGGCCGTATTCTTAGGGCTCTTTTACTTTGCGAATGATCTTTACGAGTATCTATCTGCTCCCCTAACGGCTCTGTTGCCTCCAGGGACCAGTATGATCGCCACGGACGTGACCTCGCCGTTCTTTGCGCCCTTTAAACTAACGCTCGTGACAGCCATCTTTGCTGCCATCCCTTTCATCCTTCATCAGGTATGGGGGTTTATTGCACCGGGGCTATATAACCACGAAAAGAAAGTTGCTGTTCCGCTTTTAGTTTCTAGTATTTTTCTCTTCTATGCAGGTATTGCTTTCGCTTACTACGTCGTATTTCCGCTGATATTTGGCTTCTTCACCAGTGTGGGTCCAGAAAACGTAGCGGTGATGACTGACATTAGTAGCTATCTTAACTTTGTGCTTAAGTTGTTCTTTGCATTCGGTATCGTCTTTGAAATTCCTATCGCTACGTTATTGCTTATTTGGAGTGGTGCAACAACGGCAGAGAGTCTGACATCAAAGCGAGCTTATGTAATCGTATGCTGTTTTGTTGTCGGCATGCTGCTAACCCCTCCAGACGTTATTTCGCAAAGCCTCTTAGCTATTCCGATGTGGTTGCTATTTGAGTTAGGGATATTGCTCTCCAAGGTATTCGTAAGACAATCAGAAGATGATGAGATGGATGAAGAGCTGGAGGCGGCTATCCAAGAAGAGAATGAGCAACATGATTCTCAGTCTAAAAATGATTAATCCTTCTTGTGATTGAATCTGGTAAAGTCGCTCTTAGAGCGCCTTTACTGTTTTGTAAGATCGCTAGCCAATATTTCATATTTTTTACAAC